>ERZ1090861.13-NODE-13-length-175030-cov-10.823655_pt1 | contig 175030 bp, 166 predicted proteins | sample MGYA00478482_ERZ1090861 | MGnify/ENA primary metagenome ERZ1090861 (study PRJEB33644, sample SAMEA5815744) | chicken gut metagenome | biome: Chicken; feature: Gastrointestinal Tract; material: Caecum | place: Ireland | collected 2019-01-01 | study: A study of... | reverse complement strand
TCCAACCAGCTGCAGTCGGAACAGCCATCACTTCCGAATATCAGCACAGTGCAATATTTACCAGTAAAGTTCCCCTGATTCTTCCCTTTATGAGGAATTGCGAAAGGTACTTCTGCATTGGGAAAAAGCAGAAATATTCAGGAACTTCTTGCGGATAGAATACACAGGAGATACGGGATGCGGGATCCTTGTGACTCGGAGGAATCTGTCAGAAAAACAAAGGATCTGATGTCTGATGTTAAGGCCTGAGATGAATCTGCCCGAACGCAGTGAGTTTTCATCTCAGGCCTTGCTTTTAATCAGATTTCAGATCCTTTATTTTTCTCAGATTCCGGAGTGGAACAAGGATCCCGCATCCCGTATCTCCGTCCCGTTCTATCCAGGAAATTCTGATTTTTTCCGGTATTTCTTAATTCAAGTTCATTTCGACAAATCCGAAGTTACAGTCTCTCACTGTTGCTGTTCATGTATTTGTATTCTGCCACTGACCGGTCGAATGTCTTGATATGTCCGTAAAGCCACTCAATTACATTTCTGTTAACCTGCTCCACGAATGCATTGGACGGACCTTCCTCTTCTTCCAGCATATTATACAGATCTTTTACAACTTCACGAAGTTTGTCATGCTCTTTCCTGTGCGCCTCAATTCCCGGATATCCGATGGATTCCTGCAGTTTTTCTTCTTCGCCGAAGTGGAACTCTGTGTAATCTGCCAGATAGTCCAGAGTAGTTATGGCTACTCTTTTGTCATTTCCATTTTCGCAGCTGTCCAGAAGCCTGTTAATCTTTTCAATCAGCTCTTTGTGCTGTCCGTCAATCATCTCATTTCCCGTTACCAGGTTGTCATCAAATACTGCTCTCATACTTTTCTTCCTCCTATACTTCTCTGTTTTTAAACTTCATAATCATCTCATTAGTAAGACTGTCTCTTGACGGTCCCACCGGGATTTTTTCCCGCTCAAACCATTCTGCAAGCGCAAGTTCCTCCCGGTCAAGTATAATCTCATCCGTTCCGTCCAGATCACAGTAAAACCCCATCAGCAGTGTATCGCTGAAGGACCAGGGCTGACTCTTATAATACCGGATATTCTTCACTTTCAGTCCGACTTCTTCCATAACTTCCCGCTTTACAGTCTCCTCCAACGTCTCGCCGATCTCTGCAAAACCTGCCAGAAGCGCATATTTTTTATAAGTCCGGCCGGCATATTTTGACATCAGTATCCTGCTGCCGTCCGTTACTCCTATAATAACTGCAGGGCAGATTTTCGGATAGACCATATTGCCGCATTCTTTGCAGCGGAGCATTCTTTCTTTCCCGTCCTGTTCCAGGAGATGTCCGCATCTTCCGCAGTACTTATGGTCTCTGTACCAGATGTAAAGCTGATAACCTGTAATTCCGGCAAAAGCGCTGTACTGCGGATCAGCGCGCCGGAAAATCTCTGTATTTTCCATCGTAAATTCCGACAGCGGCTCCCGGCTGAGCTCTTCAACCAGATAATAACGCTCTCCGTCTATGGAAAACAAATAGGTGCAGTCATTATAAATTTCCTCATTCAGACGTTCCAGATCCCGGAATTTCGGAAAAACAATTCTGTCTGCCGTACGCTTTAAAAGAGCCGCATGTTCCTCATAATACAAAGCATAGCTGTCTCTGTCCGGAGGAACCGGCCGGTACTGATTGTCATAACGATGGGGCTGTATATCCTGAATCATAGTCCTTTTCTCCCGCACAGGCCCGCAGGCGGATCAAAATTCAATTCACTGCCTGCGGGCCAGATTTCTTTCCCTGTCTATGATACCATATTTTTCTCTGATTTCCTATTTTTTCTTTTTCCCCCCGAAAAAAATGCCGATGCCGCAAGAATTACATTTCCGGCAAAAATAAACAGGTCCGCCAGATTGTATGTAATTGCCGACATTTTTTCATTGCTGCACTTTATGCCAATATAATCTGCAACGCCGCCTCTCGTCCACCGGTCAAAAGTATTGCTCCACGCGCCTGCCGAAAGAAGCGCCAGGCCATTTTTCCGGAAGAAATGTCCCTTCCGGAACAGCCCTGCCGCCTGAACTGCTGTAACCGCCAGCGCCGCGAAAGCAGAAAGCTTTTTCACCACTTCCGGCCTGTCCTGCAGAAGATTCAGACACATCCCCTTATTCTTAACTCTGCGCAGAACAATCCGGTCTGTAAGATGCTTTTCTTCTCCCGGATTCAGATTCTGCTCTGTATACAATTTCAGACTCTGATCCAATGCGATCAGGACTATACTTTCACCGATAAACCATATCTTCTTCATACTTTTCCGTCCTGCAAAAGGTTGTTAATCTTTTAATTTGTCTGCTGCTTTCTCTGCGGCCTTTTCTGCTTTTTCCGCTGCCTTTCCCGCAATATCATCTACTTTATCCGCAGCCTTTTCTGCCATCTCCGATGTCTTCTTCGCAGCTTTTTCCGCCATCTCACCCGCTCTTTTTGCAGCTTTTCCTGCTTTTTCAGCCATATTTTTGGCCGCATCCGCAGCCTTTTCTTTCATATCATCTGATTTCACGCTGCCACCTGCAGTATTTTCTTCTTCCGCTTCCCCGTCGAACACTTCGCCTTCATATACCTCTTCCTCTGCTTTTGTACCGCAGTACGGGCAGAAAGACATGCCTTTTTCTACCATTTTTCCACATGATTTGCATTCGAACGCACCCTTAAGCTCCGCAATCTTTTTATTGAATTTCTTCATGCTGTCCTCACGTCCGTTTATGGAGCGGCACAGCTGTTCCGCCTCTTCGCTGACCTCTCCGCCTTCTTTATAACTGTCATAGATCATGCGTCCCATTTCCATAAGATCTACGGCATTTTCTCTTGCGAGGCCGCGCACCTTACTTTTCAGACGCTGAATTTCGATGGCTTCACTCGCCTTATTTGTCACAGTCTCCGCTGTCTCGCCAAGACGTTTTCCCAGATCTTCAAAAAAATCTTTCATCTTTCCTTCTCCCTTCTTTTCCTTTTTCTCAAAGGAATCTATCCGACAGAAACTCCGGGTTTCATACACCTTATTATACCCCATTATGCGTCAACTTCAACAAAATCGGATTTTTTTCATACTTTTTTAAGCATCTTAATTATGCTGTTTCATTTTCAGCTGTCATAGCTGACCATATCTGTACCGGCAGAAATTCACGGCATAATCTGCCCGCAGAATTCATATATTTGAGAAAAAACAAAGAGGTAAATATGACGGATTCCGAAACATGCCGGCAGCATATTCTCTCCGAAAATTACCGTGATTTTATCGGAAATCATGTGCGTACTCCTTTCTTTGAAAGTATTATGCGGGAAGGGCAGTGTGAACAGGACGCCGGTTTTGACTATAAATGTTTCTATCTGCCCGCGGAGCTTGCAGGTCCTGTTACTCTCTCCCGGTTTTCCTATAATTCCATTCCCAAATGCTTTACTCCTACCAGCATGGAGACGCTGAACCAGACCGGCATTCTGCCGGTTCAGAATTACCCCACTCTTCAGCTGAAGGGGGAGGGAGTCCTGATCGGCTTTCTGGACAGCGGCATTGACTATACAAACCAGGGGTTCCGGAATATCGACGGTTCCACACGAATCGCCGCCATCTGGGACCAGACTGTGCAGAGCGGATCACCGCCGGAAGGCTTCGCATATGGGACGGAATTTACCGAAAAACAGATCAACGAGGCGCTGAACGAAGAAAATCCTCTGGCGGTGGTTCCCTCCTCGGACGATACCGGCCACGGAACGTACACCGCCAGCCTGGCGGCCGGCTCAGGAAATCCTCAGGAACAGTTTCTGGGCGCGGCACCCGAAGCCTCCATCGCAGTCGTCAAGCTGAAACAGGCAAAGCAGTATCTGAGAGATTACTATTTCATTCCTTCTGATGCAGTCTGTTACCAGGAAACGGATCTGATGCTGGGGCTGAAATATTTGAACGATCTGGCAGATTCCCTCAGCCTGCCACTGGTTGTCTGCATTACTGTCGGGTCAAATATGGGCGGTCATATAGGTACCCTGCCCTTCTCTTACCTGATCGAGGGTTACAGCACGAAAGCAAATCATATTACTGTAATCGGCACAGGCAATGAAGCAGATAAAAGGCATCACTATTTCAACACTATAGCCGACATGGCTGACAGGAAAAGCGTAGAAATCCGGGTAGATGAAAATGTTTCCGGCTTTTCTCTGGAACTTTGGACCGATATTCCCAATATTCTGTCTATCTCTATCCTGTCCCCTTCCGGAGAAAACACATCCCGCATTCCGTTCCGGGCAGGCGCCAGTGCAGAGGTCAGTTTTCTGTTTGAGCGGACAAAAGTTTCCATAGATTACCGACTTCTTGTAGAAAAGTCAACTTCTGAACTGGTATTTTTCCGCTTTGACGCACCTGCTCCCGGTATATGGAAAATCATAATTGAACCTCTGGCTCTGGCAGACGGCCAGTTTCATATGTGGCTTCCCGTAACAGAGTTTTTACGCGGAGAAGTATATTTTCTGGAACCGGATCCATACTATACTCTGACCAATCCCGCCGCTGCAGACAGCCCGATTGTTGTCTCCTACTATAACGGAAATACCGACGCCCTTTCCCAGTCATCCGGACGGGGCTATACCCGTTCCCGGCGGATTAAACCGGATATTGCCGCGCCGGGTGTAGACGTACCGGGGGCTCTGCCCGGGGGAAGATTTACCGTCCGGACCGGTGCCAGCGCCGCAGCCGCTGTTACCGCCGGCGCCATTGCCCTTATGCTGGAATGGCTTCTGAATTATGAAAATGTTCCCGGCATAGACTCCTATCAGATCAAAAGTCTGCTGATCCTGGGAGCCGTGAGGCCGAAAACCATGGAGTATCCCAACCGGGAGTGGGGCTACGGTCAGCTCAATCTGTACAACACTTTTGAAACAATACGGCAATTATAAAGGGATGCTGCCTTCGCAGCATCCCTCTCTGAACCGTCTCCGATCCGCTTTTCATTTCATCCTTTTTATCCGAGCCGCGGAACCGCCTGGCCTCTCAGCCGGATCACAGGGCCTCCGGTTCCTTCTATATATGCCCGTGTAATGGTCACTTCGCCTATGCTGTCATCTTTTGGTATCTCATACATGATGTCCAGCATAAACTCTTCAATAATTGCACGAAGAGCACGGGCTCCGGTATCTTTCTCCATTGCCTTTTCTGCTATCGCCTCCAGCGCGTCATCATCAAAGTCCAGCCTCACCTCATCCAGAGCCAGAAGCTTCTGATATTGTTTGAGTATAGCATTTTTCGGCTCTTTCAGAATCTTGACAAGCATATCCTTGTCCAGTCCTTTCAGCGTAAATATAATAGGCAGACGTCCCAGGAACTCCGGAATCATACCGAATTTTCTTAAATCTTCTACAGTCACCTTTGACAGCAGATCTTTATCATGGTCCAGTTTATCTTTCAGCTCCGCATTAAATCCCATGGAAGTCTTCTTCTGCAGCCGTTCTCTGATAATGTCTTCCAGATCCGGGAAAGCGCCGCCGCAGATAAAGAGAATGTTCTTTGTATTCACCGTCGTAAGAGGCACCATGGCGTTTTTGCTGTTTGCGCCTACCGGCACTTCCACTTCGCTGCCTTCCAGCAGTTTCAGCATTCCCTGCTGAACAGACTCTCCGCTGACGTCGCGCTGGTTTGTATTATGCTTCTTCGCAATCTTGTCAATTTCATCAATAAAAATAATACCCTGTTCCGCCCGTTCCACATCGTTATCCGCAGCTGCCAGAAGCTTTGAAACGACACTTTCTATATCGTCTCCTATGTAGCCGGCTTCCGTAAGAGAAGTGGCATCCGTAATGGCCAGGGGAACATCCAGCAGTCTGGCCAGAGTTTTTACAAGATACGTTTTTCCGCATCCGGTAGGCCCGATCATAAGCATATTGGATTTTTCAATCTCGATATCATCCATTGTGTCTGTAGCCACGCGTTTATAATGATTGTAAACCGCAACAGACATAGCTTTTTTTGCATATTCCTGTCCCACTACATATTCATCCAGCCGCGCCTTGATCTTATGGGGCGCCGGAATATTCTTTATGTCAAGCTGATGAAACTCTTTCGGCTTTTCCTTTTTCTTCTTGATCTTCTGCTGTTTCGGCTGCATATTTTCCAGATCGGACATATTGACAAACTGTACGCCGGGCATGTTCATCAGCCGGTTCAGATCCACTGCTCCGCTTGTCATAGCGTCAAAACTTCTCTGCATACAGTCCGGACACACTGTAATATTATTCGGCAGATCAATCATCTTGCCTGTAACGCTCTCCGGCCGGTGACAGATAAAACAGATTTTCTCATATTCGCTGCTATTGTCATCCTTTTTCCCGTGTTCTGAAGCAGTAAGCTCATGGCTCTTTTCTTTCTCTGTTCCGCCGTCCCTCTGCTCCTTTTTTTCTTCTTCGTCTAATATAGTGAAATCGTTATCTGACATAAATAATCCCTTCTTTAACCGTAAATTGCATGCTGCAGCACAATCTGCAGGCCTGTCCATATTATAGTATACTTGTTCGGATTATACAAATGAACTTTTTCTAAAGCAGTTTTCACCGGGTTTTGTTCGGAATAAATCCGCACATCCCCTGATTTTCTTACTATTTTTCCATTAATTCAAGAAATTCATCTTCCGATATAATCGGAATTCCAAGTTCTTTTGCTTTCCGGTTTTTTGAGGAAGCAGAAGCCGCGTCATTATTGATCAGATAGTTTGTCTTTGAAGTGACGCTTCCTGTCACCTTTCCGCCTCTCTTTTCGATCTCCTCCTTCACTTCACTCCGGTTGGCAAAGTGATTCACGCTTCCCGTAATCACAAAATTCATGCCGCTGAAAATCTGCTCAGCCGTTCTGCTCTCTTCCTTCGGTATGCGCACTTCGTCCAGCAGCTTCAGGAATACATTCCGGTGCCCTTCGTCTGCAAAATACTCCACAAATGTCCCTGCGATCACTCCGCCTACACCGGATATCTCACTAAGTTTTTCCACTGTTGCATTCAGAATTCTCTGCGGATCCTGATTAAGGGCACGGCAGATCACCTTTGCGTTGGCTGCCCCCACATTCGGGATGCCAAGCGCATAAATCAGCCGGGGCATTGTAGTATTTCTGGCATTTTCTATACTGTTCTGCAGATTGATATAGGATTTTTCACCGAAACCTTCCATATTTTTAATCTGCTCTTCGTATCTGTCCAGATGAAAAATATCCGTAAAGTCTTTTATATAGCCATGAAGAATAAATTTTTCCAGTGTCGCTTCTGAAAGCCCTTCAATATTCATGGCGTCCCGGCTGACAAACAGGGTAAATGACTTTACGTGTTTTGCCTGGCACTGCGGATTTGTACAGTACAGCGTCTTCGTGTCATTCTCCATATGGATTTGGGTTTTTCCGCCGCATACGGGACAGACTTCCGGAATATCCTTCACACCGCTCCGCGTCAGATTCCGGGCAATCTGGGGAATAATCATATTTGCCTTATATACCTCAATCCGGTCTCCCACGCCCAGTTCCAGTTCCTCCATAATGCTGATATTGTGGACGCTTGCCCTGCTCACCGTTGTGCCTTCCAGCTCAACCGGATCAAAAATGGCAACCGGGTTGATCAGCCCTGTCCGTGAAGGGCTCCATTCAATCTCAAGAAGCGTAGTTTCTCTGACTTCATCCGCCCATTTAAAAGCGAAGGAATCCCGGGGAAATTTTGCCGTTGTCCCCAGAGACTCTCCATACGCAATGTCGTCATAGACAAGTACAAGGCCGTCAGAAGGAATCTCGTTTTCCTCAATATGCCGCGCAAACCACTGTACTTCTTCCTCGATGGTTCCGGCGGTAACCGGATGATGTTCCACCACGTCAAACCCCTGCTCTGAAAGCCATTTCATCTGATACAGGCGGGAATTATGAAAGTCCGGACCCTCCGCTCTTACAAGCGTAAAAGCATAAAACTTCACATTCCGCTTTGCCGTAATCTGGTTGTTCAGCTGGCGCACGGAACCGCTGCACAGATTGCGCGGGTTTTTATATCTGGCATCCACATCTTCGATTTCTTCGTTAATTTTTTCAAAATCACAATAGGATATGACTGCCTCTCCTCTTATAACCAGCTCACCCCGATACGGGATCCGGCAGGGAAGATTCTGAAATACTTTTGCATTATTTGTGATAACTTCTCCTACTTCTCCGTTTCCTCTTGTAACTGCTTTCTGCAGTTCTCCTTCCCGATAGGTAAGCACAATAGTCAGACCGTCCAGTTTCCAGGAAATCATGGCTTTCTGACCTCCCAGAAATTCTTTCAGACGCTCTACGTCCTTTGTCTTGTCCAGGGACAGCATAGGCCGCTCATGCCGTTCTTTGGGCAGCTCGCTTAACACTTCATACCCCACATTGACGGTAGGACTGGATGCGAGGGTTGTTCCCAGCTCTTTCTCCAGACTCTGCAGTTCATCGTAAAGTCTGTCATATTCGTAATTGCTGATAATTTCTGTATCTTCCTGTTCATATGCGCGTCTTGCCCGGTTCAGAAACTCCACCAGCTCCCGCATACGTTTTCTTTTTTCTTCCATAATTTCCTCCTGTCTGATGCTCTGCCCGTTTTTACGCAGACTCTTCTTCTCCGGCAGAGCTCCGGCCCGGCAGCTCTCCCAGCTATTTTCCAGATGCTGTTCCCGGAGAATTCTTGATCATATCGTACAGTTCTTCCAGTTCCTGATCTGTCAGCTTTCGGTACTCTCCCTCTTTCAGTCCGCCCAGATGAATATTCATCACCCGTACCCGTACAAGGTCCTTTACTTCATACCCCAGCGCCTGACACATCCGGCGGATCTGCCGGTTCAGCCCCTGGGTAAGTATAATGGAAAAGGTATATTTCCCGATCTGTTTTACCGCGCAGGGCCGTGTCACCGTATCCAGTATAGGCACGCCTGCAGCCATATGTTTTAAGAACTCCGGCGTAATCTCATGGTCTACAGTTACTTTGTATTCTTTCTCATGCCGGTTGGCAGCACGCATCATCCGGTTAATAATATCCCCGTTATTTGTCATAAGCAGAAGACCGCGGGAGTCCTTATCAAGCCGGCCCACATAAGTCACACGAACCGGATAATTCAGGAAACGTACAATACTGTTTCTCTCCCTTTTTTCCTCTGTGCACACAATCCCCTTCGGTTTATTCACTGCCAGAACGATCATATCGTCCTGTTTCGAGACCGTTTTTCTGCCTACCTTTACTATCTGTCCGGGTATAATACGCATTCCTGTAACAGCGGGCCGGCCGTCTACAGTTACCTTTCCGCTTTCAATGAGGCGGTCAGCCTCTCTCCTGGAGCAGACTCCCGCCTCACTTAAATACTTATTCAGCCTTACCGGCTCTCTCTTCCGTATAAATTCTTCTTTTATTCTGTTACTCACCTGCAAACACTCCACTGATATTTTTGTCTGTAAAAAATGTATTTCCGCTGTACAGTACAAGCACATCTGTAATGCGGTATGTATCCATAATTTCATCCAGCGTCTCTGTACAGTAACAGGGGTCTACAACAACAATTTCCCGATAGAAGGGAGTCAGAAACTGGATAAAACAGTCTGCAAAAGAATCTTTCACAACAAGAATCCTGTCGCTGCTTGTAGATACTGTCTTGATATCTATGACAGAGCTGTCGCCGCCCAGGAACACATTGTACTGATCTTTTGTCTCAAGCATGGAAGAATCATAAATGGAGGTTGTTTTTCTTGCTTCATCCACATAAGTTACCGTCAGATCGTTGTCTCCCGTTGTAGGAACATAGATGTCAATCTGTTCTGTCTCATCCAGAAAAACGCCGCTCCTGGAAGAGAGATCTCCGTTGAAGTCATCTGATACGGTATAAGAGACGAAATTGTCTGATACATCCTCTTCAATTCCAAGCGATGCCGCCGCTTCCTGGAAAACATAAAACGCTCCCAGCGACGTCCAGTGGGGATCTGTTTTATAATATATGTTTTCCGATCTGTGCCGGTTCAATACCGACACGGCATCAATCCAGTTTACAGAATCATCCAGCTCGTTTTTCACCATACTGATCAGCTGACTCTGATCCTCCACTCCCCCGAAAAGAGGGAGACTTTCACTTAACACACAGGCTGCATCCGGAGCCAGTATCATTGAAACCGGAATATCCGGATATCTTTCTGAAAAACTTTTTATGGCTGTAAGGTTTTCGGACATCTGTCCCTGATCCGGAACCTGAATTTCTTCAAAAAGCCTTCCGTTTTTTCCGATATAAACGCCATTTTCCATATGGCTGCCTCCCAGCCGGCTTAAAGATACCTTGACGCTGCGCAGCATATCGCGGCCCACGAACTGGTCGCTTGCATAATTTTCATACCGCTCCGCAAAATCTCTTCTTACTGCATTGCTCAATGTAATCTGCGGCTTTTCCGCAAGCGCCCGGTTCTCCGTCTCCGACACCGCCCTGTCAGGAACAAGAAGATTGATAATCATAACCAGCAGCAGCACTGCCGGGAACAGGAATCCCAGCAGTCCGTCTGCCGGCCCCTTTAGTTTTTTTCTGTTTTTCATCGTTTCACCTAAAACCTAAAATATAAAAACGGATTGTATGTATCTGTTACAAGAAATGCCACCGAAATAAAAAACATTATCATATAAACGGCTGTCTCTGTCACAGCACGGACTTTCCTGTTTGAAGAAATGCCTGTTATTCCCCGAAACAGCCGGATTCCCACTGTACCGGAACAAAGAACCGCAAGGAGATACAGAAGCCAGTGGGTAATCAGCAGAAATCCCCCCTGAGCATCCGCCAGACCTGCGCCCGCCCCGATCATGGCCATCAGATACCTCACCGAGTATCCCAGACTGGGGCTGAAGAAAAATACCCATCCCACAAGTACAAGAATGCCGGTGTATATGCGCGCCACAACTTTCGGAACTTCGTCCAGAAAAACGCCCCATACGTACTTTTCCATAACAAGTATGATTCCATAGTATACGCCCCAGACAATAAAATTCCAGGCTGCTCCATGCCACATGCCGGTCAGGGTCCATACAATCATTATATTAAGGACATTTCTGGCCGGAGAACACTGATTTCCTCCAAGCGGAATATAAACGTATTCCCGAAACCAGTTTGTTAAAGAAATGTGCCATCTTCTCCAGAAGTCGGCAATACTGGTTGCCGTGTATGGATAATCAAAATTTTTCCGGAATTCAAATCCGAACATTTTGCCAAGCCCGACGGCCATATCGGAATACCCGCTGAAATCAAAGTAAATCTGAAATGCAAAGGAAATACACCCGATCCATGCGGTCAGCGCAGACATACTGGAGGCCGGCCCTGCGGAAATCTGCTCGAATATAGCCCCCGCCGTATTGGCCAGTATCGCCTTTTTTGCCAGTCCTATAATAAAATACCTGCTCCCCTGTCCGATTCTGCCGACAGAAAACCTCCTCTCTGTCAGCTGCTGTTCAAAGTCCGCATAACGTACAACAGGGCCTGCGATAAGCTTGGGAAACATACAGATATAAAGAGCAAAACTGAGAATATTGTTCTGAGCCTTTACTTTCTTTCTGTAAATATCTACTACATAAGACAGGGCCTGAAATGTGTAAAAAGATATTCCGATGGGCAGCGGCAGCACCCGGTACGGAATGTCCGCAGAAAACAGTTCTGACAGCATATCCAGAAGGAACCCGTAATACTTAAAAAAACCAAGAATCAAAATATTGGCCACAACGGCAAAGATTACGCTTCGCTTTGCCCTGCGCGGATCATCTTCTCCTGCCTGAATCTCCCTTCCGCAGAAATAGTTCAGACAAACGGATAAAAGCAGGAGCGCCACATATACCGGCTCTCCCCAGGCATAAAATACCAGGCTGGCAATAAGCAGAACAATATTTTTCCCCTTCGCAGGGATAATATAATATAGTACCAGTACAACCGGCAAAAAGAAAAATAAAAAAGTAACACTGCTGAATAGCATATCTGTTTCCTCCCCGCTGTGCTTTGTCTGCCGGTCTCTGCGCGTTCCGGCTGCAGACCGTCTTCAGAGTTCTTCCGGTTCTCTGTCACAGACTGCCTGCGAACGCCTCCATATACCGGTCTGCATTCTCCGAGACAGCAAAAAAGATATAGCTCCCCCTCACACTCTGTCTGGCACTTTCCAGAAGCCGCGCCTGCTCCGGCGCATATCCCTCAAATATCTGCTGACGGCTTTCCACATGTTCCTCAAGAGCGTCCGTCACCTGACTGATCTGGCTGCTGTCCGCGACCTGAATAAGCAGCACCTCTTCGGCAGAAATACCGGATGCAGATGCATAATAAAGCACCCCGGAATATTCCGAACTGTTCAGTCCGAAATTCCGCTTAAAGGCCTGACTGTCCTGTCCGGAAAGATTATTCGTATCAACCGCGCTGCTCACGGCCGCGCTCACCTCATCAAATGATTTTCTGCTCACGCCGGCAAACAGCAGCAGCAGAGCAATATATCCCGCAGTCAGCATTAATACAACATATTTTGCTACTGTGAACACATACGGTCCGACGTGTTTCATAGCGCAGCCACCTCCGCCATATTTTCCGCCCATACAGAAAAGAAGGACTCCTTAAAGTGGATCCCGTCGTCCTCATAATATTGATCTTCTACAATGGCGGTATTATCAATAAATCCGACTCTCCGACTGTCGCAAAGCTGTTCGAGTGCGGCATTGTACTCCGGTACCTGCTCAAAAGCAGGTTCTTCTTCGTAAACTTTCTCCTGTGCGGGAAAAACGGAATTCACAAAGATATGTGCATTGGGGATCTCGTTCTGAAGGGTTTCCAGGAAACCGCCGTATTTTTCTATAAACTGATCAATATCTCCGTCCGCGACAGCAATATCATTCGTACCCAGCGCCAGGAAAACAATCCGGGGATGCAATTCTTTTGTCCGTTCCACCAGACTGTCATACCGATCCAGTCCGGCTCCCGTATCTGCCACAACACTGGAAGCATTCAGAATATTATACTCTGAAAAGCCAGAAGCAACAGAATCCCCCAGTACAACTGCCTGCGAAAACCTTTCCTTCAGACTTCGGTCCTGTCCCGATGTACCGTCCTGTTCTTCCAGCCGGCTGATTTTTTCTTCTATTGCTGCAATATCTTCCGATTCCGCATTCTCTATATACGCAATTCCCTCTGATGTATCTGCATGTCCTGCCGTGAGCCGGCCAATGCCGCGGATCAGCAGTATAATCAGCAGAAGCACTGCTGCTATACAAATTCCTATGAGAATATTTCTCTGTGTCCTTCGCTTCATTTTCTTCATAATCTATCAGTTTTACGATCCTTATAAATATCAGGCGCCGCGCAGACTTCCTCTGCGGACAGCAGCTGTTTTCTTCTGTACTGCAATATCTTTTTTCATTATACACGAAATCAGCTTTTCTGAAAAGAAATTGTTCTCTCTTCCCCGACATATGGTATCATATTGTTACGGTCTGCATATGAAGTTTACCTGACTGCTGTATTTCAGTTCTGTTCAGCAGCCAGGACTTCATCACATGGCAGAACGAAAGCAGGCGTTTAAATACAGAAACGGAGGATTCCAGAATGATATCGCTGAACCTGACAGACATTAAAAACTTTATGGCCCAGCTTCTCCTGTCAGAAACTTTTGATCATTTTTCTTTTATCGAAGGAGAAATTGTTACATTTAATACATTTAAAATCGATGGATTTATCCAGAAAGACTTTTTTGATACAGAAGAAGAACCGCCTCAGTACTCATACTGGGAAAATCTGAGAGAATACTGTTTTTCCATTATCAGAGGGAAACGCACTCCACTGAGCTTTCATCTGGTGTTCAGTCTGTCGCCCTCAAATACAGAACGCCTGATTGCCCGGAATACTCCCTCCCTGCAGGCAAAAGATGTACAAGGTCTTTATCTTAACATCCGGTATGACGGAAAATATCTGTCCTGCATTACAGGGACGTCCTTTAAAACATTTACAATGGATAAATCCCTGGAGCATGCGTGGGACGAAATGGTACAAAAATTTTTCAGACAGAAAAAAATTGAGTTTGTACTGCAATAAAATGATCACAAATCAAAAAACGGAATTGATACAGGCAGAAAGCTGCCATTAAAAAAACTGCTTTTTGCCCGTACCAATTCCTGATTTTTAATCAAGATACATTTTAGATCCCATCCACTGTTTCATATGGTCAATCATCTTTGAATCCGGCTCAATATAAATACATACATTTTTCTGATCCAAAGGCATGTGAATGGCGAATACTTTTGCCGGAGAACTGCCGGAAGAATAATCATATATCTTTGACGGATGATAGGAATTCAGCCGCGGAGACTGCTTTGGAGCAATTATCTCCGCCCCCTGAATATCTATGTTCATCAGAGATTTTCTTTTCGCTTTATTATAAATCACATCAATCTGCATATCATGATTCAGCAGAGTGTACTCATATTCCACACTCAATCTTGGAAAAATGAAATAATAAGCCAGAATAGCTATAAGCACAGCCAAAAGGAAAGACGTCATACCGATAAACGGCATACCGCCGATGGCGACAGCTATAATCAGAAGGATTACCAAAATACGGATAACCAGATCATACGGCTTCGGTTTACGTGCTACGATCAGTTCATAAAGTGCGTCATTCATTGTTTACTGATTCCTTTCTGTATGTAAATAATTCATTACCATAGTGGCAATCTTGAATGTCATAGCGTCTTCAAAAATACGCAGATCAAGTCCCGTCCGTTTCTGAATCTGCTCCAGACGATAGATCAGGGTATTCCGGTGCATGTGCAGCTGCCGGGATGTTTCCGCAATATTAAGATTATTCTGAAAAAATCTGTTAACAGCCGCAGTCGTCTCGGCATCAAAACCTTCAGGAATGTCTTTTCCGAAAATCTCGCGCAGAAAGTTTTCACAGATAGATACCGGGAGCTGATAGATCAGCCTCCCGATTCCCAGCTCATTATAGGGAAAAATCGTCTGCTCAGAATAAAACAATTTTCCTACCTTCAGGGCCAGACTTGTCTCCCGGTATGCGCCGGAAAGATCCGACAGAGAGTCCGTAACACCGCTGTATGACAGCTGAACATGTGTCAGAGCCTCTGTATTCAGTGTATCAACCATTGTCCGCGCGATCTGTTTCATGGAATTGGAGTTTTCTCCGAATTTCAGCGGACGCAGTATGGCAATCGTGTTCCCGCTCATAGGAACCAGATACGTTTTACTGCGGGACGGAAACAGGTTTTTCAGTATCTCCACCAGTGTATCATCTGCCGTTTTTGCTTCAAGGAGAAAAAGAACCCTCTTTTCATCCGGCGTTATATGAAGGCGCAAAGCTCTCTCACCAATATCATAGGAAGGAATTCCCTCTGTCATCAGACTTTTCAGAAAATCCGATTTATTATATTTTTCTTTATAAGCAGCACAAAGGCAGCGAATCTGGGAAAGAGCCAGTTCTGTTTCCTCTGGTGTATCTGTTTTTACCGATATTGTAATTCCGGTAATACGTTTCAGTTCACTCAATGCTTTATCAAGTTCCTGTATATGCTCCATAAAACTCTCCACCATATATAAAAGGCTGCACTCTTATAAGTGCAGCCTCTCCTTTTATAACCAGCGGTAATCGGTCGTCCGGATAAACCGGCCGGCAGCGAATAGCATCTTCGCAACCGCTAAGCTGCTATCCAGATTTTAAAACATTAATTTGTAATCGTCAACTCTGTTTCTTTATCGAATACGTGGATCTTCTCCATGTCCAGAGCAAATACAGCCTTGTCACCTGTTCTCAGTGTTGTACGCGGATTAACACGTGCGGTCATCTGAGTTCCCTCTACATCAAAGTACAGGAATACTTCTGCGCCAAGCAGCTCGTAGACCTTGATCGTTGATTCAATAATGCTGTCCGGAGAGTTGCTGATAAATGCTTCTGAATCATGTACGTCTTCCGGACGAATTCCAAGAACGACCGTCTTTCCGTCATATCCGCCCTCAATCAGAGCTTTCTTCTTGGACGCAGGCACTTTCAGGACATGCTCGCCGACTGTAAGTGTAACTTCATTGTTTGCGTTCACATTACACACAGCATCCATAAAGTTCATCTGCGGTGATCCTATAAATCCTGCTACAAACAGATTGCATGGCGTATTATAAAGGTTCTGCGGTGTATCTACCTGCTGAACGACTCCGTCTTTCATAACAACGATTCGTGTACCAAGAGTCATAGCCTCTGTCTGGTCATGTGTTACATAGATAATTGTAGCGCCCAGATTCTCATGAAGTTTGGAAATCTCGATACGCATCTGAACTCTCAGCTTTGCATCCAGGTTGGAAAGAGGCTCGTCCATAAGGAATACTTTCGGGTTACGGACAATTGCACGTCCCATAGCGACACGCTGTCTCTGTCCTCCGGAAAGAGCCTTCGGTTTACGGTCAAGCAGTTTCTCAAGATCAAGAATTCGGGCCGCCTCACGTACTTTCTTATCGATCTCATCCTTGGGAACTTTACGAAGTTTAAGGCCGAATGCCATATTATCATATACTGTCATATGCGGATACAGAGCGTAATTCTGGAATACCATTGCGATATCACGGTCTTTCGGCTCTACATCGTTCATAACTTTGCCGTCAATTTTCAGTGTACCGCCGGAAATATCCTCCAGCCCTGCTATCATACGAAGAGTTGTTGATTTACCGCATCCTGACGGTCCTACAAAGATAATAAACTCTTTGTCTTCAATCTCAAGATTAAAATCTTTTACAGCGTGAAATCCGTTCGGATAAATTTTCTGAATGCCCTGCAGTGATAAACTTGCCATTTTAAGCAGCCTCCTTAAAAATAATTGTTTTCGTTTAATCTGGTATTAGTATAATCCCTGACGCAGACACGGACAATGTCATGAGTAACTAAAAAAGGAGAATAATAATGTACATTTCGACCATACTGCCCTACATTACAGTAATTTCACAAAATTTGCCGCCACGCATTATCACGCGATAAAGCAAAGCAGGCTGACTTTTTATATAATAAAAAATAAACTTAAAAAATCGGGAGGAAAAAATTTGACATCACCAGACTTTCAAAAAAAAACACTTGGAATTTCCGATCAGACGCTGCTCTGTAAGCTTGCAGATGCAGCGGAAGAAAAACGTTTAAACCGGGGTGACTTTGTTTTACGGGAGGGAGAAGAACAGAAAGAGGTTTCTTTTCTGATAACCGGAATATTACGCGGCTTTTTTATTGATCTGGACGGGAACGACGTTACAGACTGTTTTGGATTTCAGCCGGGGGATCCTGCCATGACTACTTTTGAAATCGGCACATGCTCGTCAATATCGATTGTCGCGCTGACAAAATGCCGCCTGCTTACATTCCCTGTAGACACTGCGATAAAATTCATTGAAAACGAACCCGCATTAATGTATACATACAATCATCTCTTAACCGCCGCGCTGAAAAGGCACTGGGAGATTAAAACCATGCTGTATAAATACACGGCAAAAGAACGTTACGAATGGTTTCTTGAAAAATATCCCGGCCTGATCGATCAGATTACCAACAAATATATTGCTTCCTTTCTCAGGATGAGTCCCGTAACATTAAGCCGTCTGAAAAGCCTGTATAAAAACAAAGCCGCGGCCATCCGATAAACGGGTTTAATCTTTCCTGCGACAGAATATGTAACGGAATTTCAAATGCGGCGGAATCCGAAACGCCTGATGATTGACTCGCAAAGAGAAATTCGTTACAATAGCTGTGTTTGAATATTACTTTAGAAAGAAAGGAATATCATTATGGCAAACCCAGTTGTTACATTTGAAATGGAAAACGGCGATATCATGAAAGCAGAGCTGTATCCGGAAATCGCGCCAAACACAGTAAGAAATTTTATCTCATTAGTAAATAAGGGATTTTATGACGGACTGATCTTCCATCGCGTGATCCGCGGCTTTATGATCCAGGGCGGATGTCCGGACGGAACCGGTATGGGAGGCCCGGGATACGCAATTAAAGGAGAGTTTTCTCAGAACGGTTTCCCGAATACCCTTGCCCACGATCCGGGGGTTCTTTCTATGGCCCGGGCAATGGATCCGAATTCCGCAGGAAGCCAGTTCTTTATCATGCACGAAAAGTCTCCTCATCTTGACGGAGCCTATGCCGCATTCGGAAAAATTATCGAGGGAATGGACGTGGTAGATAAAATCGCCTGTACGGCTACAGACTTCAGAGATCGACCTCTGGAAGATCAGAAAATGAAATCTGTAACTGTAGAAACCTTTGGCGAAGAATACGCAGAACCGGAAACATTCTGAAATTCAAAATGGGTAAAAAGATCAGCAGGGCAGGTATTCTGCCGGCTGATCTTTTTCACTTCTGATTCTCTGTATCTTTTAAATCTTCTATTTCTCCCATATCAGGCAGCCATATTTCCGATGCATCTACCCGGTTTACCACATCCTCTTCCTGACCGGCTATTGTCGAGGGTATTTCTCCCTCAAGCTGTCCTCTTACACTTTCCGCTCTCAGAAGACAGAATGATGTAAATGTCTCCACCCCGGTGAGATAATCTTCATAAGAACAGAAGGCTGTAGGATCTTTTTTCACATAGGGAGCTATCATTTTCGTAATTTCTGCCACTTTTGTCTCAAAATGTCTGTTTTCAAAATATCCGCTGAGCAGCTCGTCAAAATATTCATGATACCGTATAAAATACTCTTCTGTCTTCATCAGATTATGGTAAAGAGGACGGTTCAGCATAATCTCACCGGAAGCAGGAGTATCTATCGGATAATTAACATAGAGTTCAGCATCATTAACAGGGTCCGGCATTCCCAGGGAATAGGTGGCATACGCCAGATTATAATCCCACGGAAGAATGCTGATAATACCGTCTTCTTCATACAGAAAATAATTATGCCCTGTATGTCCCAGATAGCTGTCGAGATTAACTACGAACACCTGCACTGTAAAATACCGCAGAACTTCGTCTACATTAACGGCTGACTCCACTTCATTCCCTTCGGACTCTGCAAGAATTTTCAGGGAACGGATCAGACGCCGCTGATCTGTTTCACTGATCTCAAATTTTGCATGTCGGAAAATATTATCATAATCTTCGGGATTATCCGTCGTATATTTCAGCGCCACATCATTATTCTCCGCTTCCAGCGAGCGGTAGTCAGGCTTATACAGCTTCCCGTAGTCTGCTCCGAAGTTCCGGCGCGCAAATGCTTCCTCCGGTTCCTCTATTGCCAGGAACAGCCCCCAGTCTTCACCATTCACTGTTACCCATACATAACTGCACAGGGGGGAAGGCACATCCATAAATTCCATCATATCATATGCAATATAATTTTTCAGATATGAGTTATCCTGAAAAGAGGAGTCAAGGGACATCTTATCCAGTCCATAATAAGTGTTCCCTTCCTGGAAATGGTCAAACTCTATTTTAAGACTGTATCTGTCCAGGCCGTATTCTTCAACAAGCCTGCGGGAATTGTTCCCTTTCGCACGCAGGCCGACAGAAGAAAAAATCTCCCCGTCAATCTCAGCGTCGCATTCTATATACTCTTCTTCCGGCGCTTCTTCGAGAAACAGCTCCCAGTTTTCAACCCGCAGATCAATATGATGCACGTAACTGTCGTCGAACAGACGTACAGAATATTCCGGGACTGATGACAGAGGCGTAATTCCCAGATTCTCTCCCATCAGAAATACTGCCGCCCCGATGCATGCTGCAACTGTAAGAATGATACAGATCCGGTCAATATATCTGTGTTTCAGCATATCAGTTACCCCATATAATCCCCGTTATAAGAGACAAGAATCACGTTGCTGACTCCTTCAATCTGTGACAGGGCGTTAACAAAAGCAGATTCTCCCTCTTTAAAGCGCACCTCATAATTCAGTTCAATACATCCCGGTGAAACAGCCTTGCTTTTCAATGACATCGCTTTCACCTGTTCACTTATATATGACTCCGCTTCCTTTTCTTTTTCTTCTGTTTCACAGTGCACCACAAGAATGTACGGCCGTTCTGTATTTTTACGTCCGGAAAAAATCAAAAGGACAAGTCCGATAAATACGCTTCCGAATACAGCCAGCGGTATAAAACCTGCCGCCAGCACAATCCCTGCCGCAATACTCCAGAAAAGGAACGCAATATCCATCGGTTCTTTAATAGCCGTTCTGAAACGTACAATTGAGAGCGCGCCGACCATACCCAGCGAAAGCACTACATTGCTTGTCACCGCAAGGATAAGAAGAGTCGTAATTAATGTCAGCGCCACAAGCGTTGCCCCGAAGGCTGCAGAATACATCAGTCCGCAGTAACTTTTTTTATATATATAAAATATGAAAAGCCCTACCGCAAAGGAAAGGATTAGCGCTGCCGCCATATCGAAAATTGAAATTGCATTTGTATTCTCTAAAAAACCCGATTTAAAAATATCCTGAAATGTCATAATATCCACCTTTTTCCCGTCTGATTTTGCAGAGACCGTTCCGGCTCTCCGGATAATAAAATCCGCCGTCAGTCATACCGTCTGCAGACAGCATATTTTGAATATGCACCTGTTTTTCTGTCCGGCACCTGTACCGCCATGCGTACAATATCCGGAAGAAATGCATCATATTTAACTTCAAGAATTGTACTGCCCGGTTCCGGCTCAAGACGATGGGCTGCTGAATTCAGAAAAACTGCCGGGGAAGTACAGGTACTGAGCTTTCTGTCCAGCGTAACCCGTACATTGCCCGGCGTAAATATATACGCTTCTCTCTCATAACTCACGATTGTCCTGGGCTGCAGAAGCTCTCCCTTCATCTTACTGTACAGTTCAATCATAAGCGCGTCACCGCTCTCAAGCAGAAAACGGATATTGCCGTTTAATATACTTTCTGTCTGTTCATATGTAAGGCGGGCGCTTCGTTTGGAACAGAGCCCGCCTTTTTTTATTTTCTTCTCCAGTCTGAGAAATCTCCTGTCCGTTCCATAATACCGGATGCGGAACTTTTCTCTTTGGTCCACGCCTGAAATCTTCTGAAGAAGCGCCTTGTCTCCCGGAGTATCAAAATAAAGACTGTTTACCCTGTATGTCCCGTCCGGACCGGCATGGCTGTCCCGCCGGAACAGCCTGCCGAGTCTTTCTGATATAATCCGGTCTTCGGCAGGAATAATCAGATGTTTCAGTTCATGCCGGAAATGAATGGGATTTTTCTCAATCATCATAGCCGGAATCACCATAACCGGAATCATTGTCATATCCTGAGTTGCCGTCATCGTAGCCGGAATCACTGTCATATCCTGAATTGCCGTCATCGTAGCCGGAATCGCCCGACTGAGCCGCTCCGGAAGATGTTGAAGTTGACGGTTTGGATGTCGACGGTTTAGTTGTTGCAGGCTTGGATGTTGAAGCCGACGGTTTTGTAGTCGTGGTCTGTCCTTTGCTGTAATTGGAATCGCCGTCATCATAATCGGTCACACCATCGCTGTTTGTTCCATAATCCGTATTGCCGTAATTTGTATTTCCATAATTTGTATTGCCGTAATTTGTATTGCCGTAATTTGTATTTCCGTAATCAGTGCTGCTGTTCTTGTTTGAAGTGCTGTTGTTTCCGGTTCCGGCTGTGCCTGCAGGCTTTGCGTCATCATAATCCGTTACGCCGTCGCCGGTTGTGCCATAATCCGTATCATCATAGTCCGTTACGCCGTCATTATCCGGGCCGTAATCTGTATCACCGTAACTGCTCCATCCGTATGTGCTCTCTCCGTCAACTGTAACCGGTGTGCTGATTTTCTCCGCGCTGGTATATTTCTGTATCTCCGCTACAATCATATTCAGGAAATTCTCTTCCGGAAGTACTGACCCTTCTTCGATTTCCAGAGTAATCTGATTTGTTTTTCCGTCTGTTTCTTCTACAAAATATCCTGCCTTATTAATTGCGGCTACCAGATCGCCAATCACAACCCGGCATTCCTTTCCTTCGAATCCCGTATAATCGGCTATTATTTTTTCGCCGTCATCATTGCGGGCTTCAATTTCTGTTACCATTCCCTGGTCATCGTAATGCACCGCGATCTCCGGATTCACTTTAATTGAAATTACACCGCCCTGCTTTTCCTGCTGAGTCTCCGTTCCTAAACCGGATGGTGCCGCTGTTGTCTCTCTGCTTCCACATCCTGTGAAAATTCCTCCGCAAAGAGAAAGAGATAATACTGCTGCCAGTGTCGCCATTAATTTTTTCTTCGTCATAATTCATTCACTCCTTTTTTTTCTTCTGAATTTTGTTTCAGCTTTTGATGTAGAATACGGAAGCAAAATCCGGAAAACGGGGTCAGAAGAAATTTTTTTTATTTTTTTATTTCCGGTTTTTTGTATTATAATGTAGATTCACCGTCCCTGTCTTTATATTTACAATCATTTTACCTATATCTAACATTGATTTAATATTTCAGGAATATACTAATTTTGCAATTTTCTGGTTTCAGACCCCGAAAAATAATTCCACGGTTTCGTATACTTCTTACAGGAGGGAAATTTCAATGAACGGTGGCCATGAACTTGTGGAACAGGTATACGCGGCAAAGACCGATCCCGATGCGGCTGACAGTCTTATCCGCCAGTATATGGGCTTTTTACGTGCTGAGACAGCAAAATATCTTCACCGCGCTCCCATAGAGGGACAGGATGAAGAACTCAGTATTGTTCTGCTGGCCTTTTATGAGGCGATTCTCGGATATGAAAAAAACAGAGGCGCATTTCTCGCCTATGCTTCAAGAGGAATCCGTAATCGGCTCATCGACTATTACCGCAAAGAAAAAAAACATGCAAATGTAACTTCTCTCCATGAACCTGTTCAGGAGGAAGACAGCGAAACTCTGAAAATCGATCATTTAGAGCACCCCGAGAATGAAATAGAAAAAAATCATCACAGAAGCGCGGCCAGAGAAGAAATTCAGGAATTTGAAAAGCAGCTTCTTGAATTCGGCATTTCGTTCTCTGACGTGGCAGACAACTGTCCCCGGCAGGATCGTACTTTGCAGGCCTGCAGGCGGGTACTGACCGCAGCCCGGGAAAATACCTCGCTGCTTGATGATCTGCTTCGCACGAAAAAGCTTCCCATAGCGGCGCTTTCTGAAATTTCCGGAACAGATAAAAAAACCATCGAACGACACAGGAAATATCTTGTAGCTGTTCTGCTTGCCTTTACTAACGGCTATGAAATCATACGCGGACACCTGTACCATCTCTAAAGCAAACCTGATACATAGCAGAAACGGAGCTGAAAATGGAAAGAAAAGCAACTTATATGGTAGTTGAAGCACATAGTGCTTATGCAGTTGTCCTGGACAACAGCGGACGTTTTATTAAAGTGGCAAATTCCGGATATGCTGTCGGAGATATCACAGATAAAGTTATTCCGCTGATCTATCCACGGGACAAAAAGAAACGGAAAAGCACAATAATCCGGCTGGCTGCAAGCCTGGCGGCCTGTGTAGCTCTGTGCGTTTTCGGCATATATGAATATCAGTATGTATATACAGAATACGGAAGTATACATATGCAGATCAACCCGGAAGTAGAAATTTCTCTGAGCCGTTCCGGACGCGTCCTGGAAATAGAAGGAGAAAACGCTGACGGCGACGCGCTCCTGCAAGGTTACAACTATAAAGGGAAAGATAAGGAAACCGTTGTAGATGAACTGGCAGATCTTGCCATAGAACAGAACTATCTTACTGAAGGCGGCCAGATCGCTGTTTCTGTAGACGCCCGCAGCAGCGAATGGGCCGACAGAATAGAAAATGAAATACTGAATGAGCTGAACAGATATCTTCAGGAACAGAATATTACAATAGAAATCGTAATCGGTTCTCTTCAGCCGCAGGAAGAGGAAGAGACAAAAGAAGTTCTTGACGAAGCACAGACAGTTACCATACCGGTTCCTCAGGCAGCGGATGAAGCAGAACCGACAGATTCCGGATATGACAGCAATGACGACGACGGGATAACCGACTACTCCGCGCCATCAGCACCTTCTGCACCGTCATCTTCTTCGCCGGCCACGCCGGCTCAGAACGATTCCGGATATGACAGCGGCAACAGCTCCTATAACAGCAGCAGTAATAGTTCCGGCAGCGAAAACAGCCATAATGACAGTCCTTATGACAGCAGCGGAAACAGTTCTTACAGCGATACAGATGACGGCGACAACGGTAGTTCTTATGACAACGATGATGATGACGACTGAATTCCGGTAAAACACAGATCTCTTTTCAAACCTCAGAGCAGATGAGCCTGACCATATCAGGCTCTCTGCTCTGATTTTTATTCTGATCCGGACCCCTTTATTCCCTTTATATCTTGAGAAATACCTGTTTCCATTTTATAATGTAAAATATTTTGTTGATAAGAAAAGGAGATCATCTATGAAAATCGGTTCACATGTCAGCATGAGCGGAAAAGATATGCTTTTAGGCTCTGCGAAAGAAGCTGTGTCCTACGGAGCAGATACATTTATGTTTTATACCGGGGCGCCGCAGAATACACGGCGCAAGGAAATCAGCGAGCTTAACATTGCTCCTGCCTGGGAATACATGAAAGAACACGGAATTGACGAAATTATTGTCCATGCGCCGTATATTATTAATCTGGGCAATACAGTAAAATCTGAGACTTTTACACTTGCCGTAGAATTTCTGGCAAAGGAGATTGAGCGGACAACAGCCTGCAGAAGCCATGTCCTTATCCTTCATCCCGGAGCCCATGTGGGAGCCGGAACAGAAGCCGGAACCGCACAGATCATCCGGGGACTGAATGAAGTTCTCACCACGGATACTGACTGCTTTATTGCTCTGGAAACTATGGCGGGAAAAGGATCTGAAATCGGACGTTCCTTTGAAGAACTGGCCCGCATTTATGACGGGGTAAAATATAACGATAAACTCAGAGTCTGCTTTGACACATGCCATACCAGTGACAGCGGATATGACATTATTCATCACTTTGATGAGACGATGGAGGAATTTGACCGGATACTCGGGAAAGATCAGATCGCGGTTTTTCATATTAATGACAGTAAAAATGCTCCCGGCGCTCAGAAGGACCGGCATGAAAATACAGGCTTCGGACACATTGGATTTGACGCGCTGAACTATATTGTACACCATCCGGATTTCCGGACCATTCCGAAAATCCTTGAGTCGCCGTATATTCCTTCTCCGACTCTGCCGAAAAAATCTTACGCGCCTTATAAATATGAAATCGACATGCTCAGAAAAGGAACGTTTAATCCTCACATGAAGGAAGATATCATCCGGGATAACGAATCATAAACATAAAGTCCGGATATATTTTTGCCCATATATCAGTAAAAGACTTTTTTAATCATTGTTTCCACTTGACAGTTTTTTACTTTCATCATATTATTGTATTATAGATATAATACAGTTTAATAAATATATAGAAAGAAGTGATTCAATGCCTTGGGATTTGGATAATGAACGCCCCATTTATCTCCAGCTGATGGAACGCATCCAACAGGACATTGTCTCCGGTGTTTACAAACCGGGCGAAAAGATTCCTTCTGTCCGCGATCTTGCCCTGGACGCAGCTGTCAATCCAAATACAATGCAGAAAGCGCTCTCGGAACTGGAACGCAGCGGACTTGTATACTCCCAGAGAACAAGCGGACGTTTTATCACTGAGGACGCAGGAATGCTTAAGGAGCTGAAACGCAGCCTGGCCGCCGACCATATCCGTGATTTTTTCCACAAAATGAGGCAGCTTGGCTTCAGTGACGATGAGACTTTGAATATCATACAGGAAACGATAAAGGGGGAAGATCATGAAAGCAATACTTGAATGTCAGCGGCTGACAAAGAGATACGGAAATTTTTTTGCTCTCTCGGATCTGAGCTTTACACTGGAACGGGGACAGATCATAGGGCTGCTTGGCCCGAATGGAAGCGGCAAAACGACTCTTATCAAACTTATAAACGGCCTGCTGGTGCCTTCTGACGGACAGATCGCGGTAAACGGCTGTGCGCCCGGAGTGGAATCCAAAAAGATCGTTTCATATCTGCCTGACCGGGACTGTCTTCCCAGCCAGATACGTGTAAAAGACGCACTGACTCTTTATTCTGACTTCTACAGTGATTTCAGTATGGAACGGGCAGCTAAAATGCTTGACGCGCTGGAAATTGACCGGCATTCCAGACTCAGCGCTCTTTCAAAAGGTACAAAAGAAAAGGTGCAGCTTATTCTTGTAATGAGCCGGGACGCACAGCTCTATGTGCTGGATGAGCCCATCGGAGGGGTAGATCCGGCTGCGCGGGATTATATTCTCCGTACTATCCTGACAAATTACAGCGAAAATGCAACAATACTAATTTCCACTCACCTTATATCTGATATCGAAAATGTGCTGGATCATGTACTTTTTCTGAAAGCCGGACACCTTGTACTCAATGAGGCTGTAGATGAAGTACGGACAAAATATGGAAAATCTGTTGACAGTTTGTTTCGGGAGGTATTCAGATGCTAGGAAAACTTATCAAATATGACTTAAAAAATGCTGCCAGAATTTTTCTTCTTGTACACGGCATTTACCTGTTTATCTGTATTATCCTGCGGCTGCTGGTTATGAATCCGCTTGATTTCAGTGCCCCATCCAGGCTGCTCATAACCCCTTTAACTCTGATTGTTGTTTTATTTATTTTCCTGTTGACGGCAATGACACTGACAACCAGTCTGCTCATTGCACTCCGCTTTTACCGGAATCTGTTCAGCAAAGAAGGCTATCTGTCCTGGACGCTTCCTGCGGCCCCGTCAACTCACCTTCTTGCGAAATTTCTCTCCGGCTATCTTATTGCGGCAGCAGACATTATTATTATTGCGGCAGGCATACTGGTTCTTGTAACGGGATCAAATGTAGCAGATGCCTACCGGCAGATAGCTCCGGACATGGAAAAAGTATTAGGGATTACTTTAGGTTCCTATGCATTAAAACTTTTTCTATTTACAGTCATTTTTACTTTTACTTCTATTGTACAGATTTATTTCTGCATAGCTCTGGGACAGCTTTTTCAGGAACACCGGGTACTGCTTGCTATTGCCTTTTATTTTCTGGCAGGTTTTGGCGTACAGATCCTTACCACTTCGCTGCTGCTTATAACCGGACTTATCAGGCCACAGATGTTTGCTGATTCATACAGCTTCAATATGGGGCGCTATACTGACATACTTTATCTGATAACCGGAATACTCTCGATAATTCTGGCTGTTATCGAATACATGGTAACAAATTATATTATGAAGCGAAAAATCAATCTGATATAAAATACCGGGATACAGGCAAAAACTTCTTTTTGTAATGTATCCCGGTATTTTTCAGCAATGCGTCAAATCAACTATTTCCGATCTGATTTACTGAATATCCATCACTTTATAATCCTGGTCTTCTACCGTTTTTTTAAGCAACTCATCCGCCACCTCGGCATTAAGCGTTAACACGGCGGTCCCTTTCTCATGGCTGACGTCCGCCCGGTCTACTTCCGGAAGGGATTCCAGCGCCTTCTTTACTCTCGCCTCACAGTGTCCGCACATCATTCCTTCGATTTTCATTGTTTTTTCCATTGTTGTTTCCTCCTGTTTTCTTTTTGATTTGATTTTTTTATCTCTGCCTGCGTCATACAATTTAAACCAGTTGAGACGCAGTGCATTTGTCACCACGCAGAAGCTTGACAAACTCATCGCCGCCGCTCCAAACATGGGATTTAACTGAAGTCCGAAAAGGGGAATCCATACTCCCGCCGCAAGGGGAATTCCGATTACATTGTAGAAAAATGCCCAAAACAGATTTTCGTGGATATTCCGCAGGGTAGCCCGGCTCATGCGGATCGCTGCAGGCACGTCGGTAAGTCTGCTCTTCATCAGCACCACATCCGCAGCGTCAATGGCAATATCGGTTCCGGCTCCGATGGCAATTCCCATATCTGCTCTTGTCAGTGCCGGCGCATCGTTGATGCCGTCTCCTACCATGGCTACTTTTCCTTTTTTCTTCAGGCGGCGGATCACGCTTTCCTTTCCCTCGGGAAGAACGCCGGCAATAACTTCATCCACTCCGGCCTGCTTTCCAATGGCATTTGCCGTGCGCTCATTGTCCCCGGTCAGCATAACTACATGAATTCCCATGTTCTGAAGCTCTTTTACTGCTTTCGGGCTGTCTTCCTTAATTACGTCGGCTACTGCAATCACACCGGTCAGCTTGCCGTTTCTGCTGAAAAACAGCGGAGTTTTTCCGGCATTTGCAAGTGTTTCCGCCAGCGCTTTTGTCTCGTCAGGAACCTGGGCATTTTTACTGATAAATTTCAGGTTGCCGCCGGCCAGCATGTCTGTTCCCATTTTTCCGGTCAGTCCGTTTCCGGGAACCGCATGGAAATCTGTGGTCTCCAGCTCTGCACTGATCTGCTTTTCTTCCGCAAGCATGAGAATCGCATGGGCAAGCGGATGCTCGCTTTTCTTTTCCAGAGCATATGCACTGGAAAGAAGCTCCTCTTCTGTCACTCCTGCTGCCGGAATAAGATCCGTCACCCGGGGCTCCCCGCTTGTAATTGTTCCTGTTTTATCGAGAGCCACAATCTGCGTCTTTCCGGTTTCTTCCAGTGAAACGGCGGTTTTAAACATAATTCCGTTTTTCGCGCCGACACCGTTGCCCACCATAATTGCCACAGGCGTTGCCAGTCCCAGAGCACAGGGGCAGCTGATTACAAGAACGGATATTCCCCGTGCCAGGGCAAATCCAAGGGTCTGGCCTGCTGCCAGCCATACAAGAATTGTAACAATGGCAATTCCGATTACGGCCGGGACAAAAACGCCGGACACACGGTCCGCCACTTTTGCAATAGGCGCTTTCGTTGCCGCCGCGTCGCTTACCATCTGAATAATCTGGGACAGGGTAGTATCTTCACCGACCCGGGTTGCCTCACATTTAATAAAACCGGAATGATTCAGCGTAGCTGCCGATACCTGATCGCCTTCTTTTTTGTCCACCGGAATACTCTCGCCGGTCAGCGCGGACTCATTTACCGCACTGTTTCCCTCCAGCACGATACCATCCACCGGTATATTTTCTCCCGGCCTTACTACAAATATATCACCTTTCCTTACCTGATCAATTCCTACTTCTTCTTCCGCGCCATTCCTCAGGACACGGGCTGTTTTCGGAGCAAGCTTCATCAGACTCTTCAGAGCGTCTGTTGTTTTTCCCTTTGATCTGGCTTCAAGCATTTTTCCCACGGTAATCAGCGTCAGGATCATGGCCGCCGACTCAAAATAAAACTCATGCATGTAGGACATAACGCCTTCCATATCTCCCCGCATCTGCGCGTCTGTCATGGCAAAAAGAGCATAGGTGCTCCATACAAAGGATGCCCCCGCTCCCAGAGCAACCAGCGTATCCATATTCGGCGCCCTGTGGATCAGGCCCCGGAAACCGCTGATAAAAAATTTCTGATTAATCACCATAACAACGCCGGTAAGCAGAAGCTGCAAAATCCCCATTGCCACATGGTTATTTTCCATAAAGGAAGGGACCGGCCAGTTCCACATCATATGTCCCATTGAAAAATACATCAGCGGAATCAGGAAGCAGAGAGATGCGATCAGTCTCTTTTTCAACACAGGCGTCTCTCTGTCTTTTAACGAATCCCCGGCGGCCGCTATGGATGATCCGGCAGATCCGGCTGCTGCTGTACCTTTCCCTGCCGTTCCGGCGCCTTTCCGGGATGCGCCGTACCCGGCCTCCTCTACTGCCGCAATAATATCCGCAGGCGAGGCGCTTCCCTCCACGCCCATGGAATTTGTCAGAAGGCTGACCGAGCAGGATGTAACTCCCGGCACTTTGGAAACAGCCTTTTCCACACGGGCGCTGCAGGCGGCACAGCTCATACCTGTCACGTTATATTGTTCCATAATTTCACTCCTCCAGTCTTTTCCGGTATCTTCGCCTTATTTCATCAGCTTCTGCAACGTTGCCACAAGCTCGTCAACGGTCTCTTCTTTCCCCGCGCGGATATCATCCGCGACGCAGGTTCTGATATGATTCGCAAGAAGGACCTTATTAAAACTGTTCAGCGCCGCGTTTACCGCAGACACCTGAATCAGTATGTCTGTACAGTAAGCATTATTCTCAACCATTTTCCGGATTCCCCTTACCTGGCCTTCAATACGGCTTAACCGGTTAATCAGATCTTTGTATTCTTTGTCTGAGCGCTCCTTTGTTTTATGGGTGCACTCCGGACAGACTTTCTTTTCTTCTGCCATAAGTTCACTCCTTTTACAGTATTTTCTTCTTTGTGTAAATTCATTCTATTATAACCCCCTGGGGGTATATATCTACTCTGTAAGTATATACCCCATCAGGGTATATTTCAAGTCTTTTTGCATAAATTTTTATACAAAAAACAGGACAGAAACAATATGTAAAAACTGTTTCCGTCCTGTCAGTCCGCTGTTTTCTGTCTGTCGTTTTCCCGCCGCTACAGATTACTCCACACTCTTCAGGGATTCTACCATGTCAATCTTCTTCAGTTTAAAATACATCGCTCCGTTTACGAGAAGCGAGAACAGAAATGTAAGCGCAAATCCATATATAAAACTGCTCAAATCAATATTGCGTCCGAACATTACAGACTCCACTTCTACCGTGACTATAATAAACCGGTGCAGAATCTTTCCCAGAATAATGCCGAAAACCGCTCCGAAAAGCGTAAGCAGAATATTTTCCCGGTATACGTACATGGATACCTCGCTGTTATAAAATCCGAGAACTTTCAGAGTCGCAAGCTCTCTCTGCCTTTCTGTAATGTTAATGTTGTTCAGATTGTAAAGTACCACAAACGCCAGCATACCCGCTGATATAATCAGTACGGCAATAACCGCGTCCAGCGCTCCCAGCATGTTATCCACCTGTTCCCGCATATCCGTGGTATAACTGATACTTAATGCGCCCGGCAGAGCCAGCGCCTCCTCACCGATCCGCTCCGCTTCTTCCGTCGTTCGGTCTGCCGTCTTATAGAAAATCGAATTGTAGGCCGGATTTTCTCCATATACCGCTTCATAAACTTCCGGAGTCATATAGAGGTAATGTCCCAGGTAGTTCTCGCAGACTGCCGAAATCTTAACCGTCAGATCTCCTTTGTCTTCGTCTCGTATCGTTATGCTGTCCCCGGCCTTTACATCCAGCTCACCGGCCATCTTTTCCGTAAGAATAGCGCCGCTGCCGTCAAGAGAATATCTCTCATCTGTAACTCTGTCTTTTAAAACCACAAAATTCTCAAATTCTTCTACATCTGCCGGAACATCCAGATATACATCATACCATTGGCTGCCGCTTCCCACCGTCACCTGGGTCAGCAGGCCTTCCGTCAATCCGGCTGTCCCGCTGTCCTTTTCAAGTTCTGATTCGATCTGGTTCCGTTCCTCTTCTGTGGCTCCGCTCTCCAGAATAATATTGCCGTCATAAAGCTGAATCTCGCCATACTGAATGTCCACAATAGCAAAGATAGAATCCTTCAGGCCAAATCCCACCAGCATCAGAGCCATGCAGCCGCCAATGCCAAAGATTGTCATGAACAGCCGCTTTTTATATCTGACCAGATTTCTCACGCTGGCTTTCCAGGAAAAATTAAGCCGCTTCCAGATAAAGCCTGCCCGCTCCAGCAGCACTCTCTGCCCCTGCTTCGGCGCGGGCGGACGCATCAGTTCCGCCGCCTGTTCTTTCAGCGCCTGATAGCAGGAAAGCACTGTTGCAAGAAGGGTACTTACCAGGGCGGCGGCAGCGGCTCCCACTCCATAGACCAGATTATAAGGAAGCCGGAGTTCATCCATATGGCGGAACATAATTCCATAGGCGTTAATAATAATATATGGGAATACCTTCTCGCCGAACAGAACGCCCAGCAGACTTCCCGTAACCGTCGCCAGCAAAGCGTAGCCCAGATATTTGCCTGCTATGGAATGCCGCTCATATCCCAGAGCCTTAAGGGTTCCGATCTGAGTCCTCTGCTCCTCCACCATTCTTGTCATAGTGGTCAGACTGATCAGCGCCGCCACAAGGAAGAAAATCGCAGGGAAAACCTCGCCAATGGCTCTCATCCGGTCTGCATTTTCTCCATAGCCGCTGTATTCCGGCAGATTGGACCGGTCGTATACAAGCCATTCCGGTTCCTCCAGATCCTGAATTTCCTGTTCCGCATCCGCCAGTTCCTGTTTTGCGTCTTCGATCTTCTGTTCTCCGTCCGCGATTTCCTGCCGTGCTTCTGTTTCTCCTTCGTAATACTCGTCCCAGCCGTCAGAGATCTCCTGTTCTGCATCTGCCAGCTCCGTCTCCGCGTCCGCAAGTTCCTGCTCTCCGGATTCAATCTCCGCCCATCCGTTGTTAATCTCCTCCTGGGAAGATTCCAGCCGGGCCTTCGCGGCCTCAATCTGAGCGTTTGCCTGGCTGACGGCCTGCTCTCCCTTCTGAATTTCCTCATAAAGGGCATTCATCGCCGCGAGAGTCATCTCATCCGTCTGTCCGCCGGCCGCAAGAGCATTGTACTGCTCCTTTGCTTTATTGAGCGCATCGATCTGGTCATTGAGTGTATCAATATTCGCGTTCAGCTCTTCTTCTCCCCGGTCCAGTTCTTCCTGCCCGTCTATAAGCTGCTGTCTGGAAGATTTCAGCTGCTCTCTGGATGACTCCAGCTGCGCCTTTCCGCTGTCCACTTCTGCCTGTGCGTCTTCCAGCTGCTGCCGCGCGTCAGCAAGTTCCGCCTCGGCCTCTGCTCTGCCGTCTTCCAGTTCCTTCTCTGCGTCTGCCACTTCCTGCTTCGCGTCGGCAAGAGTTTCGTCCGCCTCGTCCACAATCTCATCGTAACGGGCTTTCTGCCGCTCCTCTTTGATGCTCTCCACCCGGTCCAGCACTTCCGCCACCCGGTTGTCATAGGCGTCTGTAAATGCAGTCAGTTCCTTCGCGCCGTCCACCTGTGCGTATATTTCTGTATAGACATCCAGAGAAAAACTTTCTTCCGGCACCACTGCAAACGCGGCCACACTGCCGTTTCCGATGGTGGTGCTTCCTCTCTGGAATGAAATATAGCAGGGACTGCTCACTGCTCCTACAATCGTATATGTATCCGTCTTAAGCGTGTCGGTAATCGCATCATCGCTACCGCTTGAAAAAGTGATCGAATCTCCGATTTCCAGTTTTCCCTCTTCCAGATAATCCACGTCTATCGCGCATTCATTTTCCTTTTCCGGAAGACGTCCCCGCTCCAGCTGTACTTCATTCATGGACGGCAGCATGGACATAACGTGCACAACGATTTTATTCTCTCCTTCTGTACAGAGTACATCCACAGAATATCCGCCCTCTGCCTTTTCAATCCCGTCTACATTTTCTATGGCCGTCAGGTCATCGGCTGTAAGTCCCATCGTGCTTATAACCTGGATATCCATCAGATTTTTACTGTCAAAATAGGCATCACCGGAATAGCGCATATCCGGTTCGGAAGAACGAATGCCCGAAAAGAAAGCGCAGCCGATAGCCACGATAAAAAATATAGACAGAAACCGCCCTATACTGCGCCGGATTTCCATATAAAAATCTTTTCTCAACGCTTTCTTCTTCATCTGTTTCCCTACCATTCTATCTCATCAATTGACATCGGGCGCTCATTAGTCTCCATCCGTGAAACCCGCCCGTTTTTAATGTGTATCAGCCGGTCCGCCATGGGCGCGATAGCCTGGTTGTGTGTAATTACAATCACCGTCATTCCCCGCTCCCTGCACATATTCTGAAGAAGCTTTAAAATCGACTTGCCGGTATTATAATCGAGCGCTCCCGTCGGTTCATCGCAGAGCAGAAGCTTCGGATTCTTTGCAAGCGCTCTTGCGATGGACACTCTCTGCTGCTCTCCTCCGGACAGCTGTGCCGGAAAATTATTCAGCCTGTCGCCCAGTCCTACTTCTTCCAGCACCTTGCGGGCATCCAGCGGATCCCGGCAGATCTGGAGAGCCAGCTCCACATTTTCAAGGGCGGTCAGATTCGGCACCAGATTATAGAACTGAAATACAAATCCGATGTCCTCCCGGCGGTATTCCGTAAGCTGTCTGGCAGTGTATTCCGTAATATTCTGTCCGTCTACAAGAAGCGTTCCATCTGTAGCCGTATCCATCCCGCCAAGAATGTTCAGCACCGTCGTTTTTCCCGCGCCGCTGGGCCCGACAATAACGACAAACTCACCTTTTCTGACAAAAAAGCTGATTCCGTCTGCCGCGCGGATCTCTACTTCTCCCATTTTGTATATTTTGGTAATGTTCTGCAGTTTTACAAATTCATCCATTTATCTGTTTTCTCCTGAAAAGTAATCTGATACAGAGAAAGCGGATACCATGTACCCGCTTTATTGGTTTCCTGTTTAATTATAACATGAATTTTTATCAATATGTCTGATTTCAGATTAATTTCATATTTATATACACACTTTTTACTGCGTCTGCCGCCCTGCATTCAGCTTCGCCGAATACCGGAATAACACAAGCCCGATGAGAAACATCACGGATAACGCGCTTACGCCGATGTTAATACTTCCTGTCACCTGACTCAATACAGAAACCAGCGCTGTTCCGATAACAGATGCTCCTTTCCCGCATATATCATAAATTCCGAAAAATTCTCCCGATTTTTCCGCCGGAATAATCTTTGCAAAATAAGAGCGGGACAATGCCTGGATTGTGCCCTGGAACATACCGACAAGCACGGCCAGAAGCCAGAAATCAAATTGTGTATCCAGCCAGTATGCATAAACGGCAATACAGAAATACGCTGCAATACATATGGTGATAATCGCTTCAGGCTTTATCTTCTTCACAAGTCTGCTGAAAATCAGAACACAGGGGAAGGCAACAATCTGTGTTACCAGCAATGCCAGCAGAAGCCCTGTACTGTCCAGACCCAGAGCCTGTCCGTAGGCGGTCGCCATATCAATTACTGTATAGACTCCGTCGATATAAAAGAAAAACGCAAGCAGAAAAATAAAAATATGTTTTTCTTTCGTCAGTTCAATAAAAGTTCTGCCAAGCCGTTTGAAGCTGTTCCTCACTACATGGCCGTCAGCATCAGAAAAGTATTTCTGACGGTAAGAGCGCAGCAGAGGAATGGATGAACACAGCCACCAGAGTGCCGTAATAACAAAAGCCAGTATCATGGAAGTCTGCGTACCGATTCCAAGGCTGCCTGCTCCCAGAACAATACCCAGACACGCAATAAACGGAATACAGCTTCCGATATATCCCCAGGCGTATCCGTGAGAGGAAACAGAATCCATTCTCTCCGGCTCCGTCACGTCAGTCAGCATGGCGTCATAAAAAATCAGGCTGGCTGAATAACCGGTTTTCGCAAGTACAAATACACCAAGGAACCAGATCCACGAAGACAGAAATCCCAGCAGGATACAGCCAAAGACTCCGATCCCCATGGAAATGGAAAATACAATTTTCTTAAAATTCTTCGTATCGGCAATTGCCCCCAGTGTGGGGCCCAGTATTGCCACAATCAGAGTACAGACCGAGGTCGCATATCCCCAGTACGCGAGATAATCCACATCCGATATCCCCGCCCCCTCTGCAAGAGCGTTAAAATAGATAGGAAATATGGTCGATACCATCATAGTGAACGCTGAATTTCCCACATCATAGAGCACCCATTTCTTTTCCAGTGAAGTCAGCTTAAATTTCATATTATTGCTCTCTCTTTCCTTTTCTTTGATGTTCTTATTTTGTTTCTGTCACTTCTGTCTTCCGTGCTTTCTTCTGGATCTGCCGTTTCACCGGTATATCTACAGGCGAAGTTCTTCCCATTTTTCTCCCGCGCCGAATGTTCTGTGGAATCGGGAGGGCAGCTCGCCGCCCTGGAAAAGTTTTTTCTGATACTGGATAATCAGCCCTGCTGCCAGAGGAACAGCCCCGGCAAACAGACGCTTCAGAAGCCGGCAGTAGTCTCTGCACTGCGGATTCGGCTCAAGACTCATTACCATACCGTGCATGCCGTCGTAGGCGCCGATCAATTTCATGCCGCCGAAAAGCAGCTTTCTTTTTGTCTTTCCCGGAGCCAGCAGTACTTTGTGATAAAAAATCATGGATTTCATGCATTTTTCTATAATCTGGGGCGTAAGATCCTCATAAAAGGGGGGAATTACCTCCCCGTTTTCTATGCTGGGGTGGATATGGCCGGTTGACAGATAACGCACCGGATTAATATAGTCTTCTTTCATCAAAAGGCGGTCAAACTCCATCTCAATCTCCGAATGGCTGATACCGCTTGTCTGAATCATTTTTTCAATATACGGATGGCATTCGCTGTCAAGCGCAAAGTGACAGATAAACCCGTAAATGTATGCTCTCGCAGCTCCGGGATTTTCTGAATTTTCAATCACCTTAACTGCGTTTTCAAAAAAAACATCTGCCATTTTGTCGTGCAGCTCATAGCCCTGCTTATTAACTGCATTTTTTATGGCCGGTCTGTAGTAGAATAACAGATCCGGTCCGTGCAGTCCCATATCAAAAAGCTCCCTGTTTTTCTCTATCGAATTCTGAAGAGGTCTCGGCAGAGCGCTGATTACCTCTTTTCCAAATTTATAATGTGCATATGTTGTAGGCATATATACTCCTCTTTTCCGTAGCATTATCACAGACATTCAGCCAATGCTGTCCGCGAAGCCGTACTGACATGCATGACGCGGGTATGCCGCTTTTTGCACATATACACCGCCGCCTGCATTATGGCTGAACTGTCCGTTACATATTATCACATATCTGCTGTAAAAAATCCAGTTTTCACGAAACTTCGATATGTTAAATTTTTTTAACCTTTTCACGTTTCCACAATGATATTCCTTGACTTTTCCGCCGTCCGGTTCTATATTATATATTGTGCAGTCGTTGGCACATATTTTGTCCGTACAGATTATACAGCAGTTTTTCTGTACACACAACCAGGGGTTGTACTGGTTTCGACAGGGATCCTGAAGATGGAGAAGCTATCCGCAGGCTGATGCGTCAAATCGCAAATTTAAAATTAAACGCTAACGATAATTACGAATTAGCTGCAGCCTAAATGCTGCATGTCGCTCCTGACGCACTCACACATCGGGAATCCGGCATCAAACATGTGAGAAACGATGGCGGCAAAGCTTTGAGCCGTCAGGCGTAATATGAAGCTACCAAACCTGCAGGGATGTTCGTTTCCGTGCAGCAGAGGGAATCTCAAAGAACGGACTATGATAGTAGAAGTACATGGGATGGGTTTTTGGACGCGGGTTCGATTCCCGCCAGCTCCACTTACTCAAAGCCGGTCGGGTACCGGCAGCGGAGTTCGTCAGTGATCTGTCCGCTCCACTTGCGGCGCACCGGTAAGGCGCCGTTTTTTCATCGCAGGAGGAAACATAGCTCAGCTGGGAGAGCGCTCGCCTGACTAGCGGGAGGTCATGGGTTCGAGCCCCGTTGTTTCCATAGGGAAGCCGGATGAAAGACTTCCAGGATCATAAAAAATATGGGGTATTAGCGCAGTTGGGAGCGCGCCACATTCGCATTGTGGAGGCCACGGGTTCGAATCCCGTATACTCCATCAGAGAAAACCACGTATTTACGGCAGGTACTGATAATGCCGGTAAATACGCGGTTTTCTTGTTTTCTATGAATACTTGTCCTGTTTTGTTCGGATTCATATTGCCCCAGTCGGGAATACTATGGTATTCGGATCCGTCCGCGGACAGCCGTACCTATTTGTATGATGCAGTTTTTTTATATAAAAATAGAAAAACTATATACTTTTCTGCTGCTGAATGTTTTCTTCTTCAAGAACGAACTGGCGAAAATTCCGTACGCATGGCGGCATGAATACGCTGTCATCATTTACCATAAAAAGCGGCCGCTCACTTGCAGGAGAATTTATCTGTATGATTTTAACATCTAACTTTAACAGCAAATCCATATAAGGAACAACCGCAATCCCGAATCCCCGGGCTACTAATCCGGCAATAACCTGATCTTCCTCCGTTTCATAGGCGATCTTTGGTTCTATACCGATCTCGGAAAACATCTGATCTACCACGGATCGGATCCCGGAACTTTTTTCAAAGAATACCTGCGGATACGGCGCGGTTTCAGACAGATCAACCGTATGACGGGACGCAAGAGGATGGCCTTTCGGAACAATCAGAACCAGATCCTGCTTCTGGACCTGAACAGCCGTAAAATTCAGATGTGCCGGCGGCCGGGAGCAGAATATCAGATCATATTTTTTTGCTGCCAGCCCTTCAAGCAGACTCTGGGTAACTCCGGTATGAAAGGTAAACTGAACATCTGAATCGGGATTTTCTTTCAAAAAAGCGGCTGCCAGCCGTGGAATATATTCAATTCCCAAGGTCCGCAGCAGTCCCAGCCGGATCAGGCCTCCGCCGCTGGCGCTGCGCTGAAGCGACTCAATTCCCGCATCCAGGGTGGATAACGTGTGCTCCGCACAAACCAGAAATTCTTCTCCAAAACGGGTGAGCGCTGTTTTCCTCCCGCTTTTTTCAAAAAGCGGCAGTCCGAGCTCTTTTTCCATTTGTTTGATTGCATGACTTAAACTGGGCTGCGCGATACAGAGCTGCTCTGCCGCTTTTGTATAATGCTGCACGTGGGCCAGTGTGACAAAGTAACGTAAGTAAAACAGATTCATCTCTTTCCCCTCCCTGTCGTAAACATTATACGCCCGATTATAGATAAATTCTATAGTTTTATCCAAATTATTTATTTGCATGCATTCTCCGATAATACTAAGCTGAATCGGTACGAAATTTAGATATATTATGAGGAGGATTAAGGAAATGGACGAAAATGTTACCGACAGGGAAAAGCCTGTCTGCAGGGGAGAAATCGCGCTTCCGCTTGCAATCGTCATTAACAGTTTTGGAGTTGTTCTGATGTTGTATTCCGGATCCGGAATAGCGGCTATCTCCAGTGTGCCCTTTGCTTTTTCTGAAGTTCTTCCGGCTCTGTCGCTCGGAACATGGACATATCTTTTTCAGGGACTTCTGATATTAAGTCTGATGTTATTGAGAAAACGTTTTGTTTTTCAGTACCTGTTCAGTTTTGCGGTAGGTTTCGTATTTGGAGCACTTCTTGATTTCCATGAACTGTGGGTCGGCATACTGCCGGACAGTTTATTATGCCGTATATTTTATTTCATTATGAGCTATCTTCTGATCAGTTTCGGAATCGCGCTCTCAAACCGCTGCTGTCTTCCTATTGTGCCAACCGATCTTTTTCCGAGGGAACTGGTACAGATCACCGGCATTCAATATCCGAAAATCAAAATATCATTTGATGTAATCTGTCTGGCCGTTACCGCCGGCTTAACGGAGATCTTTCTCGGACATCTGGACGGATTAGGAATCGGGACAATTTTCGCAGCGTTTACAATGGGAAAATGCGTGGGAATAATCGGGGACTGGCTGGATCATGGCTTCCGTTTCACTTCGTTTTTAAATAAAATTCCCGGAACCTGTTAAGCAGGGAACAGGCTCTTCTGTATACAGGAAATCACTTTTCACATTTTCTGATATTATGGTAAAATATCCATGGATATTGCAAAGCGACGAATCAGCCATACAGGAGGAATATACTGTGAAATATAAAAATATTGTGTTTGATTTTGGAAATGTAATCGGAAAGTTTGACGGAAATTTTATACTGGAACAGTTCTGTTCTTCCCGGGAAGATATGGAGCTTCTCATCCCTGTCCTTTACCGGAACTGGCTGGATCTCGACGCCGGCACGGTTGATTATGAAGAAAATATCGAAACAACGGCAGCGCTGGTTCCCGCGCGGCTGCAGGCAACTGTCCGGGACTTTTTCCGAAGATGGCCGGAGTATGTCAGACCCATCCCGCAGACGTATGAACTGATTTCCCGTCTTCGGGAAAAAGGCGCGGATCTTTATCTGCTTTCAAACGCATCCACCTATTTCGCCGGTACAGCTTCCGACTGGCCCATTCTCCGGGATAACTTTAGCGGAATTATCTTTTCGGCGCCGGTAAAAATGGCCAAGCCCGATCCTGACATTTATCTTTATCTGTTCCGCACATACGGGCTGAAACCGGAAGAATGCTTTTTTATCGACGATCTGAAAGATAACATAGAAGCCGGGAGGAAACTTGGAATGGACGGGATCGTATTTACAGGAGATATAGAAGCAGTCGAAAAATATATCGAATTCTGACAATTTGAGCAAAAGAGGACGGAGCCCTTTGAAAAAGGCTCCGTCCCCTTTTGCTCAAATTTACAGATTTCTTATCTTGAATTCTCTCTGTGCTTCTCTTTTCTGATCTTTTTTTGCTATATCGTTTCTCTTATCATACAGTTTTTTTCCTTTTGCCAGGCCGATCTCGACCTTTACCAGACTTCCGCTGAAATACACCTGCAGCGGTACGACTGTGATTCCCTGCTCCTTCATTTTTCCGAAAATCTTGTCGATTTCTTTTTTGTGAAGAAGAAGTTTTCTGACGCGCAGCGGATCTTTATTGAAGATGTTTCCCTTTTCATAAGGGGATATGTGCATCCCATAGATAAACACTTCCCCGGATTCTACCCGGATGAATGCCTCTTTGATACTGCACTTTCCCATGCGCAGAGATTTTACTTCCGTTCCGTGGAGCACAATTCCTGCTTCGTACTTTTCCAGGATAAAATAGTCGTGGTATGCCTTTTTATTGTTGGCAATTAGCTTTTTTTCTGTTTTAGCCATGACAACCTCTCTTACAATCTGTTTTACTGCAACCTGTTCTGTCTTTTATAATATCATTTCTAAATTTTATGATATAATCTCAAAATTTACTGTTCTCTGTAACCTGTCCGCATCTGTCACACGGACGGCAACCGTCTGACCAAGCTTATAGGTTCTGCCTGTATGCTGACCGCAGAGTTCATAGCTCTGCTCCAGAAATTCATAGTGATCATCCCGCATATCAGCCACATGCACCAGTCCTTCCACCGTATTCGGAAGCTCCACATACACGCCCCATTTTGTCACGCCGGAGATCACGCCTTCATACTCTTCTCCGATATGATTCTGCATATATTCCGCCTTCTTCAGCCTGACAACCTCGCGCTCGGCCTCATCGGCTGTCCGCTCCCGGCTGCTGCATTGAGCGGCTGTTTCGGGCAGAATTTTCCGGTAATGCTCCATTCGTTCTTCGGTAAGTCTGCCCCTCAGATCTTCCTTGATAATCCGGTGAATCTGCAGATCCGGATACCGTCGTATGGGAGAGGTAAAATGGGTATAATACTTCGCCGCCAGTCCGAAATGGCCCGCGTTGTCAGTGGAGTACCTTGCCCGTTTCATGGCACGCAGTGTAAGACGGCTGATCAGCGGTTCCTCCGGCATCCCCTCCACTTTGCCCAGCAGTTGCTGGATTTCTTTTGGACGCACCTCATTACGGGTATGAATATGGTAACCGAAATTATTGATAAATGTGCCAAGCTGCCGGATCTTTTCCTCATCCGGCTGTTCATGGGTACGGTATAAAAACGGAACCTCTCTCCAGAAATATTCCTCAGCGACAGTCTCATTTGCCAGAAGCATAAAATCTTCGATAATTTTTGTAGCGTCGTTTCTCTCATAGGGACGGATATCCACCGCCCTGCCATTTTCATCCAAGATCACTTTTGTCTCCGGGAAGTCAAAATTGATGGAGCCTCTCTTCCCTCTCCGGGCGCGTACGATATCCGAAAGCTCTTTCATCATCTTTATCATGGAGATAAACGGTTCATTGTCCTGCAGCTCCTTTTCATCGCCTTCCAGCATTTTTGCCACACCGGTATAACTCATCCTTTTATCCACACGGATTACTGTCTCTGCGATCACATGATCCACCACATCTCCGGAAGAGCTGACTGTCATGATGCAGGACAGTGCCAGTCTGTCCTCCCCGGCGTTCAGGGAGCAGATCCCGTTGGAAAGCTTATGGGGAAGCATGGGGATCACCCGGTCCGCCAGATAGACGCTTGTCCCCCGTTTCAGCGCCTCCCGGTCCAGGGCGCTTCTCTCCTGCACATAGTTTGCCACATCGGCAATATGCACGCCAAGCCTGTAATTTTCTCCCTCCCGGGTCAGAGAAACCGCGTCATCCAGATCTTTGGCGTCCTCTCCGTCAATCGTCACCATCTGCCACTCCCGTAAATCCATACGTCCCTGACAGTCGGCAGGACTTACGTCTTTTCCGACTCTTACCGCCTGATTCAGCGCTTTCTCCGGAAATTCCGTCTCAATTCCAAAATCCATTACAATCGAAAGGATATCCGTTCCCGGGTCATTAATGTGTCCGATAATCTCAGCCACTTTTCCTTCCGGCTTGGCATTTTCTCCGCCATAGGACGTCAGTTCTACCAGAACTTTATGACCGGTCATAGCCCCGTTTTCTTTTCCTGCGGGAATGTATATATCTTTCAGATATCTCTGATTATCCGGCCTTACAAATCCGAAATTTTTATTCTTTTCATACATACCTACAATTCTGGTAACTGTATGGGAAATAATCCTGACTATTTTACCTTCTTTTCTCTGTCCGCCCCGGGATTTTATGATTATATATTCAACCTCGTCGCCCTGAAACGCACCGTTTATATTCTCTTCGGAAATAAAAACATCTTCCTCTCCATCCGAAGGAGTTACAAAACCAAATCCTCTGGCGTTGGCCTGAAAGCTCCCGGAAAAACGCTGCGCAGCACCACAGCTGTATTTTCCTCTTTTCGAAACAGAAATCTTTCCTTCTTCCACCAGAGCGTCCAGCACCTGACGCAGTTCTTCTCTCTGTTCCCCCGGAATCTGAAGCAGAATAGCGATCTCTTTTATCTTCATCGGAACATAAAGGTCATCCCGCATAAAGTCATATATCACTTTTTTTCTTTTTTCAAATGTCTGATCCATAAACCTTATCCTCCTGCTTTCCCGCCATACGGGCCGGCAGACTGTGCCCGGGCGCCGGCCGTAAGACACAGCCGCCTGAAAAAGACCGTAAGACGAGAAAAACACTCTATATCCGCATAGAGTGTTTTATCAGGTATTATCTTCCGATATAGAATATTCAATACATCCAGGTAATCCCTTGATCATTTATTCAGGAATCCCATATTAAGGACTACCGCGAGAACCATAAAGAGAATGGCAAGGAATTTTGTGGATTTCACCAGCGCGCCTTCCATTGACCTTCCTTTATTCTGTCCCCAGTATGTGTCTGCTACGCCGCTGATTGTGCCGAGTCCTGCTGACTTTCCTTCCTGAAGAAGAATAATCGCAGCCAGAGCGATGCAGTCTATAACAAAGATAATTGTCAGTACAATTCTTAAGATATCCATTGTAACACCTCCTGCGGATAAACCATAACTAGTCTAGCACAGGATGGCCCACTTTGCAAGAATTTTTATATGATTTGCCCTGCATTTTCCACGTATTTCATTTCCGGGGCTCAGACAGACATCCGCGGACTGTCCGGCAGGATCCCATGTTCTCTGAGAATTTCCCGGATACGGGGATCCGCATCCGTCAGTTCTCTGCACGCTGCCGCCCAGGCAAGGCGGTAGCCGCCTTTGCAGTAATAACCGTCTGCAGTGCCCTCCTTCATGCCCCGTGTCAGATACAGCGAATGCCAGCTGTCATACTCGCGGTCTCCGCTGTCAAATACAGGAACGTCAATCGTCAGTTCCACCACCCGGTTTCCATCACCGTCGGCATACACATTCACCTTTGCATATCCAATTTTCTCTGTACGCTCCTCCAGCTTTTCACTACACAGAAAATCTGTGCAGAAGGCATCCCCCAGATCCTCATAAGACGCAAACCGCAGGTTCATTCCGAAATCAAATTTCAGACTGCGTTCCTCCGGCGTCAGGTCTTTGTCTGAATGAAAAAATCTCATCAGAGTCGTCACTCCTTTCCTGTACAATTCCTGTCTGTTAAGAACTGCTTTATTATCACCGCAGCTCAGAAACTCAGAAGCAGAAAAATCATGATTCCCGCGCACGCCGTCAGAATAAATGTCTCACCAAATATAATCCCTTTCAGAATACCGGTTACCTTAAGGCTGTGACCGGCTCTTTTTTCTGCTTCCTGCAGTACCTGCTTTAAATCCTCACACTGCATCTGAAAAAAGTGAGACTGATTCAGGAAACTTTCATTTCGTTTCTGCAGATCCTGAATATCATTTCTCTGTGCGGCTAATAATTCATTTGCACTGTTTTTGTCTTTTTGCAGACTTTGAATTGTCCGCATATCCTGTCTGTGCTGTTCTCTGAGCTGCGCATTTTCTCCTTCATTTCTGATACAGCGCTGATTCAGCTCCCTTTCCTGTTCCTGAAACTTTTTTGTCTGCCCGACCAGCAGACTGTGTGTCTCAGCCAGTTTCCGGTACTCCTTTATATCTCTGCCCTGGGCGTCCATATTTTCCCGCATGCGGCGCAGATCTGTCTCTACACTGCTGAAAATACTTTTTTCCTGTTTTTCTTTTTCTTCCATCCGGTGCAGCTTCGTTGTCACCCGGTTGATTTCACAGGTCGCTCTTCTGCAGTACTCCTCTGCTTTCTCACAGTCTCTCGCAACAATGAAGCCGTTTTCATAAAAGAAAGCAAGGTTAAACAGCGCCTGAGGCAGATTGTACTTTGCCGCATATTCATAATACCTGAAAGCCTCCGCCAGATCTCTGGGCGCTCCCTCGCCGAACTGATAAGCGCAGCCTATATTAAAAAAAGCCGTGGGATTGGGATTCATACATTCTGTCGTTTTCCGATACCAGTAAAAAGCTGTTTCATAGTCTTTCTGTTCATAATAGTACTCTCCAAGTTCATAACAGGAATCTGCTTTTCCGGAATCCGCTTCTTTTTTCAGTTTTTTAAGTTCACTATACTCAGGCATTTAAAAATCATCCACCTTCTCCCGGAAAATTTTTCTGCATAAATATTCTTTCAGATTTCTGAATATGTCTACGCAGCGGTCTGTCAGAATACTTTCTGTGCCTTCCATAACATAATTTTTAAAAAATGCTGACGAAAGCATCTGATCTGAAACCGCTTCTTCCCGCCCCAGCGCTCTGGCTTCATCCCAGATATCATGAACAAATCTACAAAGAACAGATCCCAGAAAATCCTGCGGTTGAAGGCCAAGCGCAAGACAGAGTTCCTCATATCTGCCGCTGTGCATCCGGCTCAGATTGTCTTTTTTCAGAATATCTTTAATATTTTTATCCATGTATTTCTGAAACAGAACCGTCTCTCCTTTTTTAACAAAACTTCCGTCTTTCTGTTCATAGTACAGAGTAAACATACGCTGCAGAAACATATGGATCATGCCCATCTCACGTTTGTTCTTTTCAAAATACATCCGTTTCACTGCCAGGAGCGCGGTTTCAAACAGCACGCTGAATCTGTCCACTCCGTCATATCTGTTCCATTTCTTCAATATAACGGTCAGATCATATATAAATTCTCCCGTCTGTTCCCTCCATCCGACGCATTCTGTCACAGCAAGACTGTTTAAATATGCCTGCATGTGTCTGCTGACTTCTTTGTATATGTTTGCATCGTTTAATACAGAATTGGCAAAAAACGAATCGGAAAGCCGGTTGTCCGGTGCGTCTCCATTTCTGAACGTCGCCGCAAGTGAATACTCCTCTTTCACATCTGAGAGCAGTATTTTTACTTTGCATGGCTTCGTCATGTAATCCGTCCGTACCAGAGCCTCTCCCTGACGCAGAGAGGCGAAGCTGAGAAGGTCGTCCGGAAGCAGCATGCATGACTGCATGACCCTAATATCATTGCTGTTGTCAATCCGGTGTACAATCTTCGTCGCTGAATTTTTAATTACATCCTCCGCAAGCTTTGTAGGACTCTGATCCACAATCAGCATTCCTTCCCCGAACGCCCTGATTTCCGCCATCATATTGCTCAGTAACTCTACCAGCTGTCCCGTCGGATCCGGCCCGCCGCTTTTCTCATTCTTTTTGTTGTTTTTAAAAAGCCGATGTGCCTCCTCGATGATAATCAGATGCTCCGCCTTCTTCTTTTCTCCGCTGTCCGGAAAATGATTCTTGCGGTACTGGTAATACTGTGTCAGTATTGTTCCCATAACAAGACACTTATCCGCGTCATCCGCCAGGCCTTCCAGTTCCACAACACAGTGGTCCGTCATAAGCGCCTCATAGTCCGGGTGCGCAGTCGTATTCAGCAGAACACCTTTATACCCGTTCGCAAAGGACCGGATCCTGCTGAGCAGCGCGCCTTTATAATTGCCTTTTACTTCCTCGCTGTAGTCCGACCGTTCCAGATAATCCTGAATCTCGCTGCACAGATCTGTAAACGTAGGATAAAGATATTCTTCCGGAAGACTGTCCCTGTATATATTTACATTCCTGACAATATCCCATCCGGAATCAATGTAGATATTATACAGACACTGCTCCAGAATATTGGGCATCGCTTCTGTCAGTTCAAAAGCTGACGCAATAATTGTACGGATACTGTCTATATGATAGGCCAGGCTTGCTCCCTGAGGGAACCAGAACGGATTAATCTGCATGATATCGACATTCCCGTCTGTTTTTGCGTCCGTCTTCATTGTCAGTACTTTCAGATCCGGAAATATACTTTTCAGCGCCCGGTATTCTCCCTTTACCGGCTCTATGACACAGAACGGCAGAGACGCTCCCCGGATAAGGTGAAACATGGTATTTGTTTTCCCCCCGCCTGTCATTCCGCAGATAAAAGCATGCCTGCTCAGCGCGTCCGCGCTGAGGTAAAAAGGCGCGATCTGAAGAGAGTTATGAAGCAGATTCCCGACCTGAAACCCTTCTCCCCGGATATTTTCCGAAACAAGGGAAAACTCTTCATTCTCCTTAAAGGCAAAACCGCAGAACTCTTCAGCAGGGAAAAATAAAAGGGGAAGCACTTCTTCCTGATTCATCACAAAGCCGGTTCTGTCCGGCTCCTCATCCGACCAGAAAAGCCTCAGACCGCTGTATTCCAGTGTTCCGCTCAGAACAGACGTAAGGCTCTGAATCGTTTCTTCACTTCGGGCAGCTGCGGAAATCTGGATTCCCCATGCGGCTGTATCCAGGCTGTTCTGCAGCCTCCGCATCTCATATTCCAGCGGTTCAAGCATATTCCAGGCATTTCTGTCCGTATCCCGCCCGCTGACCGCGATTGAAAAGGAATGATTCTCTCCGGCCTGATTTTTTCCGAATACTGTATCTTTCCCTTCCCGCAGAATATTGTCTTTTGGATTTCGGCTGCTGCCGAGGACTGAAGAATAATTACAGGTAAGTTCAGAATAAAATTTCAGTTTATTGTAACAGCGGGCCAGCTTCTCTCTCTGCTTTTCCACTTCATATATTCCTGCGGCGGAAAGCGGGCAGAGCCGAATGGAAACCGTAAAATCCCCGCTTGCGGGAAGCGCCTTCAGAATCGCCGTTGTCCACGATTCCAGCTTTTTAAAATCCGGCTGTTCCTTCTTCCTGTCTTTACCCGGATATATCATTCTGCCACAGGCATAAGCTCTGCATGGATAAAGAGGGAACTCTCCCGCAGGCACTGTTCTGACCTGGCCATATACACTCCGGATCATGGACTGAATTACATCATCCTTCATTTCGCATGATGAAAGAACAAAATCTGTCTTCATCTGCTGGTCCGCCGATACTCTGCCGGTTACCGTCAGCATAACATCTTCTTCGTACGCTGCCAGAACATGAGCCATATGCAGGGCAGCCTTCTGCAGGCTGCTGTCCTCAGAAGCTGACTTTTTATTCTGTTTCTTTCTTCCCAGCTCCTTTAGCGCCAGACGACTGCAGTAAGACGGAAGAGGAAGCCCGACCCGGAAATCTTTCAGCAGGTTCTCGGCTTCTTCCAGAACAGGATCCAGAGATATCTTTTTCAATCCTGCATCTTCCAGATCAGCAATCGGAAAGTTATGAATAATCTGGAGGAATTCCTCCCTCCGGTCTGTATCCTCTTTCCCTGTAAATTCCGCCATATTGTCCAGGATTTTTCTTACAAATGCAGTTTCTATATTCATCTGTCAGCACCTCCGGTTACTCAAGCAGATCGTTCAGAATATTTCCTTTCAGACTCTGGAACACGCTGTCGTCCGTATACTGGCAGGCAGTGTCAAAATCCTTCTGGACAGCATTCCGGAATTCTGTTTCATATGCCGCGATTCTGTCCATCTTTTCCTTCGTCTGTTTTCCCGCGCTGTAGTTTCCCTCCGCGACTTCTTTCAGCTGCTGCGCCGTCTCTTTGAGAAGTTTTCTTATCTGTCCCCGGAGCACAAGGAAAGGTTCCTTTACGCCTTCTTTTGCGCTCTCTGTCCAACGCGTCATATTATTTGTAATCGCGCTTGTCCCTATCGTGTTTACTTCCTGAGTAATATAGTCTCTGTCGCTCTTGGAAAGCGCAAGATTAGAAAACAGCTCTCTTACACCTCCCGAACCATCAATCTGAAGATAATCCCTGGAGGAAAGAAGCGCTCCGTCCTTGACTGCGTTTCTGATATCACGGAGGACGGATTCCGTATACTTTTCAGTAATATTCTTATTAAAGTCAATGATTGCGTTAGCCGTTTCGTTCCCCGCTTCTGACAGCCTGTCCTGACTGGCTTTCAGGTTTGCCTCTATAACATCTATCTGTTTGCCCACATATGTAATCAGGCTGGTTTTCAAAGAATTCAGGGTTTCCTCCACCGAGCTGTTTCCTGCGATCTGTTTTTCATACTTCCGCAAGGCAAGACCGAGTTTTTCCGGGAAATCTTTTTTGAGGCCATTCAGCTGTCTCAGCGATTCCTTATATATCTTCTCGATTTCTTCATTAATCGCCTGAAGTATTTCCCCGTAGTTTTTGTTGATTTCTGAGACGTCGAAGGGAATTGTTCCGCACTGGGTTCTGAGCCTGCTGTAGACGTTGTAATTCTTACTGCTTTTGTTATCGATCCTTGCGCTGTTCCAGAAAAGTGAAAATTCATTAATCAGATTAATATTCTCCGTCTTGTATTCGTCAAGAGCCCTGGAAAACATCTGGAGATACCGGTCCGGCATGGAACGGAGCGCAAGTTCTGTCAGTTTTGTATCAATACTGATATGAGACATCTTGTCAAGCGCGTCTGCGATGGGTTTATCGGACGCCGCAGAAAGAGTTCCTGACAGCTCGTCAATCACATTTCCGGCAAGATGCCCCGCCGTCTCATAGCTGTCGGCCAGCGCCACGAGTGGCATTATAATATCCAGAAGCAGGCTTCTTATCTGAATAACAGCGGTCTTTGTACGTTCATATTTTCCTCTTTCCAGATATGAAGCACGAAAAAATTCCGACAATTCAGCAATGTTGGACGTATTATATTTCTTCTCCAGTCTGCTTTTTATCCGGGCAGCGGTTTTCTGCTGAATAACCTCTTCCGGCTCATCTTCAAAGTCAGCCCCGGTATCTTCATATACTCCGGCATATTTTCCGATATAATACTGGGTGCGTTCAATCGGAATGCCGCTGTACGCATATTCTCCCGCAATAGCGGAATACAGCCAGATATCTTCTGCTCTTTTCTTTACCTGAACGCTCTCAAGAATACTGAGCACTTTACTTATACTTGTCTCTTTCTGCGCAGAACCCTTCAGCAGATCCGCCTTATTGAGTACTGGAATAATTCTGTTCCCTTTATTCACAATATCCTTCAGTTTCGCGCTGCTCAGCATCTTTCTGAGCGCCATGGTGCCCACGTCTTTTACTGTATAATCCACCAGGAAAACCATAGCGTCTGACGCCTGTATCGCCTCAGTCGTAATATCGTCATGCCCTTTCAATACTTTTCCATTTACATTTTTCTCTGCCGCAAGAGCGCCCAGTCCGGGCAGATCTGTAATCACCATTCCGCATCTGAGCAGCTCACAGTCCCACTGAATCTGAACCGAATAGTTCAGGGTACCAGCCGGGAAACCGAAAAATTTCAGGGTTTCATTCCGCATCCGGTTGACTTTTTTTTCTATTTCCCGGAATTCCAGACTGTTCTGCCCCACATATACTGTCAGAAGAATCATCATGAATACCGCGATATGCTTCGGATCTTTCTCGTCAAAATAGAGAAGATCCTCCACCTTTATGGGACTTTCATTAAAAATGTCCTTCGGGGTAAAATACTGAATGTTTTCGATTACTGCTACCTGTGTCACCGCACAGGCATACTCTTTCAGTTTCTGTATATGCACACGTCCCAGATTCGCGCAGTCTATATCAAGAATCCGCTTCTTTGTATCATCATCGTTTACGGTGATCCGCACTTTATTGCCGTATATCAGCTTTGTGCTGGCGCAGGTCGTTGTCAGATTGCAGGTAGACATCAGCGGGTACCGGATCAGAGAATTGATGACGGTTGACTTTCCGCAGGACTGTTCCCCCGCAAAACCGATATTGTAGTAGAACATCTTCAGATCCTGCAGAGAATTTTTCACAGCCTCATAAGTCTCCTTGCTGTCCTGACTGATCATCCCTTCCTGTCCGAGTTCCCGCAGCATTTTCTGCCCTGCGTTATAAAGGGACGCCTGGAGAATATCTACAGCGCTGTCCCCCTGAACTTCCATCGCGCTCTGTCCGGCGCTTTTCTGATTTTCCGGATCATTCCCTGGCTTTGTTCCTTCCGGCCTTTTTGCTTTTGCTGAATTTAATTTCATAAGTCTGCTCCTTAGTATAAATAGAATTCTTTCTTTTGTACAAAATTTAAAAACTGTCCGCTATATGTCCGAAACTACAGGTTCTCTCAAAAAATACCTTCACATTTTCGTCAGAATAACTGTCGCCGGCCGCCGGCAGACCATAGCGGTCCCACATCATAAAATTTCCGTCCGCACGAAGTGTAGCCGCCGATATTTCTTTCCGCTGCCATCTCAGACAGCGCTTCTCATTTTCAAGACTGCCGGAACATATATTTTTCATATCTGCGAAAAAATCCCAGCCGCGTTCCTCCAACGCCCTCTTAATCAGCTGCAGATGATTCTCACTTTCCGGCGCACACAGAACTTCCGGATCCTGCTGAACCCAGATCCACAGCTTATTCATTCCATAAGAGACAGGTTCAAAATCGAAATCTTCTTCCGTGCGTCCCAGCAGCATTACGGCGTCCGCCGCATCCGCCTGTTCCTGACACAGACAATCGGACAGCAGAAACTTCCAGCCCTTTTTTCTCTCTGCCATCAGATCCGCGGCTTCTTTCAGCAGTTTCTGATCTTTCGCTGCCAGGAGCCAGACCCTTTCCGTATTCAGTACCTTTTTGCACTCCTCCGCTGTATCCTTCAAAGTTTCTGAACTGTCAAAGATCACTTTGTATGGAATTTTTACATCCGCCATTATCATGTCAATCTGATGCAGGAACTGTTTCCGGTAACTCTGACGGTTTACATCGACGATTGAAATCACCCACTGCCGTATATCCGGGTTGTTCTGAAACATCATCTTATGGTACGCTTTCACCCCTCCTGAGAACGAGGTCAGAAGAACATATCTCCAGGCCTCCTGAGAATCCTCCGTATGCCGGATCCGGCATCCGTTTTCGATAAATTCCCCGGAGATATCCGAAAACAGTACAGAGGAACTGGTTCCCAGCAGATTTTCGATATCTTCCTTCTTCTCATAAAGCATCTGGCATTCTGAATCCACAATTACTAAATTCATCTGTACCTCCCCGTTTATTCCATTTCCTTCTGACACTGATCAATCAGGTTTTCACTTATGGAATCCAGCCATCTGACAAGATGTCTGCTGTTGTATTTTGCCTGGTTCCCGCATACCTGTGATATGAAATTTCTCAGGCCTTCTTTCTGTTCAGCCGTACTGTAGACTTTTTTATCCGGTTCAGACGCTATGCGGTTTATCTCGCTCTGACAGCGGAGGGCGTTTGCCGCTCCAACGCCGATAATTACAATGCCCGCCGCTTTCACCATAACAGAGACCGGTCCCATCCCGGGTATAATGATCCAGGACACTGTTTCCGCTACAGCGCCGGTGACAGCGATTCCCGCGGAAAGATTCCGTTCTCTTTTCAGGCTCTCGATCCTTTTCCTTCCGGAGGAGGTTTTGGATCCGCTTTCCGGCTTTGAAGCGCTCCGGGGTATTTCCGCGGATTCACGCCGGCACAGTTCAACCTTCGGCATTTCTGTCTCCACCATGACGGAAGCCCACAGTATTTCCGCCACATCCTCAGACATACCTGAACGTACAACAAGATCCGCCGCCATCTCTTTTACTTCACTCTTCAGGGATCTGATGTATTCATTCATGTACTTTGACTCCAGCATAATAATTGCCGAAACCATCTCTGACGGAGGCTTTTCAGATACCTGGGCTGATATTTCCCGGTATATTTTTTTTACCTCAGTATGTACGTCTTTCTTCTTTTCTTCAAATGCTCTGCTGATCATATCCGGATTAAAATTTCCCATACTCTGTTCTCCTTATCTGAAAAATGTCTGTAAAACCGTCCGCTGCCCCATAGCTTAACGGATTTATTTCAGTCTGCTGTTTTCTTTTGCGATCTGCTCCACTTTTTCAGCCTGATGTTTCAGCTTTATGGCTTCTGTCTCTACGCCGATTCCTTTTGCTTCCGCCAGTTTCAGCATTTCATTTATGTGCTTGAGCTCCTTTGCTTCCCTTTCCAGTTTTTTTGCTGCTTCCGCTTTCTTTTTTGCGGTTTCTACCGCTTTCATTGTTTCATATGGCATAAATCTTTCCTCCCTTGCTGATAATAAAAGTTACAGTCAATTTTAAACGCATTGATACCCGGCTTCAATTCGTATGCGGCGAAAGTAATGATATGCGGCGGCAAAACGCAGGGGGCTCCGGCTTTTTCTGCTTGTCTTCCATTTCTGTTTTTAATATAATTGTTTTGTCTGCAGAAACGAATTCAGACTGCTTTTTTTCAGTAAACGAAAGAGGTGAGCACTATGGTCTATAATGGATATATTTTATGCGGTAACACAGATACCGCAGTATGTGCCGGACTTTACCCCTCTTTCTTTCATCCGAGAGTGAAACTTCAGATATCTTCATTTGAGGCTTTTTCAGCGAAACCAGCTGGAAACGACAATGAAAATATTGATATTATTGTTGCTGAGCTCTCTCCGGAGGATCCCTCGGAGAGCTGGTTTCCGCTTCTTCTGGAACTGATAAAAAACCGGCCGTATCTGCGGATTATTTTTGTTCTTTCCGGAAACATAACCCATGACTTTTACTGTCTGAACCAGATTCCGTTTTCCTATCTTATTCCGGCCAGTCAGGCAGAACTTCTGCTCCGTACAGGTCTGGACAAAGCGGTGGAAGAACTTGACCGCTGCAGTTCCGTCCGGCATTTCAAAAAACCAGGCATCTCAGCCGAGTTTTTTTCCGCTGTTTTCTTTTCAACCGATAATCTTATCGGGAAAGGATCCCACGGCTGCCACGTTCACTATCCAGACGGACGGGCGGAATACACCCGGCGCTCTCTGAAAAATATTCTTTCCGAACTCCCGGCAAATTTCATACAGATCCACAAAAGCTATGTGCTGAATATGAATTACTTCGGAAAGCAGCTTCGCAGATCCCGCGCCAGCGGGAAATCACGGGATGAATATGTTCAGCTGAGTCACTCGGGATATCCGGAAGACTTCCTTATCCCTGTAGGGCCAAAATACCGCAGGAATATACTGGATTACATTCTGAACAAATATTCCTATCCGTTTCTTGCGGATGAACACGGAAAGGAGGTTTCGGAAAATGAGGACTGATATTCTGGAATTCTGCCTGAACCAGCTGTCCGCGATTATCCTGTTTACAGTTTTCTGTGTGTGCGGCATCCGTCTGCGCAGATTTTCCGCAAAGACGACTTTACTGGCTGCCGCGGCCGCTTTTTCTGCGATTCAGCTGCCCCAGATCATGTTTCCATCCTTCTTTTTGCTGTCGGCTGAGACTCCGCCGGAAAATATAAGCATGCATATTATTTACTGGGGGCTTTCCATCTGCGCCCAGTATCTGGTTCTTTTTGCGCTGACAAAAAGAGAATGGCTCCGCACCCTGTTTTTCTACTCTGTGTGGGACGCGCTGACCTCGGTAATTCTCTCGGTACTGATGGCCGGAACACAGCAGCTCTTTTCCGCGTGTTCCCCTGAGACGCAGGCAGTTGGATCTTTCATACTTTCCGTGGCGGCAGCTGCCTTAAGTATATGGATTCTTCAGATCCCCGCGGTAAATCGTCTGCGTTTTCCCGCATGGATCTATACGCTTACTGTTCTGCTCTATTCCGGCGTCCGTTTTTTCAGTACGATTCTGCTCTACAGCGCAGAAGATGAAAAGACAGCCGCAGCAAGCTCATACACTGCCCTGTTCTTCAGCATCTTCCTGCTGCTGTTTACAGCGGCCGCATATTTCTGCATGACCGCCTTTATTAAAAAACGCTGCACAGAACTGGAAGATGCTCTGCACACGGCGGCTGCCCCGGAAGGACTGTCCTATGTTCTGCGCGGACTGCGCGCGGAATGCCGCAGAAGACACGTGCGTCTCAGGACACAGACCGCATTGCCGGAACAGTCTGTTCTTTCAGACGGGAGCATACTTTTCGCAGCTGTACTGATCTTTCATATTCTCCTGGACAGCAGCGGCAGGACTTCCGCTCCGGAAAATATTTCCCCGGAGATCCGGTTCACTGCACAGGAAAAGAAAGGATTTCTTATCTTTTCAGCAAGTATGCTTGTTCCGGAACCGTCCGCTGTCCGCCGGGCACCTTTTCCGGATTTTATTGCTTCTGTCCGCTGCTCTCTCCGCGAGATTCTGCTTAGCAGCATACTTCGCAGATGTCATGGCCGCATTCAGTATCTTGACAGCGACCTGACAGTACGGCATCTGAGAGTTATTATCCCCCTTCCTGCATAATCGGGCAGAAAGGGGGAATCATTTCTACCGGAACAGATTCATAATAAGCTGCCACAAAAACATAACTGGCACCACCTTTCTTTTTATGATGGCACCAGTTTACTCTTTCCGTTTTTAAAATCATCCAAGTGTTTTCCGTCTTCTATTCCGACAGAAGCTTCCCTGTTTCTTCCTCCATTTTCTCCTGAATCCTGCTGATCCTGCTCCAGCATTCCTCCTGTTTCTGATATGCGTCTTCCGCATCCTGCTGCCACCGGACGTCATTCGGAGCATAGGCGTCCAGACCGCTGAATACCTGGTCTGTCATATATTCCAGTTCGTTTTCTTCCAGCGCGGCCAGAAACTCATTGGTGGCATAATACATATACCGGTTCAGTTCGCTCTGCACCTGGGACATGTATTCGGCTTCAAGCTGAAAGGCATCTGCCGTCGTCTCGTCTTTCAGATCTGTTTCTTCCAGATACCATTCAAACCGCTCCAGATCATCCAGATACCGCTGTCTGTCCGTTTCTCCCAGCGCACAGAGAGCGCTGAATTCTGCCGCGGACATGCCTCTTTCCTCCATAAACGCTTCTGCTTCCTCCGAGATAACAGATCCGTATTCCGCAAGTTCTGTTTCCTCGATAGCATTGTATGATTTCCGCAGAATCTCTGCCGCCTGTTCTCTCCCGCTGTCTGTGGGGAAAAGGGCATATTCTTCTACGGCTCCAAGGGCTTTTCTATATCCGGACGCCATATCATCCTGAGGAATATACATGGCTTTGAATGCTTCTGCAAATGCTTTCATCTCCTCCGATACCGCCGGACGATCTGCCCGGTCCTGCCCGGTTTCCGCCGGAGCGCAGCTCCCCGCCGTCACTGCGGTCAGCAGAACTGCCAGAAGCACTGGTATCACACCTGGACTTTTCATCTTCTCTGACATTTTTCCTCCTTTACATGCCCCCGAGACGCATCTCCCTTTCCGCGTCTTCCAGCGCCTTTTCCATGTTTTCCTTTTCCGCCCGTATCTCCTCCTCTTCCGCGCGGATTGACTGATAGAGCGGATATTCTCTGAGCATCTGTTCATATTCCTGTCTGTAAGCATCCGGATAGTCGTTCAGAACCGAAGCAGTTGTCCAGTTCAGCAGCCCGGACCGGGCGTCCAGATACTCTCTGTATCTTTCCACTGCATTTTTCCTTTCATGATCCGTGTATCCGGCAGACGGATTCAGCCTGTGGGACAGACTCTGCATATACTGCGCGGCATCTTCAAATGATTTTTCCGGAAATGTATACACATCCTCCAGATCCTCCTGTTCCAGATCAAGCCGCAGGTTCTCCGCGAGCGGCAGATACACAGAGACGGATGCCTCTTCATGCAGGCGTGCATAAAACTCACAGCTTTCCATACCGCTGAGCATCTGTTCGTTCCAGTTTCCGTAATTCTCTTCCAGCGATCCTTCTTCCAGCATATCTTCCGCCTGGTCAAGCATGTCATACTGGGTCTGTATAACAAACCATGCGCTTCCTGTTACCAGCCCCATATTTTTAATGCTGTCTTCCACTTCTGCCCTGTCATTTTCGAAAAATGGATAGGAGATCTGTGTCCAGATCATAAATCCGGCGGTTCCCGCTCCGGCACAGACTGCCAGAATCCAGCTGTTCCTTTTGAATCTCTGTCTCGCCCTGGTCCGCATATATGTCTTTTTCCGGGCTTTTCCCTGCTCTGCAAGATAAACACATAGTTCCTTATGGCTTACCGTCCATCTTCCGTCCGAGTCCGCAAGAAGCTTCAGGGTATCTGACAGCAGACGGTTTACAGCAAAATCATACCACTGCCATATATCCGGAAAAGCGCCGCGTATTCTTGCTCCATTCCGTGCATATTCAGGGAATGCAAAGAGAAAGGCCCTGTCCTGGAGAAGACTGTAACATTTCTCCGCGGTATGCATGACTCTTTCTGTTGAAAGGCTTCCCGCTTTTTCGCATTGTGACGCGGCTGCCGGAAGAAAATGTTCCAGCGCGAATCTGGCCGCGCAATATTCATCGTCGTCCTGCAGAATGCGTTCCAGTTTTTCCTCAATACTGATAAAATACCGGTCAAACAGATCTCTGACTCTGACCGGGAAATATTCATCCGCCCCTTCCGTCCGTTCATCAGAGCTCTCAGAGGCCATAATATCAAGATACATTCCCATAAACATCCGGTTGCTCAGAAGTCTGCCTGCATCGCTTCTCTCCGGCAGAGGGATATTCTTTTCCGCGCATATCCGGCGCTGCTGTTCCCTGCTTAAGCCGATCACTTCATATATCCGGAAGTCTGTACGCCATTTTCTCCCCGGGGCAGCGTTTCTCTCTGTAAGAATAACTGCTGTGCCTTTTTTCCGCGTCAGCTCCCGGATCTCATATGTAAGATGTTTTCTGTGCCCCGCTTCATCCAGCCCGTCCAGAAGGAACAGAAATTTCCCGTCGGATTCAAGCAGACGATTCAGGCAGGTCATCTCTTCTGCCTCCTGACGGCTGTCAGGCCGGAGCTTTTCCAGAATATACCGGCGGATTGCGTCTCCTGTTCCGTTATCCCTCGTGCACGCTGCCAGCGGAACATAGACCGGAACCGGCATATGCTCATCATAATATTCCGTATACCGTTTCCATATACGCAAAAGCATGCCGGTTTTTCCTGCGCCGCCTTCTCCCAGAAGGAGCACGTTTCCTTCCCCTGCCTCTTTCTCAAATGTTTCTTCATCGATCTCTTCCATCTGTTCTGTACGCAGATACATGGAACATTTATAGTTCGGCGCGCGCATCTGCTTCTCGCAGGCCAGACGCTGCCGTCTGCCCGCTTCCCACAGCGCAGCTCTGGTAATTCCGCGTCCTTCGATTCTGGCCAGCCACTCCCGGAGATCGTTTTTCAGCTCTTCACATTCCTGATATCTCACCGCAGGCGACTGGGACAGACCTCTTCCAAGTATCTGCCGCAGTTTCATGAAAGCCGTAACCGGAATATTCTCCAGACAGGGACAGTTGTCAAGCGCCCTGTTCAGCTCCTTTCTGTTCGTCTGTTCAGACCGGGTCAGTTTCCTCCCCGTCAGCAGATAAAACAGAACCGCGCATACAGAATACAGATCTGAGGCCCTCCCGAAATATTCCGTTCTTCCCAGCATTACTTCCGGAGCGGAATATCCTTCCTTTTTCCCTGTATAAAGTCCGTTGTCCCGGCTCTCTGCGGATATTTTCCATGCGCAGTTATAGTCAATCAGAAGAAGCCGGTATTTCGTTTTCCCCGGCATTGGAATGATCAGAATATTATCCGGGCTGATATCAAGGTGAAGAAACCCTGTGGCATGAAATATTTTTACCACATCGGCCAGCTCTTCCATAAACAGACATATTTCATGCAGTCCTGTGTGTTCCCGGTTTCTGTACTGCTCCAGCGTAATTCCTCCGTCAAACGGATACACCGTATAAATTGTCCCGTTCATATACCAGGAATTAATATTTCCGGCCGCTGCTTCGGGATGGGCCGCAAGACAGCTCAGATGGATCTCATTTCCTGTCCGGAAACTTCTTTCATGCATCCGGAAATATTCTTCCTGCTCCGGCCTGCGGCAAATGCGACCGTCACTGCCTCTGTATATGCCTCTGTCCTGGTGCCGGGGAAACAGTTCCTTTATCAGTACATAATGACAGTATTGTTTCTCAACCCCGTCCTGATAAACCGCTTTATATACGATTGCGTTCGAACCGCTTCCCACGGCATTGATTATCCTGTATTCTGTATTCCCAAGCGTCAGCCGGCTGCCGCTGCCAAGATACTGCCTGCCATCTTCCATAAATTCTTCCTTTCATCCGGAATCCGCCTCGGCAGATCCCTCTTTATTCAAAAGATCTCACAGTGCTTTATCTGTATTATATATCCTTTTTCTCAGAAAAGCCGCACCTATTTTCCTTCCCTTCAAATCATGTTATACTGACCATAGCTGACGAAACAGACAGGACCGGGATACCGCCATTTTCCTTGTCAGTATTTCTTCAGGAAGAACAACGCGAAAGGAGATTTCATATATGCGTCTGGAACTTACAGATCTTTCCGAACAGACATACCGCACGATAGGAGCTGTGGGAAAAGACCCTCTCTCAGCCATCGATTTTCTTCGCTCAGATATTCAGATCAGAGAATTTTATCCTTCTCTCCGGCAGCTTTATCCGGAATCAGATATAAAAGAACGTCTTGTAAATGGTTTTTCAGAAATTTCGCCTGACACGGAACGCGCGTCTGTCATCAGACGGGTTCAGAACTGGATAAACGGGAAAAACGTTCCCTCAGGCCGCGAGGATATTTTCATCATTGTCTTTTCCCTGCATCTGTCCGAGGAAGATGCATCCTATCTTCTTGGCTTTGTGTCCGATTACGGCATCCATTACCGTTCCCCTAAGGAACTTGCCTATTCCTACTGTCTGCGCACGGGCAGAACATACCCGGAAGCCGTCCGCTTTTTCCGGGATCTTCCCCGGGATGCCGCCTGCCAGCCAGCCGGGAGCGAATCCGCTCTGCATACCGAAGACGTATACAATCTGTTCCGCAATATCCGGACTGACAGAGAGTTCCTCAGTGAATACAGAAAATATCTGCAGGAGCTTAATTCCTTTCATCAGACTTCCTACGAAGCATTCCGTACATATTACGATATTCTGTCCCAGAATCCTCCGGAAAACCAGACCTCAGCTGGAAAGAAACCCTCTGGCTCAGACTGCAGAAAACTGTCTGTCGATGACGTGGTTTCCAGCTATCTTTCTCTGGGGATGCCGTCCGGAAAAAAACGCCGCCATCTTACTCCTCTGCAGAAAATGCTGAAAAACGGATGGCCGAACACTACCGCCCTGTCCAACATACTCAACCAGAAGGAAAATGTCACCAGAAAACTTCTTACCCTTCTGTATATTGTCACCCAGAATATTGTTGATCCGGAATATACCGAACTGGATGAAGCCTACCTGACTCCATGGCAGCGGCTCGACGAACATCGCTGGATTCTGGATTCTGTTCTTGACAGATGCGGAATGAACACGCTTGATCCGAGAAATGCATGGGACTGGCTGGTTCTTTATTCGCTTTACACAGAGCCGGATGAAGATATGGACGAAAGAATGCAGATCATTATACGGTATTTATTCAGAGGATAAGCTGCCCGGCAAATGTCCTCTCATGCAGGCATGGCGGCCGCCTGCCGGGCATATCGCGCAAAAATACTGCGGGAGAAAACTGTGTCTTCACAGATTCTTCTCCCGCAGTATTTCAGTCCCATCCGGTGCCGCCGCATATCCTGCATCTCCCTGTGCCGCCGCAGGCGGTGCATACTACACTTTCACCATAGTTGCTATATGTGCCTGTACCGTAACACTGGGAACAGGAACCTGACCCGCTGCAGCCAATGCACATCTGGGATCCGCCGCCGTCATCCCATATATTTATACCGCCCGGACTCTGCGTTGTCTGCGTCGTATCAGACCGGGATCTGCGGGACTCTTCCTGCCTGTCGCTCCAGAAAGTCCAGATCCAGATGACAACAAGAGCCGCAACTACAATTTTCCATATGTGCTTTTTCATTTTTCTTTCCCCTTTATCAGACCTTTTTCCATTTCCTGACTGTGATTGTAATAAAGATCCACCGGTAAAACAATCCATATGCGGCAAAACAGGCTTTCCGGCGGCGAAAAGTTCGTTCCGTTCTGTTATTGACTTTTCTTAATATAAAAGCAGAAAGCTGCCGTCCGGCGAATACTGTTGTATTCACCGGACGGCAGCTTTTTTTATAATTCCGCCGTGCAGAATCGGTTCTGATTATATTTTACTCTGCTTTGTCTTCAGCATATACGTCTACCAGTTTCTTCAGGTAGTCGTATCTCTCCATAGCCTCCTGTTCGTTGATTGCGAACAGTTTTGCAGCCTTCTCCGGATTGGATCTCTTCAGAGCATTATAACGAACCTCGCCGTCAAGGAATGCCTGATAGTCTTCCTGCTTCGGAGCCTTGCTGTCAAGGAAGAATTTATTGCCTTCAGCAGCCGGATTGTAACGGAAGTTATTCCAATATCCGCACTCTACTGCAAGCTGTTCCTCTGTCTGAGCTTTGCTCATACCTTTCTTGATACCGTGGTTGATACACGGAGCGTAAGCGATGATCAGTGACGGTCCCGGATAAGCCTCAGCCTCTGTAATAGCTTTGACTGTCTGGTTGAAGTCAGCGCCCATAGCGATCTGAGCTACGTATACGTATCCGTATGTCATAGCCATGCCTGCCAGGTCTTTCTTCTTCGTCTCTTTACCGCCTGCCGCGAACTGTGCTGTAGCACCTGTCTTTGTAGCCTTGGAGGACTGTCCGCCTGTGTTGGAGTAAACCTCTGTATCAAATACCATGATGTTGATATCCTTGCCGCTTGCAAGTACATGGTCAACACCGCCGTAACCGATATCGTAAGCCCATCCGTCACCGCCGAATACCCACTGGGATTTCTTTGCGAGGAAGTCTTTGTGCTTCAGAAGTTCAGTCTTCTCCATACGGTCGCATCCGCATTTCTCCAGAGCTGCAACAAGGTTGTCTGTTGCTGTTCCATTTGTCGCGCCGCATGTGAATGTATCAAGGTATTCCTGAGCAGCTGCCTTAACATCAGCATCCTCTGCCTCTGCAGCAAGTGTCTCAGCATATCCTTTCATTCTGTCTCTGATAGTATTCTGAGCAAGCAGCATACCATATCCGAACTCAGCATTGTCCTCGAACAGGGAGTTGCTCCATGCCGGTCCTTTGCCTTCCGGATTTACCGTGTAAGGTGTAGACGGTGAGGAGTTGCCCCAGATAGAAGAACATCCTGTTGCGTTCGCAATATACATTCTGTCGCCGAACAGCTGTGTAATCAGTTTTGCGTACGGTGTCTCACCGCAGCCTGCACATGCGCCTGAGAACTCAAGCAGCGGCTGTTTGAACTGGCTTCCCTTTACAGTTGTCTCTTTGAATTTTGCGACAACTTCCGGTTTCACCGGAATCTTTGTTCCAAAGTCGAAATATTTCTGCTCGCCTGCATTTGCTTCCATGTTGCCCATAACGAGAGCCTTCTCGCCCTTCTTGCCAGGACATACATTGGCACAGGAGCCGCATCCTGTACAGTCGTAAGCGGATACAGTCATTGTAAACTTCATACCCGGCATACCGATCATATCCAGAGTCTTCAGTCCTTCCGGAGCCTGAGCAGCTTCTGCTTCTGTAAGAGCTACCGGACGAATAACAGCATGCGGACATACATATGCACAGCGGTTACACTGGATACAGTTATCCGGATTCCAGATCGGGATATCCACTGCGATACCACGTTTCTCATATGCAGAAGAACCGGACGGTGTGGAACCGTCTACATAATCATTAAATGCAGATACCGGAAGTGTATTTCCCTCCTGAGCATTTACTTTTGCCTGGATATTCTTAACGAAATCAACAACATCTTTTCTTCCGTTTTCGTCTACCTTCGGAGAAGCAAGTCCTTCGTCAGCTGCATCTTTCCAGCTTTCCGGAACAGTTACTTCTACAACCTGTTTTGCACCTGCATCGATTGCATCGTAGTTCATCTGAACGATCTTATCACCTTTTCTTCCGTATGTAGCTTTGGCAGCAGCCTTCATCAGGTCGATTGCCTCTGCCTCCGGAATAATAGCGGCAAGTTTGAAGAATGCAGACTGAAGAACTGTATTGATACGTCCGCCAAGTCCGATCTCTTTACCGATCCTGATACCGTCAATTGTATAGAATTTGATGTTGTGGTTTGCGATATATGCTTTTACCTGTCCCGGCAGATGTTTCTCAAGTCCTTCCATATCCCACGGACAGTTCAGAAGGAATGTACCGCCGTCAACAAGTTCCTGAACCATATTGTACTTGTCCACATAGGACGGATTATGACAGGCTACAAAGTTCGCCTGATGGATCAGGTATGTAGATTTGATCGGCAGTTTACCGAAACGAAGGTGAGACATTGTAACACCGCCTGACTTCTTGGAGTCATAGTCGAAGTAAGCCTGCGCGTACATGTCTGTGTTGTCGCCGATAATCTTAATGGAGTTCTTGTTTGCTCCGACTGTACCGTCAGCGCCAAGTCCCCAGAATTTACAGTTGATTGTTCCTTCCGGTGTAGTAACCAGCGGCTCGTCAGCTTTCAGTGACAGGTTTGTCACATCATCCTCAATACCAAGTGTAAATACTTTCTTCTCATCATTGTGATATACAGCAACGATCTGAGCAGGTGTTGTATCCTTGGAACCAAGTCCGTAACGTCCTGTATAGATCGGTACAGCATCGAATTTGGAACCTTTGAGTGCCGCAACAACATCCAGGTACAGCGGTTCGCCCATTGCTCCCGGCTCTTTTGTTCTGTCCAGAACAGAAATTTTCTTAACTGTATCCGGAATTGCGTCGATCAGCGCCTGTGCGCAGAACGGTCTGTACAGACGTACTTTCACAACGCCGACTTTCTCGCCTGCCTTCATCAGATAGTCGATTGTCTCTTCAATTGTATCGCACACAGAACCCATAGCGACGATTACATGCTCTGCGTCCTCTGCTCCATAATAATTGAACAGTTTATAGTCTGTTCCGATTTTTTCATTTACTTTATCCATATAGTTCTGAACGATTCCCGGCATTGCATCGTAATACGGGTTGCATGCCTCTCTTGCCTGGAAGAAGATATCCGGGTTCTGAGCGGAACCTCTCTGGCACGGATGATTCGGGTTCAGTGCATGTGCACGGAAAGCATCGATGGCATCCATATTTACCAGATCTTTCAGATCTTCATAGTCCCATGTCTCGATCTTCTGGATTTCATGAGATGTACGGAATCCGTCAAAGAAGTTAATGAAAGGAAGTTTTCCTTCCAGTGCTGCACAGTGTGCAACCGGTGTCAGGTCCATAACCTCCTGAACGCTGGACTCGCACAGCATAGCCGCGCCGGTCTGACGACAGGCATAAACGTCTGAATGATCACCAAAAATAGAAAGCGCATGGCTTGCAAGAGCACGGGCAGATACGTTGAACACACCCGGAAGCTGCTCACCTGCTACTTTATACAGGTTCGGAATCATAAGAAGAAGTCCCTGAGACGCTGTAAATGTAGTTGTAAGGGCTCCTGCTGACAGTGAGCCGTGAACTGCACCTGCCGCACCTGCCTCAGACTGCATCTCCACAACCTGTACTGTCTGTCCGAAGATATTTTCTCTTCCCTGAGTAGCCCATTCATCAACATGCTCAGGCATAACGGATGACGGTGTAATCGGGTAAATCGCTGCGACTTCTGTGTATGCATATGAGACGTGAGCAGCGGCCTGGTTACCGTCCATGGTCTTCATTTTTCTTGCCATTTTTTGTTCCTCCTTAAAAATTACATTGAAAAAATAGTTTTATTCACATGTATTTTCATTATATCGCCAAAAATGACAAAAGTCTATAGAGGGTAGTCGGTTTTTTTGTATATTTTGGGGTGCAGACCGAACTTATATTTAATAAGCAGATGGCTGTCCGTTCCTTTGAAATGTTTTTTTATATAACCAATATTTCCGCCTCTTACAGCCTTTCCGGCTTCCCCAGCAGCCTCCCTCTCCGGTCCATTTCTATCTGGTATTTCTCTCCCTGTTCTGTTTTTATTACCAGTGAACTTTTCCCGTTCTGAAAACATGGTTCATTCATAATGCAATATCCTTCCAGGATCAGCCTTGGCCTTAAATAAATATCGTAAAAGCACCCGTCAGCGAAAAAAAGCCCTTCTGAATACTGGCCCAGTCTCTGCGCCCTTTTGCCCGTTCTTCTGATATGTCCGAAACGGTCTGCAATACAGATTTCTTTTTTCTTTCCGTTTCCTCTGAGTATAACCCAATACCCATTTCTGTAGGTAACCGCAGGACTGTATTTTTCTTCTGCCTCATATGAGATACCGCCGGCCTTCTGAACTTTTTTCAGTGAGCCGTACTGTCTTATGCAAAATTCCTCATCATCCCGGGCATTATACACAAGTCCGGTATACGTATCTCCGAACATTTCTTTTCGGATTAAAAGGAACATACCTTCTCCTATATAAGAAGTATTCTCTTTTATATATTCTTCGTAGTTTTTTTCTTCCGCTGAATCTCCATAATACCCGCTGACAAAAATATGATCCGGTCTGAGGGGATGAATCCATTCTGCATCTGAATTTACTACTCCGATCATGCTGCAGATATTTTCTGCTCCGTCATCCACCTGTTTTATTACAAGATAATAGCCATCCCCATATGCCAGAACATGATCAAATTCTTCTGATAACAGCCAGGGATTCCTGTTTCCATATGTCAGAAAAAACATTGCGATTACAGTCAGAGAAAAAACAAAATCAGAATTTCCCATCTCTTAATCTGCTTCTCTTCTGTATCTTGTTTCTCTTTTTCTGTATGTATATCCTCTCCGCAGTTGTGGCACAATAAAGTATAGTCCGAGCCGCTGCTTCAACAATTTCTGCCAGACGAAAGTCATGGAAAACACCGCATCTTTTTCTTATGATCCCCTGTGGAATACGATGAAAGAAAAGAAAATGTCAACATATAAACTGATAAATACCTATCACTTAAACAAGGGTACTCTTTATCATCTGAAACGTGGCGACAACGTAAACATCGCCACGCTGGCGGCGCTTTGCCAGATCCTGGAGTGCAGGATTGAAGATGTTGTAAGAATTGACTATTAATTTTAATATGCAAAAATATACAGAAAAAGAGAAGCGCCTGCATTTCCGGGAATTACAATATTCCGGAAACACAGGCGCTTCTCTCTTTCTGTCTGACTTAAACCGCTGCGGATAAAGCCGGTTTTCTGTTAACCGGCAATCTGCCTGCTATTCTTTTAAATATATCCTATGGATTATAATTATAAATATTTCTTATTGGTTCCTTCGTATCCCGGTCCACAGCCGCACCGGCAACAAAGTTTCCATCCTGATAAACTTCAACATTAACGAGCCATCTCTGGCCGGCATCCCAGTAATAAGGATCCCCGCTTACTGTAACTTCCACATTCACATCTTCAGGAACACCAAGGGATGCAGCTATCCCCTGCAGGTCTTCATCTGAAAAGCCGACAGAGTTTTCATCCTCACCGGTATTTCCTGCTGTCTCTGCCACCAGTTCATCTATATCCACATCTGAATAATCCGTTTTCGATACGATAAGATTTCCCGCTGAATCATATACGTCCAGATTACTTGCAATCACTTCTGTGGCATAATTTGACAGAACATCGTATTCGCCAATCTGCTTCCATTCACCTGCACTGTTAAGGTAATACTGATCACATTCACTCATTCCGTCAGTAATATTCAGAGTCAATCCGCCATCCCAGATAATACACAGATCCTGTCTGTCCATGTCTGAATCCACTGTAGACATCTCAATTCTGTTCTCCCGAAATCCTTCCCGGAAGATAATCCAGTATTCCTGGTCGAATGGGAGTTCTTCTTCCACTTTTTCTTCTTCGACGGGGTCTTCACCGTCTAATTCGTCTTTCCTCTCCTCTTCCAGCTTTTCGATTTCTTCTCTTTCTTCTTCCGGAAGTGTTTCCTTTGCTTCTGTGATTATCTGTTTTGCTTTCTCAATTTCCCCTGTATCAAGATAAAGATCAGCCAGTCTCACATAAGGCTCTGCTTTTTTCGGCTCGATCTCAATTGCCTCCAGAAACGCGTCTTCTGCCTTCTCATAATCCATCTCTTCCAGATACCGGTTTCCTTCTGCTACCAGAGAATTATACTGTTTCACCTTCTGCTGAGGCAGGATCCACAGGAATACCGCGGCCACGGCTGCGGCGATAACAACGAGCACCGCCGCCAGTATCAGCCATATTTTTTTCCCTTTCTTTTTCTTCTGAACAGGCGGGGTCGGCGCCCCGCCTTCCATCCTTTTCATTTCCTGTCCTCCTGGATACGGCGGCACAGCGCCGGCAGTCTGACCAGGCTGTTCCCGGCCGGACTGTTCTGTTCTCAGAGGTGTTCCGCAGGAGCCGCAGAAAGCGGCATTCTCGTCATTGTAACATCCGCAATTCGGGCAATACATTTCTCAATTCTCCCTTCACCAAAGCTGCCATTCTTCTCTTTCTCCCATTAATGGCTCCCATACTGCAGTACCGGTAGCAAGATCCACAGTAACTTCTCCTACATGACGGTTAGCCGAGGGCATTCCTCCGGCTGCAATAATCCTGTCCGCTTCCTCCTGGGGCAGTGCATACCGTACCAGGAACCAGTAACCTGTGTCCGTCTCCTGCATTTCGCTCTCTGAGATGCTGTATGATCCCTCGTCTTCTCCAAGGCTCTCATTCAGATGCTCTGCTATAGCTTCTGTAATTTCTTCAACAGACGATTCTGCTGACAGTTCGGATTCTTCTTTCTCTTCATCTTCCGTCTCGATTTCTGCGTCTTCCTCGTCTGTCAGTTCAATCACACCCCATTTGCCCTCATATTTCACCCAGCATTTTCCTTCATGCACAGGCCGGATTTCTTCAAATACTCCAGGGGCAATAACCAGATCGCCGCCGGCGTCACGCATCTCCCAGACGCCGTCTTTTACCAGGGCTACATGTCCCTCTGAGGCGGCATAGCAGAAATCCTGAGGCTCTGTATCCACAGTGCGGTACTGCGGAACATACTGTGTCCAGGACGCGTCATATTCGATTGGAATTACTACATTTCCCTGCTTGTCCACGTAGCCCCATTTTCCGTCCTGTTCTACTGCCAGCAATCCGGAAATCTGAGAGCCGCAGGCATCATATACAAAATCTGTAGCCATACTGTCCCCATAATAAATTCCGTATCCGCCCGGCAATTCGTTCAGCCATGCACCCCAGTCCTGCACACCGTTTTCCAGTGCCTCCTCCAGTGTTATATCTGAATTCTTTACCGGAATGGCATCCTCCGGTTCTGTCCATGTCTTTGTTCCGAATGCTTCTTCCCCATATGCATCAAAAATATTATGCAGTCCGTTACTGTAATAAAACGCACCTTTAAATCCATAGACATCTCCTTCAATTCCGATTGCCGGAATAATCTCATCCTCATACAGATAATAGCTGTCCATTTCCCATCCGTACTCCGGCGCGTAGACTGCTTCCTCTCTTTTCAGCAGATAATATCCTGATCCGCTTGTAATTTCTTTGTAATCCATTCCGCCCAGAATCTCTCCGCTCATATCAATCAGTCCGTAAGCGTCTCCCTGCTTTATAACTGCATAATCAGTAAACATCTGGCGTTCCATCTCATTGTGCGGATATTTTTTCGTACCTGTTTCTTTCAGGTAATAAATATCATCGGCCTCAATTTCAGGCTCTACAGCCCAGACATACACAGAACCTTCGCCGTTCAGTTCGTCCTTCCGCTCCTCTTCCAGATTTTCGATCTCTTTTCTTTCTTCTTCAGGCAGCGCTTCTTTCGCATCTGTAATTATCTGCTTTGCTTTCTCAGTCTCACCGGTATCCAGATACAGATTAACCAGTTTCACATAAGGCTCCTCTTTCCTTGGCTCAATTTCAATTGCCTCCAGGAACAGATCCTCCGCCTTTTCATAATCCATTTCTTCCAGATACCGGTTTCCCTCATCCAGCAGCGCGGTATAGCGTTTTTCCTGCTGCCGGGGCAGTATCCACAGAAATACCACAGCCGCTGCCGCCGCGGCAACGACAAGCACCGCTGCCAGTATCAGCCATATCTTCTTACTTTTCTTTTTCCCCGGAACCGGCACCGCAGGCGCTGCGCTTTGCGGCTCCTGCGGACTCTGTCCGGTCCCGTTTCCTGAAAAGTCCCCGTTTAGCTGTTCATTTCCCGTTCCAGTCCGTCCTTCTGCTATATTCTGCAGGGGGATTCCGCAGGAACCGCAGAAAACGGCGTCTTCCTCGTTGTAATTCCCACAATTCGGGCAATACATTGTTCTACTCTCCTTCCTCTGACTGTTCTGCTGAGTTTACAGCGGTGTTTTCTCTATATCCGACAGTTCATCAAAGTATTCGTCATTCTGAACTTCTGTAATTTCTGTTCTTGTATCTCCCTGAAAGATAAAATAATGATTTTCATCTATTTCATTTACCGCATTCGCATACGATGTATTATCCCAGCCTACCGAAAATGCCTGGGTCAGTTCTGTACCGTCCAGAACAAAGAAGCCGCTGCCTCCATACATTAAAGAGGACCGGACATCTGAATATACAATTGCTTTATATTTCGCAGAATACCGGATATCCATATAGTGATAAATATCCTGAACCATTTTTGCTTCCTGCGCTTCACTGTCATAGGCAAAAAGCAGAGTATTGGACCAGCCCGTACCGTCATCAGCGGAATGCACCATCAGCTCCGGAATCTGATCCTGGTTAATATCGAGAATCGTATATGACTCCGGGCTTGTCAGCCATTCTGATATATAATTGTTATATTCTCCACTGTCAAGCAAATTGTCATAGGCATCCTGGGCCTGAGATGCCGCTGCCTGAACATCCTGATTTTCATCTGCCTCATTTCCGTCTTCTTCCGGCTTCTGATCCGCTTCCTCACTCTGCGCATCATTCCATGTCAGCCTCAGAGTCAGCGTCACTTCGCCCAGCAAATCCGTATCCAGCGTATCCCAGTAATCTGAGGGATATGTATCCAGATCATTTTCACCGGTAATAAGCATAAGCATCTCCACGTCGTCAGTAAATTCAAAGCAGCGCAGCCATGAGTCTCTGATCTGTTCTGCTTCCCCGGAAAGCCCGATTTCATCAAGAAAATCCGCCATTTCCTGCGCATCCTGCTCCTCGCCGCTGAATTCAGATCCAATAACCGCTTCATCCGTTCCCGCCTGTTTTTCAAAGCTTTCTCCATTATAGACAGATACGAAAGAGTAGAATTTTATCCCATCTGATATAACATGAAAATATTGTCTGAGACTTCCGCATATATAGATCTGTTCGTCATATTCATGAAGGAAAATCCCGCTTGACTCTGAATCGCCATCACCGAGCACCGGACATAATGCTGAAGTCTCATCGCTCAGAACAACTTCCCCGTCACGGTACTCATACATTCTGAGCATCACCTCATTCTGGTCCACTCTCGTATAATCATATTCTCTGGCGTCATTATTCAGGCTAAGTACAAGAAGTTCATCGTTTCCGTCATTATCAAAATCCCTGATTCTCGATGTCAGAATGCCTTTTTCCGAATGTACGGGGTCAAGGCTTGTCCATGTGGAATCGGCCCAAGGCTGATTTATATACGTACAGGTGTATTCCCCTTCTTTCACCTGGCCTTCTTCCGGAATCAGCACATCCTGCACGTATGTATACAGATCATATTTTTCCTGAATCTCAGGGCTGTCCGTATTTTCAGTACCTTGTTTCAAAATCTCCACAACTTTTTCCGGTTCATTCTGAGCCTCATAAATATCAGCCAGTCTCAGGTACGGCTCCGGTTCTTTCGGTTCTATTTCTATGGCGGCAAGGTAGCTGTCTTCCGCTTTTTCGTAATCCATTTCTTCCAGATACCGGTTACCATCCGATATATGTGCTTTATAGTTCTTTTCTCTCTGCTGAGGCAGAATCCACAAAAATACCACCGCAGCTGCAGCGGCGGCAATTATCAGAACAGCCGCCAGTATAATCCAGATCTTTTTCCCTTTCTTTTTTACAGGTCCGTTATCTTCATAACCGTTGCTCTGCTGCTCCTGACCTGCCTGCATATTCTGATAATCTTGTGCGTTCTGTTCTTCCGGCTCCTGGGAAACAGTCCCCTGCTTCGTAAACTGTTCTCCTGTATTTTCTTCCAGACGTGCGCCGCAAAAACGGCAGAATCTGGCCTTTTCTTCATTATATTTTCCACAATCCGGGCAATACATTTTCCCACCTCATTTCTTCCTTTTGTATAAAACGTATAACGCAGGAAAGCGGGTATCCGGAATCCGCATTCCCGCATTATCCTGCAGTTTTCCGCAATACCCGCTTTTATACCTGTTATCCTATTTTATGTCCGCAGTTGCTGCAGAATGCGTCGCCCGGCTGCAGCGGACTTCCGCAGTAAATACAAAATTTATGCTGAACCGGTTTCATCGGACGAGCCTGCGGCCGGGGTGCGGATGCCGGTCCCGGCTGGGGGCCGGCCCCCATATCCGGCGCAGATTCAAACGGCGGCGCCTGCTGTAAATCCGCCTGTGACGTCGGTATTGGCTCCGGCTGCGGCACGGGTACCGGTTCTGGTTGCGGTACCGGTTCCGGCTCCGGCTGCGGTACGGGTACCGGTTCCGGCTGCGGCTGCGGTACGGGTACCGGTTCCGGCTGCGGCGCCGGTGCTGGCTGCTGAGCGGATTCTTTTTCCAGCTCATTTTTCAGATTTGTAATCCGGTCAAATAAGGGCAGAAGCTGAGGAAGGGGATCTTCAAAACCGCCTTCATAGTACGCTTTCCCCAGCTCAGTATAAGCCTGGTCCAGAAGTCTGCCTATTTCCTCTTCTCTGTTAAAATTTACAAGAACTGTTGCATCCTGATCTCTCATAACGGGATCCTCCTTACTGTCTTATTCTGTATTTGTAGTGTCAATATACCATCATTATACCAGGGTAAAACTGTTTTCTCTGCTGCCCACATATATCTTCGTTCCTCTGGGCAGATAATACTGTCTTCCCTTTCCAAGAGGCTGTCCGCTCTCCAGAAAAACCGCGCGTTTTTCAAAAGGCTCTGCGCAGTACTCCCCATATTCTCTGATATAGTAAATTCCCGCTGCCGCCCCTTCTTCTTCGTAGGGACTGAGCACCGCATTCCCTTCTTTTATAGAAAAGAATACTTCTTTTTTATCTGTAAGAGGATAAACCTTTCCTTCATACAGTCCGCTTTCTCCTGAAATTGCCCCTGAAAAATCATCTTGTGAGACAGGATGAACCGGTTCTGCAGCAGCCCGGCCGGATACCGGAACTTCATTCTTCTGTTCCGGCGGCGCCCATACGGAAGGCTCCTGTTCCGGATGCATCATCTCCGGATTCCGGTAATTCTGATCCGCATATGGCGGTTCCTGCCCGGGACGGGAATAATCTTCAGGCTTCTGAACATCCCCAGTCTGACGGCGGACGACTCTGTTGGGCTCCTGTTCTCTACTCCGTTTTTTCTGCTCTGACTGACGGCGGGCACGTTCTTCTTCTGCCCGGCTGATCTGTTCCAGATATACCTCTTCTGCATTTTCTTCTTTCGGTTTTCTCCACAGAATAAGGCCGATCATAGATAAAATAAACGCCAGAGCATAGACTGCAATCCACGCGAACAACGGAATATAACTGAGTTCCACCGCCTGATCGGCAGAAATCATAATAAGCGCCGACTGAATTTCGCTGAATTTTTCCCTCAGGATAAAGAATACTGCCAGAAATGCCCCGATATTTATCAGGCTGACAATGAGCCCTGTAATGTATGCAGCCTTCTTACGCAAAACCGCAATCAGAACCGTCTCTATGAGAATAATTCCTGCAGCTCCTGCAATAAACCACGCATATGGTTCCACATAAGTCTGCATTCCGGCATAAATCATTCCTTCGAGACTGTTTTTGTCATAATATCCGATTCCCACTTTAAATACATCCACAACTGACACTCTGATTCCGGCCAGCTCAAGCACAGGAATAAAACCAACGCCAAGGGACGCGAGTGTGAGAAGCGCAACAATAAATCTTAACCCTTTTTTCAATGTTTTCACCCTCCTTATTCTGCCTCTATATTCTGCAAAAGTCTTTTTCTCTGTTTTGGAAATACTACTGCCGTTACGATCAGGCCGATCAGACATCCGACTATACCGACAGCGCCTGTTCCCGTCATTATGATTCCCGGAGTAATCTCAATCATCATTCAAGCCAGCCTCCTTCCTTAACCTGTCCGTACACATCTTCAAGCAGCTGCATCTGTGCATCTGTGTTGTTGTCCTTTACCTGCTCATGATAGAGTTCTTCCGCCTTTTCGTAATACTCGGCGAACTGCGAATAATCACGCTGCGCGTTTTCCTTCAGTTCCTGTGTATCAATTTCCAGGAAAGCATACCGCATATAAATCCGGTAATCCTCCCCGTAAGTCTCAAGCATCTGATCCACTGTCTTACGCGCCTGCTCTATTTCCCCCTGCTTTTCATACTGGATGGCCAGTGTATCCGCAGTATCAAATGTGCCCCATCCCTGATCGATAATCTGCGTCAGCACTTCTATGGCTTCTTCCCTGTACTCTTTCTTTCCGGTTGTATCCGCCAGTTCAATATCAGCCGACGCAAGTCTTTCCAGAACCTGAAGCTGTTCTTCTGCCGGCAGTTCTTCCCGTGCTTCCAGAAGAACATCTCTCCGGGACGCGTCACTGCCTTTCTCCTTGTAAATATCGCTCATCATCAGATACGCTCTTGTCTTCATTTCCATATCATCTGTGATGCTGATACACTCTTTAAATTCCTGAAGCGCCGCATCCTGTCTGCCGAGAGCATTCTCAATCTCTCCCTTTGCATAGTAAACAGAGTCTTCTGTAAGTCCGTAGTCGATTGCTTCCTGCAGTACCTTCTGTGCTTCTTCCTCATCACCGGCATAAGCCAGCGTAATGGCATAATCTCTGTAATACTCTGTATGACGTGTCCCCATACGGAAGACATCCTCATATGCGTCGGCGGCCTCTTCATACTGTTCCAGGCGGAAATAGCTGTCTGCTCTGAGATAGTACACATCTGCCATTCTGGCCTGTACCAGATCCAGCTGTTCATTCTGGCAGATATTATATTCTATAAATGAAATGCAGTCTTCAAATTTTTCCTGTTTATACAGTGAATATGCATTCTGATAATAGCTCTCCAGAGAAGAAGGCAGCAGTTCTGACGCCTCCTCAAAAACCTGCTCCTGCCCTTCATAGTCTCCTGCTTCTATCAGACTGATCTGTTCCTCAACCAGGCCGTTGTACGCATCTACTCTCTCGCTTTTTATCCGGGATATTCCATATCCGCCCAATACAATAAATCCTGCAAGAAGTACAACCAGTACAATACGCACCGCTGTCTGTCTGTGAAGCAGGCTTAAATAGCGGCTGTCCTTTTTCGGAATATTTTCCAGTGCCCGGAACATGTCATACGCAGACTGATAACGCTGGGCCGGATCAATCCGCAGAGCTCTTTCAATAACCTGTGCAAATGAGTCGCCTGTAAACTGCGCCAGATACTCTGCATTAATTCTTTCTCTGTAATCACCGACCTTCTGTCCCACAGCCAGATGATACAATGTTGCTCCCACACTGTAAATATCGGTTCTTTCGTCAATATGAACGTCCCCTGCCTCGTTCTGTCCCGATTCATGGCTCAGGGCCATGATGTACTGTTCCGGGGACGTATACCCGTTTGTGTATCCCAGCACTGCCGTATCGCCCAGGTAAAAGGAAATATTAAAGTCTATCAGACAGATATCCCCCCGGGGGGTGAGCATGATGTTGGCCGGCTTAATGTCACAGTGAATCACCGGAGGATTCTGACTGTGCAGGTAATTCAGCGCGCTGCAGATCTGCATTCCCCATCTGATCAGTTCCTTCGGAGTAAATCTGTATCCCTCTGCCAGAAGCTGGGCAAAAGACTTTCCCGGCACATAGCTCATCACTGTATAGACATCTCCGTCTATCTCAAAAAAATCCAGTACCTGGGGCAGATAGGAATGATGGAGATTTTTCAGAATGTCCACCTCTCTGCGGCTACCGGTCAGCGATACCGCGCTTCTCCTGTGCTGCTTGATTACAACTTCCTGCCGCAGACGTTTATGATACGCTTTATATACGATACCGCCGGCACCTTCGCCAAGCTTATCCAGTATTTCATATGTATCTGAAAAATTCTGTATTACACTCATCTTATTTCCCCACTCTGATTGAAAACTCAAACTCCTCATCCAGTGACAGGGTAAACTTCATACCGTGTGTCAGTCTCAGAGGTTTTGTGATCTGCGCGCCGTTTACAAAGACATGGTTTGATGAGCCAAGATCTTCCAGCCAGTATCCGTCCGGCCGGATATGAATTTTTACATGTTTCCGGCTGACAGTCGGATTGTTTTTTACTACAAAATCCGCCTCAACAGATTTGCCGATAACAAATCCGTCTTTATCAACAGGCGTCTCCTCACCGGTAGATACCCTTTTTATATATGCCTGCACCTTCATATCAGGAGAAAGAAGGACTGTAGGCGCATCTCCTGTATAGATTTCTTCTTCCGGCTGCTTCTTTTCCCGGATTGGCACAACCGGCTTTCTGACAATGACTTTTTCCTGAAATCCTTCTTTCTCTCTCTCAGGAATCTGCATATTTTCTCTGTCTTCCCATCCGTCAAAATAGTCTTTCATCCTCATTACCCTCCTGATTTTACTGGTCTTTTTGAATATACAGTTAATCTGAGTTTCTGCATCACAGATGCCAAAAGACAAAAGGCAGGCTCCGCCGCCTGCCTTCTGTTCTATTTCTCTCTGAATTTAAAAATTCTTTCCTTCTTTTTCGGCGGCTTTTTTCCTTCAATTGTATCCGGCATAGGCTCATATTTTTTTGCGCTTTTCAGCATCGGAATGCCTTTGTGATGTTTTCGTAGATACAGAAGCGCGGCTCCTGCAAATATCACAATACATCCGGCCAGAACCTGGGATACCGGAAGTCCGATTCCAGGCAGAAGAAGCTGATCTGTCCGCAATCCTTCGATCCAGACTCTTCCCAGCGCATATCCGAAAATGTACAGAAGGAACAGTTCTCCTTCGTATTTTTTATGCTTTCTGTACTGAAACAGCAGAATAAGCAGAATACAGCACCAGACAGATTCATAGAGAAAAGTCGGATGAACCTGGATATAGCTGATACCATTAATCTGCTCCATATTTTCCCGCATCAGTTCTGTCACATCTCCCGAACGCACCGCATCCAGCGGCAGACGCATGGCGAACAGACTGTCAGTATATTCCCCGAATGCTTCCCGGTTAAAAAAGTTGCCCCAGCGCCCCAGCATCTGTCCGTTAAGAAGGGCAAGCGCTATGGTGTCAAGAATCTGAAAAGGCGACAGACGTTTAATCCGCGCCAGAACAAATGTAGCTATTACCGCTCCGATTACTCCGCCGTATATGGCAAGGCCGCCTTCCCGGAGATTAAAAATATCCAGCAGATTGTCTTTGTACAGATCCCAGGAGAAAATCACAAAATAGAGTCTGGCCCCCACGATTCCGACAATTACACCTATAATTCCCATATCCAGATAATCATCCGGATTCTGTCGGGTCCGTTTTGCCTCGGAAGTCGCAATCAGGAAGCCGATCAGAATGGCGGCTCCGATAATAATACCATAATAAGCAATCTCAAATCCAAAAACGCTGACTGATTTTCCTACATGTTCCAGTTCAATTCCGAGATGGGGAAAGCTGATATCGTAATGCATGTCTTTTTTGGCTCCCTTCTTCCAGTCTATGCATAAACGTCTGATATATTAAATCATCTGCAATGCTGTTTACACATTAAAACGGAACAACATAATGTCTCCGTCCTGCACGATATAATCCTTCCCTTCCAGACGGATCAGGCCCTTTTCTTTTGCTGCCGTATGAGAACCACAGGCCATCAGGTCGTCATAACTTACCACTTCCGCCCGGATAAATCCTCTTTCAAAATCTGAATGGATCTTACCGGCCGCCTGAGGAGCTTTCGTTCCTTTCCTGATCGTCCATGCGCGGACTTCCGGCTCTCCTGCCGTCAGATAACTGATCAGCCCAAGAAGATGATAGCTGGCTTTGATCAGCTTTTCCAGACCGGACTCCTCCAGTCCCAGATCGTCAAGAAACATTTTTTTCTCATCATCGTCCAGCTGTGAAATCTCTTCTTCGATCTCGGCACATACGACAAATACTTCACAGTTTTCCTGCTCCGCATATTTTCTGACTGCCAGCACGCCCGGATTGGATGCTCCGTCATCTGCCAGGTCATCTTCTGATACATTCGCCGCAAAAATCACAGGTTTTGCTGTAAGCAGGTTATATCCGGCAAACCAGGCCTGTTCATCCTCATCCTCGGTCACAAAGCTTTTTGCCAGTTTGTTTTCTTCCAGATGAGCTTTAATTCTGTTCAGGAGATCCAGCTCCTTTGCCGCTGCTTTATCATTGCGGGAGAGTTTCACCGTCTTTGCAATTCTGCGTTCCAGGATCTCCAGATCAGAGAATATAAGTTCCAGATTGATGGTCTCGATGTCTCTCATGGGATCAATACTTCCGTCAACGTGGACAATATTGCTGTTCTCAAAGCATCTTACCACATGGACAATGGCGTCTACTTCCCGGATATTGGCAAGGAACTGGTTGCCCAATCCTTCTCCTTTGGAAGCGCCTTTTACCAGACCGGCAATATCAACAAATTCTATAGCCGCCGGAATAATTTTCTTTGTATGATACATCTCACCGAGAACATCCAGCCTCTTATCCGGAACGGTTACAACGCCCACGTTCGGATCTATGGTACAGAACGGGTAGTTTGCCGACTCTGCTCCTGCCTTGGTCAGTGAATTAAACAATGTACTTTTTCCAACATTCGGTAGTCCTACGATTCCAAGCTTCATTTATCTTTAATCTCCTTGTGTGTATATTTGTAACGGACATTTCCGGTCCGTATGTCTGTTTTCAGTCCCTGGTCTCCATCAGGATAACCCGGCCGTAAGCGAAGGATATTTTCACCTCGTCCTCCTGGAACTCATTGCTGACACATAGACTGTCAGACGGTTTCAGGAAATGATTTTTCAGCGGATATTTTGCCCCGCTGATATTAAAGTCATCCACCGGAAGTTCCAGCGGAAACAGGGAAAAATATGGTCCGAATGCTTCCTCCCGCTTCAGCGTAATTCCCTGATTCAGAAGCCGGATCTGGTTGTGACTGTCCATAATCCTTGCATTTGCTCCTGCGTCAAGAGCAATCTGAAGGCACTGTACATTTGCCCACAAATGATCCAGACGGCTGCCCGTCCCGCCTACAATCCAGATTTCCTTTCTCCTCATATCAAGACAGAGTCTGAGCGCGATTTCCGTATCCGACGCATCCTTAACGGGGTTGAATTCCCGTATAGGCACATTTACTTCTTCCCGGTAATATGCCACAAGTCTTTCCGGCGTGCTGTCAAAATCTCCTACTATATAATCCGGCTTAATCCCGTGATCATAGAGAAATACAAGGCCTCTGTCCACCCCGATAATAAACTCCGTGTCTTCATCTTTCAGAATAGGAAGGACAAAGTCTTCCTCCAGCATACCGCCGCTTACAATTACAGTCCGTTTACTCATAATCCTTAAATATCTCCATAAACCTTTCCGTATTATCTCTGACATTTCCCCGATACACTGCAGATCCTGCCACAATTACATTTGCTCCGGCCTTCAGCACCTCTCCCACATTGGAATGATGAATGCCTCCGTCTACTTCAATATCTTTCTTAATTCCTCTCTCATCAAGCATGGATCTTAACTGTCTGATCTTCTCAATGGATCCGGGAAGAAATGTCTGCCCGCCAAACCCCGGCACCACGCACATAACAAGAAACATATCCGCCTGATCCAGATATGGCTCAAGGACATCCACCGGCGTCTCCGGCTTCACCGATATTCCTGCCTTCACACCCAGACTGTGAATACAGTCAATATCCGCCTTCAGATCTGTGCATGCTTCATAATGAACGGTAAGAATATCTGCACCGCATTTTGCGAAATCTTCCATAAGTCTGACCGGTTCCGTCACCATAAGATGAGCGTCAATTGTCTGTCCGGTCAGATTTTTTATGGAAGAAAGCACTGGCATTCCAAAGGAAATACTCGGCACAAACATGCCGTCCATTATATCGAAATGGATATACTGTGCTCCTCCCTTTTCGGTCTCTCTGATTTGTTCCCCCAAAATTTTAAAATCCGCTGAGAGAATTGACGGCGCCAGAATCTTTTTCATGCCCTAATACCTTTTCCTTTCTTCCAGTTCGTGGTACATATCCACGTAATCCCTGTATCTGATCCGGTGTATCTGCCCTGCCTCTACAGCCTCTGTTACTGCGCAGCCCGGTTCATGGATATGGCTGCATCCGTTAAATCTGCACGTTCCTTCAAAAGGCAGAAATTCGGGAAAACAATATTTTAAATCTTCTTTTTCAAGATTATCTATATAAAGGGAGCTAAATCCCGGCGTATCCATAATATAAGACTCATCTTCCAGAACAATCAGTTCCGAATGCCGCGTTGTATGGCGGCCTCTGGCAATCTTCCGGCTGACGCTTCCGGTCTCCATCCGTACCTCTGACTGAAGCAGATTAATCAGGGAAGATTTTCCCACACCGGACGGGCCGGCTATAGCTGTCGTCTTTCCTCTGAGAAGACGCTTCAAATCTTCAATATTCTTTTCTTCTCTGGCGCTGGTAAAAAGAACCGGATAACCGCAGGCCGTATATATCTCCTTCAATTCGGCAATTTCCGGGCTTTCGGCAATATCTGTCTTGTTAAAACAGAGCACTGCGGGAATCTCCCGGTTCTCCATTGTCACAAGAAACCGGTCAAGAAGATTAATATGAGGCTTTGGTTCTGTCACTGCAAACACAATCAGGGCCTGATCAATGTTGGCTACTGCAGGACGGATCAGCTCATTTTTTCTTGGGAGCAGCCTGACAATATTTCCTTCTTTTTCTTTTTCATCCAGAATCTCTATCTCCGCATCATCACCCACGAGAGGTTTTATTCCGTCCCTGCGGAAGATTCCTTTTGCTTTACATTCATAAACACCGGATCCTACTATATGAACATAGTAGAATCCGGCAATTCCTTTTACAATTTTTCCATGCATGGCAGCAATATTTTCTTTCTCTGTCCGTGTTATTCTGCTGTCAATATCCTGTATTTTCACCTGTATCCGTACCGCTGTCCGATGTATCCGACTCACCTGAATTCTCCGATCCGACGCTGATCCAGTACTGCACTACGGTTCCTTCCGACACTCTGGTTCCCACAGTCGGAGAGATCCTGCAGATCTGACCTGCCCCGTACTCGTCACTGAAGCTTTCGCCGGCATACTCACCTACCAGACCGTATCTCGAGAGCGTCTGACTTGCCGTAGCTTCATCCATTCCGTAAATATCAGGCACATTCACAATCTTTGTCTCAGGTCCGCGGCTTACAACATAGGATACCGTAGTGCCTCGTGACACCTCAGTTCCCGGATCTATGCTCTGGGAAATTACTATGCCTTCCGCCACGTCATCACTATATTCTTCGGTTGCGCTGCCCACCAGACCGGCAGCTTTGAGAGCTGCTTCCGCATCTGCCGCGCTGCCTTCTGTCAGTTTCGGCACTGTCGCAGGCTGGGTGCCGAGACTTACGATAATCTCAACACTGCTTCCTTCATCAACTTCAGTTCCGACATCCGGATTACAGGAGATTACATAGCCTTCTTCCACATCACTGCTGTACTGGGCTTCGCCTTTTGTTACTTTCAGTCCGGCATCACGCAGCATTTGTTCCGCCTGGGACTCCTCTTTATTGACAACATCCGGCACAGCAACCGTCTCCGCCTCTTCACCGGTACTCAGTATTACTTCTATTGTGGTGTGTTTTTCTACTGTTTCATCCGGTCCCGGCGTATGACTTTTGATCTCTCCGGCCTCATATTCGTTGGAAGGCTCCTCTCCCACCACATCAAGCCCCAGCTCATACTTGCTCAGCTCATCTCTTGCCTCTTCTTCTGTCATACCACGCAGATCCGGAACTTTTACCGTACTTTCCTCGCTGGATGTTCCGATCCCCGGGCCGCTGAACAGACCTACTGCATTTCCTACCAGGAACAGAACAAGTAAGGCAATAATCACGCCGGCCACAATCATAAGAATGCGCATGATTTTCTTCGTATCCGGATTTACATCCTTCTTTCTCCTGCGTCTTCTGTCATACGCGCGGCCGTCATCGTCATCCTCGTCTTCGTCGTCATCATCATCGTAGTCATCGTCGTCATCATCATAATTCTGTTCCTGAAGCCGCCTGATCTCGTCTGTCGACATAACAACGGTCCGGTCCGAGTCATCCGGCACTGCACCCATTGCGACAAAATCACCGTCCGGATCAACAAGAGACCGTTTCAGATCCTGAAGAAGAGACGCGCAGTCGTGATATCTGCGCTCCGGATTTTTCTGAGTACATTTCATAATAATGCACTCCAGACTGTATGGAATATCCGGCACTTCCTCTGACGGAGAAACAATTTCTTCCTGAAGATGCTTCAGAGCCACAGATACTGTGGAGTCTCCGTCAAAGGGAACATGTCCGGTAATCATCTCATACATGGTAATACCAACGGAATAGATATCGCTCTTCTGGTCCACAGCTCCCCCGCGGGCCTGCTCCGGCGACGTATAGTGAACCGATCCCATAACACTGGTACTGATGGTCTGGGTTGCCGTAGTCGCCCGGGCGATTCCGAAATCCGTTACTTTTACCTTGCCTTCTTTGGAAATAATAATATTCTGAGGCTTAATATCCCTGTGTATAATATGATGATTATGGGCAGCCTGAAGTCCGGTTACCATCTGGATGGAAATACTGATCGTCTCTTTTGCCGAGAGCCTTCCCTTTTTTTCAATATAATCCTTCAGGGTAATGCCTTCCACCAGTTCCATAACCATATAGAACAGGCCTCTGTCCTGTCCCACATCATATACATTCACTACATTCGGATGCATCAGCCCGGCCGCCGCCTGGGCCTCGCTTACGAACTTCTGGATAAATACCTGATCATTACGGTAATCACTTTTTAATACTTTGATCGCCACATACCGGTTCAGCTTATGATCCTTCCCCTTATATACATCAGCCATGCCGCCGGAACCGATGCGTCCCAGAATTTCATACCTCTTTCCTAAGAAAACGCCTTCTTTAATCATAATACACTCACCTCATCCGCAAACGGTTCTACCAGTACAACACCGATATTGTCTGTACCGCCATTCTCTTTTGCCGCTGCTACAAGGGCCTGGCCGGCTTCCACAATATCTCTTCCTCCCTGCACAATATGGAACAGTTCTTCATCCTCCACCATATTGCTCAGACCGTCTGTGCACATCAGGATGATATCGCCCTTTTTCAGTCGATGCTCATAGAAATCCACATCCACATCTGCTTTTGCGCCGATTGCCCTTGTAATGATATTTTTATCCGGATGATGCTTTGCCTCCTCCGGTTTGATGCCTCCGAGACGAACCATTTCTTCTACCAGAGAATGGTCTTTCGTAAGCTGCTGAATTCCCTGGTTAATGAGATAGAGACGGCTGTCTCCCACATTTGCGAAATACATCATCTGGTTGACAATGGTCGCCGCCACCACCGTAGTTCCCATTCCCTTGAGATGGACGTCCCTGGACGCTTCTTTTATAATCTCTTTGTTGGCAGTCTTTATCGCCCCGACAAGAACCTTCTCCACGTCCTCGCCTTCGCTGTTTTTCAGCTCTCTCTGCAATACTTCCACAGTATACTTTGAAGCGTAATCTCCTGCCTGGTGACCGCCCATTCCATCCGCTACTACAAACAGATTCCGGAGGATTCCCAGCGGTTTATCTGTAGTAAAGACGTAATCCTGGTTCACCTGCCGTACCATTCCTACGTCTGTAATTGAAAATGTCCTCATAGCCTCCTCCTTCTGAGCTGTCCGCAGGCTCCGTCTATATCAGAGCCCATTTCCCTTCTTATAGTAACATTTATTCCGCTTTTTTCAAGATTATTTTTGAAATTCAGGGCATTTTCCCTGCTTGGTCTGACAAAATTCCGTTCTTTCACAGGATTGACCGGAATCAGGTTCAGATGGCAGTTCCGGTGTTTCAGAAGAGCTGTCAGTTCTCCTGCGTCTTCCGGCGTATCGTTGACGCCGTGTACCAGACTGTATTCGAAAGTCACCCGCCGCCCCGTCTTTTCAAAATATGCGTCACAGGCCGCCAGTACCTGGGACAGTTCGTATTTATTGGCAATTGGCATCAGTTTCCTGCGCTTCTCCTGGGTCGCCCCGTGCAGGGAAAGCGCCAGTGTAATCTGCAGTTTTTCTTCCGCCAGTTCCAGAATCTTCGGCACAATGCCGCAGGTGGAAACGGTCACATTTCTCTGGCTGATATGCAGGCCGTGCTCTCCCGTCAGAATGTGGATGAATTTCAGAAGATTGTCATAGTTGTCCAGAGGCTCTCCGGTTCCCATCACTACCACATTTGACACCCGCTCCCCGGTGATTTTCTGAATCTGGTAGATCTGCCGGAGCATCTCGGAAGCTGTCAGATTCCGGTTCAGGCCTCCGATGGTGGATGCACAGAAAACACATCCCATCCTGCACCCTGCCTGTGAAGAGATGCACACGGAATTTCCGTGTTTATATTTCATAAGAACGCTTTCCACCATATTTCCGTCATAGAGCCGGAACAGAAATTTGTTTGTCCCGTCCAGGGCCGAAATCTGCCGTTCTTCCATATCCGCGGGCAGAATCTCATATTCCTGTTCCAACTTCTCCCGGAGACTTTTGGACAGATTGGTCATTTCCGCAAAACTGCCGCAGAGCTTTACGTGAAGCCAGTCGTAGATCTGTCCTGCCCGGAAAGATTTTTCCCCGATGGATGCCATCTCCTCCTTCAGTTCTTCGTATGTAAAAGAACAGATGTCTTTTTTCATGTTCTGTCCTCCTGTTTTCTCAGTCTGGCAATAAAGAATCCGTCGCTTTTATGTACGCCCGGCAGAAGCTGGAGGCATCCGGTATCTGTAAAGGCGCTCTGAAGATCCGGACAGAGACGGCTGCTTATATCTTCCGGCTCAAACTCCGGATATTCGTTTAAAAACCACTGTACATTCTCTTCATTTTCCGCATGGTTGACCGTACAGGTGCTGTACATGAGAACACCGCCCGGTTTTACGTAAGCCTGTACGCAGCTTAAGATCTTTCTCTGAAGAGCGGCCAGCTCCCGGATATCTTCCGGGGATACCCGGTATTTCAGGTCCGGTTTTCTGCCCATTACCCCCAGGCCGGAACAGGGCAGATCGGCCAGTACAAGATCTGCTTTCCCGGTCCATTCCGGATCCGGAACAGAGGCGTCCCGGCAGACCGCCCGCACATTGACAAGGCCGGAGCGGTCAATGTTTTCCCGGATCAGCTCTGTTTTATATTCTGTCAGATCCCTTGCTTCCACCATGCCGCAGTTTTCCGGACTGCCGGAAGCTTCGACAGCAAGGATGAGTTCTTCCGCCACATGGAGGGATTTGCCGCCCGGCGCGGCGCACACATCCAGCACCTGCGCCCCGGCCCGGGGAGCCGCAAGTTCTCCCACAAGCATGGAACTTACATCCTGCACGGCAAAAAAACCCTCCCGGAACGTCTCAAGCCCTTCCAGGTAATCATATCCGGATATGCTCAGGGCATAAGGCAGGTAAGGATGAATCTCCGATTTCACGCCCTCTTCTTCCAGACGGCTCCGCAGTTCTTCCACGGAAATCCGGTTCCGGCAGCATCGGATTGTCAGAGGATGCTCTTCCTGCAGGGACCGGAGCATGATTTCTGTCTTTGCTTCTCCATATTCCTGCTGCCACAGATCCAGAATCCATTCCGGACAGGAATACCGGACGGACATTTCCTGTTTTCTGTCAGACGGATATGCTATGCCCGGAAGTTCTCTTGCTACCGTTCTGAGTACGCCGTTTACGTATCCTTTCAGACCGGAAAATCCTTTTTTCACGGCCAGCTTCACTGCTTCACTGCAGACCGCCCGGTCCGGCACACTGTCCATATATTTCAGCTGGTATACGGAACTTCTCAGGATGCCCCGGATCACCGGCTTCATTTTCCGGACTTTTACTTTGGAAAACTGATCCAGAATATAGTCGATCTCGATCAGATGCTCCAGCGTTCCCTCTGTCACACGGGTGATAAATGCTCGCTCCCGTTTTTCAAGGTACTGATATTTCGCCAGTACGTCCCCGAGGATCTGGTGGCTGTAACCCCCCTTCTCCGTCACTTCCATCAGAACCGCCAGCACAATTTCCCGTTCATTTACTGATTTAGTCATTCCTTCTTCTTCCTCCTGTCAGGATCAGCAGACGCAGAAGCTGCAGAATAGCCGACGCGGCTCCCGCCACATAAGTCAGCGCCGCCGCTCCCAGCACTTTCTTTACAGAGGAGAGCTCATCCGGATAAAGCATTCCGGAAGCCCCCAGCACGTCTACCGCTCTCCGGGAAGCATTGAACTCCACCGGAAGGGTGACCAGCTGGAAAAGTACTGCCGCAGAGAAAAGCAGTATTCCCAGATTGATCAGAAAAACAGAGGTCTCTCCGGTGATCAGAAGCCCGATCAGGATAAGGGGCCAGGCCAGGGCAGAGCCGAAGTTTGCCACCGGCACAAGGGCGCCCCGGATGGCCAGCGGCGCATATCCTCTGGCATGCTGTACCGCGTGGCCGCACTCATGGGCTGCCACACCCACAGCCGCAACAGAAGAAGACTGATATACCGTATCCGAAAGTCCCAGCGTTTTATTGCCGGGGTTGTAGTGATCCGTAAGATTTCCCGGAATATGGATCACCCGCACATCATAAATGCCGTTCCGTCGGAGAATTTCCTCCGCCGCTTCCTTTCCGGTCAGGCGGAGTCTGCTCTGCACCCTGGAATATTTCGCAAACACCTGTCTCACCCGGGCCGACGCCGCCAGACAGATCAGGACGCCGATCAGTACAAGAATATAAGTCCAGTCATAATAGTAATAAAACATTCTTTCGCCTCCATTATGATTCCTGTGTTAATACGGTTCCCTCCTCAAGAGCATATCCTCTTAAAAACGCTCCGCTCTCCATTCTTTTCTTTCCCGGAATCTGCAGTTCATATACATGCAGGACTCCGTCTCCTGTCTGCACGGTGAACCGTTCCTTTTCCACTTTTATCACAGTTCCCGGAACACCCGCGCCGCTTCCTTCTCCCTCTGCCTTCGCCCGCCAGATCTTCAGGGTCTTTCCCTTCCAGTGGGTATAGGCGCTGGGCCAGGAATTCAGTCCGCGGACCAGGCGCTCGATTTTCACGGCGGACTGGCTCCAGTCAATATTTCCCATCTTCTTATCCAGCATCTTCGCGTATGCGGTAGGGGATTCTCCCTGTTTTTCAAATACCGCCGTGTGATCTTCCAGCGCTTTTAAGGTTTCCACGCACAGCCGCGCTCCTGCCAGAGCCAGCTTGTCATGAAGGCTGTCCCCGGTTTCCTCCTCTGTGACGGGCACCTCGGTTTTCAGAATCATATCGCCTGTGTCCAGTCCCTCATCCATCTGCATCGTTGTAACTCCTGTCACAGTCTCTCCATTCAGGATTGCCCACTGTATGGGCGCCGCTCCCCGGTATTTTGGAAGCAGGGAAGCATGTACATTAATGCACCCGTAAGGCGTCAGCTCCAGAATACTTTTGGGCAGGATCTGTCCGAAAGCAATGACCACACATACATCCGCATGATATTTTGCCAGTTCCTCCACGCACTGAGGATCCCGGATCTTCTTCGGCTGATAGACCGGAATGCCGTGCTTTAAGGCCGCGGCCTTCACCGGGGTAGGCTGCATTTCCTTTCCCCTGCCTTTCGGCTTATCCGGCTGGGTCACTGCCAGGCATACGTCATGTCCCGCCTCTATAAGGGCTTCCAGTGTCCCCACGGAGAATTCGGGAGTTCCCATAAATATAATCCGCATTCTCTATTCCTCCGTTTCATCTTCCGGCTCATATGATACGTCATGAAGGCCGTCCTGTGTCTTATTTACATACAGTTCGCCGTGCAGGTGGTCGATCTCATGGCAGAATGCCCTTGCAAGCAGTCCTTCTCCTTCCACCTCGAAGGGCACCATATCCTGATTCAGAGCCCGGACTTTTACATGATCCGGACGGGTAACGATTCCCCACTTGCCCGGCACGCTTAAGCATCCTTCCTCCCCGGTCTGTTCTCCGGAAGTCTCTGTAATCTCCGGATTGATCAGAATAATGGGACCTTCCCCCACATCAATGACAACAATCTGTTTGAGCACGCCTACCTGAGGCGCGGCCAGACCTACGCCGTTTTTTTCATACATGGTCTCCAGCATGTCTGTGATCAGCATTTTGGTCCGGAAGGTCATTTTTGTAACTTTTTTGCATTGTTTTGTAAGTATGTCGTCTCCGATTTCTCTGACTTCTCTGATTGCCATATTTTTTCCCTCCAAATAATTTCATAAGTACTCTATTCTGTTACATCGGGTTAAAGTCAAACTGAATTCTCATTTTATCAAATCCAGAATTAATTTCAATGTATTTTTCCATCAGATCTTTGATCTTCACCAGTGTATCATACCGGGGCGACTTCAGATAGATCACCCGGCGGTACACATCCCGGATCTTATCGATGCCCGGACTGGCCGGACCAATCACCTGTACCGGTACATTTCCTTTTATCCGCAGAATGTATTCTTTCAGATAATGACATCCTTTTTCCAGCAGTTCTTCATCCTCGCAGGATACATGCACTGCCGTCAGATTCTCTGCCGGAGGATATCCCATCATCTCCCGGTAGGCGGTTTCCTGCTCATAAAACATCTCATAATCCTGAGCTGCCGCGGCTTCGATGGCATAATGGCCCGGATCGTAAGCCTGAATCACCACATCCCCCGGGCGCTCGCCTCTGCCGGCCCGTCCCGCCGCCTGGGTCAGCAGCTGAAAGGTCCGCTCGCCGGAGCGGTAATCATCTGTGTACAGGGACATATCCGCCGCCAGCACTCCCACCAGTGTCACATTCGGGAAGTCGTGGCCTTTTACGATCATCTGGGTCCCCACAAGGATATCCGCCTCCTCGTTGGCAAAAGCCTCCAGAATCTTCTCGTGGGCGTCCTTCTGCCGGGTGGTGTCCATATCCATCCGGAGTATTTTCGCTTCCGGGAACCGCTTCTTTACCAGATCCTCAATCTGCTGTGTTCCTGCCCGGAATTCCCCGATATAGGGAGAACCGCACTCCGGACAGCGGGTTACTTTCGGCTGTTCATAACCGCAGTAATGGCACACCATTTTCCCGCCCCGGTGGACCGAAAGAGACACATTGCAATGGGGACATTTTACCACCTGTCCGCACTCCCGGCAGGAAACAAATCCGGAATAACCTCTCCGGTTTAAGAACAGCATAATCTGCTCCTTCTTCTCCAGCCGTTCCTCCATCAGCTCCTGCAGCCTGCGGCTTAAGATCGAGCGGTTGCCTTCTTTCAGCTCTGCCCGAAGGTCGGCAATGTGAACCTGCGCCATACTCTGCATCCGGGAACGGTTTTTCATGGTAAGGAGAACGTATTCCCCTTTCCTGGCCCGGTACATGGCTTCCAGAGAAGGGGTGGCGCTTCCCAGAACCACGCCGGCCCCTTCCAGCTCCGCACGCTTAACGGCAGTTTCCCTGGCGTGGTAGCGGGGAACCTGTTCACTTTTATACGTCGGCTCATGCTCCTCATCTATGACAATCAGTCCCAGATCCGGAAGAGGAGTAAAAAGGGCGGACCGGGGGCCGATCATCACATCCACTTCTCCGGCTTTTGCCCGCATCATCTGATCATAGCGCTCCCCGGCAGACAGGCGGGAGTTCATAATGGACACCCGCTGTCCGAAATACCGGTAAAAGCGCATCACCGTCTGATAAGTCAGGGCGATCTCCGGGATCAGAACAATAGCCTGTTTTCCCATCTGTACGACCTGCCGGATCATTTCCATATACACTTCCGTCTTTCCGCTTCCGGTAACCCCGTAAAGCAGGTACGTATTCCGTCTTCCCTCCCGGTAGTCCTGCTCAAACCGGCTGACTGCCGCCTGCTGCTCCGGTGTAAATGTAATCTCCGGCGCTTCCCTGCTGCCGCCTCGGACCGGGTTGCGGTACACCTGTTCCGATTCCATGACCAGCACGCCCTGTTCCTCCAGCGCGCGGATTACCGGAAGGGTAATATGCAGTTTTTTCACAGCCAGATCATATTCCAGCACCGGCTGGTCCAGAAGCGCGGCCAGCAGCCTGGCCCTGGCCTTCTGATTCTTTTCCAGATAAAAGTCCAGCTTTTCCTTTCCTGCATCTTTCTCCAGAAGAAGGCGCAGATATTTCTTTACTCTGGCATTTTCCTTCTGTTTAATGGGAAGCACCGTTTTCAGGGCCTGAATCATAGTGCCTCCGTAATTCTCTTTCATCCAGGCCGCAAGGGCAATCAGCTTTGCCTCAATCTCCACGCTGTCCCTGGATATGTCTGTGATCTCCTTGACTTTTGAAAGATCATAGCTGCAGCTGTCTGTGATTCCCGTAACATAGCCTTTTACGGGCCGGTTTCCTTTTCCGAAAGGGACGATTACTTCCATGCCCGTTTTCAGTTCGTTTTCCAGTCTGTCAGGGATTCTGTACTGAAAGATTTTATCCAGTTTTTCATGTTTTATATCTATGATAATGTCTGCAAACACATTCCCACCTGTCTTCTGTGTACTGTCCTGCTTTATGACCGCTCCTGTTTCAGTTCTTCCAGGACTTCGGCGATCAGTACCCTCTCATCCATGGGATGCTTGACGCCTCTGATCTCCTGGTAGTCCTCATGGCCTTTTCCGGCAAGCACGATCACGTCTCCCGGCTGCCCGTTTGCAATAGCGTATTTAATGGCCTCTTTCCGGTCGCAGATTTCCACATATTTTCCGTCTGTTCTGCCGATTCCGATCTTTATGTCGTCGATAATGTCCTGGGGTTCCTCAAATCTGGGATTGTCAGATGTAATAATGGTCAGATCCGCAAGTCTTCCGGACACTTCTCCCATCTCGTACCTTCTGTCTCTGGAGCGGTTTCCGCCGCATCCGAACAGGCAGACGAGACGCTTCGGATTGTATTCTTTCAGCGTGGTCAGAAGGCTTTCCAGACTCATGGCATTGTGGGCGTAGTCAATCATCAGAGTAAATTCATCGGACACCTTGATCATCTCGATTCTGCCCTTTACCTTAGCCTGCTTCAGCACTTCCTTTATCTTCTCCGCCGGCACCTGGAAATGGCGGCACACGGCAATGGCAGTCAGTGAATTATAGACACTGAATTTGCCCGGAATATCAATCTCCACATCAAAATCCATGAGACCGGATACGTGATATGCCACTCCCAGGTATCCCGGCCGGGATACAAGCTTTACATTTTCCGCCCGAAGCTCGGCATTTTCAGAGAAACCGAAGGTCTCCACCCTGCAGGTGGCATTTCGGAAAACATCTTTGAAATATTTATCATCCACATTCGCGATTCCCAGCCTGCACTGCTGAAACAGCAGGCCTTTGCATCTCTTGTAATCCTCAAAATCCTTATGTTCGTTGGGGCCGATATGATCTTTTCCCAGATTGGTAAAGATACCGATTTCAAACGGAATTCCTGCGGTACGGTGAAGCATCAGTCCCTGGGATGACACTTCCATTACCACACAGTCGCATCCTGCTTCCGCCATTTCCGCGAAATATTTGTGGATAGTGTAGGACTCCGGCGTTGTATTTGCCGCGGGAATATGCTTTTCCCCGATAATCGCCTCGATGGTTCCGATCAGGCCGACTTTATGTCCCACTCCGTCCAGAATGGATTTGATCATATAGGTTGTTGTTGTCTTGCCTTTTGTTCCTGTAATTCCGATAATTTTCATCTTTTCTGCCGGATAGCCAAAATAAGCCGCGGACATCAGCGCCAAGGCATACCTGGTATCTTTCACAAGTATCACCGTCACATCTTCCGGAACGTCCACATTGTGCTCCACCACAAGAGCCGCGGCGCCCTTAGCCGCCACATCCGCGGCATAGCTGTGTCCGTCAGAAACAGCCCCGCTGATGCAGACAAATACAGACCCTTTCTCCGCTTTCCGGGAGTCGTTAATCAGCGTGGTGATCTCTGTCTGATCGGTTCCCTGCACCACTTCATAGTCCAGCCGCTCCAATAATTTATCTAATCTCACAGTTCGACCTCCTTAAAGAAAAATACTGTGCAGGCATACCCATGCACAGCCATTGATATAAGAATACCACAATCATGCCTCTCTTGCAAAGGCCGGAGACATTCTTGCCATGATCGGCGTGGGACGGGGACCATTGCGGTATTCAATCACTTTACTTATGAATCCATGAAAAAAGCGGCAGGGGTCGAGGATCAGACCACTGTCGCTTTTATTCTTATGTATCGTTACTCTGATACAAGATCGTATTTTACCACATCAATCTCTGCCTTTCCGTCTGCATAGAAGGAGATCCCCTCTGCGGAAAGATCCGTATAGATTGTCGCCGTAAGCACCTGTTCTCCGTCATTTACAAATATTTCCACGCTGAAATTATCCAGAATTATGCGCAGCGTAAGTTTTCCGCCCTCCGTTCTGACAAGGCTTCTTCTCTGATGGATGATCGCCCTTCTGGAACCGGAAAATTTCCTGTCGATCTTAAGAATGGATTCATGAGGCCGGAAACTGATTGCTGTATGGCAGGTATCGTTCTGAGCGAAACGCATAGCAAACTTTCTGTACACCTCGTTGACATCACCGGGGCGCAGCGTAAGCTCCATATCGATCCGGCGGCCTTTAATTCCGTCCAGACGGATCATATCAGTAAAGGCAACATTTTCATATTCCACCCGGTTCCTGCGCATTTTTTCCAGTTCATGGATCGGTCTCTGGAGCAGCCGCCCGTCTTTTACAGAAATTTCCCTTGGCAGGCTCATCTGTCCGAACCACGGACGTTTCGGAGAGTGCAGATTACAGGTATCCCAGTTCTGCATCCAGCCGATCATGATCCGGCGGCCGTCCGGGGTCAGTATTGTCTGTGGCGCGTAAAAATCAATTCCATAGTCTATGGCCTGATTATGTTCCTCGGTAAATGTGTTTGTCTTCTCATCAAAATCTCCGATAATGCATACCGTTCCATTGCCATTATGGTACTCAAAGCCCTGAGGAAGCATATCCTGAGGGCTTACAAGCAGCACCTGCTTTCCGTCCAGCGCGAAAAAATCAGGGCATTCCCACATCCGGCCAAACCGGCCGTTGTTGCTGATCAGGATCTTTTCAAATTTCCATTTCATCCCGTCCGGGCTGCTGTAGAGAAGGATCCTTCCGTCCTTCTGCGGCGTGCAGTTGCCAACCACGCAGCGGAAAGTGCCGTCCTTCTCACGCCATACTCTGGGATCCCGGAAGTCAAAGCGGCTTCCGTCCTCCGGAAGATCCTTCTCGGTCAGTACCGGATTGCCTGAGAATTTTTCATAATCAGTTCCGTCTCCTATAGCTATGCACTGGGTCTGTACTTCACGGCTGCTGCCGTCAGACTGTGTTTCTTTCACAACCCCGGTGTACATCAGCATATGTCTGCCGGCATCCAGGGTAACAGCACTGCCTGAAAAGCAGCCATCTCTGTCATAATCTGTATCCGGGGCGAGAGCTGCCGGAAGATAACGCCAGTGAAGCAGATCACTGCTCACAGCATGCCCCCAGTGCATCGGTCCCCAGTGTGAATCATACGGATGATACTGGTAAAACAGATGGTATTCTCCATTGTAATAAGAAAAGCCGTTCGGATCGTTGAGCCACCCTGTTCTTGTAGAAAGGTGAAATGACGGTCTTGGCTCATCTGCGATCTGTCTGTCTCTTGCCTCTTCATATCTTCTTGCATCCCTTAAAATCTGGCTCATAGGTCTTTTTCTCCTTTTTTATACATGTTAATTAGCCGATTCTCCGGCTCTGTCACTGCCGCTGAATATCAGAAAACGGGTGTTTATCCCGCATTATACCGTTGTCCCTCTCCGTATCAGAATAGGCGGAATTATTTTATGTACCGGCTCCTTTAACGGCGTCGGCCTTCTTTTTTTCCGCTCTTCCATCAGTTCAGAAAGAAGTTCCATCGCCTCACTGGCAATCACGGATATCTGCTGCCCCACAGTACTGGTAGGAATAACTGCTTCCCGGGAAATCGGCGAATTATCAAATCCTATGATCTGATAAGTTTCCGGAAGTTTTCCGTATCTCTGAAACAGAAGATTTAAAAGTACATTGGCATGTGTATCATTGGGCATGAAAATCCCCTTTTTCTTATCCGAGTATTCCCTTTCCAGATCATCTATGATCTTTGCTATGCCCTGCCGATTTTCTTCAAATGTATTTCCAAGATGTGTAAGAATCAGCCGGTAGGGAAGGTGGTATTCCTCACAGGTGTCCACAAATCCGCGAATACGCCCGTAAGCCGGAGATGTGTCCGGCAGATTTCCGTTTACATGAATAATAATGTCACAATCACTCTTTCTCAGCAGACTTGCCGCCTGTACCCCTCCCATATAATTATCTGTATTCACGCTGCAGATATACCGGTCTTCCCTTTCGATCCCGACTACAGGCACATTGTAGGAAGCGAGCTCTTCGGACGGAATCGTCGGACTTAAAATAATCATTCCTTCGATATTGTATGCCATCAGCTCTTCGATATATCTCCGTTCCACATCGGCCTTTTCATTTCCTGCGAACACAAGAAATTTGTACCCGTATTTCTCATAAGTATCCAGGATCTGGTTCAGCATCTCTGAATAATAATGCATATAAAGGTTCGGTATGATAATTCCGACAAATTCTGTTCTGCCGCTTGCAAGAATCCTTCCTACTTTATTTTCCTTATAATCAAGAGCTATAAGGGCATCTGCAACTTTCTGCTGGTTCTCCAGAGTAAGGGAGTCAGGATTGTTGAAATACCTTGAAATCGTTGTCTTGGAAAATCCCGTGTATTCCGCAATGTCTGCAAATGTCACTTTCTTTGATTTCATCAATTTCTTCCCTTCCTTTTCATAAAATAACTGTCGAGATTTATTATCTGAATGAGTATAGTATATCAGAACATATTACGATAAATCAATAAAGTAACCGGTAACAAAACCGGTTTTGTGAAATATATACAGAAATTTCAGCCCCAAAATATGACATCTGCCGAATATACTTTTTTCTATTGACACCGGCACTGTAAAAGTACTATCATCGCATTAAAGGAACCGGTTACTTTACCGGTAATACATCTTTTAAATATTAAACAAGAAAAGGAGGAAATGGAATGAGAAGACGATTGCTGTACCTTACGGTAACTCTCTTCGCTGCAGCCTGTCTGTCCGGATGTCAGCAGAAAGATCCCGAGCCGGGAGACATTGCCGGATACGACGAAGGCGAAGAGTATCTTTCCATATGGGTTCACTCGATCGAGGACACAGAGGAGGGACAGGCCTACAAGGAATCGGTGGAAACCTTTAACGAAGCTTATGACGGACAGTACTTTGCGGACATTGAGTTCGTGCCCAGAAATGACAGCGGCGGCGGTTATTCTGACAAGGTAAACGCTTCTGTCATGGCCGGCGGTCTCCCGGATGTACTTACGGTAGACGGCCCGAACATCTCAGCCTACGCGGCAAATGGTATTATCCAGCCGCTGGCAGAGCTTACAGAGGAAGAAGAGGCAGAATATCTTCCCTCTATTATTGAGCAGGGGACCGTAAACGACGTGCTGTATGCGCTGGGAGTTATGGAGTCCAGCGTGGGCTTCTACTATAATAAGAATATTATTGAAGAAGCCGGCATTGAGATTCCTGACGCGGATGATCCCTGGACATGGTCGGAATTCCTTGATATTCTCGAAGAACTGAAGCCCCTTATGGATGAGAAAGACGGTTATCCGCTTGACATGACCTTTCCGGTAGGCGAGACGAGCATCTACTACTTTGCCCCCTTCGTCTGGTCCGGCGGCGGCGAGCTTGTAAGTGACGACGGACTGACGGTAGACGGATATTTCAATTCAGAGCAGACAGCCGCCGCAATGGAATATTTCCGCACCATTGTTGAAAACGAATATATGTCCGAAGCCCCCATTGATCATCTGTTTGAGAGCGGACGCGCCGCTTTCAAATTTGACGGAGCCTGGGAAGTAAACACAGTATACACCAGTTATCCGGATATCAATCTGGGAGTTGCGCCATATATCGTAAGCGACGACTGGGACGGAGAAGCTTACACGCCTACCGGTTCCTGGGCCTTCGCGGCAACGACGGAAACAAAGGATATCGAGGGCGCCACAGAACTTGTCAAATGGATGAGCGGAGTGGAAAGCGGCATCCGGATCTGGGATATGACCAAAAACTTCCCGTCTACATATGAAGCTTTTGAAAATATAGATGTCTTCCAGACAGATGAAAACTACAGCGCTCTGTACAATCAGCTGAGCAATTACGGACATCCGAGACCGAAGACGCCTGTATATCCCCAGGTGAGCACCAGTTTCCAGGAAGTTCTGGAAAGTGTGGCGCTCAGCGGGAAAGATGTAAATGAAGAGCTTGATAAAGCTGTGGAACGGATCGACCAAAAACTGGAACGTTATACGAGGGAATAAAGGATGAAAAAGAAAAATTCAATTTTAGGAATGGCGTTTTTCGGGCCTGCACTTGTACTTCTTACTCTGTTTTTATTCCTGCCGATGCTTCTTACATTTGGTTTCAGCTTTACTGACTATTTCGCGCTGAACCCGGAGCTGACGCACTTTGTGGGACTGGAAAACTATATCAATATTTTTAAAGACGAGCTTTTTGTACAGTCATTTTTCAATACTGTAAAATTTGTAATCATTATTGTACCCCTGCAGTGCGGCGGAGCCCTTCTGCTGGCGCTGGCCATCAACAAGGCTGCCCACTGCAAGAAATATTTTAAAGTCGCGTTTTTCGTGCCGGTAGTTATGTCCCTGGCAGTTGTCTCCACACTGTGGATGCAGATCTACAGCCCGGAGGGAATCCTGAATACACTTCTGGCACATCTCGGAATTGACGCCCAGCCGTTTATCCACAGCGCTGATCAGGCTCTTCCGTCTATCGCGATCATGAGTGTATGGCAGGGCGTCGGATACCAGATGATCATCTTCCTGGGAGGACTGCAGAACATCAACCCTGCGCTTTATGAGGCTGCCGAAATCGACCATGCAAGCGGCTGGCAGAAATTCAAGGACATTACGCTGCCGGAACTGAAACCGCTCTGTATATTTGTATTTATCACAGTCACAATCGGAGCATTCCGTATGCTGGTACAGCCAATGGTTATGACAGGCGGCGGACCGGATCACTCAACCTATACACTTGTATATGACATTTACGAAACCGGTACTGTTAACTGGGAGATGGGACTTGCGTCCACAATGGCGATCGTATTCACCGTATTTGTCGTAATCCTGACAATCATCCAGAACGTACTGACTAAGGACAAGGAGGGAAGAAAACATGTTCACAAAAAAGCAAAAGCGAATTAACTGGATTCTGGTAGCCGTGCTGCTGGTTCTCTCCATCTTCTTCCTGTTTCCGGTCATCTGGATGCTGGCCAACTCCTTTAAACCGGACGCAGCCATTACGGCAGACATGAATTCCATAGCCGCGTTTATTCCTCCGGCTTTAAACGGGAACTTCTTTGATAACTATGTGTCAATTATTACAGACACGAACTTTTTAAGATATATGGCGAATACACTTCTGTACGCGGCGATTCTTATTGTTCTGAGCATCGTTGTAAACGGGCTGGCAGGATACGCGCTGGCAAAAATCAAATTTCCTTTCCGCGACCAGTGGCTTATGATCATTATCATGCTGCTGATCGTACCGACAGAGACGGTCATTACGATTCATTTCCTGATTATCGCAAAGGCCGGACTCCTGAATACAATTGTAGGCTACATTCTGCCGCTGATCGTAAACCCGTTCAACATCTTCCTGTTCCGGCAGGTGTTCGTAAGTCTGCCGGACGATGTGTATGAGGCGGCGCAGCTGGACTACTGCGGACCTGTGAAATACTTCTTCACTATGGTTCTGCCAATGTCAAAAACAGTTGTTGCAACTGTCAGTGTATTTACTTTCCTGAATGTATGGAATGATTACCTCTGGCCGTCGCTGGTATTTACATCAAGCGATCTGCTGACGGCTCAGATCGGTCTGAACTCTATTACATCAAATGAAAATACAACGATGGGACAGACACTTGCAGTTATTACTCTGGTTACAATACCGGTCATCATCATCTACTCCCTGTTCTCGAAACAGATTGTAGAAGGTGTTACATCAACAGGTTCAAAGGAAGGATAAGGAAATGAGTTTTATAGAATTTAAAAATATATGTAAAATGTATCCCGGATCAGATAAAAATACAGTAGACAACTTCACTCTTGATATTGAGGAGAAAGAATTTATCGCATTTGTCGGCCCGTCCGGCTGCGGGAAATCCACAACACTCCGCATGATCGCAGGTTTTGAGGAGATCACAGGCGGCGAGCTCTACATAGACGGGAAAAAAGTAAATGACGTAGCTCCGAGAGACAGAGGCATCTCAATGGTATTCCAGAATTACGCGCTCTATCCTCACATGACGGTTGAGAAAAATATCGGATATGGCCTGAAAAACATGAAAATGCCGGCAGATCAGATCAAACAGAAAGTAGACTGGGCAATCAAAATCCTGGGACTGGAAGAATACCGCTACCGTAAACCGAAAAATCTTTCAGGAGGCCAGCGCCAGAGAGTCGCACTGGGCCGCGCGATTGTAAAGAATTCCAAGGTGTTCCTCATGGATGAGCCGCTTTCAAACCTTGACGCGAAACTCCGTGTCAGCATGAGAACAGAAATCAGTAAACTTCACAGACAGATCGGCGCTACTACCATCTATGTAACCCACGACCAGGTAGAGGCCATGACCATGGCTGACCGCATTGTCATTATGAAAGACGGCGTGATCCAGCAGGTCGGAAAACCAATGGAACTTTATGATCATCCGGTAAATCAGTTCGTAGCCGGATTCATCGGATCGCCTCAGATGAACTTCTTCGATGTGACAGTTGACAAAGGCACTGTAAAATTTGCCGACGGCAGCACAATGACACTGTCCGAAGGTATGATGAAGAAACTGAACGGCCGTCAGGGCGAAATGATCCTCGGCATCCGCGGTGAAGACATCAAGATGGACGCGCAGAATATGGAACTCAACAAAGGCAACGCCCAGCACGCTGTCATTACAGATACAGAGGTTATGGGAAACGAAAACAACCTCTACTTCAACTTCGGCGGTTCTCAGGCCGTAGCCCGTGTGTCCAAGTATGAGATCAGTCAGATCGGCGACCGGATCAACTTTGTATTCATGCCGTCAAAGATGCATTTCTTTGATAAAGAAACAGGAATCAACTATGCGGAATTATAAAAGAATATTATAATCATAACTGCCATGGCCTTTGTCCGGGTGACATTTCGGCCATGGCAGAATATTTGGAGGCAGTATGAAAAAACACGCATTACACTTAAAAGCGCCGGACAATTGGGTAAACGATCCCAACGGCTTTATTTACTACAAAGGATACTACCACCTTTTTTATCAGTATTTTCCCTATGAACCCCGCTGGGGCACCATGCACTGGGGACATGCCATAAGCAGAGATCTGGTTACATGGGAACACAAAGGTCTGGCCCTCTACCCTACCACACGGGCAGATTTAAACGGATGCTTTTCCGGAAGCGCCATTGAAGAAGACGGAAAACTGTACCTGGTTTATACAGGCGTCCGCTATGAAGTCGTCAATCCCGATGACCCCCACACCTGTCTCAACGAACAGTTCGAAGCTTCCCAGCTTATGATTTCTTCGGACGACGGATTCCGGTTTGACAATGAACATGACAAGGAAGTAATCATTCCTCCCGTCACAGATCCTTCCATCGGAGACCGAACCCACACAAGAGACCCGAAAATCTGGAGAGGGAAAGACGCCTGGTATCTGATCCTTGGAAGTACAATAGAGGAAAAATACGGCGAGGTTCTTTTCTACCGCAGCGAAGATCTCCATACCTGGACTTATGTAAATAAGGCATGGAAGGGGCCGGAATACGGATGGATGTGGGAATGTCCGGATTATTTTGAGACAGAAGGCGGCGGCGTTCTGCTTCTGTCGGCCATGGGCTTTCTGACAAATGGAGAAAAAGAGAAAAACCAGTCCCTCTGTTTTCCGGTATCTTTTGATGAATCAGAGTGCCGGATACAGATTCCCGATCAGTACCAGTATCTGGACTATGGCCTGGATCTGTACGCGCCCCAGACAACCCTGGATAAAGATGGCAGAAGGATTATGACAGCATGGGTTCGTATGCCAAAGGTAACAGAAGAAGGCTGGATCGGCATGTTCTGTTCTCCCCGGATGGTAGAACGAAAGGACGGACATATTTATTTCCGCATGCATCCGAATATCCGCAGTGCTTACTCCAGAATAATCCGGGATACCGCAGAGGCTTCCGAAGACGGCTACATGGCTGCTTTTGACCTGGAAGACGGCGAAACAATCAATATCGGCGGATTTCTTATCACAAGGAAAGGAAACCGGATCATCACTGACCGTACAAAAGTCTATCCCGCTAATGTTGAAGGTGCCCATCTGATTTCCGAAACGCCTGAAATCAGAGACGGCTTCCGGCTGGAAGTCCTGGTGGACTCCAATCTTATTGAAGTGTATATAAATGACGGTGAATATGTGATCAGCAATGCCGTCTATGACCTTGAGGATAAGATCAGCTGCAGTACGGATAAAGCCCTCCGGCTGTCCACAACAGGAAATAAAGGATAAAACCTGTTCGCAGATATCAAAAAGAATGAATCTTGCGCCTCTCTTCCAATCGTAGTAAGATTGAACTACGAATGGAAGGGAGGCGTTTCTGTATGGAATGGACACCATTGCCGGTCGGAGTGGAAAATTTTGAGGAAATTATTACAAAAGACTATTATTATGTTGACAAAACATTATTGATAAGAGATCTGATCGATTTGCGTGGAAAAGTTAACCTCTTCACCCGGCCGCATCGTTTCGGCAAAACACTGAATATGAGCATGCTCCGCTACTTTTTTGAAAAATCTCAGGAGGACCGTTCCCGTCTGTTTGCAGGAACGAAGATCATGGAAGCCGGCGAAAAATATCTGAAGGAATTCGGACAGTATCCTGTAATTTCGTTGTCCCTGAAATCTATGAAACAAGGGAGCTATGAATCAGCATTCCACTGTCTGAAAGAGGATATAGCGCGGGAATTCAAAAAACATCCGGAGATTTCCCAAAATCTGGACAGCAATGATGACCGCACAAAATATGATCTTTTGATGAACCGGAAAGCGGACGATGATGAATACCTGACGTCATTGAAATTCCTCTCCGAGTGTCTGTACGCTTTCTACGGAAGGAAGACGATCATCCTCATCGACGAATATGACGTTCCTCTGGAGAATGCGTATTTCAGCGGTTTCTATGATAAGATGGTCCGTCTGATCCGTTCATTGTTCGAGTCTGCTCTCAAGACAAACGATACTCTGGAATTTGCAGTAGTCACAGGGTGTCTGCGCATCAGTAAGGAATCGATCTTTACCGGATTGAATAACCTGAATATCATTTCAATCATGGATACAACTTATGCCGAGCACTTCGGTTTTACTCAGAATGAAGTAGATGAGATGCTTGCGCACTATGGACTCGAGGGAAATCGAGACGCAGTCAGAACATGGTATGACGGATATCGGTTTGGCAGTACTGAGGTGTACAATCCGTGGAGCGTCATCAATTATGTAAATTCCTGCTATAACGACAAAAAAGCTCTGTTGAAACCCTACTGGTCCAATACCAGTTCCAACAGCATTGTCCGCACTCTCGTGGAACGGGCAGATATCTCGGTAAAGCAGGAAATCGAAGCTCTGATCGAGGGAAAGACAATCACAAAACCGATTCACGAAGATATTACTTACGACGATATGGACTCCACACAGGACAACCTCTGGAACTTCCTGTTCTTCACGGGTTATCTGAAGAAGATCAGCGAACGGCAGGACGGCGAGGATATCCTCGTCGAGATGGCAATACCGAACAGCGAAGTCCGTTACATTTATAAAAACACTGTACTGCGGTGGTTTGAGGAGAGAACAAAGGAGAAAGAGCTTTCCCCTCTCTATGAAAGTATCTTAAACGGCGACTGCAATACTATGGCGCAGATCCTCTCCGACAATCTGATGGAAACAATCAGTTTTTATGACTATCAGGAGAGCTATTATCATGGTTTCCTTGCAGGGATGCTTAAAAATATCGGAAACTATATTGTACTCTCCAACCGGGAATCCGGGAACGGGCGTCCCGATATCCTGCTGAAATACCCGAGCGTCAGAGGGAAAGCTGTAATCATGGAGATCAAAATTGCCCGGACATATCAGGAACTGGAACGCAGATGTGATGAGGCGCTTAAGCAGATCGAAGACCAGAAGTATGAAGAAGCTCTGAGGCAGGAAGGCTATTCTGATATCCTGAAATACGGGATCGCATTTTACAGAAAGGAATGTATGGTAAAGCAGCCATGACAAAGTTTGAAGAATTTAAAGAAGTAATCGCCCGTCTCCGGGCTCCGGACGGCTGTCCCTGGGACCGGGCGCAGACACACATGAGCCTGAAAAAGCCCTGCATTGAGGAGGCCGCGGAAGTCATCTGCGGCATCAATATTCTGGAGCAGACCGGGGATCCTGACAATCTGAAAGAAGAGCTGGGCGACCTGCTCATGCAGGTAGTATTTCACGCGCAGATTGCCGAGGAGGAAGGTCTGTTTACCATGGACGATGTAATCCAGACCGTAATCGACAAAATGGTCCGCCGGCATCCCCATGTTTTCGGAGAAGCGACGGTATCTGATACCGGTGAAGTCCTGACGAAATGGGAAGACATCAAGAAGCAGGAAAAACAGGGAAAAGAGTGGGCAGACGAATATCTGCCCGGAGCCTTTGAGGAAGCGAAAGAACTGATCGAAGCGGCGAAAGAGCGGAAAGGGTTCAATAAACGTGAATAATTTTCTTTCTTAATACCTACAGCACTCCGAATAATGTCCCCAGGTCGCTGTCATCCAGCACCCGGCTGCTTTTTCTGTCCATATTCGCAAGCAAGGCTTCCACACGATTTTCAAGGGCAACGTCAATAAATCTCCCCACATCAATTCCCCGCAGCTCAAAAAACAGGAGCGGATTTTCATCAAGCCTTGCGCCCACGCCGTACAGGGCTGCGGCAACATGCTTGCACATCAGAGCCCAGTCCGGACAGCTGCAGTTAAAGCTGATCTCTCTCGGTTCTGGAAACAATCCTCCTTTTCCCTGAAAAAGCTCCTTCATTTCATCCGGAAAATCCCCTCCAAGCAGCGCCTCCAGATTTTCCAGTTTCTTTCCGCATCTTGAAAGGATATCCTGACACTTTTCCTCAGACAGCGGACTGATCCGTATCTCGACTTTATATGGGGTCTTACGGGTCCCCTGCACTCTTGCAAGGATTTTTCCCTTCTGGATCTTCAGATCTATAACTGAGCCGTTCCGCACATATCTCTTTCCTCTGCCCAGACGGCTCTCATAATCTGCGTATCGTTCCAGATTGTCGCACCACGCCTTTCCCCACCATGTCTTCGCAATATTTCTCCCCTGAACCTGGACAGGCTCAAGGATCTTTCCTCTGCTCTGGGCCTTCTTTTTGCTGGCGTCGGATTTTCTTCGAAGTTCTCCTGCATCCGGCTGTTCATATCGTGGAAATTCATTCCAATACCTGCTCATACATCTTTCCTCCGTCCATTTTTACCGTCTGTTCCGTTTATTTGACCGTACTCAACTATCTGCGTTCCAGCCGCAGCAGTGACATAAGCTCCTCGTTTCCAAGCTCAGTAATCCATTTTTCTCCGCCGGAGCCGATCACATTTTCCGCAAGCTCCTTTTTCGACTCTATAAGCGCGTTGATCTTTTCCTCTATCGTCCCTCTGCACGCCAGCTTATGCACCATAACATTCTTTGTCTGTCCGATTCTGAAGGCACGGTCTGTAGCCTGATTTTCTACGGCAGGATTCCACCACCGGTCAAAATGAATTACATGATTTGCTTTCGTCAGATTCAGTCCTGTTCCTCCCGCCTTCACTGACAAGACAATAAATGGGACATATGAATCTCCCTGAAATGCATCCACAATCTCTCCTCGATTTGCTACCGGAGTGCCGCCGTGGAGCACATATCCGTCCGCATGGAAGATTTCTTTTAAGAAAGAGGCGAGATATTCCGTGATCTCCCTGAACTGCGTGAACACGAGCACACGCTCTCGTTTTTCATAAATTGTCTCACACAGAGATTTCAGCATCTGAAACTTCCCGCTGTCCGCCTCTGAAAATGCCTGCTGCCCCAGATACTGATCCGGATGGTTGCAGATCTGTTTCAGCTTCATAAGAACCGCGAGAACAAGCCCTCTTCTTTCTATTCCGTCTGAATTCAGAATTCTGTCTTCCATATCGGCGACAACCTTTCGGTAGAGAACAACCTGCTTTTTCGACATTTCTACATAATCAACCGTCTCAAGCTTCTCCGGAAGATCAGCTATAATACGTTTGTCTGTCTTTACTCTGCGCAGCATAAAGGGCGCCACCATCGATTTAAGGCGCGCATACTGCTCCGGATGCACGCTGAGCCCTTTCATAAACTCCCTGAATTCTTTTGATGTGCCCAGAAGGCCTTTGTCCAGGAAATCAAACAAAGACCACAGATTTGACAGATCGTTTTCAATCGGGGTACCTGTCATAGCAATCTTCATGCGGCTTTTAATCAGCTTTACTGCTTTGGTCTGATTTGTCAGGGGATTTTTGATCGCCTGCGCCTCATCAAGTATCACACATTCCCACTGAATGTCCCGAAGCTCTTTTATTCTTGCGGCCATCCCGTAAGTGGTGACCGTAAGAAACGCAGACTCTTCCTTTACCTCCTGCCCCAATACAGCTGCGCCTCTGCCATGAAGAATCCTGATATCCATCCGCGGCACAAATTTTTCCGCTTCTTTTTCCCAGTTTCCGAGAAGTGACGCCGGAACGATAAGCAGTACCCGGGCATCCTTTTTCGTTTTTCTCATACGCTCCAGATATGCGAGCACCTGAAGAGTCTTTCCAAGTCCCATATCATCGGCCAGACATGCTCCGAACCCCAGCCGGTCCATATAATTAAGCCAGATATATCCGTCCTTCTGATATGGCCGCAGCTCCGCATGTACAGTAGACGGAACTTTTATCCTGCGGATTTTCCCCGGATCTCTTAAATTTCTCAGAAGTCCGGAAAGCCATTTCCCGTTTGTGACAAGAGGGCCCACATCAGCATTTTTATCCTGACTGCCCATATTCATGCGCAGGGCATCCATCAAAGTAATTTCGCCGTGGTTTTCCTCCATCTGCTTCAGCAGCTTTCTCAGCCGTTCATGATCGACTTCCACCCATTTCCCTTTCAGAAAAGCCAGTCCTTCCGTCTCTGACAAAAGCCTTTGGATATCTGCCTGAGTCAGCGGTATTCCGTCAACTACCAGCCTGGGCTGCATTGAAACGATGCTGTCGAATCCCAGTACGGACGGCCTGTCCTCTCCCAGGCTTACCGACATGGAAACTACCGACGCGCGCTTTCTCCACCAGTTCGGTATTCTGCACAGAATACCTGTCTTTTCTATATCTTCTATCTGCCGCAAAAATGTGTATGCCTCCTGCGTCGTCAATCGCAGAGGATGGAACAGTTCTCCCGATTCCATAAATCCGGCAATCAGTCCCGACACCTCGGCAGCTTTATTCAGACAGGATAAATGTTCAAGCAATTTATCTCTTTTCCCTTTATATTCAGTCAATGCATACCGCAGCGGAACATGATGTACTTTTCCGTCATCGCTTTTTGTCGCATAAGTCGCAAGAAAAGCAAACGGAAAGTCGGCATCGTCCTTATTCTCCACCAGATGGAAGAAAATGCGCTCCGGCACATGGAGATTCTGATTTTTTTCTGTCAGATACAGTTCTACTGTGCCGCTGTAGCCTGCAATCTCTCTGCGGAATATCCGGGTCAGCCCCTCAAATATATTTCTGATCCATCCTTCTGTTATATATTCTGCTCCGATAGCAAAAGGAACACTTAACAGCAATTCTTCACACATTTCTTCAGGAACCGGCACCTGCACCTGTTCCCGCGCAAGTTCCAGTTCCGGAAGTTCAGTGAGCTGACGGAAAAATGCCGCCGCCGTTTGATAGAGGAAGCGGACGGACTGCGTCATTTCTTTCGGAGCAGTTTTCAGCCCTGTATCATAAAGAGCGGGCAGTCCGCTTTCCTTCGTCCATCTTGTAATATCTTCCTGTTTCCATCCTCCGGCCGCTTCAGATATATCCGGGCGGAAACCGTCCGGCGTAAATATAAATGATAGATTTTTATCCATATAACTGTCATCCTGTTCCATATATGATGAAATTATTATACTAAAGACTCCGTAGTTTCTCAATCATTTATGACAACATAATATTCCGCAGAAAACGGTTTCAGCCTGAATAAGCAGCAGCCCTTATTTATCTTTACAGCTTTGCTCTGCTTCTCTTATATTTTTACCGTTTAAAACTGCTGCGTACATTTTCTTCTTGACATTCATAACCGGCGCCCATATACTAGTATGTGCAAATTCTTAAATGGTATTTGTACATACTAATCAGGAGAGTGATAAAATGTCTGAATTATCAAGTGTCTGTCAAATATATTCTGCATGGGCCAAGGGAACAGTTCTTTACACCCGCTGGGCCGCCCGGTGCGGCATCGGCTATCCGGAACTTATGGTTCTTTACTCATTGAAAACCGGCGCTGATCTGACCCAGAGGCAGATTACAGAAGAGATCGGGCTGGTAAAGGCCACGGTAAATACTGTGATCCGGGACCTGAAAAAAAGAGGGTTTGTTATTCTCGATCCCGGCCGGCATGACAGACGTGAAAAACTGGTACGGCTGACAGAACAGGGAAAAAAGTACGCAGATAATATTATTGATCCCCTGCTGGCGGCTGAGGAGCGGATTTCCGGAAAAATCGGGAACGAGCGCATGGAGCAGACAATCGGAACAATGGAGCTTTTTAATCTCCTTTTTGAAAAAGAACTGAAAGAAAGAGAACGAAGACATGAGTGAAATGAAAACATTTTTTAAATACGTCATTCCCTCCATCCTGTCTTTTGCACTATCCGGGGTATACGCAATTGTGGATGGCTTTTTTGTGGGACACAGCGTGGGAGATCTGGGGCTTTCCGCCATAAATGTAGCCTATCCGGTTTCCGCCGTCCTCCAGGCGGCAGGTACGGGGATCGGCATGGGCGGCGCTGTCTATTACTCAATCAGCCGGGCAGAAAAAAAGGAAAACCGCGCCCGTGAATTTACCGCTGTTACCTTATGGCTGCTTCTGCTTTTCAGCGTCATTCTGACCCTTCTGACTTTTTTCCTGAACCGGCCCATCCTGCAGCTGCTGGGCGCTGAAGGACACCTGCTTTTCCTGGGAGAGGAATATAACCGGATCATCGCGCTGGGCGCCGGCCTGCAGATCCTCAGCACCGGTCTGGTTCCGTTTATCCGCAATCACGGTGGCCCCCTCTACGCCATGATCTCCATGGTTGCAGGGTTTATCACCAATGTAGTCCTGGACTATCTGTTTGTCTGGGTGCTGGGCAGAGGCCTTACCGGCGCGGCGCTGGCTACCATTATCGGGCAGGGTGTAACGCTGCTCTTTGCCCTGATCTACTTCTTCAGAGAAAAAATGCTTCAGCTGAAGGTGGAATCCGGGAAATTCGCCTCACTGTCAAAATCCATTATAAAAGTAGGCGTCTCTCCCTTCGGTCTTACAATGACGCCCAATATATCCCTGATCATTATAAACCGGTTTTCTATCTTTTACGGAGGAGATCAGGCAGTCGCGGTCTATGCGTGTATCGCGTATATTATATGTATCGTTTATCTGATTTTTCAGGGAGTGGGAGACGGAAGCCAGCCGATTATCAGCCGTTATTATGGAGAGAAGAGCCTGGTCCGGCTGAAGAAAATACGAAAACTGGCATATGGATGCGGAATCCTCCTGGCGGCTGTCAGCTGCCTCATTCTGTACGGAACAAGAGACCTGATCGGAGTCCTGTTCGGCTCGTCAGCTGAAGTAAATGCCCGGATCGCCGAAATTCTGCCCATATTTCTCATCTCTGTCCCATTTGTGGCCGTAACCCGGGTGACTACCGCAAGTTTCTACGCGACAGAAGAAAGCATTCTCTCCTATATTCTGACTTACATAGAGCCTGTACTTATGCTGATTCTCATGTTCACCCTGCCCCCGCTTTTCGGCGGACAGATCATGATCTGGTGGAGCACTGTAATTGCCAGAATCCTGGCCGCGATTCTGGCCCTGATTTTAAAACAGACGGTATACAGACGGAAGCTGGCGGGATAAAAATATTCCAGAAATAAGCCGGGCCGGGAAAGGATCTGAAAGTGTTTCGCCTACTGACCCTTCCCGGCCCGGCTGTATTCTACCCGATCATATAATACTCTGCCGAAAACGGTTTCAACCGGAATGAGCAGCTGCCCTTATTTATCTTTACAACTTTTCTCTTCTCTTGTTCCGTACCTCCATAGCCCGGATCTTCACTGCTGAATACTTTTTTCAGCTCCTTTATGTTTTTACCCTGAATCTCAAATTCCTGATCCTGATCCGAGAAATTAAAGACCGCCATGATCCGCTCTTTTTCACTTTTTCTCTCAAATACATATACACACTTCTCCTGTGCATGGCACTCCAGCCACTGAAAGCCTTCCGTATCATAATCCATTTCAGAAAATGCCGGATGCTCCAGATAGAAGCGGTTCAGATCCTTCATAAACCGGTGGAAATCCTGATGGGCCGGATATTCCAGAAGATTCCAGTCCATTTCCCGCTTCTCATCCCACTCCCGGAAATGTCCGATCTCATTGCCCATAAAATTCAGCTTCTTCCCCGGATGGGCGTACATATACATGTAAAATGCCCTTTCCTGTGGAAACTTCATCTCATAATCCCCGTACATTTTCTGAAGAATCGTGGCCTTTCCGTGGACAACTTCATCATGGGACAGGGGAAGCAGATATCTCTCGCCATAATAATAGGCCATGGAAAATGTTAATTTGTGGTAGTCTCTTGATCTGTATTCCGGCGCCGTCCGGAAATAGTCCAGTGTATCATTCATCCAGCCCATATCCCACTTATAGTCAAATCCCAGCCCGCCTTCTTCCACTGATTTTGTCACGCCCGGAAACGACGTGGAGTCTTCCGCTGCCAGAATTACAGACGGATGCCGTTCTTTCAGCCCCTGATTCATATACCGGAGAAATTCCACCGCATTGGAATTTACACCCCGTTCAGGCATTCCCTGCCAGTAGATGGCTCTGCTGATAGCGTCCATACGCAGTCCGTCCATATGATATTCGCTCAGCCAGTAATCCGCCGCGGACTGAAGGAAACTTCGCACTTCACCACGGGAGTGCATGAAGTTCCTGCTGCCCCACTCGCTGTTCCCCACATCCGAATGAGGATATTCGTACAGCGCCGTGCCGTCATAATTTGCCAGTGCGTAATCATCTACGGCGAAATGTACCGGAACAAAATCCAGAATAACTCCGATTTCATTTTTGTGACAGGCATCCACAAAGGCCTTCAGCTGATCCGCTGTCCCGTATCTTGATGTGGGGCTGAAAAATCCGGTGCCCTGATATCCCCATGACTCATCGCAGGGATACTCATTCAGCGGCATAAGCTCCAGATAATTGTATCCGTTCTCCTTCAGATATGGAATCAGGATATCCGCCATCTCTTCATAGTTATACCACGCGTCCGGTTCCTCCGATGGCTTCTTAAATGAACCCAGATGCATTTCATAAATATTCATAGGCAGATTTCTGTGATCAGACCGCCTTTTCATCCATTTTTCATCATGAAACCGGTATCTGTCTGTTTCCCGGATAATGGACGCCGCATTCGGCCGCAGTTCCATCCCGTAACCGTAGGGATCACAATGATCAATCCATCTGCCCGTCTGATCATAAATACGATATTTGTACATCATGCCCGGCTTTGCTTCATCCGTTGCAAATTCCCAGAAATTGCCGTCATGTACGTTCTCCATGGGACTTTCTTCCCACTGATTGAACTCCCCGATCACGGAAATCCGGGATGCCGACGGAGCAAATGTGCGGAATACAGTTTTCTCCCCTTCAATATGAGCCCCGAGATATTTATATGCATCAAAAATCCTGCCGGTATAAAATCCATAAAAATCCATAATTTCCCTCCAATTTAATCGACAGCAGTTGTTTTTTGTTCTATAATCAGCTTATACGCAAAACAGGGAAAAAACTACCGGCAATTCCGGATATCTGTCGGAAAACCGACTGTTCCGCAAAAAATGTCGATTATATGGCACGCCTCATTTTGCGAGCCGTCCGCCGCGAAACAATTATTAAAACATGCCTGCTGTTCCGCGGGACATTCACCATTAATATATGGGGGAAACAGGAAATGAGAAATACAGAAAAAAAGGCTGACCTGAGAATCCGGAAAACAGAAACCGCCATAAAAAATGCTTTTATCGAGCTTCGGGCAAAAAAGCCGCTGGAAAAAATCACAGTAAAAGAACTGTGTGATCTGGCGCTCATCAATAAATCCACGTTTTATACACACTATGAAGATATTTATGCGCTGTCAGAAGCCATGGAGCAGGAGACTGTCTCCTCGATTATCGGCGGCATTGACCATCTGAAGGACTACACGCCTGATAATTCCGATGCATTTACGCGTGAACTCTGCCTTGCATTTATGTCCCAGATCTCGCTCATCAAAATTCTGTTCTCCGGGAGAGGACAAAGCCATCTGGGCAGCCGTCTGGATTATGCGCTCAAAGAAGTGATCTTCCGGAAATATCCGGAATATAAAGAGGATTCGTCAAAACAGATCCTCCTCTCCTACTGTATACAGGGAACATACCATGCCTATCTGAGTAACCCCCGGGCGGACACAGATACCTTCGTGGAAACCGTAGAAAATATTGTACGGTGCTTAAGGCCTTTATTGTAAAAAAGCAGAGGTGATCCAGATGATTTTGGAAACATATGATAAAGAACTGCACGATAAAACTCTGCGGCGCGAGGGGTATGAGGATGGATACAGCAAGGGAAAATCTACGGGCTATCTTGAAGGGATTAATGACGGCATCCGCCAGCTCATCTCCGCTCTTCAGGAAGTTAATATTTCCCGTGAATCCACTCTTCTGAAACTTCAGGAAAAGTATGATCTTTCGCAGGAAGATGCGGAAAAATATATGGCAGAATACTGGAAAGAATAAGAAATATTTCTCTGATATCTCCGGTCCGTAATCACCGGAAGTGCCAAAAAGCGCATTCCGGGATTACGGGCGGCCATCATCTCAGATAAGGGCTGCTGTCATATTCGTATTTCTTCCATCCGGGATTTTATCTTTCTCCGCGGCTGCCGATATCCTCGTCGGCAAAATATTCTTCTGCCTGCCGCGTCCAGTAATCCTTATCTTCCTGCGTGATCTTTCTTAATACTCTGCACGGATTCCCAGCCGCAATCACTCCGTCCGGAATGTTCTTCGTAACTACGGAACCGGATCCGATCACTACATTGCTGCCGATATTCACACCGGGATTGATCACTGCATTTCCGCCGATCCAGACGTCATTTCCTATCGTTACGCCCTTTGCATACTCAAGATCCAGTCTGCGGATATCCGCGTCAATGGGATGTCCCGCTGTATAGATACATACACGGGGAGCGATAAATACATGATCGCCGATCCGCACGTCAGCCTCGTCCAGTATGAGCAGACCGGTATTTGCATAAAAATGCTTTCCGATATAGATCTGGGTGCCTTTATCGCAGTAAAACGGCGGCACGATTACGGCGTCCTCTTCCAGATGTCCGAAAATACTCCTTAACAGCTCCATGCGCTCTTTTTCTTTCTGCCAGGGCATGGAGTTAAACTGTTCCAGAACTTCCCGGCTCTTTTCCCAGGTATTATCCCCCACATTAAAAGGGCAGTAGATTTTTCCTGCCAGCATCCGTTCTTTTTCTGTCATATCTCGATGTCCTCCGTAAATGCGTCCAGCAGGCTGCCGTATCCGTAAAAGTTCACGACATATTTCAGGCCGTCCACTACTTCTTCTCTGGAATAGTCATGCTCTGCCAGAAATTCATCTGTCTTTCCGCTCAGTTTCTCATAGAACAGAAGAGCCATCTCAAAGTATGCCCTGTCGCCTTCTTTCAGACCGTCAATCAGAATATTCTCCGCCTCATTGATTTCCCCGTCATCAATCATGGACAGCAGTTTTTTATACTGCTCTATTACTTCAAGGGATACTGGTTCTTCATCATCTTTATCAATATCTTTGTTAAAGATCAGCTTAATCAGTGTACGGATCCATTCATGTACGATCCGCATAATATAATCTTTATCTTCCAGCATGTCTTAAGTCCTCCGCATTTCTACTTTTTTACTGCTTTCCTGCCCGGATCATCAGCATCATAGGACGGCGCATCTCGTCTTTCATTCCCGGAACGTCCATCATCTCTCCGGATGGCCGGGCCTCTTCCAGCATATCAATCACAAATCCGCATTCCAGAAGCCCGTTTATAATCTGGGTCAGTGTGTGATGATATTTTATCACTTCACATCCGAGGAAATGTGTTTTCCTCTCCCCTGGATAAAAATAGTCATCCACCGGCCAGTACACAGGTCTGCCGCTTTCATCATAAATCCAGTCCTGTCCCACCCCTGCGGTAAAGACAGGATGTTCAATATTGAAAAGAAAATATCCGCCTTTTTTCAAAGTATGGTGTACCCGTTGAAAAACGGCTGAAATATCCGGGATATAGTGGAGCGCCAGATTTGACACCACGCAGTCCCATGCTTTCTCCGGATAGTCATACTCCTCAAGGGAAAGGGCTTCATACGTGATGCGCTCATCCTGGTTTCTCTTTTCTGCCTCGCAGATCATCCGCCGGCTCACATCAATTCCCAGAACTTTCTCTGCGCCCTGCTCCACAGCATATTTGCAGTGCCAGCCGTAGCCGCAGCCCAGATCCAATACGCGGCTGCCTTCCAGAGGCGGAAACATCCTGCGGAACTGATGCCATTCTCCCGCTCCCGCAAGCCCCTCTCTGCTTCGTGTCATCTGCGCATATTCATTGAAAAAATGCTCGTCATCATATTCGTTTTTCATATCCTGCCTACCTGTACCTTATCTGCAATTTCCGTATAACTCCACAATCTTTTCCGTCATAGCGTCCATAGACGCCTGTGCCGCAGTTTCTGTCTGCATCCCGTACTCAGCTGCCGCGCGGGCAGTCTGTTCCCCGATGCACACGGCCCGGATCCGGCTGTAATCCATCTCTCCCATAGCCCGTACAAATCCGCGGACTGTGGACGCGCTGGTAAATGTCACTGCGTCGATCTCCCCGCTCTCCAGCATATCCGTCACGGTTTCTTTCAGAACCGGATTCACCTCATACACCGTCCGGTACAGAGGAATATCCTCTGCGGTAAGTCCTGCCTCTGTAAGGGGCGGAATCAGATCTTCCGATCCTTTCTCTGCCCGGGCAATCAGCACGTGTTCTCCCGGCTGTGACAATTCTGCCAGCTCTTTTCCCAGTTCTCCGGCGCTGTATGTTTCGGGAACTGCGTCGGGAAACAGACCATGTGCTTCAAGGACGGAAGCGGTTGCCGAACCGATCGCCCCGATCCGGACCGTTCCCTTCCCTCCCAGGACATTTCTCAGGTCTGCCTTCATTTCTTTTAATGCGTCAAAAAAGACTGCCACACCAATGGGACTGGTGAATACAAGCCATTTTCCGCAGTCTCTCTCCCTGAACTGCGCAAGCGCACATCTCAGCAGTTCATTCGGAGAAATGGGTTCCGTATGGATGGCCGGCATTTCAATCACCTGAGCGCCCAGCTCTCTCAGGCGTTTTGCAAGTGCGGAGAGGTTCTGCCTGGGCCGGGTCAGCAGGAACTGACGGCCTCCTAAAATCCGATCTTCCGCCCAGTGAAGTTCTTCAGCCAGCGCACAGACTTTGCCCACGAGGATAATTGCCGGGGTGCAGATCTCCGCCCGGTCCGCTGCTTCCTTCAGAGTCCTCACTGTGGCGGTTACTCTTCTCTGCTGTGCCGTCGTTCCCCGCTCCAATACCGCCGCCGGCATATCCGGATCCATCCCGGCATCCAGCAGTCCTTTAAGGATCATTTCCATAGAGGACACACTCATCAGAAATACAAGAGTACCATTGAGACGCACCAGAGAAGCAAAATCAATGTTCAGTTTGCCGTCCTTTCTGGCATGCCCGGTAATTACATGAAAAGAGGACGTATAATCTCTGTGGGTTACCGGTATGCCCGCGTAGGCCGGAACCGCCACGGAAGACGTAATACCCGGCACTACTTCAAAGGGAATGTCTGCCTGTACAAGCATCTCCAGTTCCTCTCCCCCTCGGCCGAAGACAAAGGGATCTCCGCCTTTCAGACGAAGTACGTTTTTCCCTTTTTCCGCTTCCCGCACAAGAATCTGATTGATCTCTTCCTGGGGCACCGGGTGCTTTCCCGCATGTTTGCCCACATAGATTGTCTCTGTATCCCGTGGAATACGGCTCAGCAGTTCCGCGCTGATCAGGGCGTCGTAAACAATTACATCCGCCCGTTCAATCAGTTCAGCAGCCTTTACTGTCAGAAGTTCGGCGTCCCCCGGACCTGCGCCGGCAAGCCATACTTTTCCGGTTCTGCCGCTGTTACCTTTTTTTCTCTTCTTTTCTAACCCGTTCTGATTTACTGTCATTTCGCTGTTCCTTCCTGGATTATTTATCCCTGTTCCATCATCCGCAGCGCCAGCGTCTCTCCTGCCTGCCGCGCTTCAGATATGTCAGTCACAAAGGTGTTCACCGAGTACTCCCGGGAGTCCTCCTTATAATAGAGTCCTGTCAGTTTCAGTTCACTGCCGCTTATCTGCGCATGGGCGGCACAGGGTGAAGTACAGTCTCCTCCGGTCACCCGGATAAACTGCCGTTCCGCCTGCGCTGCGGCCCGGCTCTCCGGCGCGTCTATCCGGGCCGCCCAGCCGTAATTATCTCCTTTTCTTCCCTGTACGGCCAGAATGCCCTGGCCTGCCGCCGGGATCATTTCATCCACTGACAGATAACGGCTGATTACATGTTCCATTCCCAGACGCTTCAGTCCCGCCGCCGCAAGCAGAGTTGCGTCGTAGCCCTCTGTCTCCAGTTTTTTCATTCTTGTCTGCACATTTCCCCGGATTCCCCGGAAGCTGCAGTCCGGCACCAGTTTTTCCATCTGTATCATTCTCCGCCTGCTGGACGTACCGATCAGAGGATGTTCCGGAAGATTGTCCAGATCCGGCCGGTACAAAAGCACGTCCCTGGGGTCTTCTCTTTTCCCATATGCCAGGATTGGCAGCTCCGGATTCTCTTCCATAGGCATATCCTTCAGGCTGTGCACAGCAATATCAATCCGTCCGTCCAGAAGCGCCCGGTCCAGCTCTTTTACAAACAGCCCTTTTCCGCCGATCTTCGCCAGGCTTTTATCCAGGATCTTATCTCCTGTTGTTTTCATTGTAATGATCTCAACCTTCACTTCCGGATCGCACCTTAAAATCTGATCCCGGATGATCTCTGCCTGTCTTACCGCAAGCAGGCTCTCCCTGCTGCCGATTCTGATTACAGACTGCATGGCGCATCATTTCCTTTCTCTATAATCTGATAGATTCGTTCCATATCCAGGCTCTCCCGGATAATATCCGCAAGCCTGTCATACTGTTCTTCCTTATATGCTTTCCAGTCCCTCGCCTGAATCTGTGACGGGTCGTATCCTTTGCGCTTCAGAAGCGCGCTTATAAATCCTTCGGCACAGCCCGGAGCGTCAAAGATGCCATGGACATAACATCCGTAAACATTGCCCCGCTGCGCCCCGTCCGGGCGGAGCCGGCCTGCTCCGGATATATTTTCTGCCTCTGTTATATCAGTAAATTCCACAAGTGATCCGGCATGGGAACTTCCCACGGGATCTTCTCCCTGCAGAGGCGAACTTTCTCCCATATGGATCTCATATCCTTCAAATTCCATGCCGGACAGATCTTTCAGTATTCCCCGGAGTTCAAGGAAATGTCCCTGTATTCTTGTCCGTCGCTTTTCCATGGTAAATCTGGTCCGGACCGGAAGCAGCCCCATCCCTCTGACCGTTCCTTTCTGCTCCACGCCCTCAGGGTCGGAAATCTCTGCTCCCAGCATCTGATACCCGCCGCAGATGCCGAACACAATGCCTCCTTCTGACGCGTACCGCAGTATTTTCGCTTCCAGGCCGTTCTGCCTCATCCAGAGCAGATCCCGGATCGTATTCTTGCTGCCCGGCAGGATCACAGCGTCCGGCTCTCCGAGCTCTGCCGGAGAACTGACATATCTGACCCCTGCTTCCTCACGGGCTTCCAGCGGAGCAATATCCGTAAAGTTGGAAATTCTGGGCAGCCGGATCACGGCCACATCCACAAGCCCTGTACTCTGCTTTTTCTGAAGCCGTTCCGTCAGACTGTCCTCTTCGTCGATATCCAGATAAAAATAGGGCACCACTCCCAGCACGGGAATACCGGCCCGCTCCTCCAGCATGGCAAGTCCCGGCTTCAGGATCGACACATCCCCACGGAATTTATTGATGATCAGTCCCTTGATCCGCTGCCGTTCTTTTTCTTCAAGAAGCAGAACCGTACCGATCAGCTGGGCGAACACACCGCCTCTGTCTATGTCCCCGGCAAGAAGGACCGGCGCGTCAACCAGCTCCGCCAGCCCCATATTTACGATATCATCCTTTTTAAGATTGATCTCGGCAGGACTTCCCGCTCCTTCGATCACAATCACATCATACCTTTGTTTCAGTTTCTCATATGCTTCCATTATACAGGGAATATATTCTTTTTTACGGCGGTAGTATTCCACCGCTGACATTATCCCTGTCGGTTTTCCGTTTATGATTACCTGAGATCCTGTATCGTTGGTCGGCTTTAACAGAATCGGATTCATAACTGCCGAGGGTTCAATTCCCGCTGCCTCTGCCTGCATCACCTGAGCCCGCCCCATTTCAAGGCCCTCTTTTGTAATAAAGGAGTTGAGGGCCATATTCTGGGATTTAAAAGGCGCCACACGATAGCCGTCCTGCTTCAGGACACGGCACAGTCCGCCTGCCAGGATGCTTTTCCCCGCATTTGACATAGTTCCCTGTATCATAATTGAGCCTTTCATCTGCCGGCCTCCTTTATTATCTTCTCAAGCGCCTGGACAAGGATCTGATTTTCCCTTCGTCTCCGGACTGCAGTCCGGTACCATCCCTTCTCCAGTCCTCTGTAATCCGAACAGTCACGGATCAGAATATTATGCTTCTTCAGCTCACGAAACAGATCGATCCCGCTGTGCATCAGAATATAATTTGCATCCGAAGGAACATATTCAATCCCCAGCCGCTGCAGCTGCTCTTCCAGAAAACTTCTCTCCTCAGAAATAAGCCTGCCCGCTTCTCTTACCCGCGTTTCCTCGTCCAGCGCCGCAATCCCCGCTTCCTGGGCCGGAATGGACACGCTCCAGGGCTGACGCATCTGCTCCATCTTCTCTGTCAGACCAGCGTCCGACGTAATCCCGTATCCCAGCCTGAGTCCCGGCATTGCAAAGGTTTTTGTAAATGCCCGCACAACAGTAAGATGAGGACAGCTGGCCGTCTCTTCCATTATGGAATGCTTCTCCGGTTCTTCCAGAAGCCCGGCGAAACATTCGTCCACTACAAGGCGTATCTGAAACTTTTCGCAGAGCCGGATCACTTTGAGAAGAAGTCCTCTGTCGATTACAGCTCCCGAAGGGTTGCCGGGTGAACATAAAAAAATAATATCTGTCTCTTCATTCAGTTCAGACAGAAATCTTTCGTCAATACAGAAAGAATCCTTTCTCTCTGTCTCATAATATTTTATTCTGCACCCCACCGTATTCAACGCCCGCTCATACTCTGAAAAAGCCGGCACGGGAAGAAGAGCCTGCTTCGGCTTTTCCGCCAGTACCAGCGTATAGAAAATTTCTGCCGCTCCGTTTCCGAATACATAATAGGCTTCCGGCAGTCCCTGACGCCGGGCCAGTTTTTTCCGCAGTTCTCTGCACTGACAGTCTGGATAGGCTCCCGCCTTCTCTATTCCCCGCTTTGCCGCCTCCGCCACATACTCTGACATTCCCAGAGGATTGACATTTACTGAAAAATCCACTACTTCTCCATATGTATATATATCTCCGCCATGACTGTATCTCATGCTGCTCCTCCCAGAAAAATCAGAGCGGCCTTTATGCCCCCGCACAGGAACAGGACCAGAAGCGCCGTCACATACATCAGTCTCTGTGTCCGCCGGATATCCTGCGGTTCAATCGGACGCAGACTGTCCCCGATAAATTCTTTTTTATATAATTTCCCAAAATACACTGCATCCCCGGCAAGCTGCACCCGGAGAGCGCCCGCGCAGACGGATTCCGTCTGGGCCGCATTTGGACTTGCGTGTTTTTTCCGGTCTCTTTTGTATATCTTCCATGCGTTTTTCCCGTCCAGCCCGGTCAGATATGCCGCCGCGATCATAAGAAGAGCAGTAAGCCGTGCAGGAATATAATTAAAAATATCATCCATTCCGGCCGGAACGCGTCCGAAGTACAGATATCTGTCATTCTTATATCCCAGCATGGAATCCATTGTATTGACTGCCTTATAGAGGAATCCCAGCGGCGCGCCGCCGATCATCAGATAAATCAGAGGCGCTGTCACACCGTCGGAAGTATTTTCCGCCACCGTCTCCACCGCCGCTTTGGTTACGCCCTCCTCTGTCAGGCTCTCCGTATCCCTTCCCACAATCATGGAAACAGCCCGGCGGGCTCCGGGCAGATCATTCTCCTGAAGCCGGTCATATACTTTTCCGCTCTCCCTGCACAGGCTCCTGGCTGCCAGAATCTGAAAACACCAGAAGGACTCCAGCGCAAAACAAAGTCCCGGATGAATTTTCCATGCCAGCAGAAGAATCCCCAGGGGAAACAGAAAAGACAGTCCGGCAATCATCAGCCAGAGAACCGCTCCTGCAGCCGTCAGATGCTTTTCTCCGGATATCCTGCGCAGGAGCCGCTCTCCCAGCTCGATCCCTTTTCCGATTATCCGGACCGGATGATAGATCCATGCCGGGTCTCCGAAGATAAAGTCTAAAATAAAGCCTGTCACGCAGGCCGCAAGTGAAATCATCAGTTGTGTCACATTTCTTTCCATCCTTTATTGTCCGTCGTCCGGATTTTCCGGCTATGCTGTCTATCATAACACATTGTACCCGGCCTGTGAAATGAAAGTCGGACGGATACGCAAAAACCGTTCTGCACTTAAAAATCGATTTCCAGTCCCACGCGCAGCTGATGGACCATGCCGCCCAGCTCCCGGGAAAGAATCCGGAAGCCGTTATCACCGGTGCAGTGTCCGGTATAGATCTGCTCCACGCCTGTCCGGCGGATTTTCTCCGCAAATTCCTGAATATAACCGTCTGTTTTATTGTGCAGATGGAATCCTCCTATCATGGCCAGAATTCTTCTGCCCGGGTACTGTTCTGCTGTTTCCCTGATAATATTGTCAGCGCCGCCGTGAGAACAGCTGTTAAGTATTACAATACCATCGGCGCACTCCAGCACCAGGCTCTGTTCATGTGCAAAACAGTCTGTCGCCCAGCTCTCTCCCTCTTTCAGGAACATTTTTTCTCTCTTTCCGGCCTTCTCCAGCCCCGGCGTATGATGTCCGATCAGACGGATTCCTTTGTCCAGCGTCTCATCGCCATGCACACAGGCAAGCCGGTTTCTGTATTTTTCCAGCATGCCTTTCTGAATCCCTATGTATTTCATATGATCATCTTTTATCCGGTAGCAGTTCTCCCTGCAGGATTCCTGCAGCCAGAGCTTTGCCCTGCTGTTTCTGTCAAGGAAAACAGACATCCCGTCTGCATGATCATAATGGGCGTGGGAAAGGACCGCAAAATCCACATCCGCCAGGCTTAAACCCAGTTTTTCCGCATTTTCCGCGAATACTCCCGACTGACCCGCATCCAGGAGCAGCTTCCGCCCGTGATATTCGATATAAAAACTCAGGCCCCACTCGCCCGTAAGTCCATTGCTTCCGATATTATCCGTCAATACTGTAATTCTCATTTTTTCTCCGGCACAGTCAGTCTGTGCTCTCTTTCTTCCTGCTCTCAAAATAGATAAACCGGTCAATCGAATCCAGAATATCAGCGAAATCTTCTCTCGGCGCCTGGTCAATATACCGGCTTAATATCTCCTGTTCCTGCTCTTTGTACCGGCCGTAATAAATATCATACAGATTGTGTCCCCGCAGATAAATCCGGATCTCTTCCATATGAGCTTTTACATCCTCAGCCGTCTCAAAATCCCGGCCCAGCACTTCCAGCAGTTTCTGTCCGCTTCTCAGACGATGGAGATACTCTTTCCATTTTTCAAGAAAGATCTCATAAAACTGCTCCTCCGACTCTATAATCCCGATCCGAACCATCACTTTCGGATCAAGAAAATAATTTTCAAAAGAATAATATTTCAGAATCAGCACATTCTTTTCCGTAACCCGGGGCAGACGGTCCACATCCTCCTCATTTCTCCGGGCATAATACTTACAGAGCTGGGATTTCAGTTCTTCACTGTCCTTCCCGTCGCCGTCCCGGATCATGAGAAAATTATCCCGGATATAAATCTGATTCATATATTTCAGATTTGCATAGGTCTTGATGTTGGTACAGCTGTTCGTCGTAATAATCGCGATCCGTGAAAGCTTTCCCTCACTGTCATATGTCTCTGAATAATATTTCCGGATCAGAAGCGGAAGCCGGCTCTTGTCCTGCTTACCTTCTACAATAAACACGAAATTTACATTCATCAGGTCATTGGCTGAATATCCCAGATCATCCAGAACAGCGCTGATATCTGTTTTCTCCCGCACCTCCGACATGCCGTCGTCATTTAAAAATACCTGCCGGATCTGCCTGCTGTTAAAATTGGACAGAAGATTCGGGGAATGGGTGGAAAACATGACCTGATTCTTTCTGGACAGCCGGTACAGAATATCTCCGGAAACTTTCTGAAGCTTCGGATGAAGAAAAATCTCCGGGTCCTCCACCATAATAATATCCGCATTCTGCATGCCCTCTTCTTCATAAGCTTCCAGAAGAGACAGCATATAAATACTCCTCATTCCTTTGCCCATGCTCCCTGCCGGACGTTTCTCCTGATATCCCGCCTGCCGCACTTCTGCCGTTACAGCCAGCGTCCGTTCAATATCCAGATTCATGGAGTAGACGATCTCATCCCTGCCCCCGTTTCTTCGGAAATTTTCATTGACTCTCCGGGAAAATGCGTCCAGATTCAGATTGTACAGCTTATATTCCAGCAGTTTTGCCGCCTCAAATGCATTCAGCTCTTCCGTTTTTTTCTTATGAATCAGACCGATACAGGAAAAACAGTGATTGCATTCCTTTGCCATATCAAACATACAGCACCCGGAACGCATCTGCTTGAGCAGATCATCCTCCTGCATCATCAGAAGGTCGGCCTGAAACTTCTCCAGATTCCTCTGGGTATCCATAAAATAAATATGGGGAAAGATCTGTGGAATGTAGCTGTTGTTTTTCTGATATCCGTCACTGTAACGGATCCGTCCCTCCCTGTTGACGGAAAACTCAAAAGCCAGCATGCCGCCGGACGCTTCTCCCGGTTCAAAGGAAGGCAGCTTCCTGCAGAAATCCCGGTACCATGCCTCATATCTGCGGTAGGAGCTGACCAGTCCGAATCGGTGAAACCGCTTCAGGTCTTCATCTGTAATCTGAAGTACTGCCTGGATTTCCACATTCGGAAAATTTTCCCTGAAGTCCTCTTCCTGCACAGTATAGTCCCCGCCCACGGCCCGCACAGCGTCCAGGACAGCTGTTTTGCCCGTGTCGTTTTTTCCCACCAGTATAAGCGCATTTTCAATGTCCCGGATATGCATGTCTCTGATGGACTTGAAATTCCGGATTCTCAGATCTGTAATCTGCATCCTTTCGCCTCCTGTCATGAATCTTCCTGCAGGCCTCTGATACAAAATAACTTCTGAAACAATACTTTTTATAATGAATAAATGGATTCCAGCATATGAGTGCCGCTCTCTGACTTAAACACGCGTTCCCGGAACTTACATATGGCCTCATGGCTGTACTGTGATTCGTCCGCATTTACCAGATAATCCGCTTCAAGTAGAATCTGATAATCCATTCCTTCTACATTTGTATATGTATGATGGTGTGTCACCAGGTAGATAATCCGCTCTTCCATTTCTTCCGGAAGGGTAAATTCTGAAAGAAATGTCCTCAGCAGATCTTCGCTTTCCGCCTCCTGATGATTCCCGTTTGTATTTCCGTACTTCTCCCGGCAGAGCGGACAGGCAATATCATGGACAATCGCCGCGATCTCCAGTGTATCCTGAGTCTTCTCATCCAGCCCCTCCAGACGCCCGATGGTCTGCGCGTAGGCATATACTTTCAGGAAATGCCGCACGTCTGAACGGTTTCCTCTGTAAAAATCAATCATCTTATTCACAATTCTTTCTTTCATGCTTCTGCCTCCTGTCTCCATTCTGTAACACAGCTTATATCCTTCCGCGGCCGCGGCGCGGGATTTTCATCTGCATATCCCACGGCCAGCGCTACGTAAAGCGCGCCTGCATCTCCCAGCCATTCTGTCAATTCATCATATGCGAAATAAGTATCACAGATCCACAGACTTCCAAGTCCGAGCTCTGTTGCCGCCAACGTCATATTCTCTATTGCCGCTCCAACAGACTGCGCATTACAGATTTCATAAATTCTTTCCTCAGCGTCCATCTTCTCCCGGATATCTGTTCCATTTCTGTTTGTTACAAATATAATCACCGGTGCCTGTTTCATAATACTTAAAGTATATTCCGCTCCCTTCAGCAGTTTTCTGCTCTCTGGAAGCAGAGGATTTATTCTTTCCCGGTTCAGACCGTCCTCCATAACATGAAGCATCTCTTTTTTCGCCTCTCCCTGAACAACTGTAAATTTCCAGGGCTGCCTGTTCTTGGACGACGGAGCCAGCGTACCAGCTCTTAGTATTTCCTCTATATATGGCCGCGGCACTTCATCTGTCCTGTATCTCCGAATACTTCGTCTGTCCTTTATGGCATCTATCATAATAACAAAGTCTGCCTTTCCTGATCTGTATAATATCTTCTTTTCATACTGCCAGATTATTGTATCATTCTTCACAATCCAGTGTCTATACTTTTGTACAATATGACTCTGTAACACCTCGGATAGCACGTACTGCGACTTTGCGAATGGCGCGTGCCGGGTTGTTGCCTTGTTTTCCCATATCTCATAGATTATAATGAAGGTGTAATTATTGAAACGTGAACCACATAATGTTCAGGGATATCCTGACAGATCAAAAAGCAGAGGTGATCCAGATGATATTGGAAACATATGATAAAGAACTGCATGATAAAACGCTGAGAAATGAAGGTTATGAGACTGGTAAAACTGCAGGTATCTCTTCTGAACGTGAAAACGGTATTTCACGGCTTCTGTCTGCTTTACAGGAGCTGAACATTTCCCAACGGGATGCATATACAAAACTGAAAGAAAAATACAGCCTCTCAGATGAAGAGGCTGAAAAATATCTGAAAAAATACTGGGAGGTAGTGTAACTCTTCTCAGTATTTTATTCTGCCGACTATATCATCATAAACAGAACTTCCATCCAGTATGGTTCCGAATGTATCAACCCACATCGGTATATATCCGCTCCTGTGAGCAGTCCGCTGTGATCCGATATTCGTTACAGACGCAGAGTAGAACGGCACAATATCCCGTTCCGTAAGTTCATTCGTCAGCCTGCTCACAAGATAAGTTCCCACTCCTTCTCCCCGATATTTTTCTCTGACGTCAACGCCAACCTCCCAGAAAGAATCTACAGAAGTTCCTGACGCCCCGGCTATACCGATAATATCTTTTCCATCTCCTGCAATGCAGACTGCTCTTGCTACCGTGCTGCCGTCCTCTTCAAAAACCAGTGAATTGTCAAAACCTGTCAGGCCCTGCAGAGCCAGGATCTCTTCATCCAAAAGGACATCACATCTGTACCGGAAGTGTACCGATGCATACTGACAATGTCCGTAATCCGGCACATAATGGATTGTCTGCCCGTATACAAACGGCAGTTCAAATATCTCGTCCCTGCTCTTTCCCTGCAGAAGCCATCTGAGCCTGCCGGACAATTCTTCCGAAGAACAGACCGCAACGCAGTTTTTATAAGCCAGTATTTTGAGATACGGCTTCTTTGCGTCTGCCTTTACAGTGAAAACTGTCTGATTCCCCCTCAGGCAGGCTTTACTTAAACAGAACTGACCAGAGAGCAGTTCTTCTACTTTATTTTCAATTAACTGTTTCATAACATTCCTCTCAATATAACCGGTCCAGCTGCCGGGATATGCGGTATCTGACCGCAAATGCCGCGGCCTCCGCGCACACGGCAAACAGGATCACCCATCCCGGGACAGGGATTTCCAGCTGAACCCGGCATAAAATCGTAACCGCAAGAAATATTCCTGCTATAAGCTGGATAAACTCCATAATCCGTTTCCGTTTTTCTTCCAGTTCTTTCCTGCTTTTTACAATATCGGAATGAAACGGCAAGTCATTTTTTGTGAATTCTTTCAGATCCTCATCTGATATCAGTTCGTCCAGACTGACGTCCAGCTCCACTGCCAGCTTTTTCGCCATAATAAGATCCGGGCATCTGCTGCCGTTCTCCCACCGGCATACAGTCTGTCTTGATACATACAGCTTATCCGCCAGCTGCTGCTGGGTCAGTGAATGCTCCTCTCTCAGTCTTTTGATATTATCACCTAATGCCATATTACACAGCCTCCTTTTCTTTACTTCAACTATATAACACTGCATTCTGAGTGAAAAGTTCCATTCCCGATTCTGTATGTTTCCATTCCGGTAACAGTATATTCTCCTGCCGGTCAGACTGCCGTTTACAATCCGTACCGTTCTTTAAAGTCCTCATACTGCTGTTCCCGTAATTCTTCCACTCTCTGTTCTCTTGCCCGGTCAGCAAAATGAAGAGGTATGGATGCCACAGCCAGAATGAGCACGCCACCGATTCCCATCAGAATCAGCCAGCGGATTCCCGCGCGAAGCACAGGTCTGGTCATCATCTGATTGATTTCATTGATATTAAGCACCTGGGCGTATCTCTTTTTCCCGCAGCATGGGCACTGGAATTTTTTTGCATAATAACTGTACTGCGGACGGTTTACAGAAGCCCCTCCCTGTATTTTCGTTCTGGTTACACTTCTGTATTTTGACATATAGCTTTTTGTAAATTCTTCAGCACTCACTTCATACTCCGTACCGCATTTTTCACATTTCACATGTCCGATAAAATCAGCCCCCGCAACTACATCCCTGCCGTGATGTATAAACTGAATACCGCAGAAAATAACCCAGGCCAGCAAAACGAGGCCCATAATTGTCAGTATAATAATTTCGGCAAACATTAGCCGATTCCTCCCCATCTATAATTTATTTACCAGTTCATCCCCTCTGTTTCCAGAATCTTCTGAATCTCTTCCTCGCCGTATGACGCTACTTTGTCAAAGCTGAAATTATCAAAACAATTTCTGAATATCTCCCTCTTCTGGATCATCATATTCCAGTTAAGCCCGCACTGCATGACTTCCATCATCAGAAATTCAAACTGTTTCCGGTCATCATGCACCGGAACACCCCATTCTTCATCATGGTAGCGGATCATCTTTTCATTGCACATACACCAGGAACAACGCTCCATATCTTTCCTCCGATTTCCAGTCTTTTGTCTGTAATCTTATTAGCCTTTTACCTGTTGCTCTCATTCACTGATACGGTAATGCCCGATAATATCATCCCTGTTCTCAAGAATATCCTCCTCATAAGACTTCTGAAACGGATCATTGTGATGAATTACATAGGACACGCCGTCATCATTTCTCTTATCAGAAACAATCCCGATATGATTCTCGAAAATTACAATATCCCCGCCCTGCCACTGATCGATATCATAAACATCTGTTGTGAGCGGGATTGCCGTATGGGCAAAATACACTTTCAGATTATTCACTCTCCGGAAGTCAATGTTAATATCCGGCTCCTCTATGTCGTAATCCTGAGGATGTGCATTTATATCTTCTTCCACCAGTTCCATAAGATCATAGCCGGCGCTTCGCAATGCATTTGCCACAAGATCCGTACAGACGCCATACTCATCGTCAGGGTATCCTGTAGAATAATATTTACTTTTATAGACCGGTTTTGTGGCGATATACTCTCTTGCACCCTGGAGAATATCCGTCTGATCGTCAATCCCGTCTCCGTCCTTATCCACAGAACTGTGGATGTCGGCTATACCGAAGTCTTTATTCTCTTTCGCCTGAACCGGCGCACTGCTTGTTCCGATAAAAAAATAACGACAGCGCCAGGCAATACACCCGGCTGCAGTCAGCAGGATCAGAATAACTGCTGAAATAATGATTTTTTTCCTGGGCATAGGTTATCGCCTCCTTTTTCACAAGTTCTGACCAGAAGTTATCTCTCTATAACAACAATCAGCATATTGATCCCTTTCCTTTCCATTTCATCAGATATTCTTTCTCGTCTGTACTTTTATCTACAGTCCTGTCTATGATCTGAAATCCTTCCCGCTCATAAAATCTGACAGCGCGCTCATTCTTCCGGTATACATTCAGCGTCAGCTCCTGCTTTTTCTCCTTAACAAAATCCAGAAGCGCTTTGCCGATTCCTCCAGACCGGGCTTCTTTTCGTACAAAGATAACGGCGATATATTCCTGATCCAATCCGACAAATCCCTCAATCCTATTTTTACGTTCGTCCATATAGACGTACACTTCCGCCTGAAGCAGCATTTTCTTTACCGGAAGGAAATTATTTTCCCAATATTCTGCGGGAATAAAGTCGTGGGCGTCTCTGTTTGCATCCAGCCAGATTTGTGAAACTGTATCGATATCTGTTTTTTGTAATTCTCTTATCATATTCTATACTCCACAAATGAATGACTCATAATATAATACATTTCCCGGCATTCTTTTTCCAGAATGCTTCTATATTTTCTGATTATCTGAAATACAGAGGCATTACCTGCCCCTGTATTTCTGTTTTCATTTCCTATCTTAACACGGGCAAATATATCCGTAAAGCATAAGCGGCAGCGATTATTGCCTGTATCGCTGCCACTTATATCTTATCCTGTTTTTACTTTTCCTCACACGTAAAGTACAGTCCGTCTTCTGAAAAATGGACTGCAACATTTTTCTGCCTGTAATAATCCTCAATACACTTCACAGCGTTCATTTTCCTGTCATCTGTCAGACAGCACTCTCCCGGCGGTTCTATACATCCTGTATTTTCATCTTTATAAGATACATGGTATCTGGTATCTTTTCTTTTTAGTTCGGCATTCAGAAGTACAATATCGGCATAATCAATCTTCATAGAATTCCTCCTTTTTAACCGGAAGAAAGGGTTCAGCCCCGGGTTACCGGAAGAAATGATCTCCGATCTGGTAACCGCTGCCCCCTGCGCTGAAGTAAAGGCAATCTCCTACCGGATTGCTGCCGGCAAGTGCATCTTCCGCAGCCTGCATGGCGGAATCGGTATATCCTCCGCTGGCAAGCACAGAATCCAGCCACCCTGTCATTGCCGGAGTAAACTGTCCCGACTGGTATATAACATCTGTAATTGTATCCGGATATGAACTGCTTTTTACCCGGTTCATTACGACTGCTCCGACTGCAACCTGTCCTTCATACGGCTGATTTCCCGCCTCACAGAAAATCAGCGCCGCAAGCAGTTCTTTATCCGCCTGAGCGGCGGCTTCCCGCGCCGCCTGTTCTTCGGCAAGTCGCTTCGCCTCTTCAGCTGCTTTTCTTTCTTCCTCCTGCTTCTTCAGGTAAGCGTCCTGTGCTTCTTCAGCCGCTTCTTCCGTTCTATTTAAGATTTCTGTATGGATTTCCTGCGGAATTTCTCCAAAATCCCACTCTGCATATACCGGTTCTCCTTTTCTCATCAGAAGTGATATATGGTCACTCTCCGCGGCAAAACTTGTAAACCCTGTCAGAAGCGCTGTGCTGGCAGCCGCAAGGTACAGGGTCAGGATAAATCTCCTGTTTTTATTATATTTCATATACTCCTCCTCTTAACTTATTGCAATATCTTTATGTAGTTCTTAATTAAATATATGCATTATTTTCATTTGTATTACAGATATTACAAAAATGTTACGGAGGCTATTCTAATACAAAATATTTATCTTGTCAACTTTTTTATTTCATTTTTATTTTCCCCTTTTATCGCACAAATTCAGTCCGTCTGTATTCAAATAAAAAAATCTGCAGAACACGCTTTGCTATGTGGAAAAAGGGAACTCTTTCTCCAAAAATCATGAAAGCTGTCGTTTTGCAGACTTTTCCGAAAAATATTTCTTCCAATGCAGATATTCTAAAAACCGTCCCGGCCCATCCGGCACAAAATGAATTAACGCATTCTGAAAATCGGACTGATTTTTTTATAAATCAGGAATACAGTTACAGACACCAGTATACCTTTCAGAAGATTAAATGGTGCCACCGCAAACATTACAAATGTAGAAATACCTGTAATGCCGGAGTTTACTGCCGTTCCCATCGCAACCAGTTTATCCATGGATAATCCGAGCGCCACAGCATAAGTCGGAAGAAGGACGAAAGCATTAATAACACAACCGATCACTGTCATCAGCAATGTTCCTGTAATCATACCGATAAGCGCATTTTTTCTCGTTCTGTTTCTCCGATAAATAAGTCCTGCCGGAACACAGAGAGAGCAGCCGATTATAAAATTGGCAAGTTCTCCGACCCCAGCAGTATCTGTTCCTGTAATCACGAAATTAAGCAGTATTTTAACCAGCTCAATCAAAGCCCCGGCCAGCGGACCCATGGCAAAACACCCCACCATAACCGGCACTTCACTAAAATCAATTTCATAGAAAGCCGGTGCAAATGGCAGAGGAATTTCGAAAATCATCAGAATTACAGCTACCGCTGCCAGCATTCCGATTTTTACAAGTGCTTTCACTCCGAATTTTGGCTCTGTGTGAATCATTGTTTTTGTTTCTGTACTCATTTTTCATCGCTCCTTTTCTTCCTGCTCCGCAGGATATAATATTATTTGGAAAAGGAAATCTTTCAGGAGAACCGCCTCAGGAACTTTTTCTGTGAGCTGTTGCGTCAAAAAACCCCGGACAATGAATGTCCGGGGTACTGAATCTGCTCCTTATGGCTCTGCTTACGGAATACTAAAACTCCATGTAAGTATATTCTCTTCTCTCATCCAGACTATACTGTCGGTACCGGAATTCTTTCTATCACTAAAAAGTCACCGGTTCAGCCGCCTCAAGCGGGTCGCGGACTATACCGCCGGTTGGGACTCTCACCCGACCCCGAAGATCTATTACTTTTTCCATCATTTAATATAATCCTTTCTGCTCCTGATTTCAAGTATTTTTTCTTATTATTGTACTTCCCGGCTCATTTTTTATTGCCATACCACGTTTGACTGCTTCACATTTTTTTTCACTTTTGTTCATAATCCATTCAAAACTTCATCACACTTTTTACACAACTAATTTATATACTATAATTGTTCTTAAGAAGAACACTTTTTCATAAACTTTTTCCCCCTTTGAGTCACAGAAATGTGACTCTTTCCTTTTGCAGAAAATTATTCCAGTAATAAAATATATCCCCTCAGAACAAAAACGGGCAGTTCCGAAGAACTCCCCGTTTTTCTACATAATAAATAAAGCAAGCGCCTGCCGTCAGTTTTCCTTCTGTGTGTTCCACATCAGTCGATATTCAGTTAATTATTCTTCCACGCATCTTTCCCCACACATGCGCCTGAACGTAATCATACGCCATGTCAAAAATAAACAGTCCGACCTGGCCACCCGCAATCACACCGGCCAGAACTATATCTGATATAGCCTGTGCAAAAAGAAGGTTACGGAACACAAACACTATCGGGATATACATAATATTAAAAATCACATATTTCGAACCCCAGAAGAAAAGCTTTCTTTTCTTCATTTCGTGTCGTTTTTCCAGCCATCTCCACACCGCTTCAATTCCCCAGATATAGAATCCCATCGCGGCAAATGTAATTACATAAAATTTGTTCGGTGCTGTAATAAATCCAAGCAATACGGCGGCAATGTAAAAAGCTGCTCCAGCCCGCAGACCGAACTCACGTACAACAATTCCCACAAAAAAGGATGCCGCCGCAAGCAGAAACAGTGTACTTGTCTCAATAATACTGCCAAGGGCCATGAAAACTACTGACAGAGCCAGAAGCAGGCCTCCGAATGCCATCGTTTTTGCTTTTACATGCATGAACAAAGATCTCCTCCCATACATTCACATAGCTGATCCGCAATACACAGGTCACAGCACATATTTCCTGTACCGCAGGAATAACCGCCTCCGTAACCTGCCCCATAGGGACTGCTCTGATATCTTCTGCTGCTGAAGTCAAGCTGATTTAAAAGCTGTCTGTACTGAAGATTATTCGGTTCCATATTCACAGCCTGAGCCGCATGGTCTCTTGCAAGAACATTATTTCCCAGTCCCGCATTTGCACATCCGCTCAGGTAATACCACATTGCCGATCGCTCCGGTATTTGATCCAGTGTATTAAGTGCTTCCCGGAACCGTCTGCTGTTGATATAGTTTACCGCTGCCTGAAGTCTGGGATCCGGCGCGCCGCTCTGAGAAGAACTTCCGCCATAAGAATAACTGCCCGAACTGCCAGAAGATGAGCCTCCATAGGAATAACTGCCTGAACTGCCTGACGAGCGTTCATGCATAATCGTGTCATATGCTTCCTGCACTTCCTTAAATTTTTCCTCTGCCAGATCGGCCAGAGGATTATCTACATTGGCATCGGGATGATATTTCCGCGTAAGGTCACGGTATGCCTTTTTTATCTCATCATCCGATGCACTGGGAGACACGCCCAGCACATCATATGGGTTTTTTGTCATTTTTCCCTTCCTCACTTTTCTTCATCTGTATCTTATTATAGCGATTCCAGACTCCATCATACAATATATTTCTCAAAATGTCCACATCTACCAGGCATGGAAGACGCTCAAATTCTGCAGTACTCTCCGCAATCATCATGCACAGAATCTGCTGCATCCGTTCCTCATAATCTTCTTTCTCATAAATTTTCTTCAAAGGATTGTATCTGCCCTTCTCCATATCATCCGGAAGATCTTCATAAGCATCCATAATATATATATATTTTCCGAGAAAAAATCCCATCTTTCTGAGGCTTCGCTCCCATGCATCTTCACGGTACACGAACAGTTCTTCCATCAGCCGCCCGAAACACCCTGCCGTACGGTCAATATCTGTACTGCCGGCTTTCTCACATTCTGCCAGAGCCTTCAGTTCACGCTGAATAGCCTGGCTCTGCCTGGGATAAGCTTCCGCAATCTTCCGGGCTTTTTTCCGAAGCAGATTCCCTGTCATCAGACTGCTGACTTTCCTTTCATCTTCCCAGTCATCTTTCATATGATAATATGCCAGCAGCACATTCATTGCCGCCGCATAAGATGTAATCTCATTTCTGAGCATCCGCTGCTTTTTAACGGGATGAACCTTGCAGCGATGCATCTCTGTCTTCGTCTCTGTCTCATACAGGGAAGACAGCAGGATAACCGCAAATGTCATATCATAGGTCAGGGTCATCTGTCCCATAAAACCATACTCTTCTTTCAGAGAACGGCAAAGTCCGCAGTAATATGCCTTATATCTTTTTAAATCTTTCACCTTCAATTCTGGTTCACAGATCATAACATAGCCAAACATGGTTTTTATCTTCCTTCCCGATTACGCAGACCTTTATCCGGAGCGCTGTCTTCTGCTATTATAGCACGCATATACCGGGCCATTCATAACATTTTTATAAAATAATCTGTAGCACTTCTTTCAATCAGGGTTATTCTTTTTACAAACTCTGCCCGGGTGCCGGTAAGCCGGCTCTACGGCAATTTGTTAACCATATATATATTTTAGTTGACAATTGGTCTTCCATGCATTATATTGTCTTACAGAAAAACCGGACCATCTGAAAACACAGGCAAATTGTTCTGCCATATGTCACTGATGATCCGTTAACAAGGAGATAAAAACTATGTCTGAATTCAGAACCGGGGGCCGCACTGCGCCATCCCGCACTAAAATGTTGACCGTTACCGGACTGATGACCGCCGTCATCTGTATCGTGGGACCTGTCTCAATCCCGATACCGGTAAGTCCTGTTCCTGTCACACTTACAAATTTTGCCGTTTGCATAGCTGTCTATGTACTCGGTCTGAAAGCCGGAACCGTAAGCTGTCTGATCTATCTCTGCCTGGGAGCTGCCGGCCTCCCTGTATTTTCCGCATTCAGCGGAGGTATCGGAAAACTGGCAGGACCTACCGGCGGATATCTCGTCGGATTTCTTTTTCTTGCATTGATTCAGGGTTCCCTGATGTTTCGCTTTCCCGGGAAGAATGCCGCAGCCGTAATCGGTATGATCCTCGGAACTGCCGTATGCTATTGCTTTGGAACCGCCTGGCTGGCCGGACAGATGCATCTGTCCTTTGGCGCTGCGCTGACTGCCGGCGTAATTCCCTATCTGCCCGGAGACGCTGCAAAAATCATCCTCGCCGCTCTGGCCGGTCCGAAACTCAGTACAGCGGTACGAATAATATAAGAGAGGTTCCTCAGACACCTCACCCGATATACTTGCAGGCTGCCAGAGCCGCAACCGCGCCATCGGCAGCCGCCGTTGTAAGCTGGCGCACTTCCTTTGTCCGGCAGTCTCCTGCCGCAAAGATTCCCGGCGCAGACGTCATGCAGTCTTCCGCCGCAAGTATAAACCCGCTTCCGTCCAGCTTAACTACATCCGCAAAGATCTCATTCTTCGGAATCTGTCCTACAGCAATGAATACTCCGGCTACATCAAGTCTGAAATCTTTCCCTGTCTTTTTATTGGTCAGAATCAGCCCTTCCACCATATTGTCACCCAGGATGTCTTTCACTACGGTGCTCAGAACAAATTCAACATTTTCTTTGGCGGAAAGCCGTTTTACTATACTGTCCTCCCCGCGGAATTCGTCTCTCCGATGTACCAGATAAACTTTATTGCAGTAATTAGACAGAAATTCTGCATCCTGAAGAGCAGTGCTTCCTCCGCCGATCACAGCTACGTCCCGTCCGCGGAAAAACGCGCCATCGCAGGTAGCACAGTAAGAAACTCCTGCTCCGGTCAGCCGTTCCTCATTGGCAATTCCCAGATGTCTGTGCGTCACACCTGTTGCAAGGATAACGCTTCTGCAGGGATATACTCCCCCGGTCGTCTCTACTACTTTAATTCCATCCTCACTTCGAATCCCTGTTACCTTTTCAACCACAGTCTCCGCCCCCAGCTTCATTGCCTGATCGAGCAGATTCATGGAAAATTCACTGCCGCTTACGCTGGCAATTCCCGGATAATTTTCCACATTCGGCGACGATGTAATCTGTCCGCCGAAATTGCCTCCTTCAATAATAATCGTTCTCTTTCCGGCCCGCTGACCGTAAATAGCGGCCGTCATCCCGGCGGTTCCGCCTCCTACAATTCCGATATCGTACATAAATCAGCCTTCCTTTTCTGCATAACTTTTTATATTTGATGCATTTGCAAATTTTGAAACTTCACCGTCTTTTACCACAATCAGCGTAGGCGCCTGCATCACTCCGTACTGTTCCACCAGTTCTCTGTTTTCTTCCGCATCTACAATCTCATAAGGAATATGTGCTTTCTCAAGAGAATTTGCAGCCACACAACAGTTCGGACATGTTCTGGTCGTAAACAGAAGGGTTCTGGTTCCTTCTGATCCCGCCTCTGCATTTGCTTCTTCCTGGGCCGCGGCCTGGGTTCTCGGACGCATATGGGAGTTTGTAATATCATATACCCGGCGTTCCCTGAACTCCTGTGTCTTTCCGTCATTCCAGTTTTTCACCGGACGGTAATATCCCGTAATACGGCTGTAAACTTCCGTCTCGGCTCCGCAGTACGGACATTTGTACTGCTCACCCGTAATATAGCCATGATCTTTACAAATCGAATAGGTGGGTGACATTGTATAGTAGGGAAGTTTATAGTTTTCTGCAATTTTTCTTACAAGAGCCGCCGCCGACTTCCAGTCAGGCAGTTTCTCGCCCAGGAATGTATGGAATACAGTTCCTGATGTGTACAGAGTCTGAAGTTCATCCTGTATATCCAGAGCTTCAAATACATCGTCTGTATATCCTACGGGCAGATGAGAACTGTTGGTATAATAGGGTGTTCCATTTTTCTCCGCTGCCGTAATAATATCCGGGAACTGTTCCACATCGTGTTTCGCCAGACGGTATGTGGTTGATTCTGCCGGCGTTGCTTCCAGGTTATAGAGATCACCGTACATCTCCTGATAATCCGACAGGCGTTCACGCATATGATTCAGCACATCTTTCGTAAACTGCCGGGTCTCCGGCGAAGTCAGGTCTTTCCGGATCCATTTTGCGTTCAGACCCGCCTCATTCATGCCGATCAGGCCGATTGTGGAGAAATGGTTGTCGAATGTACCAAGATATCTTTTTGTATACGGATAAAGCCCTTCGTTGAGAAGCTTTGTTATTACTGTACGCTTGATGTGGAGAGAACGTGCTGAAATATCCATCAGCCTGTCGAGTCTCCTGTAAAAGTCTTCCTCATTTTCCGCCAGATATGCGATTCTGGGCATATTTATTGTGACGACCCCTACAGACCCGGTGCTCTCTCCGCTTCCAAAAAATCCGCCGGATTTTTTGCGCAGCTCTCTCAGATCCAGACGCAGTCGGCAGCACATGCTCCGCACGTCGCTCGGCTCCATATCGCTGTTAATGTAATTTGAAAAATACGGTGTGCCATACTTTGCGGTCATTTCAAACAAGAGCCGGTTGTTCAGCGTATCGGACCAGTCAAAATCTTTTGTGATCGAATACGTAGGAATAGGATACTGGAATCCTCTTCCTTCTGCATCGCCCTCAATCATTGTTTCAATAAACGCCCGGTTGATCATATCCATCTCTTTCTTGCAGTCGCCGTAAGTAAAGCCCATCTCTTTTCCGCCCACAATTGCAGGAAGGTTTTTCAGATCATTGGGCACGGTCCAGTCCAAAGTAATATTGGAAAACGGCGCCTGAGTTCCCCATCTGGACGGGATATTTACGCCATAGATAAATGATTCGATACATTTTTTCACCTCGGGATAAGTCAGATGGTCTGTCTTTACAAAAGGCGCAAGGTATGTGTCAAAGGATGAAAACGCCTGTGCACCCGCCCACTCGTTCTGCATAATCCCCAGGAAATTGACCATCTGGTTGCAGAGCACGCTTAAATGCTTCGCCGGTGCTGATGTAATTCTTCCAGGGATTCCGCCCAGCCCTTCCTGAATCAGCTGCTTTAAAGACCAGCCTGCGCAGTATCCGGTAAGCATGGACAGGTCATGAATGTGGATATCCGCATTTTTGTGAGCTTTCCCGACCTCCTCATCATAGATCTCGGACAGCCAGTAATTTGCCGTAATGGCGCCGGAATTGCTCAGAATAAGACCGCCCACCGAATAAGTTACTGTGGAATTTTCTTTTACGCGCCAGTCCGTTACTTTGACATAACTGTCCACAATTTCCTTATAGTCCAGCAGGGTAGAATTAAGATTGCGGATTTTCTCCCTCTGTTTTCTGTATAAAATATAGCCTTTTGCCACATCGTCATATCCTGCCTGAATCAATACGGACTCAACACTGTCCTGAATATCTTCCACCGAAATCAGTCCGTCACTGATCTTCGGCTCAAAAGCCGCCGTTACCTTCAGCGCCAGCATGTCAATAATATCCTGATTGTAGTTCTTCTCCTGCGCCTCGAAAGCCTTCCGGATTGCTTCACTTATTTTCACAAGGTTAAATTCCGCGACCTTGCCGTCTCTCTTTTTAACCTGATACATATTCACCTTTCTCCTTTCCCTCTTCTGCATCATTATCTATTCCGTTCTCTTCCCCTTTAAAGGGCGTCTGAACTCATTCTATCATTCATGTATATTTTATGTCAACAAAAAACACCAACATCTAGTATGTTTCTTTTTTAACAAAGACTAGATATTGATGTTTTCTGCATTTTCCATATTTTGCCGCATATGCCGGCGCCGGGGGATTTCCGGTCAGTCAACTCCCCGCAGCTGTGCTCCGGGGATATATTTTCTTACAATTGCCAGTGCCTGTTCCAGAATATCTTTCGTATAGGCCCGAAGGCCCGGCTGTATCACATCCCCGGAATCCACAAAACACTGGAGATAATATTTTTCCGCTCCCCTCAGCCAGCGGCCGATTTCTTCAAAATCATCTCTTTTGTGAAACTCCCGCACCACCGTGGTACGAAACTCATAAGGCACGGCTCCTGAGATAAGATACTCAACGCTTTGAATAACATTTTCCGGATTATACTCCTTGATTCCTATAGTCATCCCATACTTCTCCGGTACATTTTTGATATCCATGGCCACATAATCAATCAGTTTCCGGTCCGCAAGATATTTCAGACGGTTCACATTGCTTCCGTTGGTATCCAGTTTGATCAGATATCCCATTTCCTTTACTTTGTCCATGAACGTCTCCAGATCCGGTGACAGAAGCGGCTCCCCTCCGGTAATGCAGATACCGTCAAGAATTCCCTGCCGCCTCTTTAAAAAAGCCAGCACTTTCTCCCGGGAAATATCATTTGCCGGATCAATATGTGTCACAAGAGAAGCATTATGGCAGAAAGGACAGCGGAAATTACAGCCCGCAAGAAAAACCGTGCAGGCCACTCTGCCCGGGTAATCTAAAAGAGTCAGTTTCTGAAGTCCCTGTATATTCATAGTCTCTCTCCTAATGGATCCTGCGTTTTTTGCTGATATCATTGTAATCGTCTGACAACTTGAGCAAAAGGGAACAGACCCCTTTTACTTTAATTGTCTACAAATTTCTGGAAACTTCAGCGCATGCTTTCATTGCCTCTATTACTGCGCTGCGCAGTCCTTTTTCTTCAAGAACCCGGACTGCTTCGATTGTTGTTCCCGCCGGAGAGCATACCATATCTTTCAGCTCGCCCGGATGTTTTCCGGTTTCAAGCACCATTTTCGCGCTTCCGTAAACTGCCTGGGCAGCAAACTGGTAAGCCTGCTGTCTTGGCATGCCTTCTGCCACTGCTGCGTCTGCCATGGCTTCAATAAGCAGAAATACATAAGCCGGAGAGCTTCCGCTTACAGCTACAACCGCATCAATCAGATGCTCCGGCACGACTTCAACTTTTCCGAAAGATCCCAGTAGTTCCAGTGCATATTTTTTTTCGTCTTCTGTAACATAGGCATTCGGGCAGGCCGCTGTCATTCCTTCTCCTACCAGAGCCGGTGTATTCGGCATAGTACGGACAATTTTAACCGGCTTCTGAAACTGCTCTCCCAGCCATTCCAGAGTCTTTCCCGGCGCAATGGTTATAACCATCTGTTCTTCCCGGATACAGTCTCTGATTTCCGCAATAGTCTGCGCATAGAACTGCGGTTTTACAGAAAGGATAAGCACTTCTGACTTTTCGGCCGCCTCTTTATTGTCCGCGGTCACGTTAATTCCGTATTCCTCCTTCACACGCTCTCTGCTCTGCGGCATAAGATCTGCGCCGATTATCTCCTCCGGGGCAATAAGACCTTTTTTAATAATGCCTCCCATAATCGCTCCTGCCATATTCCCTGTTCCGATAAATCCTAATTTCATTGTCTGTTTCTCCTCTCGTCTATTGAAAATAATGTCTGACTAGTACTTTACGTCAAAGCTGCGTTCCTCTTCCAGCGGGATTTCTTTCGTGTCCATCCATTCAATTGATATAAACCGGGAATGGTTCAGTCCTGTAAGCAGCTTGTTAATCAGCTGCTCTCTTCCCTGAACTTCCATGGTTACCGTTCCATCCCAGTCATTTTTTACCCACCCGGTCAGTTCCAGGGAACGGGCAAGATATTTGGCTGTATACCGGAATCCCACTCCCTGTACACGGCCGTAAAATACGATATGTTTTCGAACTTCTGACATATACGCTTCCTCCGGAAATAAATATACGCTTTATGCTACTGCTGCGGATTTCCTTTATCGTCAGCGGCCACTTCCGTAATGGACTTGACCAGTCCCGCAATCTCCTGAATCTGGGAGGGAACAATAATCTTGGTGGCCCTGCCGTCCGCAGCTTTTTCAAATGCTTCCAGGCTCTTCAGAGTCAGAACGGCGTTATCCGCTCCCGCCTCTTTCAGAAACCGGAGGCCGTCTGCAGTTGCCTGCTGGACTTTCAGAATCGCCTCCGCTTCACCTTCTGCCTCGCGGATCATCTTCTCTTTTTCTGCCTCTGCCTTCAGAATTGCGGCCTGTTTTGCCGCCTCTGCCTCAAGGATTACGGACTCCTTCTGCCCCTCTGCCACAAGAACCGTAGATTTCTTCTCACCCTCCGCCCGGAGAATAGCCTCACGTCTCTCACGCTCTGCTTTCATCTGCTTCTCCATAGCATCCCGTATCGCCGTCGGAGGAACAATATTCTTAAGCTCTACCCGGTTTACTTTGATTCCCCAGGCATCTGTTGCCCGATCCAGTTCCGCGCGCATTTTTGTGTTGATCGTCTCACGGGACGTGAGCGTCTGGTCCAGCTCCAGATCTCCAATAATGTTTCTGAGGGTAGTAGCCGTCAGATTTTCAATAGCAATAATCGGGCTTGCCACACCATAACAGAACATTTTTGGATCCGTAACAGAATAAAAAACAACCGTATCAATCTGCATGGTTACGTTATCTTTTGTAATCACAGGCTGCGGCGGGAAATCCACCACCTGCTCTTTTAAATCAATCCGCCGCGCAACCCGGTCAATAATGGGCAGTTTAAAATGAAGCCCTGTATTCCAGGTAGTAAGGTAAGCGCCCAGACGCTCCACAACAACCGCTTGCGCCTGATGTACAATCTTGATACACGAAATCAGAATCAGTACCACAAGAACTACAAGAACTAAAACCAGAATAACCCCGATGCTGATAAATGAATAATTCATACTGTCTCCTCCTCACATTTTTCTACAATCAGTTTTACCCCTGAAACAGCCACAACTCTGGCAAGTGCGCCCGCTTCAAATATATCACTGTCATTTCGGGAACGGACCGTCCACTCCTGTCCGTCAACCACACTTTTTCCGGTCTGGTCCAGATTGTCTACTTTTTCTGTAATCCGTATAACCTTCCCGATCTCTCTTTCATAATTTGTTCTGACCCGTTTTCTGTTGAGATGCTTCTCTGCCCACGGCCGGGTAAAGATAAGCAGAACAACGGAAACCGCCAGAAAGATGATGATCTGAATGATAAGATTCGCCCCCAGGACATTTGCCGCCAGCGCGGCCAGCGCCCCTGCCGCGAACCAGATCGTAGTCAGACCGACTGTGATGATCTCAATCACCAGCAGCAGGATAAACAGCCCCAGCCAGATAAGATTCAGCATGGCCGGAGAAATGTTCAGAATATCTGCTTCCATATATTATCTCCTTTTCGTAAAATATTGTTTCAGATTCGGTTTTATTCCCCCTCATCCCCGGAATAATCCACATCATAATACCCTTTGGCAGAAGCCGGAATCACAGTCCCGCGCCCAACAGAAATCTCTGTTCCTTCCGGAAGGAAAACCGATTCTGTCAGCGGATTCTCCGGTATCCGGGATCTCCCTTGTTACATACTCATAGGGATCGTAATCAACATCTTCGTCATCATAGGAATCACCAAAATATGTATATGTATCAAAAACCGAGCCGGAATCTGAAGAAATATCCTGTATGACTGTCTGTACGACTTCTATTATCGTAGGCAAAAACGAGAACATTATAATCAGCAGAATAACAATGATTGTAAGGCGTCCGCTTTTTGTTTTTCTATTGTTTGCCGGACGAACCGCACGCCCCGCGCTGTAACTCTGCTGTTTTTGTTTCTGTCGGCTTTCCTCCTGTGACGCACCTCCTGAATAAGCGGTTTCCCGTTTATAAATCGTATTGTCCAGTCCGCAGAGTATACACCGTCCTTCTGACAGCTTCCCTCCACACAGACTGCATCTCCATTTTGCCATAATCACCCCTCCGGGAAAGACTTATAAAAGTATATAAGCAATCCATTTTATTATATCACTTTTTTCATCCCGTACAAAATCAGTATAACAGATAACGTTCAGAATGTTTCTTAAGATTTTCCGTCTGTCATACCTGACACATCTGCCTGATTTCCTGTATTGTATATTTTCTTCCGATATGTTACACTCATTTTTAACAAGACACACGTTCTGACGGCAAAGGGCATCCTGAGTCATAAGGCGCAGATATAGATTAAGATCTGAAGGGATTTTCCCCCTTCTTTTTCCTGTCTTCGCGCCATATGGCGCTTTTTCTTCGTCTGCTTTCCCTTTCCTGCTCTGAATATGTGCCAGTTTATTTTAAGGAGACTGACAATGGATACGAGAATCGCTTTAATAGGAATTATCCTTGAATCCCGGGAATCTGTAGATGCACTGAACCACCTGCTCACTGAATTTGGTGAGTACATCATCGGACGGATGGGAATCCCCTACCGGGAAAAAGGGATTCACATTATCAGTGTGGCGCTGGATGCCCCTAATAATGTGATCAGCTCTCTTTCGGGAAAGCTGGGCATGCTGCCCGGCATCAGCACGAAAACAATTTACGGCAGAAATATCCCGTCTGCAAAGTAAAGGAGAAACAGTCATGGGTACAGATACTGATTTAAAAGTCCTGATCGACCGGCTGGAACAGACCCGGACTCTCTCCCGGGAGGAATGGAGCATACTGATCCGCGGCCGCACGCCGGAACTGGCGGAATATCTGTTCCAGAAGGCAAGAGTCATCCGCATCCGGCATTATGGCCGGGATATTTTTATCCGGGGACTTATTGAATTCACCAATTACTGCCGGAATGACTGCTATTACTGCGGCATCCGCAGAAGCAACGGATGCGCTGCCCGTTACCGGCTGACAGAAAAAGATATTCTGGCCTGCTGCGAAAGCGGTTACCGGCTTGGTTTCCGTACTTTTGTCCTCCAGGGCGGCGAGGACGGGTGGTATACGGACGATCGGATGACCGATATTATTTCTTCCATCCACAGTGCATGGCCGGACTGTGCTATCACACTTTCCATCGGAGAGCGTTCTTTTGAGAGCTACCGGCGTTTTGCCCTGGCCGGAGCGGACCGTTATCTGCTCCGTCACGAAACTTTTGATGAGGCACACTACCGGAAGCTGCATCCCCCTCATATGCGTGCTGCTCACCGAAAGCAGTGTCTGTGGGATCTGAAAAGACTCGGCTATCAGGTGGGGACCGGATTTATGGTGGGATCCCCTTATCAGACCCCGGAAAATCTGGCCGATGATATGTTGTTCTTAAAGGAACTCAATCCCCAGATGGTAGGAATCGGCCCCTTTATTCCTCACCATGGCACTCCTTTTGCAGGGAAACCGGCAGGAACACTGGAGCTTACTTTGTTTCTGCTGGGATTAATCCGACTTATGCTTCCGCGTGTTCTTCTCCCCTCCACCACTGCTCTGGGCACGATTGCACCGGATGGAAGGGAACAGGGAATTCTGGCCGGCGCAAATGTAGTGATGCCAAACCTTTCTCCACCTCAGGTACGGGAAAAATATCTGCTTTATGACAATAAAATCTGTACCGGCGACGAAGCTGCCGAAAGTCTGAAAAGCCTGAACGCCCGCATGAAGTCAATCGGATACAGGCTGACCATAGCCAGGGGCGATTCGCTGAACATCTGATCCATTGCCACAGAAACATCCGGCAATGTGCAGAAATACCGCCGCACAGAATCCACCCGGTTATCCTAATCCATACAAATTCTGAATCATATAAAATAGAAAACAGGAGGAAATTTACAATGTACGATGTAAACTCGAAATGCGCAGATGATTTTATTAATCATGAAGAAATTCTGGACACGCTGGCCTATGCGGATGAAAACAAGGAAAACATAGAGCTGATTGACGCGCTGATTGAAAAAGCGAAAAAAAGAAAAGGGCTTTCCCACCGGGAGGCATCCGTTCTTCTGGCCTGTCCCATTGAAGAGAAAAACCAGGAAATCTATGCTCTGGCTGAACAGATCAAAAAAGATTTTTACGGGAACCGGATTGTTATGTTCGCTCCCCTTTATCTGTCCAACTACTGCATAAACGGCTGCACCTACTGCCCTTACCACTCCAAGAACAAACATATCCCCCGCAAGCAGCTTTCGCAGGAGGAAATCCGCCGGGAAGTTATCGCCCTTCAGGATATGGGCCACAAACGTCTGGCACTGGAAGCCGGAGAAGATCCGGTGCGCAACACAATGGATTATTACCTGAAATCTATTGAAACCATTTACAGTATCAAACATAAAAACGGCGCCATCCGCCGTGTAAATATTAATATTGCCGCCACCACTGCAGACAATTACAGACTGCTGAAAGAAGCCGGAATCGGCACATATATCCTGTTCCAGGAAACGTATCATAAAGAGAGCTATCTCGAGCTCCACCCCACCGGTCCGAAACACGATTATAATTATCACACAGAAGCTATGGACCGGGCTATGGAAGGCGGAATCGACGATGTAGGCCTTGGCGTACTATTCGGCCTTGACAAGTACCGTTATGAGTTTGCCGGGCTGCTGATGCATGCCGAACATCTGGAAGCAGCCTTTGGCGTAGGTCCTCACACAATCAGTGTACCCCGTCTGAAACATGCAGATGATATTGATCCGGATCAGTTTGATAATGGAATCGATGACGATACATTTGCCAAAATAGTGGCCTGCATCCGCATCGCCGTGCCTTATACCGGCATGATCATTTCCACAAGAGAAAATCAGGCTACAAGGGAACGGGTTCTTCACCTGGGCATTTCCCAAATCAGCGGCGGTTCCCGCACAAGTGTAGGCGGCTATTATGAGCCGGAACCGGAAGACGCCAGATCCGAGCAGTTCGACGTCAGCGACAACCGCACTCTGGATGAAGTTGTAAAATGGCTGATGGAGATGGACTATATCCCCAGCTTCTGTACAGCATGCTACCGGGAAGGTCGTACCGGCGATCGTTTCATGTCCCTGTGCAAGAGCGGGCAGATTCAGAACTGCTGCCACCCGAATGCTCTGATGACACTAAAAGAATACCTGATGGACTATGCTTCCCCCGAAACAAAAGCCATCGGCGACCGACTCATTGAAAAGGAAGTTCTCAATGTTCCAAATGAAAAGGTAAGAAATGTTGTACTCGAAAATCTCCGTCTGATTGAGCAGGACAACAGAAGAGATTTCCGATTCTGATTAAAAACAGCCGTAACAGCGGATATAAATCTCAGCCGTGAATAATTATCAGATATAAAGAGCCGTAACAGGAGCAGTTCAGCATATCATTCCCTGACCCGCTCCTGTTATGGCTTTTATTTTTTCTTCTGTCAATAAACAAACTGTGACTTTAATAAGTATTCTGAAAAAAAGTATACACAATCCAGATTATATGAGCCGTAAATACAAACGAACTATCTGTGAATTGAAGCAGAACTCCAAGTATTCCTAAAATAATTATCCCGAAAACATACACCGCTGCTTCCATTCTCCCTTCTTTTCCTCCTATGTATATTTCATTTTGACATTTAGTAAATGTCATTTAATTCTGATTTTAGCATATCCTGATTTTATTGACAATCAGTAAATGTCAAAATATGAAATCAAGGAGTTTCTATGTACAAGAACAAATCAATTGAAGGGAAAAATAATATCTGCGGAGAAAAACTGGCTGCACTGAGAAAGCAGGCTCTTCCGAAAATGTCCCAGAGAGCCTTTGCCGATAAACTGCAGCTGCTGGGTATCGATCTGGACAAAAACGCAATACAGAGAATCGAATGCGGAAAAAGATTTGTAACAGATATTGAGCTGAAAGCCTTCGCACAAATACTCGGAATCACAACCGATGAACTGCTGGACGAATCATAATTTAAAATTGCGATGAAAAAATTTCCGCCGGGAAGGGACGAGGGAGTGCCGGAGGACGCACTTTCGTTCGGACACAGCGCAGCGGTACATAAGAGCGCAAAGGACGCGCTCTAAGTGCCGGCGCTGCTTTACGGTCCTCCATCTCTCCCTCGTCCCTTCCCGGCTGTGTTTTTCCACTCACAAATTCAAATTCTGATATGATAACAATCTTCTGAGAAAAGCGGTGGGGGAATTCGGCGACTTTGAAATGGCTGTAGTAAAACTTAAAACCGGAAAACCGGCGTTAAGATTCACAATGGAATTGTCCGCGCGAACGCAAGTTTCCATTGTAAATCTTGTTTTTAGCCGGTTTTCCGGTGTTTTCGTATCTTTTTTGTCCATATGTCCCAGATAATTTAAATTTTAGGCTTCATCAATCGCTTTTCCGATATCGTGGCGCATGTATTTGTTTTTAAACTGCACCCACCCGGTTGCCGCGTATGCGTTTGCCCTTGCTTCTTTCAGGTCTTTGCCTTTTGCTGTTACGCCAAGCACACGCCCGCCGTTTGTCACAATTGTATCGCCGTCAAATTTTGTTCCTGCATGGAAGCAGTAGTATCCTTCATGTTTTTTAAATTCATCCAGTCCGGAAATGGGGAATCCTTTGTCATATTTTACCGGATATCCCTCAGATGCCAGTACGACGCAGACTGCCGCGTTATCTTCAAACTGCAGATCGATCTGATCCAGTGTTCCGTCAATACAAGCCTCCACTACGTCAATGATATCGTTTTTCATACGCGGAAGTACTACCTGAGCCTCCGGATCACCGAAGCGGGCATTGTACTCCAGAACCTTCGGTCCGTCTTCTGTCAGCATCAGTCCGAAGAAGATTACCCCCTTAAATGGACGGCCTTCCGCCGCCATAGCGTCAACAGTGGGCTGATAGATATATTTCTCGCAGAATTCTTCCACATCTTTTGTATAGAAGGGGCTGGGTGAAAAGGTTCCCATACCGCCGGTATTAAGACCTGTGTCGCCGTCTCCCGCGCGTTTGTGATCCTGTGCGCTTGTCATCGTCTTTATCGTTTTCCCATCTACGAATGACAGCACAGACACCTCTCTGCCCGTCATAAACTCTTCGATTACCATCTCATTTCCGGCGGAACCGAATTTCTTATCCAGCATAATTGTCTTTACGCCCTCTTCTGCTTCCTGCAGATTTTTGCAGATCAGAACGCCTTTTCCAAGGGCAAGTCCGTCAGCCTTGAGAACAATCGGAAATCTCGCCGTCTTCAGATATTCCAGAGCCTTATCCGGATCTGTAAAGTTTTCATATGCTGCTGTAGGAATGTTATACTTTTTCATCAGATCTTTGGAAAATGCTTTGGATCCTTCCAGAATCGCCGCGTTTTTCCGTGGTCCGAAAGTGCGGACGCCTGCTTCTTCCAGCACATCTACAAGACCGCCTACCAGAGGATCGTCCATTCCCACAATACACAGATCAATCTCTTTTTCTTTTGCAAATGCGGCCAACTTATCAAACTCCATTGCTCCGATATTCACACACTCGGCATACTCTGCAATCCCTGCATTGCCAGGCGCGCAGTAGATCTTGTCCGCCTTCGGGCTTTTTGCCACACTTGCGGCAATGGCATGCTCTCTTCCGCCGCTTCCAACTATCAGTACCTTCATAAAGCATCCTCCTTTTTACTGAAAAATGCGTCTGCTCTGTCCACAGACGCATTACATTTACGCATTTTCCATGCGCCTATCTCCATATAATAATACCGTCATATTCTACTCTTCAAGAACCGTCCGGTTATCCACAACCCGCACTTTTCCGTTGGCGATCAGATCAATAGCTTTGGGAAGGATCTTCCACTCCGCCTGTTCCATCACCCTTCTCTGCAGAACTTCCGGGGTATCTCCCTGCTGAACCTCCACTGCTTTCTGTAAAATGATGGGACCGGTATCGGTTCCCTCATCCACAAAATGCACCGTAGCTCCCACTACTTTTACGCCGCGGGCAAGAGCCGCTTCATGAACCTTCAGTCCATAGTAACCTTTTCCGCAGAAGGAAGGAATCAGGGAAGGATGAATATTGATCATCCGGTTCCGGTAGCACTCGATCATGGCCGGTGGAATCACTACAAGGAATCCCGCCAGAACAACCAGATCCGGGGAAAGCGCGTCAACAGCTTCCAGAAGCTTTTCATTAAACTCCTCTCTGGAATCATAATCCTTCGGAGAAATGTACCTGGCCGGAATGTTGTTCTCCCGGGCCCGCTCCAGCGCATATGCATTTTTATTGTTGCTGATCACGCCGGCGATTTCCGCGTTTGTGATCTGTCCGTTTTTCACACTGTCGATAATGGCCTGAAGGTTTGTTCCGCCTCCGGATACCATTACAACAATCTTCATGGGGCCATCCTGTCTTAACATAAATCCACACCCTTTTCTCCGGCTTCAATCCGTCCCACCACATAGGGAGACTCGCCGGCAGCGCGGATGGCTCCCATTGTTCTGTCCACATCCGCTTCGTCAACAGCCAGAACCATGCCCAGCCCCATATTATATGTATTGTACATCATGTGCTCTTCAATATTCCCTTCTTCGGCAAGCATGTCAAAGATGGGCGGCACCGGATAGCTGTCCTTCTGAATCACTGCCCGTGTGCCTTCCTTCAGCATGCGGGGCACATTTTCATAAAATCCGCCGCCTGTAATATGGCTGCAGGCCTTTACTGTGACACCGGCCTCTTTTATGCTTTTCAGAGCTTTTACGTAGATCTTTGTGGGGGCAAGCAGCGCCTCGCCCAGAGTGCAGCCCAGCTTATCATAATATGTCTCAAGAGACTCCCGGCTCATATCAAATACTTTTCTTACAAGTGAAAATCCGTTGCTGTGAACGCCGGAGGAAGCCATGCCGATGAGCACGTCTCCCGGCTTCAGATTTTCTCCGGTAATCATATCCTTCTTATCGCAGACTCCCACTGCAAATCCGGCCAGATCATACTCATCCTCTGCCATCAGACCGGGATGCTCCGCGGTCTCGCCGCCGATCAGAGCCGCATCTGACTGAAGACATCCTTCTGCCACTCCTTTTACAATCTCCGCGATCTTCTCCGGTTCATTTTTCCCGCACGCAATATAATCCAGGAAAAACAGCGGCTCTCCGCCTGCACATGCAATATCGTTTACACACATGGCCACCGCGTCTATACCGATTGTATCATGCTTATCCAGCACCATAGCAAGTTTTACCTTTGTACCGCATCCGTCAGTTCCGGACAGAAGCACAGGCTCTTCCATTTCTTTGATCTTTGCCAGAGAGAAAGCGCCGGAAAACCCGCCCAGGCCTCCAAGGACCTCCGGACGCATGGTTTTCTTTACGTGCTCTTTCATCAGTTCCACCGATCTGTAGCCGGCTTCAATATCAACACCTGCGTTTTTATAATCCATTGTGTTTTCTCCTTCTATTTTCCGCTGAGATACGCCTCATATCCTACTTCTTTGAGCTTGTCTGCCTTTGCCTGTACAGTATCCTTCATTTCTTCTGAATATGCTTTCAGTTTCCCAAGGATTTCATCATCAAACACTGCAAGAATCTTCGCCGCAAGGATCGCAGCATTCATTCCGCCGTCAATGGCAACTGTGGCAACCGGAATTCCCGGCGGCATCTGTACGATTGAATAAAGTGCGTCCATACCATCCAGATTTTTGCCTGACATAGGCACTCCAATGACCGGCATGGGGAACAGTGCGGCGCACATGCCCGGAAGATGAGCAGCCATTCCCGCTCCTGCGATTATCACTTTGATTCCCCGGCTCTCTGCTGATTTTGCCCAGTCAAAAAACACATCCGGCATACGGTGTGCGGAGATAATCGTCATCTCATAATCAATTCCGAATTTTTCAAGCATGGAGGCAGCTTTGCTCATCACTTTCAGATCCGAGTCACTGCCCATTACAATTCCTACTTTTGGCATTTTATGTCCTCCTCTAATGGTTTGTTTAAAACTTCAGTTCCCGGTAAGACAAACTTTCCGTCTTTTAATAGTATAATGGCTTTCCCTTCTTTTGTCACTACACTTATTTCTTCTAACTCATCATAAGGAAGGGTTATATCTGTGTGACAGTGAAAATAGGCCTTTGATACATCTTCTTTTCTCTGAATGGAAATGGAATTATCTTTCGCAATGATTTCCTTTCCGTTCGGATTATATACCCGGATGTCTTCACTCCAGGAATAACATGTGTCGCCCACCGCAAAATGGGGACCTGTTTTCTCTGCGATCAGAATGGGCATTTTATCTTCTATACCGTATTTTCTGGCAGCCACATAGGCGGCAGTGTTTGTTCCGATGGCAAACTCGCCGAGGGGCAATGTATCATGATTTTTCAGTACATTATCATAAATGTACTTCCGGTTTTCCTCTTCACTTTCAAAATTTCCGCATGTATAGCCTGTAATTCTTCCTTCACTAAAAGTCAGTTTCAGATCAAGGAACTGCAGGCCTTCCAGATAAACGCGACTTACATGGAGCACTCCTTCAGTCCCCTCCAGACAGGGTGAGGTAAACACCTCGCCCACCGGTATATTGACATCTGCTACACAGTTTTCAAACAGAGTCTCTTTTTCCGGAACATTAAGTTTTCTTAATTTCACCCGCAAATCTGTCTGGTTCTCTCCTTTGCCCAACACACGTACATAGTCTCCCTGATCCAGAGCGTCAATAAGGTTCTGCTGCACTTTCGTATAAAGGCCGGCATCCAGAGTGTTAATCCGGATTACTTCATTAAAGATCTCCGGATAATTCTCTCCGATCTCCGGAACAGGCCAGGCGATAATGGTAAAGCTTCTCTCTTCGCCCTTGATATACTGGTTCGTCAGCTGGCCGGAACGGCTGTCGTACTCCAGAGCAAGTCCCCGCTGGCTGTCCGAATATACCGGCGCCGCCTCATTCGTCTCCGGAGAAAAGGGCTTCTCCCCGAAAGTTTCCATACAGGCCGGCCCTGCGAATCCTGCGGCCAGCTCTTTATTCTTCTCATAGACAGTTTTCGCCACTTCCAGCCTCCGCTCGATATAACGTTTATCCAGAAACAGCGCCTGATCCTGTCGGTGGTCGTACTCATACTGCTGGTTTGCAATGGCGCCGTGATAACCGATTTTATACTGCTCCCTCTTTGTAACTACGCTGGACGCTGCCCGGTAAATTACCGGCTCAAGACCCATTTTTCTGAAATTTTCAATGGCAAACCGGACTACTTTCTCAAAGCCCAGGGTATAACGGATATTAACCGTCGATTTAATGGACAGATCCTTTCCGGTATTGATAAAACCGATTCGGAAGCCCTCTGTATAGACGTCCGCCATTTTTCTCAGAGTCTCTTCCGGCAGCGTCCGCAGATAATGAGCCGTGCCCAGTTCATTTTCCGTGATATATTCCCCGAAAGAGTAGAGATAATCATCTGTGTCCAGATCCGCATGTTCTATAATATCAGCCGCAAAGGAGCACTCCGGGTTAATCTGTTCTTCTATCCGGTCCGCCAGAAATACATCGCAGTAATCACTGGCATACCAGTACAAAATATCTCTTATCTCTTTCGGCTCCGGTTCTTCTGTATTTTCAAAACAGTTATACACCTCGATAAAAAGCTCATACAGGATGGTCAGATAGTCCAGCCTGTTCTCAAAAGCATAGGGAATGCCGCTCCGCATTTCCGCACAGAGCAGACTCAGCAGCCGTCCCATTTCCAGACCCAGCTTCTCCGCCGCATAGGCAGGGTTGGCATAGTTCTTTTTATAATGCTCTTCCAGCAAAGCGCTGTACAGAATTTCATTCAGGCTCTGCTTCTGCTTCAGGCTGTATCTCTCCCAGCTGCCGTCCGCAATTTTCCGTCTGACATTTTCCAATTCAAGAAGAAAAATCGTAACATCCTGGAAATAACTGAGATATTTTTCCGGGACCGTCTCTTCCGCTACGATTGATCTCAGCCGGTCAACCGCCAGAACATGCCTCTCACGACATGCTTCATTTCTCTGCTCTAACATTTCTTCTCTGCTCATCTCAGTTCAAGCCTCCTATAAAAACTGCCAGAAATACAAGCAGTACAACCGCATTTATCGGCAGTCCGATTTTACATGTAAGATGATTTTTCTCCCTTTCCTTAAAGCCTTGTACTGCAGAACGAATTCCGCATATAAGCAGAATAATCGCTGTCACTGCGGCGCCTCCCACAATTCCCGCAGCCGTTCCTCTTGTCAGATACGCGTATCCGATACTCCCTGCAAGAATAATAAATCCTGCTCCGGCACACCAGCAGGACGCAATTCCCATACGTGAGTGTTTATAATGTCCCTGGCCGTATTTCTTTGTTCCCCGCTTTTTTTTCTCTTTATCTCTGCGCTTTTTTTCAGCGTCTTTTTTCTCTCCGAACATGATATCTTCTCCTTATCCCATTGCATATCGCAAATAATATATATCCAAGTATTCCGCCAATGGTATTCAACAGAATATCATCCACATCAAAACTGCCCACCCGCGTAACAAGCTGTACAAGCTCTACACAGAGGCTCAGACCGAAACTGCAGAACAATGTTTTGAAAAATCCCCGTCTTTCCGCTGCCATTGAAATAAAAAATCCGTATGGCACAAAAATAAGAATGTTCCCGAACAGGTTAGCAAACACCGCAAACATTCCGAGTTGTTCCCTGTATGTAATAAACCGCCTGATTTCCCTGAACAGTTCAAGATTATACCGGTAATCCTCCCCTGTTCCCGTCCTGCCGTACCACTCGGCCAGGAACAGAAAGTAAACCAGAAAAACAATATATAAAACAAACAGAACTTTGCCAAACGTTCTGATAATCCTTGCATGTCTTGTACTCAATTCTATACTCCTCAAGAAGGGCACGCCGCCGCGAAAGATACGCGATTCCTTCCGGACAGGAAGCGCTCTTTTTCCGGATAGCGCCCCTCTCAAAAGGGGACTGACCCCTTTTGAGAAGTGTCTGTCCCCCGTTAAAATGTAATACTCTTTTTATTTTTCAACAGAACCGCGCCATTTACAATGGAAAGAATTCCTGCTGTTACCCCTACAACTAAAATAATAATTCCAAGAACCAGGCTTCCGGTACCGCTTTTTTTCATCGCAAGATAAGCTTTTTCCATAAAACGCGCCTCCTTATCTGACTCCATATGTTTCATAGTATGCATCAATCGCCGCTTTTAATGTATCGTCAATCACAACTTTTCCGTGATATGGCCTGTTGTAAAGATGCTCTACGACCTCCTCCATTGTCACAATTGCCGCTGTGTCAAATCCATATAAGTCTCTGATCTCATCCAGCGCGCACTTTTCGCCGCCTTTTCCTACTTCCATACGGTTCAGGGATACCATAAGTCCTACAATTGTTACATCTGCCGCGCCTCTCACTTTCGGAACAGTCTCTTCCATCGACTTTCCGGATGTAGTAACGTCTTCAATCATAATCACCCGGTCTCCGTCTTCTAATCTGCTGCCCAGAAAGCTTCCCTTATCTGCTCCATGGTCCTTTTCTTCCTTCCGGTCTGAACAATAACGGACTTCTTTCCCGTACAGCTCGCTGTATGCAATAGCGGTTACAACTCCGAGCGGGATTCCTTTGTATGCCGGTCCGAATAATACGTCAAAATCATCGCCGTATCTGTCATGAATTGCCTTCGCATAATATTCCCCCAGCTTCTTTAACTGGGAACCTGTCACATAAGCTCCCGCATTCATAAAAAACGGAGATTTTCTTCCGCTCTTTAGTGTAAACTCTCCGAATTTCAGCACATCGCTGTCCACCATAAATTCTATAAATTCCTGCTTATACTGTTCCATATCTTTCAAACCTCCTGCTTTTATATCAGCGGGTGTTCCGCCTGATTATTCTGTAAAGCGCACACATATATGATCTGCATCCGAATTTTCTCCTGTATCCGCTTAACGTTTTATCTGTAAAAAGTATGTCTTTAAATTTTTCTCAATTTTACCATAAGTTCCATATATTTTCAATTAAGGAATCCCCGCATATAGGTAAGCGAAAATATCAGGGCATATAAAACCCCCTGCAGACAATGCTGCAGAGGGTTCTTCTTGTTTTATCACGGCTCGCGCACAAAAATCATGTTGCTCCGTACCGGACTGATCTTGACTACGTCTCCTGTCTGTGGCGCATGAATCATCTGTCCGTTTCCTATATAGATGCCGCAGTGAGTTACTGTTGTGCAGATATCACCGGGCTGCGGATCACTTACCTGCGGCCAGGTTATAAAATCATAGGTTGTATATGTATGTACATACTTTCCTGAAAGCGCATAACTTACCAGTCCTGAACAGTCAAAGCTGTTTGGCCCGGCCGCTCCCCACTTATATGGAAGTCCGAGCTTGGAATATGCCCGGTCCACAACAGTATTTCCTGTAGACGAATCATAGGAAGGCGAACTGCTGCTGCCGCCTGAAGAACTTCCTCCGCTCGAGGAACTGCCGCCTGAGGAATTGCCTCCGCCACTGTTCGAAGAATTCCCACTGTTTCCGGAACCGCCGCTGCCGCCGGTTGTTGTTCCGCTTCCTGAACTGCCGCCGCTGTTCGAAGCAGTACTGTTTCCGGAACCGCCGCTGCCGCCTGAACTGCTGTCATCTGCCTCAGCTTCCTGCTGAGCCTGGGCTGCCGCCTGCTTCCTTGCCTCTTCTGCTGCCTGTCGCTGCTGTTCTTCCTGATACTTTCTGGCAGCATCCTGAATCATCTCATCCAGATTGGAAATATCATCTTTTTTGGATGATATCGTTGTATTCAGCTGCTCCTGCTGAGTCTCATATTCAACTTCCAGGCTTTCCAGATTTGCCATTTCTGTTTCAAGAGTATCCTGCAGATTTTCTATCTCTGTTATCGTGTCTACATACTCCTGCAGCTGCTGCCTGTCATATTCATGTACCTGCTGGGCATATTCGGCCTGCGCCAGTATGCTGGTAATATCCCCGGAAGAAAATATCTTCTCCAGATCGGCAGTGCTTCCTCCGCTTTCATACATATATTTGATACGAAGCTTCATGGATTCGTACTGTACTTCTTTCTTTTCTTCTGCCGCCGTAAGATTTTCTTCTGCCTGACTGATCTCCTGTCCCGTAGAAATCAGTTTATCTTCCAGTTCTGCCGCTTTTGATATCAGCGTGTTCAGCTCTTCCTGCAGGCTGCTCAGCTCATCCTGTGCATTTGATTTCTGATCCTCAAGATTATCTTTCTGATTCTGAATATTTTCCAGTGTATCAGGTGCTGCCAATACCGGAGTCACTGTAACTGCGCATACAAGTAATGCCGCAATGCAAGTCCGGCGCATTCTCTTTAACTTCATTTTTTCACCTGCCCTTATTCTCCGTTTACTCGTTTCATTTATACGCATAATACAACAGAAAAAAATATTTTTCAACATTATTTCCGGTCTTGGATTTTTTTGGCAGTTATTGTTTTATCTCATTTCACGCAACCTGTCATATCCTTTACAGAGTTAAAACCATACTTTTGCATATAGGCCTCAATGCCTTCTGCCACTTCCACTGCCGCTGTCGGATTATAGAAATTTGCAGTACCCACAGACACAGCGCTGGCTCCTGCCAGGATCATTTCAATGGCATCTTCAGCTGTGGCAATCCCGCCCATTCCGATAATCGGGAGGCGAACCGCATTTGCCGCTTCGTACACCATGCGCACGGCAATGGGATGAATCGCCGGACCGGATACGCCGCCTGTTTTATTTGCCAGAAGAAATGCTCTTCTGTGAATATCGATTTTCATTCCCGTTATAGTATTAATCAGTGAAATCGCATCTGCGCCTCCTGCCTCTACAGCTTTTGCCATCTCGGCAATACTTGTCACATTAGGACTCAGTTTCATAATAACCGGCTGCTTTGCATACTTTTTTACTGCTCTGGTAATCTCTTCCGCAGCTTTCGGATTCTGGCCAAAAGCGATTCCGCCTTCCTTTACATTCGGACAGGAAATATTGATTTCCAGCATATCCACGTCTTCATCTGCCAGACGTTCTACAACTTCACAGTAATCCTCTGTAGATTTTCCGCATACATTTACAATAATCTTTGTATCATATTTCTTCAGAAACGGAATGTCTCTTTTACAGAAAAGATCAATTCCCGGATTCTGAAGTCCCACTGCATTCATCATTCCCGAGCAGGTCTCGGCCACTCTGGGAGTGGGGTTACCCTCCCAGGGGATATTTGCCACTCCTTTTGTGGTCACTGCTCCAAGTCTGTTCAGATCGACAAACTCTGAAAATTCTTCTCCCGATCCGAAGGTGCCGGAAGCTACGGTCACCGGATTTTTCCACTCCACGCCTGCAATATTTACTTTCATATTCATCAGAGCTCCACCTCCGTTGACAGGAATACCGGACCATCCTTACAGATCCGCTTATTATTTACATTGCTGTGAGAATCCTTCTCTTTTGTTTTGCACACACAGGCAAGACAGGCGCCGATACCGCAGGCCATTCGTTCCTCCAGAGAAAGATAACACTCCGCTCCCTTTTCTGCGGCATAGACCTGCAGTGCGCGGAGCATGGGAGTTGGACCGCACGCATAGATCACATCTGCCTCAAGCCCGTTTTCCTCTATCGCATTCATAACATTCCCTCTGGTTCCCGCACTTCCGTCTTCCGTAGAAATATACAATTCTCCGTTCTCTTCAAACTCCTGTCTCAGGAACGTCTCCTGATCTCGATAGCCTACAATAATCTGTTTTTTCTCACAGTTCAGCTGCTTCGCCAGTTCAAGAATCGGCGGCACGCCGATCCCGCCTCCGATCAGAAAGGCCCGTTTCCCTTCTGCCCGTTCCAGAGGGAATCCATTGCCCAGAGGACCGATAACCGGGATTACATCCCCCGCTTTCATCCGGGAAAAAATCTCCGTTCCCGTCCCCGGCCCGGTAACCCGGTATACTACCCGGAGAGCGCCTTTGTCCCGGTCAATTTCGCAGATACTGATAGGACGTGGAAGCAGTCTGCTTCCATCATTTGTATACATAGAAATAAACTGTCCCGGCTTTGCCTGACAGGACGCTTCCGTCTTCAGCCACAGGCTGAAAATGCCGGAAGCGATCTCTTCCTGGGAAAGAATCAATGCATTTTCCTTTTTTCTGTTCGTCATATTATCTCCTTTTTCTGACAATTCTACCCAAAGGGGACGTACCCTTTTGCAAAGGGGCTGTCCCCTTTGCCCGATATTATCAGAATATTCTTTATTTTACTTCCAGAGCGCCGCTGATATCTGCTATCATGTCTTCTACTGCTGCCCGGGATGCCTCGCCGAAATTCTCTGCTCCGTATTTTGAATATGCTTCCTGTTTATAAGCTGCAATAATTCCTCTGGATGAGTTTACAATTGCCCCCAGACCGTCCTCATTGAAGAAATGAACCAGATCTTTTCCTTTGCCTCCCTGTGCGCCGTATCCGGGCACCAGGATGTAGGCCTTCGGCATAATCTTCCGGAGTACTTTTCCCATCTCCGGATATGTCGCTCCCACGACCGCGCCGATGTAGCTGTATTCATCTCCCATGCATTCTGCGCCCCACTGAGCCACTTTTTCTCCCACCAGTTCATACAGCGGTCTGCCGTCAATCAGACGGTCCTGAAATTCGCCGCTGGAAGGATTGGATGTCTTTACAAGAATAAACAGGCCCTTTTTTTCCTCTTTGCATATATCAATGAAGGGATTCACGCCGTCGGATCCGAGATAAGGATTCACGGTAGCAAAATCTTCGTCAAAGGGAACGTACTCTTTTCCTCCTACTTTCACCCTGCCGAGATGTCCTGCCGCATATGCTGCCGAAGTAGAACCAATATCCCCTCTCTTAATATCTCCGATCACAACCAGATCTTTTGACTTACAGTAATCCACGGTCTTTTTAAACGCCGCAATTCCCGGCACGCCGAACTGTTCATACATGGCGATCTGCGGTTTGACAGCCGGGATCAAATCATAAGTATTATCTACGATTTCTTTATTAAACTGCCAGATTGCCTCCGCGGCTCCCTCCAGAGTTTCACCGAATTCTGCGTATGCCTTATCCTGAATGTGCTGAGGGATATAATTCAGCATCGGATCCAGTCCCACAACAATAGGCGCGCCGGTCTTTTTGATCTTTTCTACCAGTTTATTAATCATATTGTTTCCTCCGTTTTCCCAAAAGGGTCTGACCCCTTTGCCTTATATTTTCAGAATTGTTTCTCTTTTCGAATATATAATATCATATCTTTTCTTCAGAGTAAAACAAAACGGATGGAAACATGCGCCGCCGGAACCCCATTATAAAAACCGGCTTTGCTGATCTGCCGGAACAGCAAAACCGGTTTTCTTTTCAGAGAAGTATCTCCGCCAGGCCTCCCGGCGCCAGCAAAGCAAAAGGATAGAAAGGAATATTTCTGATTACTCCGTAAACAAGTACAAGAATCAATATTACTATCAGCAGTCTGACACTGATTTTTCTGTCTGTATGATTTCCGCCCGTTACCGTCCAGTCTGTTATTCTGACTGCAAAATACAGGCCAAACAGAGGAAGCAGGAGAACGAACACGGGATTATAGCAGAAGGCTTCCACGAAATGGAACTGAAGAATGGCTCTGCATGCTCTGCCTGCTCCGCAGCCAGGGCAATATAATCCGGTAATCTCATACCAGGCGCACACAAGAGGAATCGGGAATCCGGAATAGAAATGAAAAAAGGCAGCAGCTGCCGCCAGGATTAACCCTGAGCAAAGCACAAGCATGATCCTGTATTTTCTGTTCTTTTTCAGTATCTGACCCATTCTCTGTTTATCCTGCCTCTCTTCTTTCTGAGAAATCCGTATTCCCGAAATATTCCTGATTCGCCGTTCCTATGTTCACAGAACAGATTAATAGTAATATGTCACCCGGTGGATAACATCATATATACCTCCGTAGTATCCCGCTCCTGATATAAAGATAAAAAAGAATACCACAATGTCAAAAATAATACCCACTGCAAAAGCAACAATAATCCAGATTCTTGCCGTCTTTGCGGCACTGCAGGCTTCATCGATTTTTCCCTCAGAAACCAGGCTGTTAATTTTAACTGCATATACGATCGCTACAATACCAAACGGCACACAGCAGCAGACGGTGGAAAGGATTGACAATACCAGATACGGCACCCAGTTTACTGTTTCTCCCGTCCGGACCTGCTGATACGGCTGCTGCGGCTGCTGATATTGATATACCGGCTGTTTCTGTGCAGGTTCTTCCACCTGTTCCTGCGCCGCTGCTTCTGCCGGGGGCAGCCCGGGCTCATTCTGCGCACCTTGTTCCAGAGTATCCGGATGTTCATTTACCGAAGTCTGGTTCAGAGACTCCGTCTGTTCATCTGACGGGGCCTGCTCCAGAGACTCCGGCCGTTCATTTGCCAAAGGCTGCTCTGCAGACTCAGGCACTACATATATGATCTGTTTTGCTCCGCAATATGGGCAAAACTTTGTTCCGCCCGGAATTTCCTGATCGCAGTTCACACATTTCATCATCTGACTTGTTCCGCAATATGGACAGAACTTCGTTTCATCCGGAATTTCCTGACCGCAATTTACGCATTTCATGACTTCTACCTCGCTTTCGTTATGTATTTCTGCATTTACAATCATACCATCAGTTGTAAGAAAAAGTTAATCAATTTTTATTCTGTACTATTTTTCTTTTTTCCGCTCACATTTTTCCCGGATTCTTTCTTTGTATTTCCCAGCCTGATCTTCTCCAGCTCTCTTGCATCTTCCTTCTGCAGATAATCGAAAAGGTAATTTCTGAGACTGCCTTGTTTAAGATGTTCTCCTCTGAGCTCGCTTAAAGCAGCCTCCACTTCTTCTTTCAGCCCTGCTGCTGAAAGTCTGTTCGCGCCCTGGCCCAGAATAATCACCTGCTCCAGCGCGTCTGAAGTGGCAACTGTTACCTCATGGCGCCGCCCCATTTTACGCACTGTTTTTTCAATATACTGATCCGCCGTCTCGGCCTCCCTGGTATATACTACATAAATATTATGATACTTCAGAACCTCTCCGGGATTTCCTTCAACTTTATACGCATCAAACACAAGAATCAACGTACATTTTCTATACCCCTGATAATTGCAGAGAATATCCATCAGCCTGCCTCTGGCGCCGGAAATGTCTGTTCCTGCTAATTCCCTCAGCTCTTCCCATGCAAAAATGATATTATAGCCGTCAACGAGAAGATATTCCTCCCCGTCTGTTTTTCTTTTTCCCCGGTGCGCCCATTTTTCCCGGATTCTTCTGTCTTCCGCTTCCTGGGAAATCCGGCTGCCTGCTTTACTGTCCCGGGGAATATTGCCGGCAGAAGAGGCGTGAACGGTAACAGCGCCCTGGCTTTGTTTCTTTCTCACCGGATCCGGCGTCGGCACATATATGGCGTCCAGTTCCTCCCGGGTAAGCTCTATCCTTGATCCCGTATATCTCTGGACAACAGGCTGATATGTTTCTTCTACTTTTTCTCCCCGGTCATAGGCACTTTCCACATGCATATATTCTTCCACCTGATCCCAGGGCACAACGAATCCGGCTCCATGGGCACAGAATACAGAATCTGCCGGATTCTCTGTATCCGCCTCCGGAACATATCCCAGAGCCGCCGTCACTTCTTCTCCGTTATGGCAGATATCGTATCCCTTCAGAGTAAGAAAAAGTCTGCCTCTGCCCCCGGTATAGGAAGCAAATTCTGTCTGATATCCCCGCATTGCCGACACCGGAGCGCTTCCGCACAAAACAGCCTGTGTCTCCTCTGTCCGGGGCGGATCAAATGTACCATACATTCTCTGTACATCGGTCATCGCTCTTCCCACGCATTCTGAAGGCATCTCCATACGGAATTCATAATAGGGCTCCAGAAGCACGCTCCGGGCCTTCATCAGGCCCTGACGCACCGCCCGGTAAGTCGCCTGGCGGAAATCTCCTCCTTCCGTATGTTTCTGATGAGACCTTCCTGCCAGAAGGGTAATCTTCATATCCGTAATCTGAGAACCGGTCAGTACCCCTCTGTGAGGCTTTTCTTCCAGGTGGGTCAGAATCAGACGCTGCCAGTTCCTGTCCAGCACATCTTCGCTGCAGGCAGATGCGAACTGCATCCCGGATCCCCGTTCTCCCGGTTCCAGAAGCAGATGAACCTCAGCATAATGCCGCAGCGGTTCATAATGCCCGACACCTTCTACCGGCTCCTGAATTGTCTCCTTATAAACGATCTTCCCTTCTCCGAACTGCACGGCCACTCCGTACCGTTCTTTAATGATGCTGCGGAGAATTCCGGTCTGCACCTCCCCCATCAGACGTACCGATATTTCGCCGGTTTCCTCTTCCCATATAATATTAAGCTCCGGTTCCTCTTCCTCCAGCCTGCGCAGATTGATCAGCATCTGATGCACATCGCAGTCGTCCGGAAGCTCCAGAGAATAGGTCAGAACAGGCTCCAGAATGGGAAGTTCCGATGCTTTTTCCACGCCAAGCCCCTGACCCGGTCTTGTCTGCTCCGGCCCGGTTACCGCGCAGACCTGTCCGGCTCCCACTTCCTGGACAGGTTCATATTTTTCGCCGGAATAAATCCGGATCTGATTGATCTTCTCTCCCGTATCTTCCAGCACGTCTTTCACCCGCAGGCAGCCGCCGGTTACCTTAAGATAAGTCAGACGGTTTCCCTGACCGTCCCGGGCGATCTTATACACTTTGGCTCCGAATGCTTCCGGATAGTGCATCTCCGGCGCAAGCTCTGCAATGCCGTCCAGAAGTTCCTCTATCCCTTCCGCCCGAAGCGCGGAACCGAACCAGCAGGGAAATATTTTCCTTTCGGCGACCGCTGTTCTCAGGGTCTCTATGCAAATGCGCCCTGTATCCAGATATTCTTCCATCATTGTTTCCCCGCAGACTGCCAGATTCTCCAGTTCCTCCGGCGACGCCTGCTCCTCCGGCAGAATCCGGGTAAAATCAATACACCCTTCGCCGAACCGCTCTCTCAGCTCCCGGAGAACCGCGGACTTGTCCGCCCCGTCCTGGTCCATTTTATTGACAAAAACAAATACCGGAATCTGATATCTCTTCAGAAGCTTCCAGAGCGTCTCCGTATGTCCCTGCACGCCGTCTGCCGCGCTGATGACAAGCACCGCGCAGTCCAGCACCTGCAAGGTCCGTTCCATTTCCGCGGAAAAGTCCACATGTCCCGGCGTATCAAGGAGAGTAATTTCCGTATCCTTCCAGGTAAGTACTGCCTGTTTTGAAAAAATGGTAATTCCCCGCTCCCGTTCCAGCTGGTATGTGTCCAGAAAAGCGTTGCCGTAGTCCACTCTTCCCATATCCCGGATCGTTCCGCTTAAGTAAAGCATACCCTCGGATAATGTGGTTTTTCCGGCGTCTACATGAGCAAGCAGGCCCAGATTTATATGTTTTGACGTTTTTCCCTCTGATCCGTGCTGTTTATAATCAGACGTATTTCCCATAGAAAATACCCCTTTCTGTCTATAATTATGCATTCATAATCATAGCACAGAAAGGGGTATAAGTCGATAAAGCATTATTTTCTGCAGCTGCTTTAATCTGTATCTGCGGTCTTTGTTTTCCCGGCAGTCTCTCAGTTATTCACCTTATGGTGCACAACATAGCTCTCCCGGTCAATTGCCCGGAACTCATATCCGTTCTGCTGATAATATTCGATAATGGAAGGAAGGGCCTCCACTGTCTCATGTTTGGCTCCGGCGTCATGACAAAGCAGCATAATATGATTAAGCTTATCTGTCTGAGAGTTTTTAATCAGTTCATCTTTTCCTTTTCCCGCTCCGTCGCCGCTGTCAAGATTCCAGTCATAATACTGATATCCTTTTTCCTGCACCAGATTTACAAGCTCTGACATGATCCCCTTACAGTACTGGGCAGAAACCAGATTGGAAGCGCCGCCCGGAAACCGGATAAAACAGGGAACAAAACCGAGCTGTTCTTTCGCTATCTCTCCTATTTTTTCCAGATCCTCAAAATACGCGTCCACTGATGCATATACTTCGGAATATTTATGGGAATATGTATGAAGGCCGATCGTATGTCCTGCATCATAAGCTTCTTTAATCAGATATCTGTGGCTTTTATCTTCTCCGGTAATAAAAAATGTTGCTTTCACATTATACTTTTCCAGAATTTTCAGAATCTCTTCCGTATTCTCAGAAGGACCGTCGTCAAAAGTCAGATAAACGACCTTCTCATCATCTGTCACTTCCGTTGTGCCAATCGGTACTCCCGGCTGAACCGATGAAGCTTTTTTCCTTTCTTCTTCCGCTTTTCTGACCGCCGCAAGCTTCGCTTCCTCTGCCTTTTTCGCTTCTTCCTCCGCCTGCTTCTCTGCCGCGATTCTTTTCTGCTCTTTTGCCGCTTCCCGCGCATTTGCAGCCATACAGAAAATAGTGGCCACTATAACAAAAAAAACAAGTCCGCACAAAACAAGTGCGTTCCCGTTAACTCTCCTTGCTCCCCTTCTGTGCATTTTAATACTCTCCTCATTTGTACAGCTGTCTTCCTCCCTCTTTTACAGTGAAAATTCCAAACAGCTCCATTGCAGTGCTATAGCAATTATAGCCTTTATTCTTTAAGAAAGAGCTATCATTTTTTTAATTTTTGTTAAGTTTTCATGTCAGCTGAACATACTCCTGTGATATACTTGTGATAAGTAATATACAAAATGCCGTAAGCGGCGGAATGGAGACCATTATGAATTATACACATATTGTTTTCGATGTAGACGGAACACTTCTCAATACTGCTCATTGCATTCTTCAGGCATTGAAAGATACGCTGGAAACGATCAGCGGAGAAACATATGAGACGGATAAATTAAACTTTGCCCTTGGAATGACCAGCGAAAACGTTCTCCGGCACCTGAATGTAAAAGAAGAGAGTATTCCCTCCGTCATAGACGCCTGGGTGAAAAAAGAAGAGGAATGCTCCGATCTCATCCGACCGTTCCCCGGGATCGAAACCCTGCTCGCGCAACTGAAAGACGCAGGGGCAGAACTTGGCATTGTCACATCCCGGACTCACAGTGAGCTGGAACTTGTTTTCCGCCCGTTTTCCCTTCTGGACTTTTTCTCCGTAATCATCTGCGCGGATGATACTTCCGAACATAAGCCATCACCTGCCCCGCTGCTTAAATATATGGAAAAAGCAGGCGCCGGACCGGAACAGGTTCTTTATGTGGGAGACAGCGCCCAGGATATGGAATGTGCCGGGCGTGCCGGAACCGCCGGGGCACTTGCGGTGTGGGGTACGCGTAATCACGAAATACCGGCCACATATTATCCCGCGCATCCCCTTGATCTTGGCAGGCTGATCCTGTCCTGACAGAGTTTACACGCCTTTCATGGAAAGCTGTATTCTCTTTTTCTTCAGATCTACGCTTAAAACTCTGACATCCACAATATCGCCTACGCTTACCACTTCCAGCGGATGCCGAATATATTTCTCTGTCATCTGGGAAATATGCACCAGTCCGTCCTGATGGACACCAATATCTATGAATGCGCCGAAATCGATCACATTTCTCACAGTTCCCTTAAGCACCATACCTTCTTTCAGATCCTTCATGTCCAGCACATCAGTCCGGAGAATGGGACGCGGCATCTCATCTCTGGGATCTCTGCCCGGCTTCTCCAGCTCTTTTATAATATCCCTGAGAGTAATCTCTCCGATCCCAAGCTCATCTGCCGTCTTTTTATAATCCCTGACAGTCAGAGACAATCCGGCAAGATGATGCCCTCTGATATCTTCCGGCACAAAGCCCTGCTTTTCAAGCAGCTTTTCCGCCGCTTCATAAGACTCCGGGTGAACGCCTGTCGCATCCAGCGGATTGGATCCATCCTGAATCCGCATAAATCCGGCACACTGTTCAAAGGCTTTCGGCCCCAGCTTCGGCACTTTCAGAAGTTCTCTCCTGTCTTTAAACCGGCCATTTGCCTCCCGGTATGCTACGATATTTTTTGCAATCGTACCGCTGATGCCTGAAATATAGGAAAGCAGCGGAGCCGAAGCTGTATTCAGATCCACACCCACCTTATTGACGCAGTCCTCCACTACACCGGTCAGGGATTCGCTGAGCTTCTTCTGGTTCATATCATGCTGATACTGTCCCACGCCAATGGATTTCGGGTCAATCTTTACCAGTTCGGCCAGAGGATCCTGAAGCCGTCTGGCAATAGACGCGGCGCTCCTCTGACCCACATCGAATTTCGGAAATTCCTCGCTGGCAAGTTTGCTTGCGGAATAAACAGACGCCCCTGCTTCATTCACAATGACATACTGCACTTTTTCCGGTATTTCTTTTAAAAGTTCCACAATAAACTGTTCCGACTCCCTGGATGCAGTTCCGTTTCCGAGAGAAATAAGAGAAATATGGTACTTTGGTATGATCTTTTTCAGAAGATCCTTGCTTGCTTGTATCTTCTTCGGAGTAGTAGGTGCCGTAGGATAGATCACGGTAGTTCCGATTACTTTTCCTGTTTCATCCACTACCGCCAGCTTGCACCCGGTACGAAAGGCCGGATCCCATCCCAGCACAACTCTGCCCGCGACCGGAGGCTGCATCAGAAGCTGATGAAGATTTTTCCCGAACACCTGAATTGCTCCATCCTCCGCCTTCTCAGTCAGATCATTTCGTATCTCTCTTTCAATTGCCGGAGCAATGAGTCTGTGATAACTGTCTTTCACTGCCTCTTTTATCACCGGAGATGTAAAGGGATTATTCTCTCGCAGTGTTTTTTTCTCCAGCCAGGCTATAATTTCCTCCTCCGGCGCTTCTACCTTTACAGTAAGAATCTTTTCCTTTTCTCCGCGGTTAAGAGCCAGGATCCGGTGCCCTGCCAGTTTTGATACCGGCTCCTCAAAGTCATAGTACATCTCATAAACAGATTCTGCGTCCGGATCTTTTGCTGCAGAAACAACTTTTCCCTTCTTCATTGTCGTCCGGCGGATCCATGTTCTGTAATCCGCATTGTCTGATATAGACTCCGCAATAATATCCTGTGCTCCCGCAATGGCATCCGCTTCTGTCGCCACGCCTTTCTCCTCTGAAATATAGAGACGGGCAGCATTCTCAAGCGGTTCTCCCGTCTTCTGAAGCCAGATCAGTGCCGCCAGCGGCTCCAGTCCTTTCTCTTTGGCGATCGTCGCGCGGGTTCTCCGTTTCGGACGGTAAGGACGATACAGATCTTCCACAGTCACCAGTGCCTCCGCTGCCAGAATCTGAGCTTTCAGTTCCTCAGTAAGTTTTCCCTGTTCTTCGATGCTGGAAAGCACCTGTTCCTTTTTTTCCTCCAGACTTCGCAGATATAGCAGGCGTTCATGGAGCTTTCTGAGCTGCTCATCGTTCAGTGACCCGGTTGCCTCTTTCCGGTATCTCGAAATAAAAGGAATCGTGTTTCCCTCATCAATCAGTTTTACGGCAGCATCAATCTGCCACCGCTTTACCCCAAGTTCCTCTGTCAGCTTCTGGTTTATATCCATACGTGTATATTCCTCTCTTTGCATTTCAGTAAATACGGACAGAAAACGTAATCCTTCTCTGCCCGATTTCCTATCATTCTATCATAAAACAGATAAAATGCACAGAATTATTCTTCTCAGCCTTTTTTATTATGCAGAAAAAACTGCCGAAAAATTTCAGGCAGTTTTTCCGTCATATATACTTTCTGTTTTATTCTGTGAATTACACACTCAGTTTTCTGTCCGCCAGCCATCCCGACACTAGAAACAGCCCTCCGCAGACAATGATATAATAAAGGATGTTCCAGATATCCCATCCAAAATATCCGGTTCCTCCTACATGCGGCAGCAAATCGGAAAAACGGTATCCCCACTCCACTGCCACATTAATCAGGAAGAAAAGAATAAAGGCAAACAGTCCTGCAAATCTGGATTTTACCAGAACGGTACGCGCGAGAATGACTGCCAGAAAACCGATCAGAATAATCAGTACCCAGGAAAGAAACAGAATAAATGCCGCTTCCACCAGAATCATCCAGTCAAAATTCGCCTCCGTAATCGTCCGCATCAGATTTTCAAATACATGTACAAGCGCTTCAATTTTTCCCGATCTCCAGACAGCGGCCATCAGGTTCAGGCTGCCTGCCGCGAAAAACAGCGCAAATACAAACAGCATCTGCAGAATTGCGGAGATAAATTTCGCTCCCAGAATCTCCCAGATCGATTTCGGGACCATAAAAAGCATGTAGCTCTGCTTTGTCCTTAAATCTCTGTTAAACACAAGCACGCTCTCCACACCTGTATAGAAAAGTACAAGAACGGCAAAGATATACAGGAAAGCCAGGCTCAGAGCCGTTACCGTATCGCTTTTAAATAAAATTCCTCCCCAGAATGCAATAATTCCGGCCACAAGCAGGCCCAGGATTACCAGCCTTGATGTGCGCTGCTTCTTCCATTCATATTTCACAAGTTTTAACATCTTTCTCCTCCTTACATAACCGACAGATAGATCTCTGCCAGGGATCTTCCGCCTGCCGCTCTTTCCTGCTCCAGGTTGACAAGCTTAACCAGTTCTCCGTTTCTGATAAATATGGCTTCTTCGATAAACGTCTCCACTTCTTCAATCAGATGGGTAGAGATAACAAAAGTTCTGTTTTCATCCGCCTCCTCAAGAATCAGAGAAATTATATCTTCTCTTGCCTTATAGTCGACGCCGTTTAACGGCTCATCCAGCATGCAGAGTCTGGAGGCTCTGGACAAAGTGGCCGCGATCCTGAGTTTCGCGTTCATGCCGCTGGAAAGATTCCTCGCCTTCAGCGAATCCTCCAGGCCAAACCGCCGGACAAGCTCTTCAAATTTCTTTCTGTCAAAGTCCTCAAAAAAATCAGCATAATATTTTCCCACATCTGCCACGTTCATATAGTCATAGAAAAACGACTCCGTGGACATATAGGCAATCTCGCTTTTGTCTCTGTACCCCAGCAGATGTCCATTATAAAGGATCTCTCCCTGAGTGGGCTTAGTCAGGCCCGCCGACATCTTCATCCATGTCGTCTTTCCGCTTCCGTTTTCGCCAAGAAGCCCATATATCTTTCCTTCATCCAGACGGATACTAAGGTCAGAAACCGCCTTTTTCCCTCTGTATATTTTTGTCAGATTCCTGCATTCCAGTGTCATTCCTGTTCCTCCTTATAATCTGTAACCTGAGATACAATATCTTCTTTCCGGAATCCCAGATCTTTCATTTCCTTCATAAAATTTCTGAGAAGTTCCTCTGCCATTTCACTTTTCAAATTATCAAACATCTCTTCCTCCTCTGAAACAAATGTACCGATCCCTCGTTTCGTGTAGCAGCAGCCTTCATTTTCCATCTCCCGGTATACTCTGGCCGCAGTATTCTGATTTACTTTAAACAGTACGGCCAGATCTCTGTTTGACGGCATCTTCTGACCTGGTTTCAACTCGCCTTTTATCATCTGTTTCTTCAGCTCGCGCATAACCTGCATATAAATGGGTGCATTTGAATTATATTCCATGTCATCCCTCCTTTTTATGATTGGCTATTCCGCAGTTTTTATCTTTGCGGATAAACCATAAGAGCATCTGAAGCTTATTGCTGTACCAGTGACATAGTTAGATAGTACACTAGTTTTCTATGTGTGTCAATATTTATTTTATTGTTTTTTGAATACAAAACGCGGACACCTTCCGGGAAATTACCGGAGAGCACGCTGTTTCTGCCGAAAATCAGTAGTCATGTCTTTCTTGTAATGCTATAATAATTCAAAATATTTTATACGGAGGCTGACATGAATTTACCAGATTATAAGAATATAAAAATTGCGTTTTTTGACATAGACGGTACAATGATCGATATCGGCAGCAGAAAAATTACGCCGAATATGCTGGAAACATTATCCGGACTTCAGAGAAACGGCATCAAAATCTGCATCGCGACAGGACGCCCGCCGGCAATTCTTCCCCGTTTTCAGGGAATTGATTTTGACGCATACCTGACATTTAACGCATCCTACTGCTACACAAAAGAGGAAGTTATATTCCGCAATCCTATCCCTGCCGCCGATGTGCAGACTGTTATCAGGAATGCGGCAAAAATCCACCGCCCTCTTGCCCTGGCCGGAGCCGACCGCATGGGCGCAAACGGAAGCGACACAGACCTGGAGGATTACTTTGCCATCTCTCAGCACAATCTGGAAATCATTGAAGATTTTGACGAATTGTCAAGAGAAGAGATATTTCAGATCATGATCGGCTGCCGGAAAGAAGAATACGCAGCTGTTCTTGAAGATGTAAAAGGCGCGCGAATCACCGCCTGGTGGGACAGGGCTGCAGATATTATCTCCGCAACCGGCAGCAAAGGATATGGCATTGAAAAAGTTCTGGAATATTACCATCTGGATAGAAAACAGGCAATCGCGTTCGGAGACGGGGCAAATGATATTGAAATGCTGCAGACTGTCGGTCTCGGAGTTGCCATGGGAAATGCCGGGGAAGATGTTAAAGCTGCAGCTGACCAAATATGCGGCACTGCGGCAGAGGACGGAATCTTTACTTACTGCCGTAATCACGGACTAATCTGAGAGGAACTCCATCAGAACCGACTTCTTGCGGCTCCCTGCTCCGGAAAATCTTTCTCACAAAAAGTCATGTCGGTTCTTCTGCAATTTTTCAGAAAAACCGACATGACTTTTCTTTATTCAATTGTGTACAGTCCGCTCTATCTCAGAAATTTCTTTATCAGTTTCAGCTTTGCCTCACTGTATGGCGGATAACCCGGTGATATACTTTTTCCCGGAGGCTTCTCATAGACTGCCCGCAGATGAGTGAATGTATCAAATCCATATTTTCCATGATACCGTCCCATCCCGGAATTACCGACTCCTCCGAAAGGAAGTCTGTGATTTACCAGATGATCTACCGTATCATTTACACACACTCCGCCCGAACATGTATGTTCCAGGATCCGATCCCGCACATCTCTGTCCTCTGTAAATATATACAGAGCCAGAGGCCGCTCTCTTTTATTCACAAAATCCAGCGCTTCCTGTAATTTCTTATAGGAGAGCACAGGCAGAACCGGTCCGAACAGTTCGTCCTGCATGGAGACCGCCTGATCCGCCGCTTTTCCTGAAACCGATCCCAGATCCAGGATCGCGGGACCGACGAATCTTCCTTTCTTTGTATGCTTTCCGCCGTATACAATCCACTCTTTATCCGCTTCCAGTATGTCCGTCAGCCGGCTGTAATGCCTGTCATTTACAATCCGCCCGTAATCCGGATTATCTGCTATGTTCTTTCCGTAAAGATCCTCTGCCGCCTCTTTCAGACAGATAAGCAGCCGGTCCCTGACGTTCTCATCCGCCAGTATATAATCCGGGGCAACACAGGTCTGGCCTGCGTTAAGAAGCTTTCCCCACATAATCCTTCTGGCGGCTGTCGGCAGATCTGCGCTCCTGTCCACCATAACCGGACTTTTTCCGCCCAGCTCCAGCGTTACCGGAATAAGATTTTCCGCTGCCGCTTTCATAATAAGACGTCCAATCCGCGGGCTTCCTGTAAAGAAAATATAATCAAACCGCTGTTTTAAAAGGAGCTGATTATCCACCCTGTCTCCCGCCGCGCACCAGATATATTCCGGACGGAAGGCATGCAGCAGCATACGACGGATAACCTCCGATGTATGCGGAGTCTGTTTCGATGTTCTGACTACCGCACAGTTTCCTGCCGCTATGGCGCTTATAAGCGGTTCCATCAGAAGCTGAAAAGGGTAATTATACGGACCGATTATAAGAACTGACCCATAAGGTTCCTTCCGTATCCGGCTCCTTCCCGGCTGCATATAAACCGGCGTGGGCACGTACTCCTCCCGGGCCCATTTTTCCACATTATGCATTGCCTGTGAAATGCCTGCAAGAACAAATCCGATCTCGGTCATATACGCTTCTGCCCTATGCTTCCCCAGATCCATTTTCAGCGCCTGCTCCAGTTCTTCTTCATAGCAGCGAACTGCCCTTTTCAGATGCTTCAGAGCCTTTTTCCGAAAAGAGATATCTTTTGTAACACCTTTACTGAAAAACTTTTTCTGTCTTTGCACAATCTTTTCAATGTCAGCGTACTCACTGTCTCCCATAACGGCTTCTCCTTCCCTCATAGTTATTTTTCAATAGAACCGATTCGTCTCCGGATCAATATTGCCGCTGCGCATATCAGAGCCGCAGCTGCCGTTGCGATCTGCCGGATAATATCCGTCTCCGTTATATTATCCCCCGTTTTCGGACTTGTATATTCTGATGGAACAGATGAAACTACAGTGCTGCTTTCACCGGCCCGGTCCAGTTCAAGCCGTGAAATCTTATCCGTCATTTCAAGAGACGGCGGAAGATCCGTCCGCATCTCTTTCATTTCCACAAGAGCATACAGGCTGAACTGATCTGTTTCAAACACGGCCATGCCATCCTGTACCACGAAAGAAACCGGAGTCATTCCTCCGTCTGTACTGATGTGATAAACAGCAAGCCGGGACAGATCATATTCCTCCGGAACCGGCATCCGCACTTTTACATTTCCCCCGGGCCGTACCGGCTGCATATCGGAAAAATCCGGTAAGGAGACAGAAAAGAAACTGATATCATACACCTGAAACTGATCTGCCGCAGCCGACAGCAGCGTCTGCAGAAGATTATAGTTTTCTCCGCCGGTCAGGGGAGTTACTATCATCAGGGTACCGGCAGGGAAAACTCCTGCTGCAGCTTCCGCGCGGATTCCCGTGGAAGAATCTGTCTGAGAAAATTCAGCCTGCGCCTGAACCTGATTTTCCTGATTATCCTCTGATCCATTTGCTTCAGCTTCTTTTTCTGCCTGCTCATCTCCGTCCTGTCCGGCTGTCTCTGCTTCTTTTTCCGGAGTTTCTCCTTCCGTAATTTCAGAGGTGTACTGTTCTTCCCGGAACTCTCCGTCCCCGCCGGGCAAATCCGCCGCAGGCAGCTCCTGAGACTCTTCTTCCAATACATCCGCATCTGGCGTATTCTCTGCCGATACACTCAGAGGCCGGACAGACACCGTAAGCGCCATTGCAAGCGCCACTACAGAAATACAGTTTTTAAAATATTTTTTTCTTCTATTCATACTGCCATCTCCTGTTCCGGGTTTTCCCTTATTCATTACAGTTTACAGCAAATTATTTCTGCTCTGCAGCTTTGCTTTTTATTATAGCATACTTCCCACTGCTTTTGAGCAGCCCCTTCTGCTTTTTCATTTTATTTTTCCCTGATTCCGCCAGCCCGTATTTTTCCTGATTTTTTCATCGGGGCGGCGCTTCTGTTCCGTCTTTTCCGCCTTTGCAGATCTTCGGCCCTGTCCTTTGCAGATCTTCGGCCCTGTCCCGGCTTTCCATTTTGGCCGGTTCATGGTATACTTAAACGAAAGCAGAAAAGCTGAAGCTGCATGCAAGGCTTTTCCCGGCACGATCAAAAATCAACCAAGAAAGGATGCATAATATGTGGGCTTACAATGAAACTTTTTATCAGATATATCCCATTGGATTCTGCGGAGCTCCTGTACACAATGATGGAATCACAGAACACCGTATTTTGAAAATCGGAGAATGGGCAGAATATCTCCAGAACCTTGGCATTGGTTCCATAATCCTCAACCCGATTTTCGAATCAGATAATCACGGTTACGACACAAGAGATTTTATGAAAATTGACTGCCGTCTGGGTACAAATGAAGATTTTAAAGAAGTCTGTCAGACACTGCACCGGCACAATGTCAAAATCATGCTGGATGGTGTATTCAATCATGTAGGACGCGGGTTCTGGGCCTTTAAAGACGTACAGGAAAAGAAATGGGACTCCCCGTACAAAGACTGGTTCTGCATCAACTTTGACGGAAACAGCGGCTACAACGACGGGTTCTGGTATGAAGGCTGGGAAGGACACTACGAGCTTGTAAAACTGAACCTGCGCAACCCGGCTGTAACAGACTATCTTCTCAGCTGCGTGAAAATGTGGATCGAGGAATTCGGCATCGACGGGCTTCGCCTGGATGTGGCATATTCCCTGGATCACGATTTTATGAAGCGTCTCCGGCATTTCTGCGAAGAAATCAAGCCAGGATTCGCTCTCATCGGCGAAGTACTGTTCGGAGACTATAATCTAATTGTAAATGACGAAATGCTCCACAGCTGCACAAACTATGAATGCTATAAAGGCATTTATTCCAGCTTCAACAGCATGAATATGTTTGAGATCGCGCACTCCCTGAACCGTCAGTACGGCGCGGAACAGTGGTGCCTCTACCGGGGCAAGCATCTGATGAACTTCGTGGACAATCACGATGTAACCAGAATTGCCAGCATACTGACAAACAAGAACCATCTGCCCCTGGCTTACGGCATCCTCTTCGGAATGCCCGGCATCCCCTGCATCTATTATGGCAGTGAATGGGGTGAAGAAGGCGAAAAAGCTCCGGATAATGATTATGCTTTGCGTCCCTGTTTCGAGGCTCCCAGTCCGAATGAACTGACCGATTTTATCCGGAAACTGATTGCTGTCCGCAGAACCAGCGACGCTCTGTGCAACGGCTATTACAAAAATGTAGTAATTACCAATCACCAGCTTGTCTTTGAGCGCAGAACAGATCAGGATCGTGTTCTGGTTGCAGTAAACGCATCGGATACTCCATATACTGCAGGCAGCGGGGAGCTTCAGGGAGAATATACCGATCTGCTGAATACCGATACAGGAAAAGATGCGAAAGCAGTTTCTGAAAATAAAGAATCCTCTGAAGATTCCGTTTCTTCCGGAACCGTATCTTCTGCATCCGCGGAAAAGATTTCGCTTCAGGGTCAGCTCCATATGCCGCCTTACAGTGTACAATATCTTCGTGCTGTATAGGCAGGCATTCCGGCTGTACCGGGCGATTCAATTTTATGTGACCCTCCTTATACCGGCAGACCGTCTATATCCTGTCACAGGAGAAAGACGGCCTGCCGGTATATTATCCGGTATATTATAGAGAAGCAGGAGTCAGACAGCCAGAAAATGCCGGCAGAAACCGCCCGTTTCACTCTTATAAAATTTTTTTAATTTTGGGGTTTACAAATAGAATTCAATGTGATAAGATATCACTTGTCGAGCGGAAGTGGCGGAATGGCAGACGCGCTAGATTCAGGTTCTAGTGGGAGTTAATCCTGTGAGAGTTCAAGTCTCTTCTTCCGCATTAATCCCGTAACCCGTGTGGTTACGGGATTTTTGATTTTTCCGCGTAAATACGCGTAAAGCGGGGCCTTGATTCTGGCAGAATAATTCCGAAATACGGAATCTGTATTGCATTTCAGAATGCCGTGCGGCACGAAACACTGCGTCCGGCCGCAGCAAAAATGCATATTGAAATTCACGCCCGCAGTGCTATAATAATTTGTATGGAAGCATAGCTCAGCTGGGATGAGCGTTCGCCTCACACGCGAGAGGTCACGGGTTCGAGCCCCGTTGCTTCCATTTTTCATGCCCTCCCGTTTTTACGGGAACATACCAGAACCTGCGCAAATACGCGGTTTCAAGAAATTAGTTATTTCGTACTCATTCTAAAATACTATAATCCGTGTTGCATTTTAGAATGATATGCAACACGAAATGCAACACGAAAATAGAAGATGATACAATATTCCACCCCGGAGCTGATGGCTCCGGGGTAAATTATTACTTATACTTGACGCCAATAGCCTTTCCGGATCCGTAATTAAGAATATAATACTCGTCCTCTAAGCCTGTCGGGATCAGAACCCACCTCTGTGCAAAATTTCCTTTCTTTTTCTGAATGCACAGCTTTTCTCCGCTTGATGCGATAACATAGTTGTTATTGGACGCACACTTGAGATATACGCAGGATGTAATCTCACTGCACTCTGCCTGTTCAAGCACAAACCGCTGAGATTTCGTTTCATTCCAACTATATGCCCACACTTCCTGATTTTCCGCCATCTTTCCATCGCGGACGCTCATATATGTTGTTGCTTCTACGTTCTTCAGGGAATAGGTATTGTCGCTGTGTTTATGCACGATCCAGCGATGCTCATTGGAATAATTAAGATACTCCATCCGCATCGTCGCCCAGTAATGCCCCGGCGTTCCGCCGTGATCAGCACTGGTTCCAGATGTTCCGTCTGAAGTTGACGTCGCTGCTTTTCCTGTAAGGCCTTTATATATCGCCGCTGCACATTTTTCAGCGTTCCAGACTTTAGCGTCGTCTTTGTCGTCGACAAAGCAGCACTCAATCAACATCGCCCGAGCCTTGGTATTTCGCAGGACGTACAGACCTTTGCTGATTTTTACACCGGCACATCCCGCCGGGGTTGTACTGTCAGATCTCAATGTATATCCAAACTCGTCCGCGATTGCATCCGCTACCGCTTTCGCAATATCCTTGATGTCGTTATCGTATATAAATATCTCTACGCCACCAGTCTTTCCGTCTCCCTTACTGTCCTTGCGGCCGCTATTGAGGTGGATACTGATATCATAATCAACTGTATGCTTGTTGCACTTAGCAACGATATTGGCCAGATTGGCTCCTGATGTTTTTCCCACGTCATCCGTGCAGTCGTACGCGGTATGGCCGTCACCTTTAAGCAGGGAAATTAACTTGTTTTTCACCTTTCTATCTTCCGTTACCTCATTCAGTATGCTCGCAGCACCCGGAACAATACTGTTATGTCCACCGTGTACATTGTATTTAGCCATCCTGTTCAGCCTCCCATTCATCTGCAATTTTTTCAGCTTCTGCAATCTCTTCTGCCGTAGGTTCTACGTCCATATCCAGTTCATAACCTTCTTTTTCCATTACTTTCTCATCTGACATATTATTCTCCTTTCCGTTGCGACGTCACAACACACATCCAACTATTAATCCTCTTCTGAATCTTCTGTACCTGCTTCCGGAATTCCGGCAATAGATGTCAGTATGCTGATAACTCCGGCCAGCACTGATGCAGACACAACATACTTCCAGTCCACCTGGCCAAGTGCCGCCGCCGTGCCGATTCCCGCGATAGCAGCCTGAGCCACTGTCTTTACAGCCCTGACTCCTGCAGCTTTCATCCATTTTTTCGTATCTACAGATACGTTAAGCACACAATTTTTAAGCATTATACTTCCACCTTTCTTTCCAAATCTTCTATTCTGTGGTTGGCCACCTTTATTTTTTCTTCTAACAGATAGGTCCGCTCCACAACAGAGTTATGCTTCTCGACTTTCTTCTCCAGCTGTTCTATCCGGTATTTTATGATCTGGGTACCGCCAAAACTCCCGGCAAGCGTTCCGATCAGGGAAAGAACAGCCACGATAACCGTGTCTGGCATTTTTTATCTCCCTTCTATAAAAATATGCATAAAAATAAGACCGGTTCACGGTCTGTCTCTGATGCTCATATGTATCACCTGCCTTTAAGCGTCTTCCCAGTCAGCCGGGTATTCGTCAGGGCTGAAATTGGTATCCCTCAGACACTTTTTTACGATACCATCCGTCCAAATCATGTATTCACCAGATTTGTACATGTCGTGCGCCCCGGTCGGAGCCTCGTATGGCAACGCATATTCCTTTTTCCGACTGTGCCACGGCTTCCAGAGCGTGCGGTTATCTATTGTCCAGTCCCGCTGTACAGTACCGTCGTAGGCAGTCATGCATTCGTACGGATAACCGGTCTCCGGGTGAGTGGCTACTTCTCCGGAATCGTGCTGTTTGTTTTGCACGTACACAGGAAACAGCGCCATGCACTGAATACCCAGTGTCTTGTCCTCAGACTCTGCAATCTGCGCCAGTACCGCCTGCGTCTGAATCTCCTGCAGGGCGGCTGTCGGGTCAGGCTGTGCCGGTTTCAGCTCCCATGTCTGGACAATCTTATTTTCCTGTTCCTGCCATGTTGGGACTGCCTGCTGTGTCTGTGTGGATACTGTAGGGGCTTCGGTTGTCTCTACATCTTTGTATCCCTGCTCTTTCAGCACGTCCTCCGGCGGATTGAATATTGTCTTTCCGTCCACTATGATTTTTCGTGGAGCATAGCTGAGTGCTCCGTTAATTAATTTTGCTAACAATGTATCATCTCCTGTCTATGATTTTATAGGTGTCAACCGTCCCATCTGCATGTGTTACGGTTAATTCTTTTGGAAGTGGTTGTCCAAAAACTTCAGAAATTACCATAAGTCTTATGTATCCCACATGCGGTTCTGTAATTGTAATTGTCGCGCCACCATCTCTGTTTGATGTCATATTTCCGTATGTGTAGTACTGCCTTATTCGTACTCTATCATTATAAGCAGTTAATTCATCACAACTTACAATGTCTCCCAATGTAACCGGTGCATATGTCGTCGCCCATGCGTTAGGATAATTAGAGTTATAAGTCGGAGGCGCGTTATATTTGCTTCCTGTGTCCAAAAACCCCGAGTCTATATACAATGTTCCGGCATATTCCATTTTGCCTTCCATCATCTCCCGCCGTCTCAGAAGTGACATAACATCACCTCCGGGACTTGACAGGACGCAATTTTTAGATTACGCCGAAGCCTGCTCTGCTCTGCTCTGCTCTGCTCTGCTCTGCTCTGCTCTGCTCTGCTCTGCTCTGCTCTGCTCTGCTCTGCTCT
>ERZ1090861.12-NODE-12-length-176526-cov-8.787036_pt1 | contig 176526 bp, 169 predicted proteins | sample MGYA00478482_ERZ1090861 | MGnify/ENA primary metagenome ERZ1090861 (study PRJEB33644, sample SAMEA5815744) | chicken gut metagenome | biome: Chicken; feature: Gastrointestinal Tract; material: Caecum | place: Ireland | collected 2019-01-01 | study: A study of the... | reverse complement strand
TGAACGCAACGCCCGTGCCGCAGTTGTCGCCCATGTTGCCGAACGCCATCATCTGGACGTTGACGGCAGTACCCCACGAATAGGGGATGTCGTTGTCGCGGCGATAGACGTTCGCACGGGGGTTGTCCCAAGAACGGAACACCGCTTCGACGGCGCCCATGAGCTGCACCTTCGGGTCGGTCGGGAAATCGTCGCCGATCTTGGATTTGTACTCTGCCTTGAACTGCTCCGCCAGCTCCTTGAGGTCATCGGCAGTCAGGTCGACGTCCTGCGTGACGCCGCGCTTTTCCTTCATCTCGTCGATGAGCTGTTCAAAGTATTTCTTGCCGACTTCCATAACGACGTCGGAATACATCTGGATGAATCTTCTGTAGCAGTCCCAAGCCCAACGGGGGTTGCCGGATTTCGCCGCCATGACCTCGACGACGTCCTCGTTTAAGCCGAGGTTCAGGATGGTGTCCATCATACCCGGCATGGAAGCGCGCGCGCCGGAACGCACCGACACGAGCAGCGGGTTTTCCTTATCGCCGAACTTTTTACCGGTGATCTCTTCCATTTTGACGATGTACTCCATGATCTGCGCCTGGATCTCGTCATTGATCTTTCTGCCGTCCTCATAATACTGCGTGCAGGCTTCGGTGGTAATGGTGAAGCCCTGCGGGACGGGCAGCCCCAGCCCGGTCATTTCGGCAAGGTTCGCGCCTTTGCCGCCGAGCAGGTTGCGCATGTCCTTGTTCCCCTCGGAGAACAGGTACACATACTTTTTACTCATGCAAATACCTCCATTTTTTGATACACTTGGGAAGTTATGGTTGTCCGGATGCGAACACCCGCATTCGGGCACAGAGAACCAACGGTTATTTTACCATAATCTTTTCGGAATTTCCATAGTTTTCTTGATTTTTCCGTACATTTTATGAATACGGGGCAAAAGGCACGCCGTTTTGCTTCTTTTTAATGGATTTTGCACAAGCGCCCCGCGGCAGTTCGGGCTGCTACGGGGCGCTTTCCTTTGTATCTCCTATATCTCAGGCATTCAGCTCCGCTTCAAACTCCGGCAGCAGCATCTGCTTGGTCGTGGTGAACACCACATAGCCGGAAACGGCGTTGTAACCGTCGTTGCCGGTAAGTCCGCCTGTGCGTTTGATCTTGCTGCAATCGGCGGAAACGCTGTATACATACTTCAATGTGTCCGCATTGCGCAGGAGCTTACCGGACGAGTCCGTTTTGCCGTTAAACTGCCAAACCTGATTGCTGTCGCTGACAGGATCGGTGTAAACCGCCGCAAGCAGCGACGTGTCCAAGCCGTATTTTTCGGCAACGGCAACAATGAATTTATTAGAGGGGTCGTCTGTGAACAGGGTGGTGTAATCTTCTTGCGGCATAGTAAGTCCTAACGGCAGGGTGGTGCCCGCCTCGGTCGTCTGCGGTGCAGCGGATTGTGTCTCGGTATTACCGGAGGCCGGTGTCACCGCCTCGGTCGTCTGTGCATTAACGGTCGTCTGTGCGGCGGAGACCGTCGCAGTCTCCTCGCCCGGCGCCGCGCCGTTGCCGCACGCGCAAAGCAGGAGCAGCACAGCGCAGAGCACAAAAATTTTATATATTCTCATGGCAAAGCACCTGATTCTTTCGGTGGATAGGAAAATCGGCGGCGCCGAAACGCCGCCGATCTCGTTTTTGCTGCACTTGACTTACGCAAACATCCCCATAATCTTCGAAACGATTTCACCAAGGAAAGCGGTGATTTCCTCAACGGGGAACCCTTTGCCTGCAAGGAGGTTCATCAGTTCGCTGAATGCCTCACCGATCGAAGCCATGATCGCATTGAAATCCATGAGCTCACCTCCTTTGCTTTCCCAAATTTGTATTCTTATTATATCAAGCCTTTTTGCAGTTGGCAATAGAAAGCAGTGAAAATGTTATACAAAAAGTGAAACTCCGATTTGTGAAAAATCCCAATTACATATCGATTTTTTTCCATGCTTTTGCCGAATAATCGTCTTTATTTCTTTTTGTGTTGATTAAAAATTTTTCCTTTTTGTTTCGTTTTCAAGATATGAATATAACATTTACCCTATGCTTGTTAAAAACATATCAATTTAAAGGCCGCATCGGCGCGCCGCAATTTTTGTTGAATTTTCCGTCAAAGCATGCTACTATTTTGTAAATATCCCCGCCGTGGCAAACGGCAATGCACGGGAATGTGAGGTGTACCTATGCCGGGATCGTCCCCGCGCTGCCCGCACGCGAAAAAGTGCGGCGGCTGTCAGCTGCAAAACTTAAGCTACCCGCAGCAGTTACAATACAAGCAGGTCAAGTGCATCCGCCTGCTCGGGTCGTTCTGCCATGTGGACGAGATCCTCGGCATGGAAACGCCCTACCACTACCGCAACAAGGTACAGGCGGCGTTTGCGCGCACACGCGGCGGCAAAATCATTTCGGGCGTATATCAAGCGGCAAGCCGCCGTGTTGTGGCGGTGGAAAGCTGCCTGATCGAGGACGAAAAGGCGGACGAGATCATCGGCACGGTACGCACGCTTTTGGGGCAGTTCCATCTGTTGCCCTACGATCCCGATACCGGAAAAGGCTTTTTGCGCCATGTGCTCGTGAAACGCGGCTTCAAAAGCGGGCAGATCATGGTCGTGCTCGTTACGGGGTCGCCCGTTTTCCCGGGAAAACAGGCGTTTGTGCGCGCGCTTTTAAACAAGCATCCTGAGATCACGACGATTTTGCAAAACGTCAACGGCGCGCACACAGGGCTTGTGCTCGGCGAACGGGAACTTGTGCTGTACGGGCCGGGCAAGATCGAAGAACAGCTCGGGGACTGCACGTTTCAGATCAGCGCCAAGGCGTTTTATCAGATCAACCCCGTGCAGACCGAGGTGCTTTACAAAAAGGCGCTGGAATTCGCCGCGCTCGACGGCACGCAAACGGTCATAGACGCCTATTGCGGGACGGGTACCATCGGCATTTTTGCGGCAAAGCACGCAAAGCAGGTCATCGGCGTGGAGCTGAACGGCGACGCGGTAGCGGACGCGCGCAAAAACGCCAAGCGAAACGGGGTCGATAACATTCGTTTTGTGAAAGAGGATGCGGGCGCATTTTTGACAGACATGGCGCGTGCGGGCGAACACGCGGACGTAGTACTGATGGATCCGCCGCGCGCGGGCAGCAGCCTCCCCTTTCTTCGGTCGCTCGTGCGTCTTGCGCCTGCGCGGGTGGTGTATATCTCCTGCAATCCTGAGACCCAGCGGCGCGACCTGCTGTTCCTTTGCAAAAACGGCTACCGCGTCAAAAAGGTTCAACCCGTCGATATGTTCCCGCATACGAATCATGTGGAGACGGTTGTCTTGCTTTCCCATAAGTCATAGGAACAAGTAAGGTGTATGGGTTATGAATCGGCTTTTAATTGTTGACGGCAGCAATCTGCTGTTTCAAATGTTTTTCGGAATGCCTGCAAGAATCGCAAACGAACAAGGTAAAGCCATTCAGGGCACGCTCGGTTTTGTTGGGGCATTGCTGAAAATAATACGCAAAACCGAACCTACGCACATTGCCGTGTTTTTTGACGGCGAACACGAAAGCATTCGCGCAACGCTTGACTCTGCATACAAAGCAAATCGGGTTGATTACAGCGAAATGCCGGAGGAGAATAACCCGTTTTCGCAGTTGCCGGATGTATATGCAGCTCTTGATTATCTCGGTATAAAACATGCAGAAACATGTTCCTGTGAAACCGATGACTGGATCGCAGGATATGCTTTTACATATGGGCAGGAAAATGAGATTGTCATTTCATCATTTGACAGCGACTTTTTTCAGCTTGTAACGGATCATGTATCGGTACTTCGATATCGCGGTGATAATACCGTTATATGCACACCCGAATACATAAATAAAAAGTTCGGAATCGTCCCTTGCCAATATGCCGATTTCAAGTCGCTCATGGGGGATGCTTCGGATCACATTAAAGGTGCTGACAGGGTCGGTCCGAAAACAGCAGCTTTATTGCTCAATGAATTTGGTACTCTTGAAAATATACTTGCAAATGCGGCGGATATAAAAAAACCGTCCATTCAAGAATCCATAACCCGAAACTCCGAAAAGTTGAGAACAAATTATATGCTTATCAAGCTGGATAATGCAACGCCGTTGCCGTTTGTCATGGACGAGCTTAGATATATCTTTCCCGAAACAACCACAAAAGAGGTTTTAAAAGGGATACGTCTTATCAAGCACTGAATTCGGTTAGCCAAATCCAGTATGTGGAACGAATAGGGAGATTTGAATTTTGCTGGAAAGAGGTAATATCGTTAAGACGGCGGCGCTGCTTTCCCGCAAAAACCGATAGCGTAATCCATGTAAAAGTTGAGTTTGGAAAAGTATGGGAAGTGTTGATATGATTCAAATAGATGCAGAGGGTTTCTGCTTGGTAGAGCCAAGTGAAATATACGCAGAACAAATCCGCGAATACAGACAGGATTTTTTGGATACCAATTGTTCGATGGATGGTAGCGGCCCGCTTCGCAAATACAAGAATCCTATCAAATACATTTCAGAATGCAAAAAATACACGATGCCGGAAACTCTTCCGAAAGGAACGGTTATTGCAACGCAGTTCTTTTATATTCGTAAATCGGATAATCGTCTTGTCGGAATGATACAAGTGCGGCATTACTTGAACGACTATCTTTCTAAGTATGCCGGACACATCGGATATTCGATAAGACCGAGCGAAAGACGAAAAGGCTATGCAACGGCAATGTTGAACGCTGTTCTTCCGTATTGCAGGAAAATCGGTCTTCATAAAATACTCATAGCCTGTGTTGACGGCAATATAGGAAGTGAGAGGGCGATCCTTAATAATGGTGGCATCTACGAATCTACTGTATATGAAGCAGACAAAAACCTCCGTCTGAAGAGATTTTGGATAACCCTATAACGGAAGTAATGAAAAAGGGGCTTTTTATGCAAGGCTACAATTTGCTTGTTATTTTCAGCGAGGATATGCAAACCGTTTTGATGTGCAAACGAAAGCGCGCGCCGTATCAGGGGTTGTCCAACTTCCCCGGCGGAAAGATCGAAAAGGGTGAGGACGGTCTGCACGCCGCTTACCGGGAATTGCAGGAGGAGACCGCGATCACCGAAGCGGATGTGCATTTGACGCATTTTATGGATTTCACCTATCATGCGTTTGACCTGTATTTGGAGGTGTATGTGGGGCGGCTTCGCCGTACAGTACACGCCCGCGGAACGGAAAACGATTTGTATTGGTCTGCGCTTGACCATGATTTTTTTGATGAGTCGCAATATGCCGGGGAGGGCAACATCGGGCATATTCTCCGCGAGATCGAGCTGTATCAAGATAAAATACCGCTGTGATTCGTCCTGCCGAAAGATCCGCCGCGTTTCGGTGCGTTGCGCTGCGGGAAGGCAAGGTGTTTTGCTGTGTAAAATTTTCAGCGGGCGTGCACATTTCGTGCACGCCCGCTTTGGTTTTTTCCGGCGGTTTTTCCCGCGCTTAAAGGGCGCGGCCGAGCGCATACGCCTGCTGCATACAGGAGCTTTTGCGCGTCATGGAGGGTGTGCCGCAGCCGGTACAGGGGTGAATATCCGCATGGGCGGCATCCGGCACCTCTGCCGTATGCCCCGCCTCTTTTGCGCCGCGCAGAAAAGCCTCTGCCAGCAGATTAGACGAACCGTTTCGGTTCGGGCTGCCCTCCAAAACGGCGATCCTCATAAAAGTCTCCCCTTTTTTCTGTTTTCGGTTCTTGCAAAGCCGTCGTCCGCTCGGCTAAGCATAGGGTGCAAGCCACCGCCCGGCAAACGACTGCACAAGCATGGGGACGGTATAGGCAACATAATCGACCTGCGCGCGCGCCATGGCTTCCTTTTGCTTTTCCGTATGTGACGTATACGGGTACACGCCGAACAAGAACGGGAAGAAGGCATACAGAAACGCCTGCCGATCCGCCGCCGTCATTTGCGGAAAAGAACGTTCCAGCGCACGCGACAGGGTTTCAAACGCACGCGCATATTCGAGCTTGAACGCCACGAGATTTTCGATGCGGCTGCCACATTCCATGTCATACAGGTTCATAGACATGAGCTTGAGCATACAGCCGCGCTTTTCCAGCGTGGAGCCGAGCGCTTCTGCAAAATCCTTAACACGAAGCGGTGCGCGGGAGATCAGCGCGGCTTCCAGCTGCGCACACCACGCCGCATGCTCGCGCGTAAGCAGTGCCAGAAAGATCTCCTCTTTCGTGCGGAAATAATTGTAGATCGATGTGCGCGTAAATGTAGTTTTTTCGCCGATGTCCCGAATCGTGATGTCCCGGAAGCCCATGGTCTCATACAATTCGGCGCAGGCGTCTATGATCTCGGTTTCCCTGGCGCGGGATAGAGCTTTCGATCCTTTCGGCATGGTTCTCTCCTTTACATCAACCGCAATCGTCTAATGCTTGCTTTGCGAACGCAGCCGCGTCGCGGCCATGCACAAGGCTTCCCGTTTGCCAGTGCAGCTGCGGATAATGCGCCTGCAAATACCGTTGTGCATACGCCATCCCGCTGCCGCCGGAGGTGGCAAAGGGGATCAGCGTTTTATCCGTCAGATCAAGGCCTTCCAGAAAGGTGTCCACCACGCGCGGCTCCACGCCCCACCAGATCGGGAACCCGACAAAAACAACGTCATACGCCGCCACGTCCGGCAGAGCCTCGGCAAGCGCGGGGCGGCTTTCCGGCGTCTGCATTTCTACACTGCTGCGGCTTTGCTTGTTGCGCCAGTCCAGATCTGCCGCCGTATAAGGCTGCTGCGGGCGGATCTCATACAGGTCTGCCCCAACCGCCTGCGCCATGGTCTTTGCCGCGTCGGCCGTTACGCCGCTTGCGGAAAAATAAGCGATCAATACTTTCTTATCCATTTAAAAGCTCTCTTTCAAAATGTTCACGATCTCCTCGTGATCCAGCACTTTGTATCCGCCGTTCATCACAAGCGTTCCGTCGGCGTTCATTTCCGAGCCTGTGCCGACCATCGTCAGCACACAGCCCACCGGCAAAGTCTCACAAGACGGCTCCTCAAAGCGGATGTAATTTTTTTCCCACGGGTCTTCCTCGCAGTTGACGGAAACAGAAACCGCCTTTGCATAATCGCATACCGAGCCGCCGCCGACTGCTAACAGCAGATCCGCCTGATGCCGGCGGGCAATCTCGATCCCTTCATACAGCTTATCTACCGTGGGATTGGGCATAACACCCGCGATCTCCGCCACGTTTTTGCCGCTTTCCGCCAAGATCTTTCGAACATCGTCATAAATGCCGTTCTTTTTGATGGAACCGCCGCCATAGATCAGCACGATGTTCTCGCCGTACTTCGGAAGCTCTGCGCTTAAACCGCTAAGCGCGTCCGCGCCGAAATACAGTTTTGTGGGATTGCAATACGAAAAATCGCCTAACATAAAAAAGCCTCCTTAGAAAAAGCATCCTTGACAAGCCTGCGTGCTGCACATCTTGCCTCATGTGTTTTGACACAGTGTCAGTATCTGTATTGTAGCACTATTCTGACACCGTATCAATATTGTTTTTAAAATTTTCCCGCTTCTGTGCAAATAACCTCCGGCGCCGCTTTTAAAAGCGGATCTATTAAGATCCTTTTCAACTAAGATGCCGCAACCGTCTTTCAAAATAAAGCAGTTCATGCTTTATAAAAGATTGAACGGACAAAACCGCATCCTGCGCCGTCTTTCTTTTCGGTAAAGCGCGGATGGGGCCGGCATACCGTTCCCGTCCGCAGAATCTATGTCGTCAGAGGACTTCCGTATGAAAATTCCCGAACTCCGACAACTCAAGGACAACACCGTCTACATGCTTCGGAACTGGTACCGCTGGCACCGCCGCAGTTTTCTGTATCTTGCGGCGCGCATCCCGGCGCTTGTCGCCGTGCCGATGCTTATGGCGTACGCGCCGAAGGTCATTATGGACTGCGTGACCGCACACGCGCCTGTCTCCACGCTCGTGCTGCGCGTGGCGCTTTTGAGCGCGGGCATCGCGGCGGCAAGCTGGATCGCACCGTTCATGCAGCAAAAGCTCATCGGCAGCTCGCAGATCCTGCGCATGCGCTATGCGGTGCTTTCCTTCCGCAAGACCATGACCGCCGACTTTGTGGACGTGGAAAGTCTTGCGGGGCGCGAGCGCTTAGAACGCAGCCAGACCTTTGTAAACGGCAGCTACAGCGGCGCGCAGGATTTCTGCGAGGTCGTCTGCATGCTCGCGCAGAGCATCTTCGGCATCATTTCCTCTGTTGCGCTCCTTTCAGAGCTCCCCGCTTTGATGCTGTTTTTGATCGTTGCGGCGTGCGCCTGCGAGTTTTTGCTGTTTCGGCTGGAATACCGTGCCGACCGCAAAAGCCGCGACGAACGCAACCGCCTGCTTGTGAAATTCTCCTATTTTTACCGCACGAGCCACGAGTTTGCCGCAGGCAAGGACATCCGCCTGTACGGGCTTGGGGACTGGTTCATCAAGATCACCGCCGACGTTCTGCGCACCTACACACGTGTGATCGGGCGGTATTTGGGTGTTTCGTTTTCCGTCTCCGCGTCGCGCGCGCTTGTTTCCGCCGCCCGCGACGGTATCGCCTATTTCTTTTTGATCTCTGCGGTGCTTAACGGCTCTGCTTCCGTTTCGGATTTCATCTTCCTGTTCGGCATCGTCACGGGCTTTTCGGGCTATGTGACGATGCTCACAACGCAGTACAACCAGCTCATCCGCTGTTCCTTGGAATGTTCGAAATTCCGCGAATATGTGGAAAGCCCCGAGCGCGGGCAGGTATCTCTTCCTGCCCTGCCGAAAGCAGACGGCTATGCGGTGGAATTTCGCGACGTGCATTTCCGCTATCGGGATGCCGAAGAAGAGACCATCCGCGGGATGTCCTTCTCGGTCAAGGCGGGCGAAAATATCGCCATCGTCGGCGAAAACGGCGCGGGCAAAACGACCGCCATCAAACTGCTGTGCGCGCTGTATGCGCCCACTTCCGGCGAAGTGCTCGTGAGCGGCAAGCCGCTGTCAACGGTTTCGCAGAAAAGCTGCTTTGACCTGTATTCCGTCGTGTTTCAGGACTACCGCTTTTTGCCCGTGAGCATTGCCGAAAACGTCGCGCTTTGCGAAGAAGACAAGATCGACCGCGACAGGCTTTGGGACTGCCTTGCGAAAGCGGGTATCCGCGAAAAGATCGAAAGTCTGCCCGAACGCGAGAACAGCATGATGGATAAAAGCGTTTACAAAACGGCGGTGGATTTTTCGGGCGGTGAAAAGCAAAAGCTTCTGCTTGCCCGTGCCTTATATAAAGACGCGCCCATCCTCATTCTGGACGAGCCGACCGCCGCGCTTGACCCCATAGCGGAAAACGAGCTGTATTTGCAGTACAGTGCGCTTTCCGCACACAAGACCTCGTTTTTTATTTCGCACCGTCTTTCTTCCACACGGTTCTGCGATAAGATCCTGTTTTTGTCGGACGGCAAGATCGCGGAATTCGGCACGCACGAGGAACTTATGCAGAAGCGCGGCAAATATTACCGCATGTATGAGCTGCAAAGCTATTATTACCGGGAGGAGGCGGACGCCATATGACCCGTTACATACGCGCCTATCTGCGGGCGTTCCGGCAGACCGCGCAATTTGAGCCGCTGCTCATCCCCGTCGCCGTACTGTTAGCCCTTTGTATGGGCGTAAAGCCCTTTATCAACATTTATTTTTCGGCGCGCATCGTCGCCGAGCTTTCCGGCGCGCAGGCCGTGCGCACGCTGGTCACGCTTGTAGCGGTGTGTTTGGGGCTTAACTTCCTGTTACAGCTCTTGACCGACTTTTTGACGCCGACGTTTTACATGCTGCGCAGCCGCCTGTATGAAAAAGAGCGCATGACCGTGGAGCACAAGCTGTTCCGGCTGGATTTCGCGAAGCTTGAGGACAGCTCGTTTCAGGAGCTTGTGCATCTGCATACGGAATCCATGGATAAGATCTTCTCGGCGTTCGTGCAGCTTTGCTGGATGTTCAAGGATTTCCTGACCGGTGTTGTGACATTGGTCTGCGCCGTTGCGCTGATCTTTCCGCTTTTGAAGATCGGCGTAACGAAAACGGGCGAGGGCTTTTTGCACTCCCCATGGTTCTTAGCCGTTTTGGGTGCGGGGATCGCCGTGGCGGTGGTCATTATCCTGCGTTTGAGCAGCCGCACGAGCCGCATCTGGTTTCAGTCCAACGAACGCTACGGCAGGCTCAACCGCCTGTTCCGCCGCTACCGCGACCTGCTGGCGGACTACAATTCCGGCAAAGAAGTGCGTTTGTACAACGAACGTCCGCTGATCGAAAAAGAGGCGACCGAGCAGCTTTTGACCAAAGGCGAAACGATCCTGCACGAGACCTCGCGGCAATCCGCAGCGGCGAGCGCGTATATCGCCATCGTCGGAGCGCTGGTGGGCTTCGGCGTTTACACCTTCATCGGCGTAAAAGGCACGCTCGGGCTTTTCGACATTGAGGCGCTGGTGCGCTACATCGGCGCGTTCATGCAGATGATCACGGGCATCACCTCCATCGCGACCACGCTCGGGCGGCACGCGGAAATTTTGCCGAACCTCGAATACTTTTTCCGCATTGCCGACACAAAGACCGACATGACCTACGGCGACAAAGAAGTTGACCTGCAATCGGTCGAAATTGAATTCCGCGACGTCTGGTTCAAATACCCCTCGGCGGATGACTACACCTTAAAAGACATTTCCCTGAAGATCAAAAAGGGAGAGCGGCTGGCGGTGGTCGGGCGCAACGGCTCGGGCAAGACGACATTCATCAAGCTCCTGTGTAGGCTTTACGATCCCGACCGCGGCACGATATACGTCAACGGCGTAGACCTGCGCGAGCTTTCAAGAGAGTGCTGCACAAAGCTGTTTTCGGTCGTGTTCCAGGACTTCAAGCTGTTCGCGCTGACCGTGTCGGAAAACTTGACCTGCGGCGAGGTGCCCGACGAAGCGCGCCTGCGCCAAAGCCTGACGCAGGCGGACGTGTATGCGCGCGTACAGCGCATGCAAAAGCAGGCAGACACGCCGCTTTACAAGGACTTGGATAAAGACGGCGTGGAAATTTCGGGCGGTGAAGCGCAAAAGCTCGCGCTTGCCCGTGCGCTTTACAAGGATGCGCCCATCGTGGTGCTTGACGAACCGACCGCCGCGCTCGACCCCGTGGCGGAGCACAAGATCTACCAGCAGTTCAACGCCTTTGTCGAGGGGAAAACGGCGATCTACATTTCGCACCGTCTCTCCTCCTGCCGCTTCTGCGACACCATTGCAGTGTTCCGCAAGGGCGAGCTTGTGCAGTGCGGCGCACACGAAGCGCTCGTACATGCCAAGGGCGAATACAAGCGCCTTTGGGACGCACAGGCGGGGTATTATATAGACGATCGGGCTTAGGTGGAAGATCCTTTATAAGACACAAAAACGGGACGGCACAAATTGTGCCGTCCCGTTTGGTTTTTGCGTGCTTTTACTTAAACGCGCAGATTTGGTTGAGCGGGAATTTACCGTCGCTGTATTTCTGCGCGCCGGACTCAAAAATACCCGTGACCGCATCGTCTTTCATATCTACGCCCTCCAAAAGCGGCGGCAGACGCAGGCTTTGTGTCTGTGTGTCCTTTGTAAGTGCGTAAACGGGCACTTCGCCGCCGGGCACGGTCAAATAATAGGCGGGTTCGCGCACGGTGACGTCTGTATAGTACAGCAGATGCGAATCCGTGTTGCGCCCGTAGGAGGTGCTTAAAGCAAATCCGCCGTCCGCCGTGCGCGCCATGCCCTGCACGAGGTTCGGCGTGGTGCAGGCAAACGCGGGGATGGGGATCATCCCGTTGCCCGCATCGAACGCGGCGTTTAAAGCTTCGAGCGCGTAGGCATTCAAGCGGGAAAAGTGGATCTCCGTCATGGACATCTGCATGTGATGCGTCTCATCCGTGCCATAGCGTTCATCCGGGTAATAGGTATAAAACTCCCCCGCATACAGATAGGTCCCGTCGCAATGGATATACGAGCAGCGCACGTCCGTGTCCACAAAGCTGTCGAGCACCAGCGTACCGCCGTCGGGCAGTGCCCCGACCGTTTCCAGCGAAAAGCGGTAGATACTGTCCCCGGAGCAGAGGTACAAATATGCGCCGCCGTCCGCAAGCCCGCCCGCATGACCGGTGAAATCCGTGCCGTCGGCGTTTTGCAGATGCAGCGTTTTGGTGCGTTCTCCCGTAGCAGCATCCACAAAGCTCAAAACGGACGCTTTATCATCGTGGTAGTAGGAGAGCACATACGCCCCCGCCGTCTCGCAGTAGCAGTAGCCCTGCGGGACGTAGCCGTTTTCGGTCTCAGGGATCGCGGCAAGCTCTGTATAGCCCGTGTAGTCGTTGTCGGTTTTTATGGCTCCTCGAACGCCGCGTCCGATGTATTCCGTAGCGTTCGCCAAAAACGCGCGGTACCCCGTCACCGCGCGCGGGGTATTCATACCGCCCACGAAATAGCCCGCCACGCCCACAACGATCGCGCACGCGAGCACGACGGCGATCGCTTTGCCGATTTTTTTGCCGACGCCTTTTTTCTTCATTTCCGTTTCCTTTCCCAAGCAAAAAGGGCGCGCTGAAACTACAGTGCGCCCTTTTGTTTTGTGCTTATTTCGCCAGCGCGGCAACTTCAAGCATATACGTGCCGATCTGCCCGCCGAATTCAGGCGCGCCGTCCATGATCAGGCGGCCCTTCTTGACGGCTTCCAGCATATCGTCCGTGCCGAGCAGAATGCCCAGCGCGCTGTCGAGGCTGTCAAAGCGCAGCGTAAAGAACGGCATGGCGCGCTTGTATTCGCCGCGGCCCGCTCTCGACTTGCCCGCCTTGATACGCAGGTATGCAGACACCTGCGGATAGCCGTTGACCGCCCACGCGTAAACGCGGTCGGGACTTTTGGAAGTCCAGTCGTGGATGTCCTCATGCCCCATTTTATTAAGCTGGCTGATGCCGGAGGACAGAAGATAGAAGAAGCATTTGACCATAAGCTCCTTGGTCGCTTCATCCTCGGGCGCTTTGGTCGCACCAAGCAGCGAGGACATTTTGAGAAGCGTCATCAAAAACGCCTTGAATGCCCCGAAATGCTTGACGACGCCGCGCATCTTCGGCAGTGTGGCGGGACTGATCTTGCCCTTGAAAAAGGCATTCATCGCCTCCACGCTCTTGAATTCCAGCTCCACATGCGGGCGGGGATCCACTTTATTGAGGTGCACGAGCCACTCGTCGCTGTTGACCACAAAGTGCATCCCGACCTTGCCGCCCTCCGCGTCCGGGTCAAGGGCGCTGACTTGAATCACGGCATGCACCTTGGCAAATTGCTTTTTCAAGGACGGCACATCGGTGGCGATGACCTTGACCAGCGGCAGCGCGGCGTTGAAAAAGATCTTATTGGAATACAGTTCTTCTTTGGTATGCAAAACTTTCACGCTCCTTTCGGTACTGCCGGGGGAAAATCAGACCTCGTCGTCCCAGTTGTCGTCGAGCTCGAAGTCCTTATGCATGACCTCGCGCACGGCTTCGATGATGCCGTTGGCGTCGATGCCGACGATGGACATGATATCCTCATGCAGCCCGATGGGCGCGAATTGGTCGGGATGGCCGAGCTTTTTGAACGCGCAGCCCTTGCCGGATTCCACAACGACCTCCGCGACCGCGGAACCAAGCCCGCCGAGCACACTGTGATCCTCGACCGTGATGATGCGGCGGGTATCCTGCACCGCCTTGAGGATGGCTTCCTTGTCGATGGGCTTGATCGTATGCATATTGAGCACGCGCACCTTTAAGCCGTCGGCATTCTCCAGGAACTTTGCCGCTTCGCGCGCCTGGAACACGCACGAGCCGCAGGCGATGACCGTGATATCGGTGCCGGGATGGACCTCCACCGCCTTGCCAACCTCGAAGCCGTAATCCTCGTTATCGTACAGCACGCGGTCAAACCCACGGTTGATGCGGATGTAATAGGGGCCAAAATTCTCATACGCCGCCTTGACCGCGTTCGCGGTCTCGTAGCCGTCCGCCGGGCAGATGACCGTCAGGTTCGGCATGGCGCGCGTCACTGCCAAATCAACAATGGCGTGGTGCGTGGAACCTGCCTGCCCAAACGACGTGCCCGCGTGGGTGGCGATGATCTTTGCATTGACGTTCTGATAGCAGATGTCGGTGTGCAGCTGGTCTGCCGCACGCAGCGACGCGAACACCGAGAAGGTGGAGGCGAAGGGAACAAGCCCCGCGCGCGCCATACCTGCCGCGACGCCCAGCATGTTCTGCTCGGCAATGCCGACGTTGAACACGCGCTCCGGGCAGGCGTTGGTGAAGTCCTGCAGCTTCGTCGAGGTGGCAAGGTCCGCCGTGACCGCGACGATCTCCTTATGTTCTTTGGCAAGTTCCGCCAGCGTTTTGCCGTAGATTTCCGAAGTGGAAAGCTCGGGGGTCTCAATGACGTTATAAACAAATCCTCCAGCCATTACGCAAACTCCTTTCCGCAGCGCGCAATGCGCTCGGCGCTGTATTCATCCAGATCCTTCGCGGCGGTTTTCGCCATTTCGTCGTCGATCGCGCCGTAATGCCATTTGTAGTTGCCCGCCGTCAGCTTGATGCCGACGCCCTTGACGGTATCCGCCACGATGACGCTCGGTTTTTCGGTGCAGGCATGCGCCTCGTCGATGGCGCGGCACAGATCCACGATGTCGTTGCCGTTGCAGGTGATCGTGTTGAGCCCGAACGCCGTGAATTTATCGGCCAGCGGCTCGAGCTTCATCACGTCCTCGGTATCGCCGTCGATCATGCAGTGGTTGCGGTCGACAATGGTGATGCAGTTGATGAGGTTGTAATGGCGGATGGTCATTAAGCCCTCCCAGTTGGAGCCCTCATCCAGCTCGCCGTCGCCGGTGACGACATAAGTCGTGTAATCCTTGCCAAGGACCCGTGCGGCGATCGCCGTGCCTGCGGCGATCGGGATGCCGTGGCCCAGCGACCCGGTGGACGCATCTACGCCGACGACCTTGTTGGAATCCAGATGGATGCCCATTTTGGAGTTCGTCAGGTTGAAGGTCTTAAGCTGCTCGGGATCGTTCCAGCCGAGGTCGCACAGCACGGGCGCATAAGCGATGCCCGCGTGGCCTTTACTCAGAATGAAGCGGTCGCGATCCTCCCACTTCGGGTCATCGAGCTTGATGTTCAGATAGCGGTGATACATGACGGTCAGAATGTCCATGACACTCATGCCGCCGCCGATGTGGCCGCTGCCCGCCCAAACCGTGGTTTGCAGGCAGAGGTGGCGCAGGTCGTTTGCCTTTTTCTCCAGCGCCAGCCACTCGTCCTTGGTCAAAGGTGCTCTTTGCATAGTTTTCCTCCCTTATATCGCTGCGGCGGATGCCGCAAATCGTTTCCGCTTTCTTAAGCTTTGAGCTCCGGGTGCCGCTTTTCGACCACGCCGAATGCATCCTCTGCGATCTCGATCGCCTTTTTGATGTCCTCGTCGGTGACGGCGGCGTTGATGAAGTGGTTGTGGTGCGACGCCAAAAACAGCCCGCGGCTGACGCATTCGGCGATCCATTCCTGATGGAGCATCAGGCTGTCGTCGTTGGCAATGCGCAGATAGAAGAGCGCCGGCTCGCCCGAAACAACCAGATCGAACCCGTGCTCGGCGGCTGCCGCCTTGAAGCCCTCCGTGAGCTTCGTACCCTTTTCACGGAACATGGTCGGGATGTCGAGCTTCTTCATTTTGTTGATGCACGCGATGCTCGCCGCAAACGGGACGGCGCTCATCCAGTACGAGCCCGTGTAGGTGATGCCCGAAACCGTGCTCTTCATATGCTCGCCGCCGCAAAGCGCCGACATGTTGTAGCCGTTGGCAAGCGCCTTGCAGAAGCAGATGAGGTCGGCTTTGATGCCATAGTAATGGTCGGAGCCCTGCAGATCAAGGCGGAAGCCCGTGCGCACGTCGTCGAAGATGAGCACCATGCCCTTTTCGTCGCAGAACTTGCGCACCGCCTGCCAATATTCCTTGGAGGCGACTTCATTATCCTTGAAATTGCCGTGGTCGTAAGGCTGTGCAATGAGGCCCGCCACATCGCCGTCGCAGGCATTATAAGCGTCCTCCAAGGCTTGCAGGTTGAACCACGGCACGACCACGTTGTTTGCAACGTCCTCGGGCAGGATGCCGGGATAGTCCACCTTCTGCGCCCACTGGAAGTCGCCGTGGTAATAGCCCTTTAAGAAGAACATCTTCTTCTTATGCGTGTGCGCGCGCGCGGCCATGACCGCAAGCGTGGTGGTGTCCGAGCCGTTCTTTGCAAAGAACGCCCAATCCGCCGAAGCAACGGTATCCACCAGATTTTCGGCACATTCCACCATGACCTTCGACGGCGAGGTGGTGCAGTTGCCGAGCTTTAACTGCTTGAGTGCCGCGGCATCCACATCGGGGTCGTTATAGCCGAGCACGTTCGGCCCGTAGGCGCACATAAAGTCGATGTATTTGTTGCCGTCCACATCCCAGAAATAGGTGCCCTGTGCCTTTTCCGAGAAGAAAGGCCATTTCGAGACCGGCACCCAAAGCCCTTCGGCGGGGCCGAGATGCCCGTAAATGCCCGAGGGGATCACCTTGACGGCACGTTCAAAATATTCGCGGCTTTTATCATGCTTGTATTCCGGAAATTTGCTCATGTGAAAAGCTCCTCCCTTACGCTAAGTACAGTGCAACCCGGTCGAGGATGCGGTTCATGTTGTCTACCATCGAAAGCATCCCGCGGATCTCCACCGTACCGCGGCCGATGCATTCCAGAGAATTGATCCTGCCGTTGAACAGGTCGTTTGCCAGCTGCAAAGAATCGAGCTGCATAATAGCGCGCGGCTTTTCGGGCGCTTTTTTGATCGCGACCAAATGATGATCCTTAACGCGCAGCGTGGCGGCGGGGCCGTTCTTGATAAGGAACGCAACGTCGCCGTCAAGCATATAGGAGGCACTCGCCTGCCCGACCTTGTCCTGATTGCCGATCTGCGCAAGCGCCACGGCAATGGTATAAAACGTCAATACCGTGGACAGCTCAAAGAAGGCGGGATCACGCAGATTCTCCTCGCTCGGACGCAGGAATTCCGTCAGGCGGTCGGTGAGCGCCACAAACGTTTTCAGCAAAAAGCCGATCTTGGAAAAGCCCTTGACGGGGATGGGCGTGACGGTGCCGTCGATCATCCCATTGAATTTCTCGCAGGAGGAAAACGGGATCAGAATGTCGTGCGGCTGCTTGCCGTCCTCCATGCGGCAGCCCTTACAGGTGAATTTGATGGTTGCGCAAGGCCCGCCCTTGACGTCAAAGCAGACGGATACGGGCTTTTTGAGCTCGTATAAGATCTCCTTGGCTTTGGTATCCAGCTCGCACAGGTTTTCAAGCGTGCCGAGAACCCCGTACAGGTTGACGAACGCCAGTGTTCTTGAATCGGTCAATGGAATTCCTCCTTCACGTTTTGATTGCCGACATAGTTCCCAAGAAAACTATGTGAAAAGTATAGCAAATCTTTCATGCAAAGTCAACGAAAACCCGTGAGCTTGCCCTTAAAAATCCGTGGAAAAGCGTGCATATGTCTGTATGCGGCGGAAATGGAAAAAAACAGGTGATTTTTTCTGGCAAGTGTGGTACAATGTTATATGTATATGGTCGTTTTCCGAAAAGCTGCGTAAGGCTTCGGTGAAAACGGTCGGAAAGGACGAGAAGCCATGTCATTTTTGAAAAAAATATTCGGCGACTATTCCTCGCGTGAGATCAAACGGATCCTGCCGCTGCAAAAGCGGGTGCTCGCGCTCGAGAGCGAATACGCCGCATTGACCGATGAGGAATTGAAGGCCAAGACCCCGCAGCTTCGCGAGCGCCTGCAAAACGGCGAGACGCTCGACGACATCCTGCCCGAAGCGTTCGCGACCTGCCGCGAGGCGGCATCGCGCGTACTTAATATGAAGCACTTCCCCGTGCAGATCATCGGCGGCATCGTACTCCACCAGGGGCGCATTGCCGAAATGAAGACCGGTGAGGGCAAAACGCTGGTGGCAACGCTCCCCGCCTATTTGAACGCCCTTGCGGGCAAAGGCGTACACATCGTTACGGTCAACGACTACCTTGCCCGCCGCGACTCGGAGTGGATGGGTAAGCTGTACCGCTTTCTGGGGCTTTCGGTGGGGCTCATTGTTCACGAGTGCACCAACGAGGAGCGCAAAGCGGCATACGCCGCCGACATCACCTACGGCACGAACAACGAAATGGGCTTCGACTACCTGCGCGACAACATGGTGCTGTATGCAAACCAGCGCGTCCAGCGCGGGCACAGCTTTGCCATCGTCGATGAGGTAGACTCCATTTTGATCGACGAGGCGCGCACGCCGCTGATCATTTCCGGGCAGGGGGACAAGTCCACCGATCTTTATAAGATCGCGGACAGTTTTGCGAAATCCCTGAAAATGGTCACGGTCAAGGAGCTGGATACCAAGGTCAACGCCGAGGACGTGGTAGACGCGGACGGTGATTTCGTCGTGGACGAAAAAGCGCGCAGCGCGACGCTGACGAAGCGCGGCATTGCAAAAGCCGAAAAATTCTTTAACATTGAAAACCTGATGGACGCGGAGAACATCACGATCCTGCACCACATTGAGCAGGCGATCCGCGCCATCGGCGTGATGAAGCGCGATGTGGACTATGTTGTCAAGGACGGCGAGGTGCTCATCGTCGACGAGTTCACCGGCCGCATCATGCTCGGCCGCCGTTACAGCGAAGGGCTGCACCAAGCGATCGAGGCGAAAGAAGGCGTCAAGGTCGAGCGCGAGTCCAAAACGCTCGCGACCATCACCTTCCAGAACTATTTCCGCCTGTACAACAAGCTGTCCGGTATGACCGGTACGGCGATGACCGAGAGTCCCGAGTTCCAGGACATCTATTCGCTCGACGTTGTTGCTATCCCGACCAATAAGCCGATGATCCGCGTGGACGAACCCGATGTGCTGTATAAGACCGAGCAGGCAAAGTTCAATGCGATCATCGAGCAGATCCTCGCCTGCCACGAAAAAGGGCAGCCCGTGCTTGTGGGTACGATCAGCATTGAAAAGAGCGAGGCGCTCTCCAAAGCGCTGCGCAAGCGCGGCATCAAGCACGAGGTTCTTAACGCGAAGTACCATGAAAAGGAAGCCGAGATCATCGCGCAGGCGGGCAAATACGGCGCCGTGACCATCGCCACGAACATGGCGGGGCGCGGCACGGACATCATCCTCGGCGGGAACCCCGAATTTATGGCAAAAGCGGAGATGCGCAAAAAGGGCTTCTCGGAAGAGCTTATCGCCGAGGCGACGGGCTTTGCCGAGACGGACAACGAAGAGATCCTCGACGCGCGCAAGACCTTCCGGGAGCTGGAAGACAAGCACAAAGCCGAGATTGGTGCGGAAGCCGACGCCGTACGAGAAGCGGGCGGGCTTTACATCATCGGTACCGAGCGCCACGAGTCGCGGCGTATCGACAACCAGCTGCGCGGTCGTTCGGGCCGTCAGGGCGACCCCGGCCGCAGCCGTTTCTATCTCTCTGCCGAAGACGAGCTGCTGCGTCTGTTCGCAGGCGACCGTTTCTACACGGTGCTTGATTCGTTCAAATCTGTCGGCGACATGCCCATCGAGACCAAAATGCTGACAAACCTGATCGAGAATGCACAGAAGAAAGTGGAAGGCAACAACTTCGCCGCACGCCGCAACGTCCTGAAATTCGACGACGTGATGAACAAGCAGCGTGAGGTCATTTACGGGCAGCGCAACCAGGTGCTCGACGGTGTGGATCTGCACGCGACCATTCAGAAAATGATCGACGACTTCTGCACGGCACAGGCGGCGTTCTACTGCCCCGCAGCCTTACCGAAGAGCGACTGGAACCTGCGCGGCATGCAGACGAAGCTCAGCTGGCTGCTTGGGGACACGGATGTGGAATCGATCACTTCGCAGGAAGCGTGCGCCGACCTGCTCAAAGATCTGGCAGACAAGCGCTATCAAGCGCAGGCGGAAAAGTTCGGCGACTTTATCATGGGCGAGCTCGAGCGCAAGATCTTGCTGCAAAACGTGGATCTGCGCTGGATGGACCACATCGACGCGATGGAGGAGCTCAAGCGCGGCATCTACCTGCGCTCTTACGGCCAACAGGATCCGGTCGTCGCCTTCCGCCGCGAGAGCTTCGATATGTTTGACGAAATGACCGCCGCCATCCAGGAGGGTACCGTCGTGGGCATCCTGACCGTGCAGCTGCGCACGAATCAGGAGGTCAAGCGCGAACAGCAGGTCAAGATCACGGGCACATCCGGCGGCACGGACGGCAGCGAAAAGCGCCAGCCCGTGCGCAAGGCGAAAAAGCCCGGCCGGAACGACCCCTGCCCCTGCGGCAGCGGCAAAAAGTATAAGCATTGCTGCGGCAAGGACGACTAAGCCAAAAATTGTATATAACGAAGCGAGCCCTCACCGAAAGGTGGGGGCTTCTGTTTTATGTGATGTTCGCATGTTGCAAATCCCCTTTTCGGGACGCAGCCTACGGTTGCGGCGCGGTCGGCGCCGTTTTTCATCCGGCAGGAGCCGTTCCGAAAGGCGGGCGAGCGCACCGCCGAACGGGAACAGCAGCAGCGTGCTTGCTATGTTGAACAGGGTGTGGAAATGCGCGATCTGCGCGGCGGGGTCGCCGGAGGCGAGCGCCTGCATCAGCTCGGGCAGCGGCATTGCCATGCACAACGGTGTAAAGATCGCCGTGCCTATGGCGTTGAACAAAATATGCACCGCGGCCGCGCGCTTGGCGTTTTGGGAAGTCCCGACGGCGGCGAGCGCTGCCGTAACGCAGGTGCCGATGTTCTGCCCGAACAGCACATACACAGCAGCGCCCGCGCCGATCAGCCCGTTTGCGGCGAGCGCCTGTAAGATGCCGACGGCGGCAGACGAGGATTGGATCACCGCCGTAAATACTGTGCCCGCAAGGATGCCGAGCAGCGGACTTTCAAATGCGGTGAGCAGGCGGATAAACTGCGGCGACCGCGCAAGCGGCGCAAGGGCGTCGCTCATTTCGGTCATGCCGAGAAACAAAAAGCCGAGTCCTGCTGTCACCTGCCCGCAAAGCCGCAGGGCGCGGCGTTTCGAAAAGGCCGCAGGGAGCACCCCGCAGATCGCAAAGATGGGTGCGAGCTGCCCGAAATCGAGCGCGACGAGCTGGCCTGTGACGGTCGTCCCGATGTTTGCACCCATGATGACGCCGACCGCTTGTTTAAGCGTCATTACCCCTGCGTTCACAAAGCCGACGACCATGACCGTCACCGCAGAGGAGGATTGTATGACGGCGGTAACACCTGCGCCGACAAGTACCCCCGCAAGCGGGCGGTCGGTCAGCCTCGAAAGCAGCCTTTGCAGCCGCTTACCCGCCGCTTTCTCCAGCCCCGTACTCATCATCTGCATCCCGTATAAAAACAGCGCAAGCCCCGCAAGCAGGCGCAACACCTCCGCACCCCGCATACACACCCTCCTCTTGTGCACAAAGCCATACAATCGTATGACGTGCGCGACAGGTGTATGCGTGAAAAGGGCGGGCGCTTCCGAGAAAGAAGTGCCCGCCTGTTCTTTATTTTGGATCGACTTTGCTTACAGCAGGGAAGCGACCATATCGCCCATTTCGGAAGTAGAGACCTTGCGGAAGCCCTCTTCATAAATATCGGGTGTGCGCACCGTTTCGAGCGCCGTATTCACCGCGTTTTCGATCGCCGCTGCCGCCTGCGGCTCGTCGAGTGAGTACCGAAGCATCATTGCCGCAGAGAGGATCGTGGCAAGCGGGTTTGCGATCCCCTGCCCCGCGATGTCGGGCGCGGAGCCATGGATCGGCTCATACAGCCCGAATTTGCCTTCCGCGAGAGACGCGGAAGCGAGCATGCCGATCGAGCCAGAAATCATGGATGCTTCATCCGACAAAATATCGCCGAACATGTTGGACGTCACGATCACGTCAAACTGCTTCGGGTTGCGCACAAGCTGCATGGCGCAGTTGTCCACATACATGTGGTTGAGCTCCACCTCCGGGTAGTCGGCGGACATTTCGATGACCGTCTTGCGCCACAGCCGCGAAGAGTCGAGCACATTCGCCTTGTCGACGCTTGTCAGCTTTTTATTGCGCTTCATCGCCATTTCAAAGGCGGTTTTTGCGATGCGGCGGATCTCCGGCACGGAATACTGCTCGGTGTCATAGGCATAGGCGACACCGTTTTCCTCGCCCGTGCCGCGCTTGCCGAAGTAGATGCCGCCCGTAAGCTCCCGGACAATGAGGAGATCCATGCTGTCGCCGATGATCTCGTCCTTAATGGGCGATGCGCTCTTAAGCGGTTTGAAGATCGTCGCGGGGCGCAAATTCGCATACAGCCCCAGCGCACTGCGAATACCAAGAAGCCCCGCTTCGGGACGGTTGGAGCCGGGCTGGCTGTCCCATTTCGGGCCGCCGACCGCGCCCAAAAATACGCAGTCTGCCGCCTTACAGGCGTCTACGGTCTCTTCCGGCAGCGGCACGCCCGTTGCGTCGATCGCCGCACCGCCCATCAGCCGCTCGTCACAGACCATTTTGAATCCGAATTTTTCCCCGGCGGCATCCAAGACCTTCAGCGCCTCGTCCACGATCTCGGGGCCGATGCCGTCGCCCTTTAACACCACGATCTTATGTTCTCTCATGTTCTATTGCTCCTTTTTATACTTGTTTTTCTGCCTTGCACCGCAGGCGTACATAATCCGCTGTCCACACGCCGTTTTGATATAAGCTCGGGCGCAGGGCTTCCACGGCTTCGCGGATGATTTCCTCTGCCTGTGCTGTCGGGATCGCCGCAAACGGCTCCTTGACAAACATCTTGATCCAGCCTTCCATGCCTTGCTCGCCCGCAAGCGGCGTCGGGCGGTCAAACAGCGTCGCATACGTCACGCGCAAGCCCGCCTGCTCCAAAAGCGGGGCGTATTCACCGATCGTCGGGAAATAGAACGGCATGTGATACGCAAAGCCGCGCCCCTCGAAGGCGCACCGCAGCGCACTGTGGATCTGCGCGCCGCAGCCCGCACCGCCCATTTCAAACACGAACTGCCCGCCCGCGCGCAGCGCACGGGAGATACAGCGAAGCGCATCCGGCTGGCGTTCGCGGTCGATCCAGTGCAGCACCGCGTTGGAAAATACCGCGTCCACGGGCGTTTCCAACGAGAAAGCCGTCGCGTCCCCTTGGAAAAAACGGACGTTCGGGCAGCGCTGCCGCGCCAAAGTAAGCTGTGAAGCATCTGCATCCATGCCGCAGACAGCATACCCTGCCTGCACAAGCTGTTCGGTCAGCGCCCCGCCGCCGCAGCCGAGATCCAGCACCGTGTGCACCGTTTCCCGATCCAAGAGCTCCAGCAGCGCCTCCCCGTATTTCGGCACAAAGGCGAAATCCTGCGCGTACTTGCCCGCGTCCCATTGGATATTCATTTTATTTTGCGCCCTCCGCAGGTTCAAAAATCGGCGGCTGCGGCGCGCGCACACAGTTCTTCTGGCAGCGGTTGATCGCACACAGAAGGCCCTTCATCGAGGCGTAGTTGATGTTGTGGGAGATCCCGATGCCGAACACATCCTTGCCCTCGGGATTTTGGATGTGGATGTAGCTGACCGCCTTGGAGTCGCTGCCGCGGGAAATGGCGTGTTCGCTGTAATCCACAAAGCGGTAATCCTGCAAGCCGATCTTGTTGAGCGCCTGGCAGAACGCTTCGATGGGACCGGAACCCGTGCCCTCGATCTCTATAGGCGCGTCGCCGTTATATTGCAGCGTCCCCGTGAAATGCACCTTGGTAAGCGCCTCGTGCTCCTCTTTTTCCTCGCTGAACTTGTGGCGCAGGAGCTTATACGGTCCGCAGACGTTGCGGTATTCCTCGATGAAGAGGTCGAAGACCTCCTGCCCTTTCAATTCCTTGCCCGTCTTCTCGCACGCCGCCTGCACGACCGCGCCGAATTCGGGGTGCATCGCCTTGGGCATCTTGAAGCCGAACTCGTGCATCACATACGCTGCGCCGCCCTTGCCGGACTGGCTGTTGATGCGGATGATCGGCTCGTATTCGCGCCCGACATCGGCAGGGTCGATGGGCAGATACGGCACTTCCCAGCGGTCGGAGTGTGTTTCCGCCATATAGGCTTTGCCCTTGTTGATGGCATCCTGATGCGAGCCCGAGAACGCCGTGAACACAAGCTCGCCCGCATACGGCTGGCGGGGACCTACCTGCATTTTTGTGGTACGCTCATAGACCTCTTTGATGTGGTTGATATTCGAGAAATCCAGCTTGCAGTCCACGTTCTGCGTGTACATATTCAAAGCGAGCGTCACCAAATCCACATTGCCCGTGCGTTCGCCGTTGCCGAACAGCGTGCCCTCGATGCGGTCTGCGCCCGCGAGCAGCCCCAGTTCTGCCGCCGCGACCGCCGTGCCACGGTCATTGTGCGGGTGCAGGCTGATGATAGCGCTGTCACGGTCTTTCAAATGGCGGCAGAAATACTCGATCTGGTCGGCATAGCCATTGGGCGTGCTGCCCTCGACCGTACTCGGCAGGTTGAGGATGACCGGGTTTTCGGGCGTCGCGCCGAGCTCGTCAAGCACGCGCTGGCAGATCTCGACGGCATAATCCGGCTCCGTGCCCGAAAAGCTTTCGGGCGAATACTCATAGCGGATGTGGATGTCGGAATGCTGCATCAATTCGTCGGAAAGCTTTTTGACCAGCCGCGCGCCGCTGACGGCGATGTCGGTGATGCCGTCCATATCCTTTTTGAACACGACCTTGCGCTGCAAAGTCGAGGTGGAGTTATAAAAGTGGATGATGACGTTCTTCGCGCCTTCCACCGCCTCAAACGTCCTGCGGATCAGGTGTTCGCGGCACTGCACAAGCACCTGAATGGTCACATCGTCAGGGATATAATTGCCTTCGATAAGCGTGCGCAGGATCTCATATTCCGTCTCGGACGCGGACGGGAAGCCGACCTCGATCTCTTTGATGCCGATATCCACAAGCGTCTGGAACATTTCGAGCTTTTCTTCCAAATTCATCGGGTCAATGAGCGCCTGATTGCCGTCGCGCAGATCGACCGAGCACCAGACCGGCGCTTTTTCGATGGTTTTCGTGGGCCATGTGCGGTCGGGAATGTCCACGGGCACAAACGGGAAATACTTGTTCGTTTTCATCTCATGTGTTCTCCTTTTCAAAATTACAATAAAAAAATCGCCCGCATTCTGCCGTTCGGCAAAACAGGGGCGAGGAAAATTCCACGCGGTACCACCCTAATTCAGCGGCGAAAACGCCGCCCTCTGACGACCTCCAACAAGGTCTGACCGAATAACGAGGTCAACCGTCCTAACCTATGCTTTCAGTTAGGCGACTCCGGAACGAGCTATGCGCAAACCTTCCGTACTGCCTCGCACCACACGGCAGCTCTCTGAAACCTTCCGATTTGCCTTATTTCCTTCACAGTCTTTGACAGGCGATATTTTATTGGTTTTTTCATTATATGCGAACGCTTTTGATTTGTCAAGTGGGAATTTTGCGAATCAGTCGGCGTACTCCTCCACGAGCTCCCGATTTTTGTAAGCGAAGTGCTCCCATTTGCAGGGTACGCCCTGCTCTTTCAGCACGTCGAGAAGCGCCTGTTCATACACGGTGCTGTCGCTGCCGCAGGCCACGCAAAGCGTAACCTGATCCCCTAAGCCCACCGCCGAGGTGTTGATGCCGCCGTACCCCGCGCCGAGGTAGATCTCAAAACGCTCGACCATATCCTTTGCGGGTCCTTCGAGCGTATGTGCGCCGAGGTTCGAGAGCGTGGTGGTGATGGAATTGCCCGCTACGTGGCGGTACACCTTGCGGATGGCGTGTTCCCGCACCGCGCGCGGCACAAGGCGCGTAGCGGGATTATTGGCGGCAAGATAGGTCGTTGCAACGCCTGCGCGCACGCCCTTTTCTGCGGCGGCGGCGCGCACCTGGCTGTGCACGCTTTGCATGGCGCGGACAAAATCGTTCGCACATTCCGAAGCGTGTAAGCGCACGTTTATGTAAAAGGCGAAATTGCGCTGGGTCTGCGAACCGTAAAACGTCCGCAGGTCCAAAGGCACCGAGATCGTTACGGGCAGCCCGCTTTTTTCCGCGTCCGTCGCGCGCAGGATGGCAAAATACACGGCGGCGCACAAGAAATCGTTGACCGTGCACCCGTGCGGCTTTGTGACGGGCTTGATGTCGGACACCTGCATCGAAAAGCTCGAAAAACGCACATAAAATCCGCCGTTTTTCGGAACGGGCAGACGCATGCGGTAGGATTCCTTTTCGAGCAGGGACGCCGCCTTGGCGGGTTTATAATACTGCTTGTACGGGTCTTCAAGCACTTCCGCCTTCGGCACGATTGCCGGCGGCGCGGGAACGCCTGCCGCAAAACAGCAATAAGCGGTCATCAGCGCTTTCAAAAACGTGACCGCCGCAACACCGTCGGCATTACCGTGGAACACGTCCATCGCAAGCCGCTTGCCCCGCACATACAGGCGGAAGCTCGGCTTTTCGGTATCGAACATGTCGGGATTTCGGATCGGCGGCTCGCCGTAGGAGACCACATCCAGATCCGTCGCCGCCACATGGACATAGCTCATAAAGGTGCGCTCGAGGTGCGAGCACATGATCGGGAACTGCGGCGCAACGTGGCGCACCGCACGGCGCAGGAGCGCCGCGTCAATATCCTCGCGCAGCACCGCGCACAGGCGGAACACATAGCCGCCCATGGCCGGGTAGAGGTTGGAAACGGAGTCGATTTTGTATTGCTTGGGCATACGTCTTCCTCCTGAAAACCGTTTACACCAAGAAAGACGCGCCGCACAGCGTTTTGTCCGCTGTACGGTGCTGTAAATTGCATATTGAGATTCTACCGCCAAAGCTTCCGCTTTTCAATCCTCCGCTTGGCAAAATTGACTTTTTGCGGGAACAGGATATACTGTAAAGCAGAGAATCCATCCAAAAGGAGACGACTGTACGTGTGGATCGTTCTTGCGCTTTTGTCAGCACTGTTTGCGGGCGCTACTGCGATCCTCGCCAAAAGCGGCATTCAAAAGGTCAATTCCAATGTGGCGACCGCGCTGCGCACCGGTGTTGTGCTCATCTTTTCCTGGCTTATGGTATTTTGGGTGGGATCGCAGGATACTGTGACCGAGATCCCGCCGAAAACGCTTATATTTTTGGTGCTTTCGGGTCTTCCGACGGGCGCTTCGTGGCTTTGCTATTACGGCGCACTGCACGACCCGCAGGCGCTCACAAGCGTCGTCGTGCCCATTGACAAATTGAGCGTCGTTGTGACGGTGATCTTCTCGCGCATATTCTTAAAAGAACGTCTGTCCCGCCGAGCGGCTTTCGGACCTGTTCTGCTTGTCGCGGGGACGCTTTTGCAGCTGCTTTGATACCTTACGCGGGGTTTTTCGCCAAGCGCAGGAATACGATCGGTTTTTGGCTTTGCGGTGTTAGATGCTTTTTGTCTAATACGATTTTTGCCGCGCAGGCCATGCTTTGCCGATAATACGGCGCGACATAAAGAAGCGGAAAGATCAGCACACACAACAGCACCCACGGAAAAAAACGAAGCCGTTCGCGTGCATAGACAAAACAAAGCCCCCGGGCAACACGGCCGCTTTCGCGCAGGGTATCCACTACGCCGCGCGCCGGGTCAAGCGTCAGCAGCGCCTCACAGAACGCATACTTTTGCACGGCGGCAAAGCCGAAATACAGCCCCGTTATAAGAAATGCCGCCAGCAGCACGCATACGGCGTAAAACAGGAACGGCGCAAGTCCCCTTGCGCGAAGCGTCAGCCACAAAGCGCCGGCGCCGATGAAAAAGGGAAGCAGATATCCGGCGAAGTGCAGAACGCCGAGCAGCCGCCGCAGCCAAAAAAAGTAGACGAGCTTGACCGTATCGCGCAGCGTCAGACGGTCAAAAAAGGCGGCAAACGATTGCGCGTGCTCCGCGTTGCGGTAAAACCAGCGCGCCGTGCAAAAGGATACCAGCGCAAACAGCGCGGATGACAGCAGCGCGCCCAGGACAAACAGCGCATACAATGCGGCGGTCAGATACGGATTTTTCCCAAGCTCTGTAAAACCGGACAGCATGGCAAGCATGCAGACGCTGATCCCGAAACCGGAGAGCAGCACAAGCTTTGCCGCTGCGCCGAACAGCCACACCGCCGTCATTCGCCCTCGGTTTTCAAGCATCCGTTTCTGCGCCGCCAAGCGCGCGTGTGCAAGCGTCATTACAAGCACCTCCTAAAAGGATCTTCCTGTTTCAGTATGCCCCCATTTTGTATGGATCTATGCTTTTTCCCACAAAATCCCTTTTTTTTAATTGACAAAGCTATGCATTATTGCATATAATGCATATAAAGCGGCCGGGCAAAGTGCATGCCGCCGCTGAATTTATGAGAAAGGAGAACGCCCTTTTAAAATTTTCGGGTGCCATCGAAAATAGCGCCGGGCCTGTCCAACGGTGCACTGTTGCCGCACAGCGGCATTCGGGCAGGTGACGAGGAAGAAGTCATCGAAATATTCGGCGGATGCTTCTTGCCCCGTATGTGCGGGGGCAGGGCTGTGCGCAGCAAATGCCGCGCGCTTCCCACGTGTTTTCCAAAACCGGGCAGCAATGCCCGTCACAAAGAAACGCGACGCGCAAATCTATGATTTGCAAAGGAAAATTCAATATGTGTGGAATTGTTGGTTATATCGGGGAAAGCAGTGCTTCGCCGATATTGCTTGACGGTCTTAGAAAGCTGGAGTACCGCGGGTACGACTCGGCAGGGCTTGCCGTGTTCGGGAACGACGGTGTGCGTGTGGTCAAAACGCGCGGACGCATTGCAGATCTCGAAAACAAGCTGCAGCAAGAAGGCGGCGCGGCGGGCACGGTCGGCATCGGGCACACGCGCTGGGCGACGCACGGCGCGCCCAATGATGTCAACGCCCACCCGCACACGAGCACGAACGGCCGTGTGACGCTGGTGCACAACGGCATCATTGAAAATTACACGGCGATCCAGTCCATGCTGGAAGCGGCGGGCTACCGCTTTGTCTCCGAAACGGACACCGAGGTGCTCGCACAGCTTTTCGACTATTACTACAAAGGGGACGCGCTCGACGCCATGTGCAGCGTCATGCGCACGGTGCGCGGTTCATACGCCGTGGCGGTGCTCACAAGCGACCGTCCCGACCGCATCCTTGCGGCAAAAAAGGACAGCCCGCTGATCGTCGGGCGCGGGCAGGGAGAAAACTTCCTCGCGTCGGACATTCCCGCCATTCTCAAGTACACGCGCGAATGCTACCTGCTTGAGGACGGCGAGATCGCTGTGCTCACAAGGGGCGAGCCCAAGTTTTACAACGCGGCGGGACAGCGCGTATATAAGGACATTTACCATGTTACATGGGACGCGGAATCGGCGGAAAAGGGCGGCTATGCCCATTTCATGAAAAAGGAGATCGCCGAACAGCCCACCGCCGTGCGCGACACGCTTTCGCCGCGCATCGAGGACGGCAGGGTCTTGATCCCCGAACTGCACCTGACCGATGCGGACATTCGCCGCATCGGCAAGATCCATATCGTCGCCTGCGGCAGCGCATGGCATGTGGGCACGGCGGCAAAATATATTTTGGAAGCCGCGGCAGGCATCCCGTGCGAAACGGATCTCGCCAGTGAGTTCCGCTACCGCAACCCCATCGTGCGCAAGGGCGATCTGTGCATCGTCATCAGTCAGTCCGGCGAGACCGCCGACACGCTGGCGGCGCTGCGCGAGGCGAAGGCACGCGGGGCGCATGTGCTTTCGATCGTCAACGTTGTGGCAAGCACCATCGCCAGAGAAAGCGATGATGTGATCTATACCCTCGCAGGCCCCGAGATCGCCGTGGCGACGACCAAGGCGTTTTCCGCGCAGCTTGCCGTCGTATATCTTTTGGCGCTGCGCTTTGCACGCGCGATGGACAGCGCATTTGCACACCGCGAAGCTACGCTTTGCGAGCAGCTTTTACACCTGCCCGCGCAAATCGAATCCCTGTTGTCGCTCGACGACGACATGGCGGCGCTCGCGCGGCAGTTTGCGGCGGCAAAACAGGTATTTTTCATCGGGCGCGGGCTCGATTACGCCATCGCGCTGGAAGGCTCTTTAAAGCTCAAGGAGATCTCCTATCTGCAATCCGAGGCCTATGCCGCAGGCGAGCTCAAACACGGCACGATCTCGCTCATCGAGGAGGGCACGCCGGTAATCGCGGTCGCGACGCAGGACGCCCTGTTTGAAAAGACACTCGGCAACATCAAAGAAGTCCGTGCGCGCGGCGCGCGGGTGATCGCGCTCGTATCCGAGGACAACACGGAGATCCGTTCGCTTGTGGATTATGTGATCCCCGTCCCGCAAACCGACGCGATGCTCAAGCCGTCGCTGGATGTGATCCCCTTACAGCTGTTCGCCTATTATATGGCGCTTGAGCGCGGCTGCGACGTGGATAAACCCCGCAACCTTGCAAAATCCGTGACGGTGGAATAAGACTTCTCGTTTCTGCTTTATTCCCATAAAAACCGCACCCTCGTTGGGGTGCGGTTTTTGCTTGCTGTTCTACGGCTTATTCCGCCGGGTACACGTCGAGCGAGATCTCTTCGACCGTCTGCCCGTCGCTTGTTACGATCTCAAAACCATTATAAACGTCGTTGTCGTCGCCCCAAGAAACGGTGGCGTATCCACTGTCCCCGGTATAGGTGCTTTCCGGTTCGCCGAATTTCTCGCGAAATGCGTTGAGGTCATACACGTCGCCGACCTTGACATTCTGTGGGAACGCAACATCCGCTACAGGGTCGCCCCAGCCGGCATCTACAGCTACACCGACCACAAGGCTTTCCTGCACGGAAACCGTTGCCGCGCCGCTGTTGAAGCAGCGAATATCCATTTCCTGCCCGGCGGCGTTTTCCGCCGACATTAAATAGGTATATTCATATTCTGCAAGCTGTACCGCCAGATTCTCCGAATCTTCCAGCACATAGCCGGTCTTTTGTGTGAATTCGCTGTAGGTGCAGGGCAGGCTGATCTCTACATCGTCAATGACGACCGTCATATTCTGCCAGTCCAAAGCAGAGGTGTTCTGCGAATTCGTATCAGGCGTAAATGCAGGAGTTGCATCGTCCTGCAAAACAAGACCGGGATCCGCATAATCTTCCAACGCGCGCATGCCGATGGTAAACGAAATAATAAACATAACAATGGATAAAACGATCCCAACAATAAATCCGGCAAGCGCGCATTTCCCCATGGACTTTGCCCGAACGGGTTTATCCTTCTTCGTTGCCAAATAAATGATCAAACCGATCACCGGGAAGAAGAAGCTCAAAATATTCAGCCCGACGGATTTTTTGTCGTCCACGGCAGCTGCCGGCGCGCCGTAAGGCGCGTACCCCTGCCCCGGCTGCCCGTATGCATAAGGCTGCCCTGCGGGCGGTGTATAAGGCTGTGCGGGCGGCGTGAAAGGCGGCGTCTGCCCCGCGTTCGGTGCTGCATACGGCTGTGCGGGCTGACCTGCATTCGGCGCTGCCGCCTGCTGCGCGGCAGTTTCCGGTGCAGCGGGCTCTGCGGCAGCTGGTTCGACAGGCTCGGGCACAGCAGGCTCGGCTGCGGTCGGTTCGGCTGCCTTTGGCGCAGCGGGCTCGGCTGCTTCCGCCGCGGCCGCTTCCGACGAAACCGCCTCAGTCATCCCCGAAGCCGCCTCGGCAGCCGAAGTCTCCGCCGCAGCAGGTTCTGTCGCAGCGGCTTCAGATGCATCCGCAGCCTGTGCTTCCGGCTCGTGATACCCACAGTTCGGGCACACATTGTCGTTCATTTCCGTTCCGCAATTTCTGCAAAACATAAAAAATCCCCTTTCTGTTTTGTCTGTATTGCTTATGTAAATCGGCTGCACGCCGTCCATATCGCTTTAGTGCCGTATGACCGTGTACTGCCGTTTTTACCTGTTTTGCGCTGTCTCTTTATCCTATGGCGTACTGCCGCCCGCCATGCATACGCCTATCGTATTCTGTTTTCAGTATAGCACATATCTTTTTGCCTTGTCCAGCGGGGAGCGCAATTTCGGGGACATTTATATATTTTCTGTCGAATTAGAGCCTCCGGACCATTTTTTCTTGACACCGGCGGCATTTTCGCGTATACTTTTTGCGCAAAATGAAAATGATTTTCATTTTCATTTTCTGTAAAGAAGGTTGTGGCAATATGGCATACAAAACCAAACAAAGTGAATCCATAGAGCGCCTGCTGCGCGAGAACCGCGGGCGGCATTTGACGGCGGAAGAACTGTATCGTCTGCTGCAGGAGGCGGGCGAATCCGTCGGGCAGACGACCGTTTACCGCCATCTTGACAAGCTGTGCGCGCAGGGGACAGTGCGCAAATTTCTCGGCGGAGACGGCGGGGCATGCTATCAGCTTGCAGGGTCCGACGAGAGCTGCCGCACGCACTATCACTTGAAATGCACCGCGTGCGGGAAATTGTTCCACGCGCAGTGTGATTTTCTCGATACGCTTTCCGAGCACATCCGACAAGAGCACGGTTTTTCGGTGGACGGCTCGAAGACCGTTTTATACGGACTTTGCGAGACATGCGCGAAAAGGGAGGGAAAAGACCATGACGCACACGCATGAACATTTGGATGCGTTTTCCGCAAGCGGGCTTCTGCACATTCTGGAAGACGCGCTTTTAGATACGTTAAAAGTCCTACCCTTTTTGTTTGCGGCTTTTTTGCTGCTGGAATTTTTGGAAAAACACGCGAGCGACCGCCTCAACCGTTTCTTTTTACGTGCGGGGCGCGCGGGTCCGCTTGTCGGCGCGGCGCTCGGCTGTGTGCCGCAGTGCGGGTTTTCCGTGCTGAGCGCCAATCTGTATGCGGGCGGCATCATTTCCCGCGGCACGCTGCTGGCGGTGTTCCTGTCAACCTCGGACGAAGCGGTTTTGCTGCTTGCCGCACAGCCCCGGCGGTACATGGATATTTTGTATCTTCTGCTGACGAAGGTGGTCGTGGCGGTCCTCTTCGGGTATGCGGTGGATCTTTTTGCACGCCGCCGCCCGAATGGCGCCCGAACGCCGCAGATCCACGATATTTGTGACCACGAGCACTGCGGCTGTCACGCGCACAAGGGGATATGGATCCCCGCGCTGCTGCATACCGCTAAAATTTTCGGTTTCCTGCTCGCTGTCACAGCGGTTTTGAGTTTCGCCGTCGCAGCGCTCGGCAGTGAACGCATTTCCCGGCTTTTGCTGACAGACTCTTTCTTCCAGCCGTTTTTGGCGGCTGTTGTGGGGCTCATCCCAAACTGTGCGGCATCTGTACTGCTCACGCAGCTTTACTTAGAGGGCGCGCTGAGCTTCGGCTCGGTCATCGCGGGGCTTTGCACGGGCGCGGGTGCGGGACTGCTCGTCCTGTTCCGCGAGAACCGCCGCCCGAAAGACAATCTGCTCAACGTCGGGCTTTTGTATCTGGCAGCCGTTGCGGCAGGACTTATCTTGCAGGCGGCCGGCGCATAAAGTCTTTTGCTTTTGCGGGCGTGAAAGATAAGCCACTACGCGCGATAAGTAAAGGCATATAAAAACGACACCCCGCAGCGGATGCTGCGGGATGTCGTTTTTCTTTTGTGCAGATAAAATTCCGCACCGCTGCGCGGCACGGCGGAGAACCCCCGGCGAGGGTTCTCCGGGCAGAACAGTCCCCCGGACTGTTCTGCCTCCTCTCCTGCGCTTTTTGCAAGAAAAGGATTTCGCGTCCTGCGGGACGCCGCAGCGGCTCTGCCTTTGGAATCCGCGATTTTTTGTAAAAAATCGAGTAAAATTTTTATGTTTGTTTAATGTAGCTTTTTATAAACTAATCACAGCGGCGGATGCTGCGGGATTGGTTTTGCTTCTATATCGTGAATTTAATCGTTCTGCGGTTCCGTAATATCCACCGCGGCGCGACCCTCGGTGACTTTGGCGACGAAGGCGGCGACTTTTTGGTGTGCGGGGTGTGTTTTGTACGCCTCGAGCGCCGCTTCGTCCCGGACGGTGACTTGCAGCATCGCGTCGAAGTTGCGCTCGCACACGACCTCATTTTCATAAAACTGCAATGATTCGATTGCAGGCACGACGCCGACAAGGCTTGTAAGGCCTTTGCGCACGGTCGCGATATTTTCCGCACGGGTGTGCCCCTCGGCGGTCTCTTTAAATTTCCACATGACGGTATGCAGCAGCATATCTATTCTCCTTTTTACATGCTCTCGGGCACGGTGATTTTGAACATAGTCAGAATGTTGACTATTGTCTGCTTGACCGCCAGACAGAGATTCAAGCGCGCCTGCATCAAAGCTTCGTCCTCGACGGCGATCTTGCAGGCGTTGTAATACTTATGGAACAGCGTGGCAAGCCCCACCGCGTAGCGCGTGATGCCGGCGGGGTCAAGGCTCTTCGCCGCCTGCTCGATCTCGCCGGTGAGCGCCGCCAAGTGCCGAATGAGCTCGTGCTCCTCGGGCGTGCGCAGCTGTGTCAATTCCTCTCTGGTGCAGCTGCGCGGCGAAACGCCGTCGGCGGCGAGCTTTTTGAGAATGCTGCAAATGCGCGCGTGCGCATATTGGCAGTAGTACACGGGGTTCTGCGCGTTTTCGCTGACGGCAAGCCCCAAATCAAAGTCAATGGTCGAACCGGGCTCACGCATATTGAAGAAGAACCGCGCCGCATCTACGGGGACTTCGTCGAGCAGGTCGTTGAGCGTCACGGCGTTTCCTGTGCGCTTGGACATGCGCACGGGCTCGCCGTCCTTCATCAAATTGACCAGCTGCATAAGCACGACCTGCAGGCGGCTGCCGTCAAGGCCGATCGCGTCGAGCGCACCCTGCATACGGGCGACGTGGCCGTGGTGGTCGGCGCCCCATACGTCGATGGCGCGCGAAAAGCTGCGGTCGGCAAGCTTGTTCTTATGGTAGGCAATATCCGCCGCGAAATAGGTCGGGTTGCCGTTTTGCCGTACAAGCACGTCATCCTTGAGTTCCAATTTTTCAATTTGCTCCGGCGTTTTACCCTGTGCCGTGAGCCGCTCGGTCTGCACCTCGATATTTTTATACCACAGCGCCCCGTCTTTTTCGTAGGTCTTTCCCTTTTCGGTCAGCAGGTCAATGACCTCCTGCACCGCGCCCTTGTGCAGCTCGCTTTCGCGGAACCACACATCGTACTCGATGCGGTACTTTGCGAGCGTCTCCTGCATACTCTGAATATTCTTCGGCAGAGCAAAGTCCACAAGCGCCTTGCGGCGTTCCGCTTCAGGCTTTTCAAGGAAGCTGTCGCCGTACAGATCGGCGAATCCCTTTGCACGTTCAATGATGTCCGCACCGTGGTAGCTGTCCTCCGGCAGCTCGACCGCCGCTTCCCCCTTGAAAAGCTGCTGATAGCGGATATCCAAAGACAACCCGAACTTTTCGATCTGGTTGCCCGCGTCATTGATGTAAAACTCACGAGTCACATCGTACCCCGCTGCTTCGAGCACCGCCGCAAGGCAGTCGCCCAAAGCGCCGCCGCGCGCGTTGCCCATGTGCATGGGGCCGGTGGGGTTGGCGGAGACGAATTCCACATTGACACGCTCGCCGCACCCTATATCGCTTTTGCCGTAATCCGCGCCTCTCTCCAGCACGTCCTGCACAATATCGGCATAAAAGCCGTCATTTAAGCGAAAATTGATGAACCCCGCCCCTGCAACGGTACACGAGGCGAACGCGCTGCCGGAAAGGTCCATATGCTTTTCGACCGCCTGCGCGATCTTCACGGGCGCCATACGGAACGCCCGCGCGCCTGCAAAGGCAACGTTGGTCGCGTAATCGCCGTTTGCACGATCCTGCGGGATCTCCACGATAAAAGCCGGAAGCTCTGCCGCAGGCAGCTCGCCTGCAGCGATCGCCCTGCCTAAGGCCTCCAAAATCCTTGTATACAAATCCTTTTCAATCTCTTTGATCCGTTTCGACATCGTTTGCTTCTCCTGTTATTTCTTCTTCCTGCGGCGGCAATACCGTCAGCGTCATATGATTGTGGACTGCGGGCTGTGCGGCAAAAAGCAGCGCATACGAAAACCGCAGCGTGCCGCCCGCAGCGTCCAGACGGTTTTCCACCGAATGTGTATGGATTTCCAACGTCAGCGCACCGTAAGGCGTTTCATACGCCGTTTGGTGCGTTTTGCCCGCTTCAAAGCGCATACGGCTGCGCACGCCGCCGCTGTGCGTCACCGTTACAAGGTTTTTGCCGACGGTCTGCACGGTGGTACGCATCGGCGTGCCGCCGTCCTTGTGCGAATAGGTGACGCGAACGCCGTCAGCCGTTTCCAAAAGCATGCCGGAAGCACAAAGCTTCGTCTCGTCACGCGCGCCGTCCATAACCTGCACGCTGCGCACCTGTACGCGCACGCGGCGCGCTCTCGGTTCGCTCATCGCTGTTCGAGCGCGAGCTTGAACAGGCGATCGAGGAGCTTCGGGTACGGCACGCCGCTTTGCTCCATGAGCTTCGCATACATGCTGATCGAGGTAAAGCCCGGGATCGTGTTGATCTCATTGAACAGCACGCGCCCGGTCTTCCGTTCATAAAAGAAGTCCACACGCGCCATCCCGCGGCAGCCCAGCAGTTCGAACACACGCACCGCCGTTTCACGGATCTCCGCTTCCGCCGCAGACGGGATCTGCGCGGGGATCTGCAGCACGCTTCCCTCGTCTATGTATTTTGCTTCGTAATCGTAAAACGTCTTGCACGGCACGATGCCGCCCACGACGGATGCCAGCGGCGCTTCGTTGCCCAAAACGGCGCATTCCACCTCGAGCGCATCCTCCACCGACGCTTCCAGCACCAGCTTGCGGTCATGCCCAAACGCTGTTTCCATCGCTTCGGGCAGCGCGTCTTTTTCCGTCACCTTGGAGATCCCGCGCGACGAGCCCGCATTGGCAGGCTTTACGAACAGCGGCAAGCCGAGCGTTTCAAGCGCATACGCGCAAAACGCCGCTTCGTCCTTGTCGTATGCCGTCCGCGTCACCGAAAGCCATTTTGTCTGCGGGACTCCGGCGGTATCCGCCAAAAGATTTGTGACCGCTTTATCCATACACATGGCGGAGGACAGCACGCCGCAGCCCACGCATGGGATGCCCGCGAGCTCCAAAAGCCCCTGTACGGTACCGTCCTCGCCGTTTTTGCCGTGCAGCACGGGGAACGCAACGTCCACGCGGATCTGCTCTACACCCGATTCGCGGAACACCAAAAGCCCGCCCGTTTTGCGGTCGGGCGAGAGCGCTGCGCGCGTGCATTTGCCGCTTGTCACCCAACGGTCTTCGGGCAGAAGCCTTGTGTCGCCCTCATACAAAAACCATTCGCCCGCCTTTGTGATGCCGACAAGATAGACCGCATATTTGTCACGGGGGATCTGCCCGACGACTGACTGCGCCGACACGCACGAGACCTCGTGTTCGCTGGAAACGCCGCCGAACAAAACCAGTGCTTTTCTCATACCGTTCACCTCACGGATATACATATACGGATAAATCATACCATATGCGCCTTTTTTTCGCAATCGGAATTGCAAAAAAATAATGACAAACCCTATTTTCTGTGATACAATAAGGTACAATTCTGAAATCACAAGGCAGGTAAGGCTATGCTTACGTTCAACGACGCGGTATCTCAGGTGCTGCACGGTACGGCGCAGACGCTTTCGGACAACGGCTTTTCGACCGTCGTCCCCGAGGGCATCAAAAAGGGTGAGCTTCCCACACAGACCGAGGGTGATGCGACCTTTGTCGAATTTTCGGGCGACAAGGGCACGATCCGCTTTGTCTTTTCCGGCGATCAGGCGGTGCTGATGCTTGCCGCCGTTGCTGAGAACGGCGAAGAAGAGGAACTGAAAAAAGCATCCACCAACTATTTTGACTTGGAGAGCTTCGACGAGCGCGACATCAAATCGCTTTGCAACGAATTCAATGAGACGGTCAATGCGAAATTCGCAAAAGCGAAAGCAAAAACGAAATCCGCCAAAATGCCCACGCCCGTTTCGCGTTCCGCTGCCAAAAGCGGTTCCCAGAGCTATGACGGCAACACGCTGGCGAACCGTCTTACCGCCATGTACCCCGACTTAAAAGAGCCGTATCACGAAAACTACGAGCGTTACGGCGAATTCTTAGCGGAGGAATTTTTCACCGAATACGGCACAAAGCGCGTCATCGATACCATTCGCGAGGGCAATAAACAGGCGTGCAACAAGCTGTTCCGCATTCTCAACGATATTTATGAAAACGGCTCGAACGACACACAGAGCCTAATCGCCGTGACCATTCTCGGCGAGATGCAGAACGACCCGCAGCTTTTGGAAACGGCAAAGGAATATATGTGCGAAGATATGAGCGAGACGGTCGTGCTCGTCAACAAATATCTCGCCTCCTCCGCGGGCAAGCGCGCGCAGAAAAAGCTGCTTGACCCCCCGCCCTATAAACCCAAAAAGCAGAAAAAGCCCAGTGCATTTGCGCAGGCGCTTGCGGGCAGCGGGCAGGGTATGCCCCCCACCATGTAATATTTCTCAGGACGCTCCTTACTCGGGCGTCCTTTTTTTGTTTCCCACGCGTGCTGAAAATTTCCCCGGAATTTTGCAACACTTCGGTCAAAGCCGCAGTCTATTTGGGTGAAAGGGCTTGAAAATGAAAAAAGGGGGGGCGTCTGTATGGAAAATACTGCCGCGGCACTGCTTTTGCGTGCACAAGCTGCGGACGCCGAGGCGTTCGGACAGCTTTACGCATTATATGCCAATGAGCTTTACGCCTATGCGCTCGCCGTTCTGCGGGATCCGCACGACGCCGAAGACGCCGTGCAGGAGGCGTGCGTGCGCGTATACCGCGCGGTGCGCAGCATTCGAAAGCCCGAACGCTTCAAAGCCTATTTTTTCAAGACCCTTTCCAACACCGCAAAAACCTTAGCGCGAAAGCGGACGCTGACCGTCGTTACCGACGAGATCGAACCGACCGCGCCCGACATCACAAACGACGTACATACTGCGGAACTGCGCGCCGATCTGCAAAAGGCGCTCGCCGCCTTAAAAGACGACGAGCGGCAGGTGGTGCTGCTCTCCGCCATAGCGGGGCTGCGCTCCGCGGAGATCGCCGAAGCCTTAGGGATGACGGCGGGCACGGTGCGTTCCAAGCTCTCGCGTGCGCTTCGCAAAATGCGGCCTTTCCTCGCAGAAACCGGGAGGGAATCCGAATGAAACGACAAACGCCGAATCAAGATATTTTAAATCGCATAAAAGCCGAGACCACAGTACCCCTGCCCGAACGTCTCACGCCCGAGCGCGTTGCAGAACACGTGGCAGGCGAAACCGTGCAGCCGAAAAAACGGCATATTGCACGGTATGTGTCCGTCGCGGCGGCATTCGTGCTGCTTGTACTCGCGGGGCTTGCGGTTTGGCAGCTCGCCGACGGCACGCCGACACTCACCGCGCCTTTGGAAACACCGAACGTGCAGACAGCCGACGCGGGCGACGCATATTTGCAGACCGCGGAAAGCTACGAGCAGATCGAAGACCTGTTTGTTGCGCTGCGCGATGAAAACGCGCCGGTCAGCCGGTTTTCGCTTTCCGAATTGTTCAACGGTTCCGACAAGGCCACCGCGTCGGAGGGCTTCGACCTTGGCGGCGTTGCGGGCGCTGTCACAGACGGCGGCATGGGCGGCACATCCGCGCACGGCGAGACGAATGTGCAGGTCGAGGGCGTGGACGAAGGCGACATCCTCAAAAACGACGGCTCGTATTTGTATATCGTCCGCATGGCAAACGACGCGGGATATGTAGACATTGTAGATATCCGCGACCCGCAAGATCTGCACTCTGTCGGGCATATCGACGTGTGCAAGTCGACAAGCACAGAGGAACGGAACACCTTCGCAGACATTACGGAGCTGTTTGTAACGGGAGAAACGCTTACGGTGCTGTATACCGAAACAACGTATCCCGTGACAGACTGGACGTTGGAGATTTACGACGGCGCGGTCGGCGCGGACACAACGCAAACCACCGCCGCCGTGTATGACATTACGGATCGCGCCGCGCCTGTTCTGCGGTACACCTACGCGGTAGACGGCAGCTTGATCTCCTCGCGCATGACAGAAAATACACTGCTGCTCGTAACAGAATACAGCGTGCCGCTTTACAAAAACGACAGTGACCTGAAAAACGCCAGCGTCCCCTGCTTTTATAAAGACAATGTGAAAACGCGCTTTCCCGTAAACACGGTATGCCTGACGGCAAATACCGAATCACAGAGCTATCTCACGGTCACGCTTTTGGACACAGCTTCCGACGGCACAAACGCGCAGATGAAGGCGGTGCTCGGCGGCGGCACGGATATTTACTGCACAGACAGCGTGCTGCTCGTCGCCGCGCGGGACCATACGGACGCGGTCACCTACTCGAACATGGCGGGCGACGAGATCGCTTCCTTTGTGCCCGGGGCTGTTGACACACGATTGTTCGCCTTTTCGCTCTCGGACGGCATACGCTATCAGGGCAGTACCGAGATCGACGGCACGCTGCTCAACCAATTTGCCATGGACGCCCACAACGGCTATTACCGCATCGCTACCACCGCCGAGGACGGCAGCTGCCTGCCCGTCTTAAACGAATCGCTCGAAACGGTCGGCGAGCTTCGCGGCATCGCGCCGGGCGAGGACATTTATGCCGTCCGCTTTTTGGGCGACACGGCGTATCTTGTTACCTTTTACCAGACCGATCCGCTGTTCGTTTTGGATCTCAGCGATCCCGCAAGCCCCAGAGTGACGGGCGAATTGAAGATCCCCGGCTTCTCGAATTACCTGCATCCGTATGCGGAAAATCTGCTCATCGGAATCGGTACGGCCGGAGATGAAAACGGCGCAACGGGGCAGTTGAAAATTTCTCTGTTTGATGTCGGCAACATGCAGGAGCCGAAAGAGATTTCCGCAGTCGTGTTTGACGACAGAGCGTTTTCGGACAGCGCGGCGCAGTATGACCACCACGCCTATTTATCGCTTTCCGACGGGACGTTTGCCATACCGGTCACCGAGAGCGGCCCCTTAACCGATCCGCACAGCTTTGCCTGCGTGCTTACGGTCGAGGACGGCGAACTGCGCGTGATCGAAACGTATTCGCCCGACATAGAGGGCGAGGACATCTACGCCATTGCGCGCCTTACCTTTGCGGGGAGCACCCTGTTTACGCTCTCCGACACGGCGCTGGTCGCGTTTGACCGAGGCACGGGCGAGCAGCTTTCGCGCATCGACTATCCGGAAAGGGGCGCGCTCGCATGAAAAAACGTGTTACCGAGATCGCCGTCTTTTGCGGTACAATGATTTTGTCCTGGCTGCTTTTGAGTTTTTACTTTTTCCCCATAAAATGGTCGTTCCCCGGAACGGGCGTGACATCGGCGGAATTTCAGGCATTTTTCTTTGCTTCTCTTGCGGATATGGCGGCACTCAAAAGTCTCATTTCCCTGCTGTTCGCCGTGTTTGCGCTGTTCGTGTGTGAGCGCCGGTTTGAAAAGCGGGCGCGTAAAAATCCCGAAAAAAAGGATTGACAAAGCAGAACATCTGTGTTTTAATAAGCTAAACCGATGAAACGGAAGTAAAACTGCACGACGCGCTTACAGAGAGCGGGCGGCGCTGAGAGCCCCGCAGCAAACGCGGCAGACAAATGGTCCGTTGAGGGCGCATTGAAAAGATGCGACGGGGCTTTCCCGTTAACGAAAGAGGGATATGTTTGTATCCTGTTTGAGCGGGCGGCGTTCAGCCGTCAAGCAAGGTGGTACCGCAGGTATATTTTTCGCCTGTCCTTGTATGATACAAGGGCAGGCGTTTTGCTTTTATCTTATTTTTGTTTCAGCATAATAAAGGAGGGCTTTTCGTGCTGCACACAAGAGCGAGCGGTGTTCTGATGCCGCTTTCTTCCCTGCCGTCGCGCTTCGGCTGCGGGACATTCGGCGGGCAGGCGCGGCAATTCGTGCGCCTTATTAAGGAAATGGGGTTTTCCTATTGGCAGGTGCTGCCCTTGAACCCGCCCGATATGCACGGCTCGCCTTACGCTTCTTACGCGGCGTTTGCCGTTTCGGCGCTGTATATCGACCCGGACGCGCTCGTAAAAGCGGGGCTTGTCTCACAGGCGGATGCAGACCGTGCCGCCTATAGCGGCTCGCCGTTTACGGCAAATTACGATTTTGCAGCAAAAGCGCACCGCACACTGTTGCAGACGGCCTACCGAAACGCGCCCGAAGCGCTGCGCGAAGAGGTGCGCGCGTTTTGCGCGAAATACCGATGGTGTGCGGACTATGCACGCTTTTCGGCACTGCGCGAGCGCTTTGCGGGGAAGCCGTGGTACGAATGGGATGCGGACTTTGCCTGCTATGAGAATGCGTTGCAGAACATGGATGACGCATTGCAAAAGGCGGCTGACTTTTTCGCCTTTGAGCAATATATCGCCTGCACACAGTGGTATGCGCTCAAGCAGTTTGCCAACGAAAACGGCGTGAAAATCCTCGGCGACATGCCGATCTACGTTTCCGCAGACAGCGTGGATGTTTGGAGCAATCGGCAGCTTTTTGAGTTGGATAAGCGCACCTGTCTGCGCAAGCGCGTTTCGGGCGTGCCGCCCGATTACTTCTCCGCCGACGGTCAGCTATGGGGCAACCCGCTGTATGACTGGGCGGCGATGGAAAAGGACAATTACCGATGGTGGTGCGACCGCATTGCCGCCGCAAGGACGCTCTATGACACGGTGCGCATCGACCATTTCCGCGCCTTTGCCTCGTATTGGGCGGTGCCCGCCGACGCCGAGACCGCGCGCGAGGGCGTTTGGGAAAAGGGTCCCGGCATGAAGCTTTTTCATGCGGTGGAAGCCGCGTTCGGCGAAGTCCCCATTGTGGCGGAGGATCTCGGTACTTTCGGCGAAGACGTGGTACAGCTTTTGGAGGACACGGGCTTCCCGGGGATGCGCGTCATCCAGTTCGGCTTTTCGCCCGATTCGGATTCCACGCACCTGCCGCACAATTATCCGCAAAACTGCGTCGCCTATGTCGGCACGCACGACAACACCACCCTGCTCGCGTGGCTTTGGGAGGCTGCGGAACGCGACCGCCGCTTCGCACTCGACTACTGCGGCTTTGACGGCGGCAATTGGGGCGAGGGCGGCTTTCACAGCCCCGCCTGCCGCAAGATCATCGAAACGGTCTGGCGCTCGAGCGCCAAGCTTGCGGTCATCGCCTTTCAGGATCTGTGCGGCTTCGGCTCGGATGCGCGCATGAACGTGCCCGGCCGCGCCGACGGCAACTGGCTGTTCCGTACAACGAAGGAAACGATCGATCAGATCGACAAAGCGTATTATCAAAAAATCAATCGGATTTTCAAACGAGGATAAGGAGAGAACAAAAATGGCTAAAATCCCCCACAGATTATATTTGACCGAAGACCAGATGCCGAAGCAATGGTACAACCTGCGCGCGGATATGAAGGAGCTGCCCGACCCGATGCTCAATCCCGCGACGCTGCAGCCCGCAAAAGAAGAGGACCTGTACCCCGTATTCTGCAAGGCGCTGGCGCATCAGGAAATGGACGACCAAACGCGCTATGTGGACATTCCCGACGAAGTGCAGGAGATGTATAAGGTCTACCGCCCCTCGCCGCTGATTCGCGCCTACAATCTGGAAAAAGCGCTGGGCACGCCCGCAAAAATTTATTATAAATTTGAGGGCAACAACACCTCCGGCAGCCACAAGCTCAACTCCGCCATTGCACAGGCGTACTACGCGAAAGAGGAGGGCTTGACCTCCCTGACGACGGAAACGGGCGCGGGGCAGTGGGGCACGGCGCTTGCCGAGGCGTGCGCATACTTCCACCTGCCGCTTACCGTCTACATGGTCAAGGTCTCGTATGAGCAAAAGCCGTTCCGCAAAGCGATCATCCACACCTTCGGCGCGGACGTGATCCCAAGCCCCTCCAACACCACCGAAGCGGGGCGCAAGATCCTTGCCGCCGATCCGAACAATTCCGGGTCGCTCGGCACGGCGATCTCGGAAGCGGTCGAAAAAGCAGTCACGACCGACGGCTGCCGCTATGTGCTGGGCTCCGTGCTCAACCAGGTGCTGCTGCACCAGTCCATCATCGGGTTGGAAAGCAAGATCGCCATGGAAATGCTCGACGAATATCCCGACATTGTCATCGGCTGCGCAGGCGGCGGCTCAAACCTCGGCGGGCTTATCGCGCCGTTCATGCAGGATAAGCTCACGGGCAAGGCCGACCCGCGCTTCATCGCCGTGGAGCCCGCCTCCTGCCCGTCGCTCACGCGCGGCAAATACGCCTACGACTTCTGCGACACGGGCAAGATCACGCCCATGGCAAAGATGTATACCCTCGGCTGCGAATTCAAGCCCTCGCCCAACCACGCGGGCGGGCTTCGCTACCACGGGATGTCACCGATCCTCTCGAAGCTCTATCACGACGGGTATATGGAGGCGGTCGCCGTAGAACAGACCAAGGTCTTTGAAGCCGCGACCATGTTTGCAAAGATCGAAACCATCCTCCCCGCCCCCGAAAGCGCGCACGCCATCCGCGCTGCGGTAGACGAGGCGCTGAAATGCAAAGAAACGGGCGAGGCCAAGACCATCCTCTTCGGGCTGACGGGCACGGGCTATTTCGACATGACCGCCTACACCGCCTATAACGAAGGGAAAATGGCGGATTACATCCCCACCGATGCGGATCTGCAGGTCGGCTTTGATAAGCTGCCGAAGCTCCCCGGCATCCAGGAATAATTCTTCTTCTGATACTTATGAAGGACGACTCTGTATTCAAACCGATACAGAGCCGTCCTTTTTTTATACGCTGCCTGTAAAAACGCAGGCAGTTTTGTTTTTGTATTAAGTTTTTCAAAAAAAGGTGTTGACAACCGAACTTTTCTCGGGTATACTCCACTTGTAAGGCAGTTAGTTACTCAACTAACAAACTAACAATCAAGGCGGTGATCTTGTTGCAGGTGCATCCGAGCATAGATAAGCCCATATTCCTTCAAATCGCGGAGCAGCTGGAAGATTCGATCTTCACAGGCGTTTTCCCCGAGGAGACGAAGATCCCTTCCACCAATGAGATCGCCGCTGTGCTGAACATCAATCCCCACACGGTGCTCAAGGGCATGAATCTGTTGGTCGACGAGGATATCATCTACAAAAAAAGAGGACTTGGGATGTTCGTAAAAACAGGCGCTGTTGAAAAAATACGGCAAAAAAGGCAAGGACAGTTTTATGAGCAGTATATCGCGGCGCTGATCCGTGAAGCGGAAAAGCTGCAAATGTCAAAGGAAGATATCATGGCACTGATTGAAAGAGGGTATGACGATGAACGCCATTGAAATTCAGAATGTTACAAAGCGATATAAGGACGTAACGGCGCTGGAGGATGTTTCCCTTTCTTTCGCATTCGGGAAAATCTATGGGCTTTTAGGCAGAAACGGCGCCGGGAAATCCACCCTTATCAACATTATTGCGAACCGTATTTTTGCGGACTGCGGTGAGGTCCGGATCGATGGGATCCCGGCAAAGGAGAACATGGGCGTTCATGAAAAGCTCTTTTGCATGAGCGAAGCGGATCTGTATGATCGGGATCTGAAAGTGAAAGAGCTTTTCAAATGGACGGATCGCTTTTATGATGCTTTTGATTCCGATAAAGCCTTGGCGCTTTCCGAGAAATTTAATTTGGATATCCATAAGCGGTTCAAGGCGTTATCCAAAGGCTATCAGTCTATTTTCAAGCTGATCGTTGCACTGTCGCTTCGTGTTCCCTATGTCATTTTCGACGAGCCCGTTTTAGGGCTTGACGCGAACCACCGGGAACTGTTTTACGAATTGCTTCTGGAAGAGTTTGAAACCGGTGAGCGGACGTTTATCCTTGCAACGCACCTGATCGAAGAGGTCGCGAACCTGATCGAGGAAGTTGTTTTAATTGACAAAGGGAAGGTGCTCCTGCAGGAAAGCGTTGAAGCCTTATCGGAAACCGGATACAGCATTTCAGGCACGGCGCAGGAAGTAGACAGCTATTGCGAAGGCAAAAACGTGATCGGGCAGGATACGCTGGGCGGTATGAAGATCGCTTATGTTTTAGGGGAAAAAGCAGCGCTGCCGCAGGGCAGCAATTTGCAGATCGCGGCGATCAATCTGCAAAAGCTGTTTGTCAAGCTGACGGAGAAAGGCGGCAACGGAAATGAATAAATTAAAAGCGGCAGTTCTATACGAATACGCAACAAAAATCAAGGCTATGGGCGTCTTTTATTTGATCCAGTATGCGATCACGGCGTTGATTTTCGCGATCGTCCTCATTTTCACGGACGGGAGCCAGACCGGTTCCAACGCTTTGGAATTCAGCTCGATCGTTTTTGTAAGCGTGATCGGGGTATTGGGCTACAAGGAAGACTTTAAGGCACTGCTGCAAAACGGATACACCCGCAAATCCATCTTTCTTTCGACCGTCTGCATGTTTGTGCTGCTTTGCGGGACCATGGCTCTGATCGACACTGTGATCGGCAACACCATCCACCATTTTGCAAATCAATATTTCACCCTGTTCGGCAGCCTGTACGGATACAGCAGCCTTTTCGCGAATTGGTTATGGCTCACGGTTTTATATCTATTGTTTTGCAGTCTGTCCTACTTAGCGATTTTGGTGATCCACAGGATCGGGAAAACGGCGTCGCTTTTGCTTGCCGTTGGACTCGGCGGCGGCGTACTGCTGGTGATCGCACTGTTTCGATTCGTACTCTCTGACAAAGCCGTGCGCGCGGTCGCGGATTTTTGGATACGGGCGATGGGCTTTACGGGCGACGGAACGACAAATATTTTCTTCCCCGTGATCACGTTTCTTGTGATCGGCCTCGTTTTCGGGCTTGGCGCTTTTGCACTGATCCGCCGCGCGGAGCTGAAAGGATAAAACGGAAACGGATAAAGAGGGCGGGTCTGTGTCTTTTCTGACACAGACCCGTCCTCTATTTTTTGTTGAATGGAATGCGGACAGCCGCAAGGGCTGTCCCTACGGGGTTAGAGGCGGGTGGTTTCCCGCGCCGCGTCTGACCTCTGACTTCTACCCTCTGTCCTCTCCTTTGATCGCGTCCCAATACGCTTTGGCGGCTTGCTCGTTGCGGTTGTCGCCGTAGAAATAATACTGCTTTCCCAAAAGCGCGTCGGGCATATACTGCTGCTCGACCCAGCGGTGCGGGAAGTCGTGCGGGTATTTGTAAAACTGCCCCGGGCGCGCGGCGTCCGCGCCGTCGAAATGCTTATTCTGCAAGCACCGCGGGATGCGCCCGTAGTTCCCCTTTTGCACATCCTCCATCGCGGCGGTGATCGCCATATCGCCCGTATTGGACTTCGGTGAAGTTGCCACCAAAATGACGGCATCCGCAAGCGGGATCTTTGCTTCGGGCAGCCCCACGGAAAGCGCGATGTCACATGCCGCTTTGACAATGGGGATGATCTGCGGGTAGGCAAGCCCCACATCCTCGCACGCGCAGACCATCAGCCGCCGCACGGCGGAGGGCAGGTCTCCGCCCGTGAGAAGCCTTGCGAGATAATGCAGCGCCGCGTCCGGGTCGGAGCCGCGCATGGACTTTTGAAAAGCGGAGATCACGTCGTAGTGCTCGTCGCCGTCCTTGTCATAGCGGAAGGTGTTGCCGCCCGTGAGCTTCGCAGCCGCTTCGAGCGTAACGGTTTTGCCGCCGTCCTCGTCGCGCGGGGCGGCAAGAACGGAAAGCTCCGTAAAATTGAGCGCGCGGCGCACGTCGCCGCCGCAGGCCTGCGCAATATGCGCCGCTACCTCGTCCGGGGCGGTGATGCGCACGCCCTGCTCGTTTGCGAGAAAGGCAAAGCCGCGGCGCACGGCAGGCTCGATCTCCTTTGCCGTGAGTGCCTTAAACTCAAAAACCGTCGAGCGGCTGAGCACGGCGTTGTAGACATAAAAATACGGATTCTCCGTGGTGGAAGCGATCAGCGTGATCTTGCCGCTTTCCATGTATTCCAAAAGCGACTGCTGCTGTTTTTTATTGAAATACTGGATCTCGTCGAGATACAAAAGCACCCCATTCGGCGCGGCGAGCGTGCCGATCTCCCCTACGATCTCCTTGATGTCCGCTGTGGAAGCATTCGTACCGTTGAGCTTTCTAAGCGTCAGGTTGGTCGTTTTGGCAAGGATGCGCGCAAGCGTCGTTTTGCCCGTGCCGGGCGGGCCGTAAAAGACCATATTCGGGAGCACGCCGGACTGCGCAATATTGCGAAGCGGCGCCCCCTCGCCTAAGAGGTGGCGCTGCCCGACCATATCGTCGATCGTTTCGGGGCGGAGCCTGTCCGCCAGCGGTGCTGTCATAGTCAATCCTCAAAAATCAATTTTTGCACGTCGGCGGGCGTTTCGGCAATATGATCCGCGCCGTATTCCTCGAATTCCGCACGGCTGCCGAAGCCGTACAGCACGGCGATACAGGGGATCTCCGCCGCCTTTGCCCCGCAGATATCGTAAAGCCGGTCGCCGACCATGACCGTGTCGGCGCTTGCAACGCCGAGCGCCCGCATAGCGGTGCGCATGATCTCCGCCTTATCGGCGCTTTTTTCGTCGAAGCTCGCGCCGCCGACATAGTCTACATACTGTATGAGCCCCTGCTCGCGCAGGATCTGCTCGATATAGGGCGTGGGCTTGGAGGAAGCGGTCGCCGTTTTTACGCCGCTTTCGCGAAGCGTGCGCAAAAGCTGAGGGATCCCGTCGTAAACGCGCGCCTCGCGCCAGCCTCTCGCCCGGTAGCGTTCGCGGTATTTTTCGATCATAAAGCCGATCTTATCGTCCGGGTAGCCGAACAGCGTTTGAAAGCTGTCATAGATCGGCGGACCGATGAATTTGCGCAGCGTCGAAAGCGGGGGTGAAGGCTTGCCGTCCGCCTCGAACGCATATTGCAGGCTTTTGAAGATCCCTTCCGAGGTATCCGCCAGCGTACCGTCAAAATCAAATAATACTGCCTTGTAACGGGGTTTCATGTTTTCATTCTGCGGCGCATGCCGCTCCTTTCTTTAAGCTGCCGCCTGCCAAGGGCGAAAAAGGGAAAGGTGCCGTGCCGGCGCGTTTTCGGCATATCGGGTTCGACGCCCGGCAGCTTGCGCTGCCGTCAGCGGATCGCCGACAGATCCAGCACCACGTTTTCATAACCGTCCACATTGATCACATAGAACATAACGGTCGTATCATCCAAGAAGCGCATATTGCCGTGCTGGGCGTAATTTGTTTCGGTATACGTCACGGATGCGCCCGTTTCGGTGTTGTAGACATAAATGCGGTAGTCGAGCGCATTCGCAACCGTGCCTGCCATAACGACATACTTCCCGTCGGGGCTGACAGCAAACGCGAGCGGATTGATCTTATAATCCTGCGGTGTGATGACCGTCGTATCATAGGTCGTGTAGATGCGGCCGTCCTCCTTGGCAAGCAGGTAATCCCCGCTGCGGATATACGAAGAGTCATACGTCGCATAAAAGCTGGAGATCACACTCTCCTCGCCGTTTTCGTAGCGCACGGTCCGGAAGCCGCCGTCCGTCTCACGAATGAAAGCAAAGGCATTGTCGGAGAGCGGCTTGACGTAGCATTCCGCTACATCAAGCGCCACCGAAAGCTCGCGGCTGTCGGTCTTTGTGTAAATGTCGATCGGCGTTTCGCCGCTTTGGCTCTGCTCGTGGTTGCGGCTCGAGAAAAACGGGATGGCGGATCCCGTCGCGGTGAGCGCCTCGTCCGTGATCCTACAGAAATCCTCCCGCATGGCGCCGGAGATCCCGACAGTGCGGTTGTTTTCGCTCAAGAACCGCGTCAGGCTCCCGTCCGCACGGTTGACGATATACGACTCCTCCCAAACGGGTTCTTGCGCATACGCCTGCGTGCGGTCGGAGTGCGCGAGCAGCAGGCAGCGCCCGTCGGCGGCATAAGCAGCAGGAAGATCGGTGACCTTGAACATCATAAAGCTGTAAATATATACACCCTCGTCCGTCGAACCGTCTGTTGAGAACACGCCGTAGCCGCAAATGTGCCCGTCACGCTCAATGTAATGGATGTTCGCGGGGATGTGCTGCCCGCTCAGCGGCACGGAAAGCTCCATGGTGCCGGTCTCGGCAAGCTCGACAAAATCCGTTCCGTTGAATTCATAAAAGAGCACGTTGCCCGCCGCATCCGCCGTGTAAAAGACGTTGTCAAAATCGGTGGACATGTAGGGGATCGACGTAATGGTGCGTGCAAGCTCCACCGTTTCGAGCTCCTCCGGATTGCCCAGCGCCGATGTATCGTCCTCCTGCGGCGGATTGCGGTACAGCCAAACGGCAGCGAGCACGGCAGCGACCGCCAAAACGGCAACTATGATCGTGACCACATTCTTTTTTGCCGAGGTCTTGTTTTTGCCGCTCGGCGCGGCCTCCTGTGTGAAAAGCACCTGCGTTCCGCCTTCCTGTCCTAAAAATCATCGCCCCTGCGGCAGAGTTCACTGCGCGGTGCGGGCGTTTTATGCGCGTATGGCCATGCGATCATTTTAGCATGTTCCCCATGAAAAAGCAAGCAGCGCGGGATGTTTCTATTTTGCCGCGCGCACGCATATATATTGGATAAAACGACGGAAAACAGAAAATAGGTGAACAGCATGGAAAAATTTCTGCCGGAGGGCATCCTGTTTGAAACGGAAGAAAACCGAAAACGGATCGCAAGCTTTCCGCGGCTGCGGGAGGCGTTTTACGAGGACGCCGTCTTAGAAGCGCGCGCTGTGCTGTGCGACCGCGCGCACAACCTGCATGTCGATCTCGGTGAAATCAAGGGATTCATGCCGCACGCGGAATGTGCGCTGGGGATCACGGAGGGCACGGTGCGCGACATCGCGGTGATCTCCCGCGTCAACAAACCCGTCTGCTTTCGCATCACCTCTTTTTACGACGATGAAAACGGCGAGCGTACCGCCGTGCTCAGCCGCCGCGCCGTACAGGAGGCATGCCGGCGTGAATACGTCGCCTGTCTTTCTGTGGGGGATGTGATCGATGCCGTCGTCACACGCAACGAGGCGTTCGGCACATTCTGCGACATCGGTGCGGGGCTGACGGCCCTGCTGCCCATCGACGGCATTTCCGTTTCGCGCATCCCGCACCCGCGCGTGCGCTTCGCCGTGGGGCAGCGCATCCGCGCCGTGGTGCGCGGGCGTGACGAGATGGGGCGCATCACCCTTTCGCACAAGGAGCTTTTGGGGACGTGGCAGGAAAACGCCGATCGCTTTTCGGTGGGCGAGACCGTGCCCGGCATTGTACGCTCGGTGGAAAGCTACGGTATTTTTGTGGAGCTTACGCCCAACCTTGCAGGGCTTGCCGAGCTGACGCCGGGCGTGCAGGCAGGCGAGGGTGCGAGCGTATACATCAAAGGCATTTCTCCCGATCGCATGAAGATCAAGCTGATCTTAGTCGACCACTTTCCCGCGCCGGAAGCCCCGCAGCACATTTCCTACCCCGACACACAGCATATCGACCGCTGGGTCTATTCCCCGCCGGGGTGCCTTAAAACGGTAGAAAGCGTTTTCACGCAGGCAGAAGCGTGATTTTTATGAATTTTGCAGCCATGGTTTGCTTTTTTTTGTGAAATATAGTAGAATGTACTTGTATATTTCCCAAATGGTTTTATGAGGGAGGATTTTGAAATGAAAAAGGGTGTTTTTCGGAAATCGCTGAGCCTTTTGCTTTCGGCAGCGCTTGCCCTGCTGCTGTTCGTTCCGGCGCTTGCCGCTTCGGATAAGCAGGGAGAAACGCCGGTTTTGATCGTCACGGGGTTTGCGGAGTATCCGTTGGGGAACCCGCAGACGGGGGAATCCGCATTCCCGCCTGAAACGCAGGACATCATCAACACCGTCGCAGGTGCAGCGCCCGCGCTGCTCCGGCTGCTGGCAAGCGATCGGACACAGGCGGATTACGACGCGCTTTGCGATGCGGTGCTGCCTGTGGTGAACGAGCTGTTCGACCCCATTGCCTGCAATCCCGACGGTACCGTTCGCCACAGCGACGTGGGGCTTTTATATCAGTATCCCGAATCGGCTGCCGATTATCCGGACGGCACCATCACCAACGGGCTGGCGCTTGCCGCCATGCAGGCGGTCGGTGCGGAAAACACCTTTGTCTACGGGCTGGACTGGCGGCGCGATCCCATGGACGTGGCGGATGAGCTCAACGAGTGGGTGCAGCACATCAAAGAAAAAACCGGATCCGACAAGGTCTCTATCGCAGGGATCAGCATGGGGACCGGGATGGTCTCGGCATACCTTTGGAAATACGGTACGGAAGATATTTCCAATATCACCATGATCTCCGGGGCGTTCACAGGGCTGGAATATGTCGGCAGGCTGTTCCGCGGGGAGCTGGAGATCGATGCGAACGGGCTGTATCTGCTCTTGGAGCAGGTCATCGGCTCGGATGCGCTCACACGCATTTTCGGTTCGACGGGGATCGTGCAGGATCTGATCGCCCTGGTGGACGATCTGTACGCCGCCTGCGGCGACCGCATTTTCACGGAATGCCTGATCCCCGCTTTCGGTTACAACCCGGGAATATGGTCCTTTGTACCCGCGGCAGATTATGAAGCCTGCAAGGCCTTTATGTTCGCCCGTATGGATTCCACCGACGAAGAAAAAGCGGCGCTGGAGGCAAAGATCGATGCGTATCATACCGTACAGGCAAATGTCGGCGATACGCTGAAAGCCGCCAAGGCTGCAGGTGTGAATGTTGCGATCGTCTCAAACTACAACTATCAAATGCCGCCTGTCTCCACCGCGTCTGAAATGACCGGCGACCAGGTGATCGAAACGATGCACACGAGCGGCTTTGCCACTTGTGCAAATATCGGTGAAACGCTTCCGGAAAGCGTTTCGGGACCCTACGTTTCCCCCGACCGCGTCATTGACGCCTCCACCTGCCTGCTGCCGGACGAGACCTGGTTCATTAAAGATATGAAGCATGTGGAATTTTCCGATGTGCAGAACCAATGTGATTTCTATCTTTGGCTGATGACGACCGACACACAGGTCAACATTCACTCTGATCCCGCCTACCCGCAGTTCATGCGGTATAATTCCGAAACCGGCGTCCTTGTTCCCCAAGCCATGCTGCAAGGCGATGTGAACTTTGACGGCGTGGTCAACCTTGTGGATGCGCGGCTGGTGCTGCGGCATGTCCGTTCGTTCACCACGCTTTCCGCCGTAGCTCTGGAGGCGGCGGATATGGACGGGAACAACATCGTGCAGCATGCGGACGCACAAACGATCCTGAACAACTATGCAGGCGCGAAGCCGCAGACACAAACCACCCTGTCCGCCATCGACGACCTTCTGAACGCGAGCGGCGCAGACACGAGCACAGACAGCGGCGCCGGCTCGCAGGTACAGGAAGCCCTGGAAAACGCTGCGAACGGTCTGCGCGACACGCTCGGCAGCCTGGATCTCGGCAGCCTGCTGCAATTCGGCAGCAGCGCTGCTGCACAAACCCGGCAAACGCAAGCATCCGAGACGCAAACCACGCAGGCGCAAAACGAAGCTGATGCGACCGAGCCCGCCGCGTAGCGAAAGCGCGCACAGCAATACAGCTTCATTCCCCGCCCCGATTTTTGGGGCGGTTTTTTTCGACCTTTTTACGCCGCATTCGCTTTCCCGTAATAAAATTGTAACCATTCTGCGGCTTGTTTTGTTAGAATATCCTGCTACAATACAGAAAACGGGAGAGAAAGGCTTTCACTTTGCCGACAAATTTGGTATGATACAAAGGTAATTTGAAAGCAAAGAGGGAAACAGCATGTACACGGTTTTGGTTTGTGACGACGATAAGGCGATTTTGGATTCTCTGGAGATCTATCTGCACCTGGAAGGGTACGAGGTCATCAAAGCGGCCAACGGTAAGGAGGCGCTCGCAGCAGCCGCGAGCCACGAGCTGCACTGCATCATTCTCGATATCATGATGCCGGGGCTCGACGGCTTAAACGCTACGCTCAAACTGCGCGAGCGCCACAATGTGCCGATCATCCTGCTCTCTGCAAAAAGCGAGGACACCGACAAGATCACCGGGCTTTCGTTCGGCGCAGACGACTATGTCACCAAGCCGTTCAATCCGCTGGAGCTCATGGCGCGCGTCAAATCGCAGATCCGCCGCTATGCGACGTTTGGGAGCCTTGAAACGCGCGAGAACGTGCTGACCACGGGCGGTCTTACGCTTGACCCCGACTCCAAGGAGGTCACGCTCGACGGCGAACCCGTACGCCTGACCGCTACGGAATACGGGATTCTGGAGTTTTTGATGAAAAATATGGGCAGGGTGCTTTCCACGAACCAGATCTATGAAGCGGTCTGGAACGAGCCCGCCTTTTCCACCGAGAAAACCGTGACCGTACACATCCGCCGCATCCGCGAAAAAATCGAGATCAATCCCAAGGACCCAAAGTATCTGAAGGTGGTGTGGGGCATTGGCTACAAAATTGAAAAATATTAAATACGCCTATGGCTTGAAAACCGTAGCGTTCCTGCTGGCAGCGACATGCGTGTTTTCGGGCGCATGGAGCGCGGGCAGCATCATGAACATCCTCAACGATTTCGGCTGGGAAAACACCATGGTGCGCGAAAAGCCTGTATTCACAGACACCGCACTGTTCCAAAACGAGGTGGACAGCGCATCACAAAACCTATGCAGCGCTTACATTTATAACGACTGGGAGACCGATGCGCTGCCGAATTATGCCACCCTTACAGAAGAGCAGGCTGCCGCCGAACAGGTGCGCCGGCAGCTGCGCGAGAGCGTATACAACGAGCTTTCGGGCGAATATTCCTATCTTTATAACGAATACGGCGAGCCTGTGACCGCTGTATCCGGCAGCGAGACGCAAACCTACACGCCCACCGAGGAGGAGCTCGAGGAAGCATACAGCACCGCGTCCTCCTTCTATTCACTGCGCGACTTTGATGTAGATGTCTATATCAATGCGTCGATGACCGCCGAGGAGCTGGCGGCGGATGTGGCGGAACTTTACACCGCACAGCTCAATTACGCACAGCGCTCGTTCCGCGCGGGCGTACTGCGCGCAGAGGAAGCGATTTCTTCGCTGCGCAATTTCCGCTATCTGCTTGTCAACACGCAGACCGGCGAAGTGCTGACGAACATGGCGGGTGTTTCTACCGCCGCCGACTTTTTCAATGCGTTTTCCGACGATGATTGGTACTTTGGCTACACGGTCGAAAGCGGGCTGATCCGCTATTCCGAATCGGCGGCACAAATGGCACTGGACAGCACCCAAAGCGGCGGTATGAACAGCTTTTTGATGCCCTACTTAGATTCAAATTTTTCGGAAGAAGGCTTTGACGTCTATTTCGGCGTGCCGCAGCAGCTCACAGAAGGCGACAGCTTTTGGACGGCTGCGCAGACCTTTGAAACGAGCTCCGCACAGATCGACCGCTTGATGGCGGTGCTCGTTTGCACGCTGACTGCCGCGCTGGCGCTTTCCGTCTACCTGCTTTTGACCGCCGGACGTGTGCGCGGCAGCGATGAGATCCAATTTCTGCCGCAGGACCGTCTGCCCTGCGACATACACCTTTTCCTCTCCGGTGTGATTTGTCTCGGCTTGACGATCCTTGCCCTTTGGCTTATGGACGGCTTTATCGGCACCTCGGACACCTCTTACCAGATCCGCAGCGTCTCACTGCTGCAGCTCGGCGCCTCTTTCTGCGCGGCGCTGTTGTATGCCTTTTTGGCGGAATGGGTGCTGTCGGTCACAAAATATGCAAAATCCCGCCGACCGTATTTCGGCTCGATGCTGCTTGTACGCGGTGCGCGGCGTTTTGCCGCCTGGGTACGCCGCACGCGGCACCGTATGACGCACATCTCCAAAAAAGCGATCGTGCTCGCGTGCGTGTATCTGCTCGTGAATTTTCTGTTGTTTGCGACCGGCAATTCCGTGATGCTGCTGCCGGCGATCGTATTCAATGTGATCGCGCTGGTCCTCATTTGGAAATACCTTTCTTCGCTTGACAAGATCATGGATGCTGCCGAGGCCGGCAAGCGCGGCGAAAAAACCGCGCCGCTCAACGCCGACCGCATGCCGGAACCGCTGGGGAGCTTAGCGCGCAATCTGACCGTTACGCAGGAGGAAATGCAGAAAGCCGTGCAGGAAGCGATCCGTGGCGAGCGCATGAAAGCGGAGCTGATCACCAACGTCTCGCACGATTTGAAAACGCCGCTGACCTCGATCATTTCCTATGTGGATCTGCTCAAGAAATGTGACATCGACGACCCGAACGCGCAAAGCTATATCACGGTGCTCGACGAAAAATCCACCCGCTTAAAGCGGCTCATTGAAGATCTGGTCGAAGCGTCAAAGGCGTCTTCCGGCGCGATAACGCTGCACAAGATGCACGTCAACCTGTATGAATTGGCAGTGCAGGCGATCGGCGAGATGGAGGACAGTTTTGCCGAGCGCGATCTGCAGATCGTGCTGAACACCCCGGAAGAAGCTCCCGTTGTATTCGCCGACAGCCAAAAGACCTGGCGCGTCATTGACAATCTGCTGAGCAACGCACGCAAATACTCCCTGCCCGGCTCACGGGTCTATGTGGATGTGTTCCCCGATGGTTCGAACGGCGTGTTCCGCATCAAGAACGTATCGGGCGAGCCGCTGAACATCGACCCCGACGAGCTGACCCAGCGCTTCGTGCGCGGCGACGCTTCGCGAACGCTCGAGGGCAGCGGGCTGGGGCTCTCCATTGCAAAAGACCTGTGTGCGCTGCAGGGCGGCAAGCTGAAGCTTGAGATCGACGGGGATCTGTTTAAGGCGACCGTTTCGCTTCCCGCTTCGGGCGCAGCCCGGCTTGCAGAAGCCGTGCAGGCGCAGCAGGCACAGATGCCGCCGACCCCCGCGCAGGAAAATCCATCTGCAGCGGATACGTCCCCCACGACCGCCGACGCACCGTCGGCAGAAAGGCAGGTATGACCATGCTGATTTCCCTAAGTGTTTTTGTCATTCTCAGCGGCGCAGCAGCTGCGCTGCTCATTGCCCGCCGTTTGCGCCGCAGCCCCTCGGAGGGTGTGGTTTGTGAAGTTTTAGAGGGCGTGCAGTTTTGCAGCTATTGTATGGTCGCGTTAGGCCTTGTAGCGCTGTATGGGCTTTTGTCGGGGCAGATCCGGTTTTGAAGTTAGTATTCACAAATAAATTGACACAGCAAAACACAGGGCGCAGTCGTTTGACTGCGCCCTGTGGATCTGTATGCGCTTCTGTTTTGGTTTACGCCGCTTTTTCCTTTTTCACCTTCGGCGGCTTGTCGCCGAGTTCCACCAGCTTGTTTGCCCCCGCCCACAAAAGCATGGCGATGAACAGGAACAGCTCGATGAAATACCCCGTTGTCAAGCGGAACACCGTGACCGTGATCAGCCCGCCGAGCAGCGTCCCGACGACGGACTCCGGCAAAAACGAAGACAGCGTGATCGTCCCGTCCAAAAACGGCGCCGCTACATAGTGGAACGAGATATACATGGCGATCATCACTAAGATCCCCGCGCCCGCAATGCACATCGGCACGGTCTTTTTCTTGGACACGATCGCGAACACCAGCAGCACCACGGCGAGCACCACCGCGAGCACAAAGCATACGGCGAAGGCGATCGCTGCGGGCTTGATCGCGTTCAGGGATTCGGGCAGCGACACCGAATCGCCGCCGAAATAGCTCTCGAGCATCGGCAGGAATTCCGTGCGCAGCTCGTGCAGACTCAAGGATTCCACCGTCTCGCCCGTATCTTCGGAATCCCCCATGAGCTGCGAAAGCAGCTGAAACGCAGAGGACTGTGTCAAAACATATATATAGTCGCAAAAATATGCCGCGATCGGCACGCACACGGCGAGTACCGCCATCACCAGACGGTACAGGATCTCCTTGCCGCCTTTTTGCTTGACCTTAGCCATATTCGATTCTCCTTTATCGCACCTTTTTCACCGCACAGCCCGTTCAGGCTTTTTGCGCGCCCTTTGCCTTTTCCCACGAGGAGTTGAGCGCCACCGTCCGATTAAACACGGGTCTCCCCGGTGTGGAGGTCTTGTCCGCGCAGAAATAGCCCTGCCGCAGGAATTGGAACACATCGCCGGGGCCGGCGTCGCGCAGCGCGCCCTCTAAGAGACAGTCCGTCAGGCACGTCAGGGAATCGGGGTTGAGATTCTGCTCAAAGCTGCCGTTCGTCTCGTCCGACGGGTTTTCCACCGAAAACAGGCGGTCATACAACCGCACCTCGGCTTTGAAGCAGTCCGCGGCGCTGACCCAATGCACCGTGCCCTTGACCTTGCGCCCATCGGGGGAATTGCCGCCGCGGCTCTCCGGGTCATAGGTGCAGTGCACGGCGGTCACCTCGCCGTTTTCGTCGGTATCGAAGCCTATGCATTTCACGAAATACGCGCTTTTCAAGCGCACCTCGTTGCCGGGGAACAGGCGAAAATATTTTTTCGGCGGTTCAGCCATAAAGTCGTCGCGCTCAATGAACAGCTCGCGCGAAAACACGATTTGACGCGAGCCCATTTCGGGGTGCGCGGGGTGCACTTCCACGTCGAGCAGCTCCGTTTTGCCTTCGGGGTAATTGTCTATGATCAGCTTTAAGGGGCGCAGCACCGCCATGGCGCGCGGCGCGGTCTCGTTCAGCTCGTCGCGCACGCAGGACTCCAAAAGCCCCATATCCACCACGGAATATGCCTTGGACACGCCGATCTTTTCGCAGAAATTGCGGATCGCCGCCGGCGGGTAGCCCCTGCGGCGCATGCCCGAAAGCGTCGCCATGCGCGGGTCATCCCAGCCGTCCACGATGCCGTCGCGCACGAGCGCCAAGCATTTGCGCTTGCTCGTTAAGCAGTAGTTGAGATTGAGCCGCGCGAATTCGATCTGGCGCGGCGGGCTCGGGATCTCAAGCTCGCGCAAAAACCAGTCGTACAGCGGACGGTGGTTTTCAAATTCCAGTGAGCACAGCGAATGGGTCACACCCTCCTTCGCGTCGGAAAGCGGATGCGCAAAGTCATACATCGGGTACACGCACCATTTGTCGCCCGTGCGGTGGTGCGGCACGTGCGCGATGCGGTAGATCACGGGGTCGCGCATGTTGAGGTTCGGCGACGCCATATCGATCTTGGCGCGCAGCACCTTAGCGCCGTTTTCGAACTCGCCTGCCGTCATACGGCGGAACAGATCGAGGTTTTCCTCCACACTGCGGTCGCGGTACGGGCTGTTCTTGCCGGGTTCGGTGAGCGTACCGCGGTACGCGCGGATCTCGTCGGCGGAAAGGTCGTCCACATACGCCTTGCCCATTTCGATGAGCTTGACCGCACATTCGTAGATAAAGTCAAAATAATCCGATGCGTGCAGACACTTGTCCCACTCGAAGCCCAGCCAGCGGATATCCTCTTTTATGGATTCGACGTACTCGACATCCTCCTTTTGGGGATTCGTGTCGTCCAAGCGCAGGTTGCATGTGCCGCCGTATTTCTGCGCCGTGCCGAAGTTGATGCAGATCGCCTTCGCGTGACCGATATGCAGGTAGCCGTTCGGCTCAGGCGGGAACCGCGTCTGCACATGGGTGTAAACGCCGTCTTTTAAGTCCTCGTCAATATAATCATGGATAAAGTTTGAGGGCATGGTGGTCTCTTTCTCGTCCGCCATTCGTCAAAACCTCCTTCGCGCCGCAAAGCGCGCTGTATATGTCAAAATCAAATACCCTTGTAATATGCAGCGGCTGCCGAAAGCCGTGTGCACACGGTCTCGCGTCCCAAAAGCCGCAGAATCGTGCAAAGATCCGGGGTGTTGGTGCGGCCCGTGACCGCCACGCGGATCACCGTAGACACGTCGCTGACATTGCCTTTGTAGCTTTCCGGGTCCGCTTTCCAATCACGCATTTCTGCGGCAAAGCCCAGCGGCGCGCAGATGGATTTGACCTTCGCAAACCACGTGTCCTTGTCGTCCTCGGGCGACCAGACCGTTACATACTGCTCCAGAATCGCCGCTGCGTCGCGCGGGTCGATGTGTTCGGGCAGGGTGTAATCCGCTTTGTACAGATCGTCATACATATAGGAAAAATACGGCTGTACTTCCGAAAACGCCGCCAGATCCTTGCGCGGCTTTTTGCCACCGCGGTCGAGGGCAAGCATGCCGAGCGCCTTTTCGCGGTCTGCTTCAAGCCGCTGTGCAAACGCTTCGTCATAGACCTTTGCCCACGCGAGCGTGCGTTCGTACACCTCTTCGGCAGTCATGCGGGAGATGCACAGCTTGCTGACGTCGCGCAGCTTCACCATGTCGAACAGCGCGCCCGACACGGACAGTTTTTTCAGGTTAAAGGGGAACGCGGTAAGCTCCGCCGTCGGGTTCGCGCGCCGCCAGTCCTCGAAATTGGAGTTAAGCAGCGTCAACAGGTATTCTTTGACACTTTGGGCCGGATACCCCTCCGCCGCAAAATGGCTGACCGCCGCCTCCGGGTCCTTGCGCTTGGAAATTTTGCGCTTGCCGCCGGTTTCCTCGTCGATCTTCATGATCTGCGGGGTGTGGGCGTATTTCGGCACGCGGAAGCCGCACGCGCGAAACAGCGCGATATGCTTCGGCAAAGAGGGCAGCCACTCCTCGCCGCGAATGACGTGCGTGGTGCGCATAAAGTGGTCGTCGCAGACGTGCGCGAAATGGTAGGTCGGCACGCCGTCGCTTTTTAATAGCACCTCGTCAATGATGTTTTCGGGCATTTCGAGGCGGCCTCTCGCCATATCTTCGATCACGATACGGCGCGCTTCGTCGCCGTCGGAACGCAGCCGCAGCACATAGGGCTTGCCGGCTTTCAGGTTCGCCTCGATCTCTTCGTCCGAAAGGTCTCGGCACTTGGCATATTTGCCGAAGTAGCCGCGCAAAAGCGCACCCTCGCGTTCCTGCCGGTCGCGCAATTCCGCAAGCTCTTCCGCCGTGCAGAAGCACGGGTATGCAAGCCCGCGGCGCACGAGGTCTTTCGCCATAATCTGATAAATTTCCACACGCGCGCTCTGCGTGTACGGCCCGTATGTACCGTTCTCGCCGTCTTTGGTCACACCCTCGTCAAAGGTGATGCCGAACGCTTCGAGCCCATCTAAGATCGCCGCCACGCCGTCGCCGATCTCGCGTTTTTTGTCGGTGTCCTCAATGCGGAGATAGACAATGCCCCCCGACTGCCGCGCGGTCATATAGTCCGCCAGCGCGCCGAACAGCCCGCCGATGTGCAGATACCCCGTGGGGCTCGGCGAAAAGCGGGTCACGCGCGCGCCCTCGGGAAGACTACGGGGCGGGTATTGCGCCTCAAGGTCGGCAGGCGTTTTTTGGATGTGCGGGAACAGAAGCTCCGCGATTTTTGCACAGTCGGTCAAAAGAATTCCTCCCGGGCGGCATTTGCCGTCGGTTCAAAATGTATGCGTCTATTATCGCAGAAATCGGCGCAAGTATCAACAGTTTTTTCACTTTCAAAGGATTTTTTTGCGAAAACGCGCCGTTCTATCGCAAAAAGCAGCAGCCCGCATACGCAGACTGCTGCTTGGAAAAATTCGTCTTATTCCTCGATCTTCAGCTTGCGGACGATGTCGCACAGGTGTTCTTTCGTGAAGATCACCGGCGTGGGATACAGCGGGTGCGCTTCTTTCATGGCGCGTTCGACGATCAGATCGATATCCTCGTCACGGATCTGCGTAAAGCCCGTGGGGATGTTCATGCGCGTGTTCATACCCTTGATCGCTTCAATGAATTTGCACGCTTTATCCGCTTCGCTCACGCCGGGGACGCCCGCGATATCGGCAAGCTTTGCCAAGCGCGGATAGATCGCGCTGCCGTACTCCTCCAGCACGACGGGCAGTATCACGGCATTTGCAAGCCCGTGCGGAATACCGTACATGCCGCCGAGGTTGTGCGCAATGGCGTGGACATAGCCGACGTAAGCGCGCGTGAACGCCATGCCGGCATAGAACGACGCAAGCAGCATATTGTTGCGCGCTTCTATGTTCTTGCCGTCGTTGTAGGCGGTCTCCAGATTTTCAAAGATGAGCTTCGTCGCCTTTTCGGCATATTCGGAGGTAGATTTCACATTGCTCTTGCCGATATACGCCTCTACCGCGTGGGTGAGCGCGTCCAACCCCGTTGTCGAGGTGATGTGCGGAGGAAGCCCCACGGTAAGCTCGGGGTCGAGGACCGCGAATTTCGGACGGAGCGAGGGGTCGTTGATGGCATATTTTTCATGCGTCTGCGTGTTGGAGACGACCGCCGCAAGCGTCGTTTCCGAGCCTGTGCCCGCCGTCGTGGGCACGGCATAGAACGGCGGCAGCTTGTGCATGACCTTTAAGACGCCGCGCATTTGCGGAATGGATTTGTTCGGCCGCGCCACACGCGCCGCAGCGGCTTTTGCGCAATCCATGGGGCTGCCGCCGCCGAAAGCGATGATCCCCTCGCAGTTGTTCTGCAAGAACAGCTCGCGTGCTTCCTCGATATTCTCAATGGAGGGATTCGGCTGCACGCCGTCGTAAACAACATAGTGGATGTTCTTCGCCTTCAGCTCTTCAAACAGGCCGTCGAGCAGATGCAGGTTCATAAGTCCCTTATCCGTAACGATCAGGATATTCTGGATACCCTTATCCGCAATCACGCCCGGCAGCTGCCGAATGCAGCCGGGGCCGGTCAGCAGCTGCGGCTCCGACCAGTCGAGGAAGTACATAAACACCTTCATGATTTTTTGGAATGCACGGTAATACGCAACTTTTAAAGCCCACATAGCTTGGCACCGTCCTTTATTGATTTTGGCAGAAACATTTGCCAATATGGTATTTATTTTACAGGATTTTCACAAAGATTGCAACCCTTTTCCAAATATTCCCGTGCTTATAGAAGAGCCCTTCTTCCATTAGATTTGCAAAACATTTTCCATGTATGTAAAAAGGGTTTCTTCACTAAAAGCATTTTTGGATTGAAGCCGCAACAGCGGGATATTCATGTGCGCCAATGCAGCATCTTTCATACGATCCCGCCGGATTTGCTCCGGGCGCCGATGCAGTTCCCCGTCCAATTCGATCGCAAGTATTGGATTTCCCAGTGTGTTTTCCAATACAAAGTCCACATGCGTTCTCTCGTTTAATACAAAGGCTTTTACAGACGGGAACGCATCCAGATAGTGCCGATCTGTCACAAGTTCGGCAAGTGGCATTTTTATATATGGAGAAACTTCCGTATGCTGTTGTGAAAAGCGTTGTAAGCTTTTCCACAAAGCCAATTCAAACGGGTTGCTGCAATCCTCCTGCTGTGTGTAAGCCGGCATGTCTTTATACAGCCCATCAAATAAACAAACCGTTGTGTCCGGAATCTTTTTGCCGTATTTCTCAATATACAAAATCAAATCCCGAATCAATTTGGAATGTTTCTGAAAATAATTGCGATCGGTTACCAAGGTAAAAGAATCGATTGCGCGGGAAACCGCAACGTTAACAAGTTCCTTTGTAAATAGATTATGTTTCCCCTGCAAATGGTTATTGCAAAAGTCCAGATCATTGAGGACCGTCGAAAGGAACACCCGAGAAGCCTCTCTGCCCTGAAACGTATGGATTGTACCGACACGGTTTTTCTCGTTTTCATCTCGAAAAGCCGCGTTCAACCGATAGCTCTGTGCGCGGAACGGCGTAATCGCAAAAGTGTCATGCAGCGCCTTTCCGCTTTGCTCGCGAATCACCTCTACCTCGCGTGCATTGGAAAAAGAGCTTCCGTTTCTTTGCGCATACTTCCCTGCCGACACATCAATGATCTGCATGGCGTCGCGGTGCGGCGCTTTATAAACAATTAACTCATTGTCGTAGAAAAAGTGATTGCAAAATTGGATAATATTATAATCACAGCGGTAATGTTCTCTTAGTAACGTCGGTTCCAGTTGAAAGGCCGCTCGAACAGCCGATAAAAAATTATTCCCGTAATATCGGAGATTTTGCGGAATATGTAGCTCAGCAACTTTCCCTTCATTTTCGCCGGTGATCGCACTGAGCTGCCGGCTATCCCCTACCACCACACAGCTTTTAGCATAAAACAAAGGCGTCAGCCCCGTTAACACATCACATTGCGTAGCCTCATCCATTATAATGCAGTCAAATTTTTGCTCTCCCGTTTTTAACTCGGAAAAGTTTTGAAGTAAGGCGTCTGCTGTTGTTAGAAAAACCGGGAACGCACGTTTCAATACTGTTTCATATGCTTGTTTCCTCGTGTCTTCGGCGGCATCTTTTAATGTCGTTTTCAATATATTGAGCTGCGCACACAAATCCACGGCATTTGTATTTTTAATAAGCGCGTCTTTCAGCAGTTGTTGGGATTTTTTCGTGTATGGAACATAATCTTTCTGGGTCTCCCGTTGTCGTTTCTCCAGATCCCCTTCCGCAATTTTAGATTGGATTTCTTCATGCTTCTTTTGTGCGTAAAGGATCTCTAACTTCCATTTCAATAAAAGCATCTGCTTGTAATATGCACGCGGCGAAATGCGCCATAAAAAAGCGGCTTCTATTTTATCCAAAAAAGAGATATGCTTTTGTGGGGAATCCGAATATTTCAGAATCCGACCGGCTACCCGATCCAAAAATTTTTTGACTGTTTCCGTCTTTAAGAAACGAAACCAGAACGGTATTTTTCCCGTAAAGAGTTCGTGAAAAGCCGACTCTCGTTTTGTAAGGTGGCGTAATTGGATTTCCAATTCGTCCGCTTCGTTCTGCAATTTCACCAATGTGTTAATCGTTTCTTCCGTTTGTTTCAGCGTGTCATACGCATGCAGAAGCCCCGTTTCCTCTTGCTCGACACGCTCCTGAGAAAGTGGTTGGACGCGAAGTAGTGCCTGGGCGTATTCCCAAAGAAAGGTATCTGCGCTTTTCAACATTTCCTTCTGCCACAAAGCGTTTCCCATACGCACATAAAAATGCGGCAGTGGCAAACGCTCGAGTTTTTCCAAGACATTGTCGATTGCGGCATTGTTTTTTGAGATTACGCAAATTCGCTTGTTACGGTATACATAATTGGCAATCAAGCTGAGTATGGTTGTTGTCTTCCCTGTGCCCGGCGGGCCCTCGATGACAGAGATTTTAGAGCAAAGTGCTTTTTCAACAGCCTGTTTCTGTGAGAGATTTGAAGGTTCAAGCAATAAAATCGGACGTTGCGCAGCATCCGTGTGTGCAGGTTCCTGAAGCAACTTACCGCTTAAAAAAGACAAAAGCAATCCTTCATTTTCTACTGTAATATTTTTTTGGCAATAAGCCAGAAATCCCGCACGGTTATTCAAGTGTATTTCGGTTTGATCTTTTGTATCTTGGCTCTTTTGGGTATCCTCTTGATTTTCTTGCCGTAAAATTCGAACGATTTCCTGATAATATTGAAAATAGCTTTCAATCTGTTTTTTAGAAAGCTTCCGCTTGGAGAATGAAGCGGTTTGCTTAACTTCCTGATATGCCTGTTCCCCAGCCTTGTTGAACCGTACACTCGAAACATTCTCAAAACGCATCCATTTGCGTTTTTCCTGCGGCGCCGGTTTTGGATCATTTCCCCAAAAGAACCGATGATACTGTGGATCGATATCATAAACAAAAGCAGAAAAATGTGTTCCTTTTTCTGACTCTATGTAGACTTGCAAATTTTTCTCTTTTGCAAACCGTATTCTTTCTGAAATTTCCCCCATTAGGCTTCTCCTCGTTAAATCTTATTCTGTTTCCCCTGCCTTTTCCAAATATTCCCGTGCATGGGCGGCGTCGCGGCCGATGGCTGCGGAAAGCGCGTCGAGCGACGAAAACCTCTGTTCCGGGCGCAGATACTTTAAAAGCTCCACACGTATGCGCTGTCCGTACAGGTCGCCCTCGTAATCGAGAATGCACGTCTCGCTGCGCACGCTTTCCGTCCCGATGGTCGGGCGCATGCCGAAATTTGTCACGGCGGGGTGATAATCACCGTCTATGCTTACACGCGCGGCATACACGCCGTATTTCGGGCGCACGAAGCCCTCGGGGAAAAACTGATTGATCGTCGGGAAATGCAGCAGCCTGCCGCGCCGGTCGCCGTGCACGACCTCAAACGCATAGGAAAAGGGTCTGCCGAGCATGGCGTTCGCCTGCTCGATCTCGCCGTTTTCGAGCGCGCGGCGGATGCGCGACGAGGATACGGGCGCGCCGGCAAAGCAGGCGGTACGCGCTACGCGCAGTTCTACGCCCGCTGCTTCGCAGAAGCGGCGCAGGATTTCCGTGTTGCCGGCTTTGTCTTTTCCGAATGTGTAGTTTTCGCCGCAGCAAAGCGCGCCTGCCGAAAACCGTTTCAGCAGGATCTCTTCAAAAAAATCCCGCGCGGAAAGCGCATGGATAGCGCGAAAATCCACATACAAAGGCGTGATCCCGTTTTGCCGCAGCAGCGCTTCGCGGTCCTCGGAAGTCAAAAGCGCAGGGGGCGCAGCGCCAAACAAGACCTTGGCGGGGTGTTCGGGGAACAGCAGCGCACAAGGCGCACCGCCGCCGCGTTTGGTCAATTCGAGCACCTGCCTGTGGCCGCGATGCAGCCCGTCAAAGGTGCCCAGCGCGATGCAGTTTTTTTGTTCAGCCATCGACAAACACCCTCTTTACAAGCAGGCTTTCGCCGTTTTCAGGCAGTTCGCCGAGCCCTAAAAAGCGGTTTTCCGGCGCATACACGCGGTAAAGCCCCGCTTGTTCCAGCCCTTTGACGCGCGCGGCGAGCAGCTCGCCGCCGTTTTGAAAGCGCACGCCCTGCGCCGCCGTCACCGTCAGCGCGGGGTACGCGGACAGGCACGCATCCACGGGGCGCAGGACTTCACCGAGACGGTTTTCATCACGCAGGCATTCAAGTTCTTCCAGGGTGACGCAGTCCTTTTCCGTAAACCCGTTCGCCGCCGTGCGGCGCAGCGCCGTCAGCACCGCACCGGTTCCAAGCTTCTGCCCGATGTCGTGTGCGAGCGAGCGGATATAAGTCCCCGCCGAGCAGGTGACGCGCAGGGTAAATTCCGCAGCCGTCATATCTGAAAGCACGAGCTCGGAAATACGGATGTGCCGCGGCTTGCGCTCGACCGTCTCCCCGCGGCGCGCCAATTCGTAAAGCCGCACGCCGTTTTGCGACACGGCGGAATACATCGGCGGAAGCTGCTCGCTCTCGCCGAGAAAGCTTTGCACCGTTTTTTGCACCTGTTCTTTCGTGACGTTTACGGGACATTCGCCCGTCACCTCGCCTGTGATGTCCAGCGTGTCGGTCGTGATCCCTAAGCGCACGCGCGCAATATAAGTCTTTTCGTGCTCGGGCAGGAGCGCTATAAAACGCGAAGCGCCCGAAAGCGCCACGGGGAGCACCCCGGTCGCCATCGGGTCGAGCGTGCCGGTATGCCCGGCTTTTTTTGCACCGAGGATCGCCCTTGCGCGGTTCGTCGCGGTAAAGGAGGTGAGCCCCTGTGGTTTGTCTATGCAGATAAATCCTGTCATCGCGTTTCCAATTCTGTTCCGACCGCGTCTAAAAGCCGGTCCTTCCCTGTTTTGAGCGCGCCTGCCTCGATCTCACAGCCCGCCGCACGCGCGTGGCCGCCGCCGCCCATTTTCGCACAAATCGCGGAAGCGTCATACGGGGCATAGGTGCGCACCGACACCTTAAAGCTGCCGTCCTCGCGCTCGCGCAAAGTAAGCCCCACCGAAACGCCCTCGATCTTGCGCGGTAAGGAGGCGATGCCGTCGCACTCCGTTTCGTTCGAGCCGCTTTGGCGGAACATCTCCTGCGTGATGGTCACAAGCGCGCAGCGCCCGCCGAACAGCAGTTCGAGCGAGTCGAGCACCAGTGCTTCGAGCTTTAAATACGTCTTGGTTTTGGTCTCAAACATGACGCGGTTGATATCGTCAAAATTTGCGCCGCTTCGCAGCATGTCGGCGGCAAGCTCGAGCGTTTCGGGCGTGACGTTGGAATAACGGAAGCAGCCCGTGTCGGTGGAAAGCCCGGTGTAAATGCAGTCGGCAATCACGGGCGTAATCTCGACGCCCATTGCTGTGATCACACGGTAGATAAGCTCGCAGGTCGCCGCACACTCCTCTAAAAACAGCGCGTCTGCGTATTTCGTGTTAGAAAGGTGGTGGTCGATGCACAGATCGACCCGTTCGCCGTATGCCGCTTCGAGCCGCGCGCCGAGGAGCTTTGTATCGGCAATATCCACCGCGACGACAAACGCTTCCTGAAAGTCCGCTTCGCCTTGGAGGTCGCGGCGCATATAGTCGTATTTCGGCGGGATCTTGTCGCCGCAGACGACGCGCGCCGTTTTGCCGAGATGTTGCAGCGCGTGCAGCAGTGCAAACCCGCTGCCGAGCGTGTCGCCGTCCGGATTGCGGTGCGTCAAAATCAAAATGCGGTCTTTGGAACGAAGCAGCGCTGCCGCCTGTCCCGCGGTCACGTTACGCATCTTCCCCTCCCGAGATGTGCTTCATCTTCTCAAAGATTTCCATGCCGCGTTCCACGGAATCGTCCGCAATGAAGCGCAGCTCGGGCGTTTTGCGAAGCCCAAGCCGCCCGCCGACCTCGCGGCGCAGATACCCCGTCGCGCTTTTTAAGCCCTCCACCGCCTCTTTGGCGGTCGAAAGCCCCTCAAGCGCACTGACGTACACTTTCGCTACCGAAAGGTCACGGCTGACCTCCACACGCACGACCGTGAGCATTTTATCCTTGACGCGCGGGTCCTTGAGCTCGCGCAGGAGCGCGACCAGCTCGCGCTTGATATCCTCGGAGGTCCTGTCTGTTTTATATCCTGCCATTGTCATCCCCTGCCGCCCGTAATATCGATTGTAGTTTGCGCGGCGTTAATCGCGGTATTCTTCCATGATGAAGGCTTCGAGCACGTCGCCCTCTTTGATGTCGTTGAACTTTTCAAGCCCTACGCCGCATTCATAGCCCTGTGCAACCTCTTTGACATCGTCCTTGAAGCGCTTGAGCGATGCGATGGCGTCCTCGGTAATAACGACGCCGTCGCGCACGACGCGGATCTGCGCGTTGCGGGTGATCTTGCCGTCGAGCACATAGGAGCCCGCGATGGTACCCGCAGAGGAAAGCTTGAACACATTGCGCACCTCGGCGCGGCCGAGCTGCACCTCACGGTATTTCGGCGCAAGCATGCCCTTGATGGCAGCCTCGATCTCCTCAATGCAGTCATAAATGACACGGTACATGCGCATATCAATGCCGTCACGTTCGGCAAGCTGCGTTGCCACCGGATCGGGACGCACATTGAACCCGACGATGATGGCGTTCGAAGCGTTGGCGAGCATCACATCGGATTCGCTGACCGCGCCGACGCCGCCGTGGATGACCTTGACATGCACCTCGTCGTTCGACAGCTTTTCGAGGCTTTGGCGAACCGCCTCCACAGAGCCCTGCACATCCGCCTTGACGATGATGTCGAGTTCCTTGACCTCGCCCTCGTTGATAGAAGCGAACAGGTTGTCAAGCGTGACCTTATGGAACTGCTTGAATTCCTCTTCCTTGGCGTCGTGCTTTCTCTGCTCCACAAGCTCACGCGCAAGTCGTTCGTCGGAAACCGCGTCAAAGGCGTCGCCTGCCTGCGGGACGTCCACAAGGCCGGTGATTTCCACGGGGACAGAGGGTCCCGCCGTTTCCACGCGCTGCCCGCGGTCGTTGGTCATGACGCGCACGCGGCCGACCGCCATGCCCGCGACGATGGTATCGCCCGCTTTAAGTGTACCGTTCTGTACGAGCAGCGTCGCTACGGGGCCGCGGCCCTTGTCGAGCCGCGCCTCAATGACCACGCCCTTGCCGGGGCGGTTCGGGTTGGCCTTGAGTTCTTTCATCTCCGCCACAAGCAGGATGGATTCAAGCAGCTTGTCGATGTTCATGCCCGTTTTTGCCGAGACCGGTACGCAGATCACGTCGCCGCCCCATTCTTCGGGGATAAGCTCGTATTCGGTGAGCTGCTGCATGATCTTTTCGGTCGAAGCGCCGGGCTTATCCATTTTATTGATCGCAACAATGATGCTGACGTCCGCAGCTTTCGCGTGGTTGATCGCTTCAATGGTCTGCGGCATAATGCCGTCGTCCGCCGCCACCACCAGCACGGCGATGTCCGTCGCCTGTGCGCCGCGCGCACGCATGGCGGTAAACGCCGCGTGGCCGGGGGTGTCGAGGAAGGTGATCTTCTGCCCGCCCACATCGACACGGTATGCGCCGATGTGCTGCGTGATGCCGCCCGCTTCGGTCTCGGTGACCGCAGTATGGCGGATCGTATCAAGCAGGGAGGTCTTGCCGTGGTCAACGTGGCCCATGACCACCACGACCGGATCGCGCGGAAGCAGGTCTTCTTCGGCGTCCTCGGTATCGTCAATGATGCGTTCCTCGATCGTCACAACGACCTCTTTTTCGACTTTTGCGCCAAGCTCGGATGCAACGATCGCCGCCGTCTCGTAGTCAATGACCTCATTGACCGAAGCCATCTGCCCCAAAGAGAACAGCTTTTTGATGACCTCCGCCGCCGTCATTTTCAGACGGGAAGCAAGCTCGCCGACCGTGATCTCATCGGGGATCGTAACTTTGATGGGCTTCTTCGCACGCTCGGCGGCGATACGCGCCATGCGCTCCTTTTCGGTCTCGCGCTTGCGCGAACGCATGCCCTGACGGCGGTACTGCTGCGACTTCTGTTTAAGCTTTTGCTTGTGTACGACATTGTCGCCGTTGTTGCGGTTGTTGACAGGCGCGATATTCTCATAGCGCTCGTTGTATTTGTCCAGCTCAACGTTGCCCGCACGAGTATCCACGTGGCGCACCTCGCCTTTGGTGCGGGATTGCATGGGTTTCGCGGGGTCCTTTGCTTTTTTCGCGGGTGCAGGTGCAGCATCCGCCTTTTTGTCCGCCGCGGCCGGTTTCTCGGCGGCGGGAGCTTTTTCTTTTTTCGGCGCGGAAGTACGCTGCATGGCAAAATAGCTGTCCAGAGATTCCACCGCGTTTTCAGCGGTCAGCACATCGAACAGCACATCCAATTCTTTTTCTTCAAGCGCCGTCTGGGATTTCTTTTCGCCGGGGAAATATTTACCCAGCAGATCCGCCAGCTTTTTGCTGGGGACATTGAAATCCTTTGCGGCTTCGTGGAGTTTATATTTTTTCGTCATCCTGTCATTCCCTCCCGATGTGGTCTTGTATGCGCGCGGCAAAACCGGCATCGTTGACGGTGAGCACCGCCGTAGGTTTTGCACCGATCGTTTTGCCGAGCTCCTGCATGGTAAAGGTGCCGCGTACCGTCGCGGCATTCGGGGAAAAGCGGGCAGCGGCGCGTTCCATTTCCGCCTGCAAGCGCGCGGACGCATCCGCTGCGAGCAGGCACAGGCATGCAGACCCGTTTTGTATTGCGCCGAGCGCCGCGTCATGTCCGGCGCTCAAAAGCCCTGCGCGGCGGGCGATCCCCAGCAGCCCGCCTGCTTTGTTATCCGTCACGCTGCAGCGCCTCCTCCAATTCGGCGTACACGGCGTCGGGGACGGCACAGCCGAACACGCGTTCGAGCCGCTTCGCTTTTTTCGCTTTCAAAAGGCAGCCGACGTCGGGGCAGATATACGCGCCCCTTCCGGGCATTTTCCCGGTCGTGTCGAGCGAGATGACGCCCTCTTTCGAACGCACCACACGCACAAGCTCACGCTTCGGCTTCTGCGTACCGCAGCCCGTGCACAGACGCATCGGTATGTTTTTGGTCTTCACGCTGTCAGCTCCCTTGTTGCCTGTAAGTCCTTTTGGGCCTTAGCCCTCGTAAAAGCCGCTTTCGGGCTTGATGTCGATCTTCCAGCCGGTAAGGCGCGCCGCAAGGCGGGCGTTCTGACCCTTATTGCCGATAGCAAGCGAAAGCTGGTTATCGGGCACGGTCGCCTGGCAGGAACGCGCTTCGGCGTCCACGATCTCGACGCCCAGCACCTTTGCGGGTGCAAGCGCTGCGGCGACGAACTGCTGCGGATCCTCGCTGTATACGACGATATCGATCTTCTCGCCGCCGAGCTCCTCGACGATCTTATTCACACGCGCGCCGCGCGGGCCGATGCACGCGCCGACGGCGTCCACGTTTTCATCCTTGCTGTGCACGGCGATCTTCGTGCGCGCGCCCGCTTCGCGCGAGACGGCCTCGATCGTCACGGTGCCGTCGTAAATTTCGGGCACCTCCGTTTCAAACAGCCGCTTGACAAGACCCGGATGCGTGCGGGAGATCATAGCCTTCGGACCCTTTTCGGTCTCGCGGACATCCACGATGAACACCTTGGTAAGGCTGCCTTCGGTGAAGGTCTCGCCGGGGACCTGCTCGCCTTTCGGGAGGATCGCCTCCGCCTTGCCGATCTCAAGCGTCACGTTGCCCGTCACGGGGTCGATGCGCTGCACCTTGGCGGTGACCAGCTCCTGCTGCTTGGACTGGAATTCCATCATGATCTGCCCGCGCTCCGCGTCGCGGATGCCCTGGCGGATGACGTGCTTCGCGGTCTGTGCCGCGATCCTGCCGAAGTCCTTGGCTTCGAGCGCGATTTGGATCTCGTCGCCCACCGCCGCGTCGGATTTGAACTGCTGTGCTTCCTCAACGGTCATTTCGCAGTCGGGGTCTTCCACCGTTTCCACGACCGTTTTATGGAGAAATACATTCATGATGCTACTCTCGGGATCGATCTCGCAGGAGATGACGTCCTTGCCGTTGTAGTCCTTTTTGACCGCGACCAAAATTGCCGCCTTGATCTTTTCATACAGGTATTCGGCGGGGATGCCCTTTTCCTTTTCCAGCGCCTTGACCGCCTCGAAAAACTCCTTGTTCATCACTTAAAAACCTCCAAAATCATCGAGCTTTATCCACGATGCTTCTTTTTTGTCAAACATGCGCGTCGCGCCGTCGTCACACCGGACGGTCACCGTGCCGTCCGCGTAATCTTCCAAAACGCCCTTGTATTCACGTCTGCCGTCCACGGCGCGGATGAACCGCACCATAACGTTTTCGCCCAAATACCGTTTAAAATGGAAGTCGCGCGTCAGTTCGCGCTCGATCCCCGGGGACTGCACCTGTAAGCTGTAACTGCGGTCGATGGGATCGGCTTCGTCCAGCGGCGCATCGAGCGCCTGGCTCATCGCCACGCAGTCCTCAATAGAGACGGGCTCATTTTCCTTATCAATAATAATGCGCAAATACCACTCGGTGCCCTCTTTTAAAAAGCGCACGTCCCAAAGCAGCAGACCGAGCGATTGTGCGAGCGGTTCGGCGATCTCCCAGACCACCGCCGCCGTATTCTGCTTTTTTTCCGCCATATTGGTTTACGGCGCGCCGAGCTGTCGGCGCGGCACTCCTTTCCGCCGCGAAGTCCGCACAAAACGAGGAGAGCGGGTCGCCCCACTCTCCAATCGCAGCCTGTATTCTTACGCTGCAATCATAGCACAAGTGCAAAAGAATTGCAAGCCTTTTTTCCCGTTTACAGGTCGTCGGCGTCCTGTACGGGATTTGCCGTGTGATCCGTCGGCGTGCCCGTGTAGCTGCCGAGCACGTCGGTATCGGCGCCCTCGTTGTCAAAGCCGTGCCAGATGTCGGCGATCTCCTCGGTGACCTCGCTGATCTTTTCGACCGCACGCTGCGACGGTTTTTTCTTCTTGTCCTTCGGCATGTTTGCGCTCCTTTCCGCTTTTGCGCGATTTCGGGCGGCTGCCCGAATTTAGTTTTTGCGGAAAAGGTGCAAAAATTCGATATTGTTTTATTTCTGCCGAATCTGAAAAAGATTGGTTTTATCGGCAAGGGCGGCTTTGGCGGCACCGGAAAAGGCAAACCCTGTTTAAGAGGTCTGCCGTTTGCGCACCGAACCACAGCGCAGCGCATCTCGTAGGGACAGCCCTTGCGGCTGTCCGCGAGCAGAAGCCGGATGTGTGGGGAGACAGCGCGAGCAAGCCCGCGCCCTACCGAAAAATCATACGGCGCTCCCGGCGGACCATAACCATGTACACGTTCGGCTTTGCACATCTAATATCTAATGTCTAACATCTGAAATCTAATCCATATATACGTCCACAACGTTTTCATCCGCCTGCAGGGTAGAAACGATGATCTTCAGCGCGTTGTCCGTTTTCGGGAAAATAAGCGCCTTGATGGTGGCGGTATCCTTTTTCTTGCGGAATTTCGAGTCATTGTCGTAAAGGATCTCCATGGAGTGCACCACCGTACCCGTGCGCTTGATGAGCCCCGAGATCTTCGGCACCTGCTCGGCGAGATCCTTGACCTCGATATACAGCGCCTTGCCCGCTTTGCCGCGGACGATGACCTTTTTGAGCGAATTGAGCGTCATATAGATGACAAAGGTCGCAACGCAGGCGCCCGTTACAAAGCCTGCGCCGACGGCGATGCCGATGCACGAGACCGCCCACAGGCTTGCCGCCGTGGTAAGGCCTTTGACGGAAAAGCCCTCGCGCAAGATCGTGCCCGCGCCCAAAAAGCCGATACCGCTGACGACCTGCGCCGCCATGCGGGTGATGTCCACATTTGCCTGCCCCTCATAGGTCTTGGATATGTATACGGAGGTCAGCATGATAAGCGTTGAGCCGACCGCCACGAGGATGTGCGTGCGGAATCCTGCGGGGCGGTGCGAATGCTCGCGTTCAAAGCCGATAATACCGCTGAGCAGCACGCTTAAAGCCAGCTTCCACGCCGCGTCGATCACAAAGCGGAACTCCTGGTTGTTCCAAAGCCACAGCGCGGCTTCCTTGAGCCATTCCATTCGTGCGCCTCCTTTACACTTTTTTGAATTTCGGGATGAGCAGCACAACCACTGCCCAGAAAAGCTCGAAGATCAGGATCTCGGCAATCCCCGCCTGCCCGAGGCTTGAAAAGAAACTGAGCACCGCCATGAGCAATACGCTAAGACCCACGCCGATATACAATAAGACCTGTGAAAGCCTGTATTTTTCTTCCAGCACGAACGCCGCCAGAAACGCGCGCAGGGCGGCGGCAGTCGAGCCGCTGTGCAAAATGGCGCAGGGCTCCGGGCGCGGGGGTTCCTCGCAAAGCTCGCGGAACATGTCGCCCGCAACGGGATTGATGATTTTCACAAGGTTGTGCGGCAGGTCAAAGTACTGCTCCACAAGGGCTTCGGTGATGTTCGGGTCGGAGGTGCGCAGCAGGATCGTCACACCGTATTTTTCGAGCCGCTGCAAATAGACGGAGATTTGTTTATCAGACGCATATTCCACCACGAACAACGCGGCGGTCTTGCCCTCGACCGCCAAATACAGCACCTCACAGCCGTCCTTTTTGAAGCGCTGCTCTTCCTCGCGCGAGGGGGCGTCCACATTGTGCTTCAAAAGCAGGTCGCGGCTGCCGACAAGCACGCGCTGGTTATAGATCCAGCCCGAACAGCCCAGCCGCTCTTCATAGGCAAGCGACTCGACAGGCGGCAGGATCTCACGTTTTTTAAGGATCACTGCATCGAACACGTCGGACAGCGTGCCCCCAGAGCGGATGGTCATCGCCGCCGTGTATAAGAGCGCCTCGTCCACACGCATTTTATGGTAGGTCTTCATGCCGCAAAGCCGGCAGCGGCAGCCGTCAAACAGCTCGGCGGCGTCGAGCACCACGGCGTTCGCCGTGACCGCATCAAAGGCGGCGTCATAGCTGCTCAACAGCGAATTCTGCGCGCGCAGGCGGCGGTTGACACCGCCAAGCGCTGCGGCAGAGCCGGGCACGGCGGCAACAGGCAGCCCCACAAGCACCGTGGCAGCAATAGCGGAAATGCCCGCAAACACATCGTTTCGTATAAAGCTCGTGACCGCGCCGATGAGGAAAGCGGCGACAAGCACCGCAGGCAGCGCGTTTGTATATACATCAAAATCGCGGTCGTTGGTTTTGGACACGCGCACAAAATCTGTCGGGAACGCGATCTTTTTGGAATAGCGAACGTCCGGATCACCGAGCAGCAGCCCGCGCCCGATCTCAAACGCCGTTTCGGGCGATTCGATGCGCGCGACACTCGAAAAGCGGCTGCTGCGTTCGGCAACCAGCATAAAGTCCTGGATATCCTCTTTTAAGCCACGGTGCCTGCCTGCATAATACAAGGTCAGCAGCAAAAATGCCGGGGCAGAATACAGGGGGATCTCGGTAAGCCGTTCGGGGTACGCCAGCGAAACGGCTGCCTGCACGAGCGCGAACAGCAGCGCGACCAAAAGCCCGGTTTCCGCTGTGGTGCGGCGGCGTGCAAGCCCCAAGATCGCGGTTTTCAGCTGCGGCAGGCAAATCAGGAATCCGCCGAGCAGCAAAACCAGATGTAAAGCGCTGTATACTGCGGGATCGCCCCCAAGAAGCGAAAAACCTCCCGTAAAGCGTACGAGCAGCGCCGATGCGGCGGCGGCAAGCAAAAAGATGAGGCTCAACCACATGCGCACGGTAAAGCCGCGCTTTTCGGATACAAAAATATCAAAGACCGCCTGCGCGTCTTTCGGCCCGTAAAATTCACGCAGCACACGTATCGGCGCCCGTTCCGGCTTTGGCGCACGGCGTCTGCGGCGGCGCGGGGCTTCCTCTTCCTCCTCAAAGGATTCGTCGGCATCGGCACCCGCCTGCGTTTCGGGCAGCTCCGGCACGGCGCGGGTGCGCGCATCTGCTTCGTCCGACTGCGCTTCGGCGAGCTCGCCGTTCTGTGCGGCATTTTCGGCATTCTCCGCCGCCGAAAGCCCCGGGAACAGGCGGAAATCCTTTGCCCGCTCGCGGCGGCGGCGGCGAAGCGACGCTTCGGCAACTTCCTCGTCGATCTGCTCCACAGGCTCTTCGTGGGTATCATAGCCGTCGAGCATCATCTGATTCTCCAGCGGCGCTTCTTTATCTTCCGCTGCGAATGCACTGAAATTCCCCGCCTGTTGTTCGGGGTGTGCTTTCTGATCCTTGAGCACATCCTCCGGGGTCACAAGCGTCGGGATCGCTTGCAGGTCGCCCTGTGCCGCCTCCTCCGCCTTGCGCACGATCACGCCCGGCTTTTCGATCGTTTTCGGCGGCATCTGCTCCAGAAGCCGTTTATGCTCCTGTGTTTTTTCCAATTTTTGCTGCGGCCGATTCAAAAAACGGTCGCGCTTTTCATCTGTCTCCATGACGCGCCGTTTGGGTACGACGGCGTCAAATTCGCCCGTTGTGGTGCGCAAAACACGGTTGCCGATCTGGTGTTCGATCCCGCTGCGGTGCACCGCGTGCGACTCCACCTCGTTGAACACACGGGTCTTTTCAATGGAGATCTGCCCGGGCAGATCCTCCGGCGGCGCAGGCGGCGTATCGTTCTGCGCTTCCTCCGCCTGCGGGGTCGCGCCCGAAAGCAGCGGCTCGATCTCGCCGTCCGATGCCTGCGGCGGGACTTCAGGCGACAGTTCGTCTGCGGACTCCATCCGTGCCGCACGACGCGCAGCCTCTTTGAGCGACACACCCTTTTTCGGCGGCTCACGCTTTTCAAGCTGCGGGGAAACCGTTTCTTTTCGAGCGGCAGGTTCGGGGACTGCCGCAGGTGCTTCGATTGGTTTTTCCGGCTGTGCTTCGGGCTTTGCACCCGCCGCGGGATCTTGCGGCATGTCGGACAAAACGGGGCGCGGCGAAGCCTCCCCGCCGTTTTTTGCGGCGGGCTTTTCTTCGTCGGAAAGCAGCGCATCCACCTCGGAAAGCGACCAGAGCCTGCTCCCTTTTTCCCCTTGTAGGTGCTTGACGTCGTCTAAAATCTTATCTACCGCAAGCCCCGACAGAATGTCCTTTTGCGACATGCCTTACACCTCAGCCTCCAAAGATCTGTGTGAAGAGATTTCATACAGCAAAATGCCCGCCGCCACCGAAGCGTTGAGCGAATTGATCTTCCCTTTCATGGGCAGGGACACGATAAAATCGCATTTTTCCCGCACGAGCCGCCCAAGACCCTTGCCCTCCGCACCGACGACCAGCGCGACGCCGCCGGAAAAATCCGTTTTTTTGTAATCCGTGCCGTCCATGTCCGCACCATAGACCCAGCAGCCGTGCGCCTTGAGTTCGTCGAGCGCCGCGGGCAGATTCGGTACGCGCGCGACGGGGATGTATTCAAGCGCACCCGCCGAAGTCTTGGCGACCGTCGCGGAAAGCTGTGCGCTGCGGCGTTTGGGGATGACCACCCCGTGCGCGCCCGCCGCCTCCGCCGTGCGCAAAACCGCGCCGAGGTTGTGCGGGTCCTCCAATTCGTCACAAACGACCACGAACGGCGGTTCGCCGCGCGCTTCGGCAACGGCGAGAATATCCGAAAGGCTCGCGTAATCGTGCGCGGCGGTGAACGCCGCCACGCCCTGGTGCACCCCGCCGCCGCAGAGGGTATCCAGCTTTTTACGGTCAACCTCTTTGACGACAGCGCCGCTTTCGCGGCAGGCGGCAGCCAGCCGGCGCACTGCCGGTGCGCGTTCTCCGGCGAGCACATACAGCGTGTCGATCGTGCGGTCGGCGCGCAGCGCCTCCGCTACGGCGTTGCGCCCGATGATGAGATCTTGATTTTTCGCATCCCGCGGCATAGCCCGCCCCTTTCACGCCTGTGCGGCACATAGGCATAGTTATTATAAGATTATACCATATCTTGTGTGCTTGTACAACTGTTTTTTATACTTTGTTTTCCGGCTGCGCTGCGCGGCGCCCCTGCGAATTGACAGTGCGGAAGATTTCGGATGGAATGGAGAAAAAAGGGGGCGCTCTACGTGTTTCAATACCGAACGGTGACAGAAAAAGAGCTTCGCCGCCTTTGGAACCGAAGCATTTTGGAGCATCCGTTCGACCGCCGGTACCGCGCGTGGAAGCGGGTGTTTTTGCAGCTCAACCGCAACGGTACGGGCGCGACTTTTGCGGTCCTGCACAACGGAACGCCCGTCGGCGAGGGGACGCTGTTGTTTTCGCCGCAAGCGGACGCCGTGCGCGGGCGGGAATGGCTTGCCGACGGCGTGCATACGGCGAACATCAACGCCCTGCGCATCCGCAAGCCTTACGAAGGGCAGGGACATATTTCAGCCCTTATAAAAGAAATGGAGCGGTATGCCGCCACGCGAGGCTTTACGCGCCTGACCATCGGTGTAGAAAAGCACGAGATGCGCAGCCGCGCCATTTACCGGCACTGGGGCTATACGGAATTTCTGGGGGAAACAATTGAGAACGGGGAAATCGTCTTGTACTATGTCAAAACGCTATTCCCATAGAGCGTATGGGATGGGTCGGTTCCTTTTGCGCTCACTGCAATTGTAGGGCGGGGACAAGCCCCCGCCCTACATCGTGTAATTTTAATTTTCCGTGAAGCCGCAAGGGCTGTCCCCCTGCGGCACGCATATTGCTCTCCTAAATGCAAGGACGGTTCTGTTTTCAACGGAACCGTCTTTTGCTTTTTTGCTTTATTCTTTTTCTCTCGCCTGCGCGCGGAACAGCACGCGGATGGTCGTGCCCACGCCGGGTGTGCTGTCTACAGACAGCTGTGCGTCGTGCAGCTGCGCGTCGTGCTTGACGATCGAAAGCCCGAGCCCCGTGCCGCCCGTATCCTTGGAATGGCTTTTGTCCACGCGGTAGAACCGCTCAAAGATCCGTCCGAGGTGCTCGGGGGCGATACCGATGCCGTCATCCGCGACCGAAAGCTGCGGCCTGCCGTCCACCGTCTCAAGCGCAACGCGCACCCCGCCGCCCGGACGGTTGTACGCAATCGCATTGTCGCAGAGGTTGTGCACCATTTCATAAAGCGCGGGTTCGAAGCCGCTGACGACCGTTTCCCCGCCCGTAAGCGAAAGCGTCACCTGCGATTTTTCGGCTTTTGCGGCAAGCTCGCCGAGCACTGCTTCGCACAGTCCGTGCAGCTCGACCGGCGCGAATTCCGCACGCAGCTCGTCCTCGTCAAGACGAGAAAGTTTGATGATATCCTCGATGAGCGTCAAAAGCCGGGCAGCCTCCTTGCGGATGCGCCCCGCGAATTTCGGGATGTCCTCCGGCTTTACAAGCCCGTTGCCGATGATCTCGGCATAGCCGAGGATGGAGGTCAGGGGCGTTTTCAATTCGTGTGAGACATTGGCGGAAAATTCGCGGCGCATTTTTTTGGAAAGCTCCGCGTCCGTGATGTCTACGATAAACAGCACGGCGGCGGTGTCGCCTTTCGTCCCCGTTGCCGGCGCCGCCGACAGCGAATACACCCGCCCCGCGCGCTTCATTTTTTTTGTCTTTGTTTCGCCGGCCAGCGCGCTTTCCACCACGGAAAGATAATGCTTTTCGCGGCTGAGGGATTGATACCCGCCCGTCGTATCGCCCGCCAAAATCTCCCGCGCGGCGGGATTGGCGGAGACGATAGAACCGTCGGCGGCAAAAACGACCAGCCCGTCGGGCATGCCCGCGATGATCGCGTTGAACTCCTCTACGCTCTGCGCAAGCTGCTTTTCGCGCTGCGCGGCTTCCTCGTCGTGCGCTTGCAGCTGCTTCGTGTAATCCGCTTCCAGCTTGAAGCAATAGCGCATGAGCGCCAGCATCATGCAGGAAAACAGCGCCAAAACGCCCGCGCACACCAAAGCCCAAACATCATAGAGCGGCAGCGCCAAAAGGATGAGCCCCGCGATACCGGGCAGCAGCGCTACGATATAGGTCAGAACGATTTTTATCGGGCCCTGCCGCATCAGCCTTCACCGCCGATCCGATAGCCGACCCCGCGGACAGTCTCGACATATTTCCCCGCGTCGCCGAGCTTTGCGCGCAGGGTGCGGATATGTACATCGGCGGTGCGCGTTTCCCCGTCAAAGTCGTAGCCCCAGATTTTTTCCAACAGCATATCGCGCGTGAGCGCGATGCCCTCGTTTTGCAAAAGGTACTTGAGCAGGGCAAATTCCTTATACGTCAGTTCCACCGGCGCGCCGTCGACATACACGCGGTGCGTTTTGACGTTCAGTTCAATCGGCCCGCAGCGATAAACCTCGCCGTCTTCGCGGCGCTGTGCACGCCGCAGCACGGCGCGCACGCGCGAAACGGTCTCCATCATGCCAAAGGGCTTGGTGATGTAGTCGTCTGCACCGCAATCCAGCCCCTTGACCTTGTCGTATTCCGAGCCCTTTGCCGTCAGCAGGATCACGGGGATGTCCTTTGTTTCGTCGTTTGCACGCAGCTTTTTGAGAATCGAGATGCCGTCCTCGCCGGGCAGCATGATGTCCAACAGGATCAGCTCCGGGGACTGTTCGCGGATCGCCGCAAACAGCGCCTCACCGTTTTCAACACCCCGCGCTTCGTACCCCGTGCTTTGCAGCGTATACACCACAAGCTCGCGGATGCTTTTGTCGTCCTCGGCGTAATAGATCATACGTTTCCTTTCTCTGTGCCCGGCGCTGCCGCCGAGCCGTCGTCGGGGCGTTCGCCCGTTATGGTGAACAGCGCCCATTCCGCGATATTTTCGGCGTGGTCGCCGATGCGTTCGAGGTATTTTGCGACCATCAGAAGATCCACCGCCTCCTCGCCGCCGGCGGGATTTTGGGAGATCATTTCTATTATATCACTTCGCAGCTTGAAAAACAAGCGATCCACCTCGTCATCGCTTGCAAGCACCTTGCGCGCCAGCGGCTCGTCCTCGCGCACGAAGGCGTCGATGCTCTCGGTCACCATCGCTTTGACGGCGTCAGCCATTTTGGAGATATGCCGTTCGCTCGCAGGGTTTTGCGGCAAGCGGAAGTGCTGGGTGATCTCGGCAATATCCGCCGCCTGGTCGCCGATACGCTCCATATCCGTGATCATTTTCAATGCGGCCGAGATATGCCGCAGATCGCGCGCCACGGGCTGCTGCTGCAGCAAAAGGCGCAGGCAAAGCCCTTCGATCTCATGCTCCTTACGGTCGATATCTCGATCGCCGTACACCACCTGCCGGGCGGCTTCCCGGTCGGCGGCAAACAGGACACGCACCGCTTCACCGATCGCCGCTTCGCACAGTGCGCCCATGGCGATCATATCCTCATGCAGCTCGTTTAGCTGTCTTTCAAATCTGCTTCGCATCATCCGAACCTCCCTGTGATATAGTCCTCCGTGCGCCGGTCACGCGGCGTCGCAAAAAGCTGCTCGGTCGAATCCGCCTCCACAAGTTCCCCCAAAAGGAAGAACGCCGTGCGGTCTGAAATCCGCGTCGCCTGCTGCATATTGTGCGTCACAATGACGATGGTATACGTTTTCCGAAGCGAAAGCGCGAGCTCTTCGATTTTCCCCGTTGAAATGGGGTCGAGCGCGCTTGTAGGCTCATCCATCAAAAGCACCTCGGGCTCGACGGCGAGTGCACGCGCTATGCACAGGCGCTGCTGCTGCCCGCCCGAAAGCCCCAGCGCCGATTTTTTCAATCTGTCCTTGACCTCGTCGAAGATCGCCGCGGCAGTGAGCGCGCGCTCCACGATCTCGTCGAGTTCCGCCTTTTTGCGCACGCCGTGGGTGCGCGGCCCGTAGGCGATGTTGTCGTAGACGCTCATCGGGAAGGGGTTGGGCTTTTGGAACACCATGCCTACGCGGCGGCGCAGGACGTTCGGATCCATCTGTCGGATGTTATCGCCGTCGAGTGTGATGTCGCCGGTCGTGCGGCAGCCCTCCACAAGGTCATTCATACGGTTGAGGGATTTTAAGAGGGTGGATTTCCCGCAGCCGGACGGTCCGATGAATGCCGTGATGCGCTGCTTCGGGATCTGCAGGCTGACATTTTTGAGCGCTTGAAAATCCCCGTAAAACAGGTCAAATTTTTGTATATCGATGCAAACGTTATCCATTTTTGTTTCCTTTCGTCCATTTGGAGGCGAGCACCGAAGAAAGCGTGTTGATGCCCGCCACGAGCACCAGCAGGATCACCGCCGTGGCATACGCCTTTTCGGTTGCAAGCCCCTCGTTCCACAACGCATATAGATGCACCGCGAGCGTGCGTCCCGAGCCCAAGAGGCTGTCGGGCGTCTGCGCCACCGTACCTGCCGTGAAAATGAGCGCCGCCGTTTCGCCGACGAGCCGTCCGACGGCAAGGATCACGCCCGCGAGAATACCGGGCGCGGCGGAGGGCAGCACGATGCGGAACACGGTTCGCAGCTTACCCGCGCCAAGGCCGAACGAGCCCTCACGGTACAGGTCGGGCACGCTTTGCAGCGCTTCTTCGGTGGTGCGCAGAATAACAGGCAGGATCATAATGCTCAACGTCAGCGCCCCTGCGAGCAGGGAATAGCCGAAGCCCAGCGTCGTGACGAACAGCAGATAACCGAACAGCCCGTATACGATGGAGGGGATCCCCGCAAGCGTTTCCGCCGTAACGCGCACGACTTTCACAAAGCGGTTGCCCTTTTTGGCGTATTCCACCAGATAGATCGCAGAAAAGATCCCGAGCGGGACGGCGATCGCAAGGGAGAGCACCACAATGACCAGCGTATTGAGCAGCGCGGGCACGACGGAGGCGTTTTCCGAGGTGTACTGTAGCGAGAACAGCTCCGGTGTGAGGTTCGGCACGCCTTTTACTAAAATATAGACAAGGATCCCGGCAAGCACGGCAACACAGATCCCGGCGCCCGCATACACCGCCGCGCGCAAGGCCGCCGCATTGCGTTTGGCGCGGCGCGCCGCCTGATCTTTGGAGCACGAAGAATTGCGCATCAGCCCTTCCTCCTTTTCACGGCGGAAAACGACAGGTTGATAAGCAGTACAAACACGAACAGCACCACCGCCGTCGCGATGAGCGCCTCGCGGTGTAGGTCTGTAGCGTAGCCCATTTCCAGCACGATATTCGCCGTCAGCGTGCGAAGTCCTTTGGTCAGGGACGACGGCATGACTGCCTGGTTGCCTGCGACCATGATGACGGCCATCGTCTCGCCGACCGCGCGCCCCACCCCAAGGATGATCGCGGAAAGCACGCCCGAGCCCGCGGCGGGCAGCATGGTGCGAAATACACTGCGCTCATGCGTTGCGCCCAAAGCAAGGCTGCCCTCATAATAGCTTTTCGGCACGGCACGCAGCGCCGCTTCGGACACGCCGATGACCGTCGGCAAAATCATGATTCCTAACACTAAGCTTGCCGCCAACCAGCTTGTGCCGCTGCCGCCGAAGGTGTTGCGAATAAACGGTACGATCACCATCAGCCCGAAAAAGCCGTAGACCACCGAGGGGATCCCCGCAAGCAGATCTACAGCCGGTTTCAAGAAACGATAGATGCGCCCCGGGCAGAAAAAAGCAAGGAAGATCGCAGTCAAAAGCCCTATGGGCACGCCGACGGCGATCGCCCCCGCCGTAACATATAAGCTGCCGATGATCATGGGAAAAATACCGTACAGATCGGAAGAGGGCTTCCAGACCTTGCCCAGCAGGAATTCCTGCACCCCGATCTCGTGTATGGCGGGTATGCCGCGCGAAAACAAAAAGATGCAGATCAGCAAAACGGCGGCGATGCTCACGCCCGCCGAAAGGAAGAAGAGGAGGTGCATACCGCGCTCCCGTATTTTTTGAAGCATAGGCTATCCTTTCCGAAAAACGCACAGGGCTCCCGCCGCGCTTTTTCGCGCGGCGGGAGCGCAGGTGTACAATTTTTACGCCATCACATCCGCCCAAACGGTCGCGTCGCCGACATAGATCGATTTGACCTGTTCGCCGGAAAGAGAGGTCAGCGGATTTTCGGGGTTGACGATCACCGCGATGCCGTCCAGTGCGATCTGCGTGCCGGTAAGGCCCGAAGAAAGCTCACTGTCTTTGAGCGCACGGCTCGCCATACCGATGTCGCAGTTGCCGCTTGCCGCATCCGTCATACCGGTGGTGGAATCGCTCATATTGACCTCTACGGTAATATTCGCGTTCACAGCGGCAAACGCTTCCTTGAGCTTTTCCATGACCGGCGTCACCGAGGACGAGCCCGACACCGTCACCGTGCCCGAAGCGCCCGAAGAAGCAAAGGCCGCAGCGTTTTCCGAAACGGGGATATAGCCCGCTTCTTCTACGATCTGCTGTCCTTCGGCCGAGAGGATGTAAGCAATGAACTCACGCGCCGCGTCGGAGAGCGACGCCTCGTTATACGCAATATTAAAGGGTCGCGCGATCTTGTAGCTGCCGTCCTTGACCGCCGCTACGGAGGGCGCTACGCCGTCGATCTGCAGTGCCTTGACCGTATCGTTCAAGGAACCCAGTGAAATGTAGCCGATGGCGTTGCGGTTGCCGGAAACGCTGGTAAGCACCACGCCCGTGCTGGTCTGCACATCGGCGGTCGCCACGGTGCGGTCCACCTTTTCGCCGGATTCGTCCTCTTCCTCCACGCCGAACAGCTCTACGAATGCGCCGCGCGTTCCCGAGCCCTCCTCGCGGGAAATGACCGTGATCTCATCCGCCGCATCAAACGCACCGCCCGTGCAGCCTGCAAACAATATAGTGAGCGCCAGCACGCCCGCTAAAACACCTAAAACTGTTTTTTTCATACAGATTCTCCTTTTGTTGCTTTCGGTATGGGATTAGCTTATCCGACAAATGTAAAGGCTGCAAGCACGGTTGCGTTAAAAGTGCGTAAAGCAAAACCGCTTGTGTAAAAGCCATGTAAAATCAATTTTATTATGCGCCGCACAATAACGGGCATACAAAACAACCGTTGCCGGGACTTACAGGAAATCGGTGTTCTTTTATTGACAAGCCGCCGCTTTGCGCATATACTGTCTTTACAAAGAAATTGACTGCAAAGGAAGGACACCATGGAATTTTCCTCTACTTATAAAAAGAAAAGCCCGCGTGCGCCGCGCAATCGCAAACATGGGCTTGATAAGAAGAAAAAAATTGCGCTTATCGTGCTTGCCGCCGTGCTCGTTGTCGCAGCGGTCGTCACCACGGTGCTTGTCGTGCGCCATAACCGCGCGGCGGATCCCGCCGCGGGTGCGCAGATCGAAACACAGACGCAAGCCGTCACGACCACCGCGCCCGTCACACAGGCGCCCACCACACAGGCGCCCACCACACAGGCGCAGGCCGCCGGGGACGTGACGATCACGGACATGCAAACGACGATGTATTCCACCGTTGTGACGCTCAATGTGCGCGCGACGCCCTCTGCGGACGGTGAAAAGCTCGGCATGGTCGGGCAGGATACGCCGCTTTCCGTCACGGGGCGGTGCTCAAACGGCTGGTACCGCATCGATTATGACGGCGGCGTGGGCTATGTTTCGGGCGAATATGTTGCGGAAGCCCCCGGCGGCAAGCAGAACGACGACGCGCCGTACCTCATCCGTGTCAACCGGCAGCAGAACATCGTCACCGTTTACAGCAAGGATGCGAACGGCGACTACACCGTACCGTACAAGGCGATGGCGTGCTCGGTGGGGCTTGACGGCAAAACGCCCACAGGTACCTACAACACGACCGATAAATACACCTGGCGGCTGCTTTCGGGCAATGTGTACGGGCAGTATGCCACACGCATCACAGGGCACATTTTGTTCCACTCCGTCCCGTATTTCACAAAGGACAAGAGCGACCTTGAATATGAAGAATTCAACAAGCTGGGGCAGGCCGCTTCGCTCGGCTGCATCCGTCTGACCGTAGAGGATGCAAAGTGGATCTATGACAACTGCCCGAAGGGCACGACCGTTGTGATCTATGACAGCGCCGAGGCAGAACCCCTCACCCCGCCCACACCCGTGCGCATTGACACGAACGACAGCCGCCGCGGCTGGGACCCCACCGACCCGGACGAGGATAACCCGTGGAGACAGTAAGCGGGCTGTAAAATCAGATGATATAAGGCACCGCGCCCCGTATGCAAATGCACACGGGGCGCGTTTTAGATATCAGAGATCAGATATTAGAAATCAGATGCGGTGCGGGCGGGTTTCATATACTACTGAGGTTGCGCAGAAAAAAATCTGCAGTAGGGGCGGGTGGTTCCCCTATTAGGGGAAATGTCCGCGTAGCGGACAAAAGGGTGCCGCGTTCGGTGAATTTCTGTGCCCGCCCGCGGACAGAGTTCAGAATTTAGAAGGCAGAGGTCAGTTATGCGGCGGTGCGGCTTTTCGCAAAACCGAAAATCAGCACGCATCCGTAGGGGCGGAGCTTAAGTGCCCGCCCTACATGGTTCGTGCTAACTTTTGGCTGTGCAGAAAACCCGCCCGTACCACGTCTAATATCTAACGTCTAACATCTAAAATCTAAAAACGGACAGCCCTTGCGGCTGTCCCTACGATTGTTGGAATTTTTCTGCTTTCCGCAAAGCCGCCCTGTACCGCTTCTAACCTCTAACATCTGATATCTGACATCTAAAAAAGACCGCCCCTTTCGGGACGGCCTTCGTTATGGTTTTTGCGTTTTGCTTGTCCGTACAATACAGACAAAAGCTTATTTCATCGCTTCTTCCACCGCGACCGCGCAAGCGACCGTAGCGCCGACCATGGGGTTGTTGCCCATGCCGATAAGGCCCATCATTTCGACGTGCGCCGGCACGGAGGAGGAACCCGCGAACTGCGCGTCGCCGTGCATTCTGCCCATGGAGTCCGTAAGACCGTAAGAAGCAGGGCCCGCCGCGACGTTGTCGGGGTGGAGCGTTCTGCCCGTGCCGCCGCCGGACGCCACGGAGAAGTACTTGACGCCGTTCTCGTTCGCCCATTTCTTATACGTGCCCGCGACCAGGTGCTGGAAGCGCGTCGGGTTCGTGGAGTTGCCCGTGATGGAGACATCCACGCCCTCTTTCTTCATGATGGCAACGCCTTCGAGCACGTCGTTTGCGCCGTAGCACTTGACCGCCGCGCGCTCACCCTCGGAATACGGCGTTTCGCTCAGCACCGTCAGCTCGCCGGTGTAGAAATCATAGTCGGTCTTGACATAGGTAAAGCCGTTGATGCGCGAAATGATCATCGCCGCGTCTTTGCCTAAGCCGTTGAGGATGACGCGCAGGGGCTCTTTGCGGACCTTGTTCGCGGTCTTGGCGATGCCGATGGCGCCCTCCGCCGCAGCGAAGGATTCGTGGCCAGCAAGGAACGCAAAGCACTTGGTATCCTCGTTCAAAAGCATTGCGCCGAGGTTGCCGTGGCCGAGGCCGACGTTTCTCTGCTCGGCAACGGAACCGGGCACGCAGAACGCCTGCAGGCCCTTGCCGATGGTCGCAGCCGCTTCGGAAGCGGTCTTGACGCCGGTCTTGAGCGCCAGCGCCACGCCCAGCGTATACGCCCAAACGGCGTTGTCGAACGCGATGGGCTGCACGCCCTTGACGATGCTTTCTACGTCGATGCCCTTTTCGGTGCAAAGGGCTTTGGCGTCTTCGAGGCTGGCAATGCCGTATTCGGCAAGGCACTTCTCGATTTTCGCCATTCTTCTCTCTTTACCTTCAAACATTACATCGTTTGCCATGTGGAAGTCCCTCCCTTATTCTTCACGAGGGTCGATGTATTTTGCAGCGTTTGCAAAACGACCGTACGTACCTGTATTCTTTTTAAGCGCCTCGTCGGCGGAAACGCCGTGGCGGATATCCTCGAGCATCTTGCCGACCTTGATGAACTCATAGCCGATGACCTCGTCGTTCTCGTCGAGCGCCATTCTGGTGACATAGCCTTCCGCCATTTCCATGTAGCGGACGCCTTTCAGCTTCGTGGAGAACATCGTGCCGACCTGCGAACGAAGGCCTTTGCCGAGATCCTCGAGCGCCGCGCCGATAACCAGACCGTCCTCCGAGAACGCGGACTGCGTTCTGCCGTAAACGAACTGCAAAAAGATCTCGCGCATGGCGACGTTGATCGCGTCGCACACAAGGTCGGTATTCAGGCATTCAAGCAGCGTTTTGCCGGGCAGGATCTCCGCCGCCATAGCCGCCGAATGGGTCATGCCCGAGCAGCCGATGGTCTCGACCAGCGCTTCCTCAACAATGCCGTTTTTGACGTTGAGCGACAGCTTGCAGGTACCCTGCTGCGGTGCGCACCAGCCCACACCGTGCGAAAAGCCGGAGATGTCCTTGATCTCATACGCCTTGACCCATTTCCCTTCCTCGGGGATGGGCGCGGGGCCGTGCTTGGGACCTTTTGCAACACAGCACATTTTTTCAACTTCATGGGAATAATTCATCATGTTTTTTGGAACTCCTTTCTCAACAGGACTGCATATATTATACTGATTTGCCGCTCGATTATCAATAGAAAAAATCACAAACTGCTAATTCTTTCCATAAAAAAATTGTCGATTATCGCGGTAAACGCGCCGTTTTGCGCAGTCCGTATAATAGGTTTCCAAAAGCCCCGCCGTCATGCGCACGTCTCGGCGCATTTCGTAAAGGCAGGCAAGGCGGCGGTATGCCTCGTGCCGTTTCTCGCCCGAAAGGGACTTGGCATACGGCAAAAAGCGGTCGATCTGCCGCGTCAAGGTCTCTTCATCCTGCCGATAGGTTTGTGCCATTTGTGTCAAAGTCATGCGCTCCCTCTCTTCCAAAATAACAGAACAAATGTTCGTTTCTGTGTTCGATTGTAACATTCCGATGCACCTTTGACAAGGCTTGTCCGCAAGAATAGTCCTTTTTTTTGGACTTTGTTTGTGCTTGCGGTGTATTTTGCAGCGTTTTGCTTATATTTTTGCCCGATTTTATAGACATTTGTTGAGAATCCCCTCTTCCCTTTTGGGCGGATGTGTGTTACTATTATCACAGATTCGACATGTGCGCCGACTGTGCGCATACAAGAAAGGAGCTGCACAAGTGGATTTTTCAGACGTGTTCCGCTTTTTTTCGGAAGCGGCGGAATTGACCCCCGAGCGCCGCGCGGCGGAGCTCGTTTGCGTCGCAGCGGCGGCTGTGCTGCTTAGCATCCTGCTCGGCGCGCTGCTTGTGCGGCGGATCCGGAAATATAAAGCGGAGGAACATCATGCCCACACCCCGGAAGAACCAGACCCTCACGCTGAAAATTGAAGCGCTTACCGCCGAGGGAAGCGGCGTGGGGCGTTCGGAGGGTTTTGCAGTATTCGTGCGCGGGGGCGTACCCGGCGACGAAGTGGAAGCCCATGTGATCAAGGCAAAAAAGCACTACGCGGTCGCCAAGGTCACACGTGTCTTGTCCGCGTCGCCGCACCGTATTCCAAACGACTGTCCGCTGTTCCCGCGCTGCGGCGGCTGCGCGCTTCGCGAGCTCGAATACGGCTTTGAAGCGGAAGAAAAGCAGCGCCGTGTGGAGGACGCCTTTCGCCGCCTTGCGCATATGGAAGTCCCGTGCGAGGAGATCCTCACCCCGGCTGCTGCCGAACGCTACCGCAACAAGGCGCAATATCCGGTCGCCCGTGCGGACAAAAAGGTGCAGATCGGCTTTTACGCCCCGCGCTCGCACCGTGTGATCGACTGTACGGACTGCCTTTTGCAGCCTGCGGAATTTGCAGAGATCGTGCGGGTGTTCCGCACATTTTTAGAAGAATTTGACATTTCGATATATAATGCCGACACGCATGAGGGGCTTGTACGGCATTTGTATTTGCGCAAGGGCTTTGTGAGCGGCGAGATCATGGTCTGTGTTGTGATAAACGGCGGCGTTCTGCCGCACGCAGACACGCTTGTTGCACGCCTTTTAGAGCTGCATGCCGGTATTGCGAGCATACAGCTCAACCGCAATACCGAGCGCACCAATGTCATCCTCGGCGCACTCTGCACCGTGCTTTGGGGTGCGCCGTATATCACGGATACGCTTTGCGGCATCCGCGTGCGGCTTTCGCCGCAGTCGTTTTACCAGGTCAACCGCGATATGGCGGAGCGTCTTTACGGAAAAGCAGCAGAATTCGCGGGGCTGACGGGGCAGGAAACCGTGCTTGACCTCTACTGCGGCACGGGGCTCATCGGGCTTTCCATGGCGCGAAAGATCGGCCGGCTGTACGGTGCGGAGATCGTACCCGAAGCGGTGGAGGATGCGCGCCGGAACGCTGCGGAAAACGGGATCGAAAACGCGGAATTTTTCTGTGGGGATGCAGGCGATGCGTCGGCGCGTTTGCAGACCTTGGGCGTGCATCCCGACGTTGTTTTGCTTGACCCGCCGCGCAAGGGCTGCGGTGAGCAGGTGCTTGAAACGGTCGCCGCCATGCAGCCGCAGAAAATCGTTTATATTTCCTGCGACCCCGCCACGCTTGCACGCGACTGCGCTCGCTTGCGGCCCCTCGGCTATACGGTGCGCCGGCTTGCCGCCGCAGATCTTTTTCCGCGCACGAGCCATGTGGAAAGCGTATGCCTATTGGTGCGGACGGGGGATGCGGTATGAACACGAGCCAAAACACACCGGTGCTCACAGAAGGCGAGCTGCTTCTGCGGCGGTTTACCGAAGGCGATATTCCCGCGCTGTTCGCGCTTTATGCAGACCGGGAGATAAACAAATTTTTGCCGTGGTTTCCCTTGGAGACACAGGCGCAGGCTGAAGCACTGTTCCGGGAAAAGTATGAGACATTCTACCGAAACCCGGTCGGTTACCGTTACGCGGTCTGTTTGCAAGCGGATGATCTGCCCATTGGTTATATCCATTTGGAAACGGACGGCGCGCACGACCTCGGGTATGCCCTGCGGCGGGAATTTTGGGGTCAAGGCATCATGACGCGCGCGGCGCGCATGGTGCTGGCGCAGGCAAAGGCGGACGGCATGCCGTTTGTGACCGCCACGCATGACCGCGAAAATCCGCGCAGCGGCGCCGTCATGCAGAGGCTCGGCATGCGCTACGCCTATTCGTACACGGAGCTTTGGCAGCCTAAAAACATACCTGTGGTTTTCCGTATGTATCAGATCAATTTCGATCCCGCCGCGCCGCTGTACACCGTATACAAGCAGCAAGCAAAGCAGTGGTTTGTGGAAGAGCCCGTTCCGGCTTTCCAAACGCTGCACAATAAACGGGATAGGAAGGAGTTATTATGAAAAACGGACTTGTAGAATGGAAAGGCGTCAAGGTGGAGACGCTGCGGCGGCTGGGCATTTCCCTGCTCACGGCGCTCGTCATCTTTTTATTTTGCATCTTCGCCCCGCCGCAGACGGAATTTTTCGACAAGATCGGCATGGAGCTTGCCGTACTTGCGATCGCACTTTTTCTTTGCCGCTTCCCGATCGGTACTTACTTAATGGTGAACCTGTTTCTGATTTTCCCCGCAGCGGGGTCGATTTTAAAGCTCTATGACCGCTTTCCGGGCTATGACCGTGTGGTGCACTATATCAGCGGTCTGCTTCTCGGAGCGATCGGGATATATTTGATCGAATGGATCTTCAAGCGGCTGAGCCTGCCGCACGAGCCTTTTGTGGTGATCCTGTTCGGCGGCTTCTTTTCCTTTGCGGGCGCGGGATTTTGGGAGATCATTGAGTTTTTGACGGACTGCATTCTGCACATGGGCGTCCAGCACGGCAATACCGACACCATGGGCGATATTGTGGCGGGATATCTCGGGAGTGTGAGCTTCCAGCTGTTCAAATGCTTTGAATATCGAAAGTGTTTTTCTCGCGAGCGCATACGGAACTTTTTCAAAGGGCAGCCTGCAAGCACCGACAGCGACCCGAACCCTGCCGCGGCACAAGGCATTTCCGCCGAGCACGAAGCGGCAAAAGCGGAGCGCTGAGGCTCTTAGCAGATTTCACAACATATGCAATGCACACACGGGCGCAGTCCAAGGACTGCGCCCGTGTGCGTATATCAAATCGGTTCAAGTTTTCGGCATTTCGCACAGCCACGGCTTTGCGCAGACCCGCCTGCCCCACGTCTAATATCTATAATCTAATATCTAACATCTAAGACGGCCAGCCGCAAGGGCTGTCCCTACGGATTGCGCGCATTTCGGCTTTCCTGCAAGCTTACCAATCCCGCGTCTGATATCTAATGTCTAACATCTAAAATCTAAAAATCGCCCCGTGCTTCCGCACGGGGCTAAATTAGATCTTACTTCATTTCTGTGCCGTGCGGCAAAATGCCGCGCGCGGCATGAAACGCCTTACCTTACACAGCGGTCTTTTCCTCTTCCTGCTGCTTCTTCTTTCTGCCCAGCAGGAAGAACAGGAACGGAATACCGCCGAAGATCAGCACGAGCGTTGCGCCCGCTGCCACGGGATATTCCCGGATCAGCGCACCGGTCTGGGTGATGATCGGGTTTTCCGTGATGGGCACTTCGGGCTCTGTGCCGGGGACAAGGGTAACGGTACCGTCGGCATTCACGACGAAGTCAAGCAGGATGCTTTCCGTGCCGGCAGGAACAGTCACAAGCTGCGTGCCGTCGGGGAGCTTCGTCACGGTGACTTCTGTTGCGGTCTCGCTTTCGGTCACGGAGAAATTCGCCGTGCCCGCCACCGTGCCGTCGGGGTCATAGATGGTTACGGTGTGGTAACCGTCTTTGATGTCGTCCACGGCATATTCGCCGTCTTCGTTTGCGGCGGTTTCGATCTCGCCGAAGTCAAAGACCAGCCCTGCATTCGGATACGGCTTGTCGCCGCGGTACACACCGCCGCTTAAGGCGTAATGCACACATTCATCCGCGCCCTTGTTGGGATCCTCGGGGTCATATTCGGGATCAGAGGGGTCGAGGGGCTTCGCGTCCTCGCACTTTTGGAATGTAAACACGATATCCACATTCGTATGCACGCCGGAAAGTATCAGCTGCCCATACTGCATCTGATCCGTCACGTCCTCGCCGTTGACGGTGACGCTCAGCAGGTGATCCGTCGCTTGACAGATCACGCTGAGCGTAACGTCGTCAAAGCGTTCCACGGTAAGCGTCGCGCCGCTGGGCAGGACCTCGCCACCATACAGGACGTAGCCGCCTTCGTTGTAAGTCACGGTAATTTCATGCTCGCCGGGTACGACCGTGCTTACCTCTACGCTGCCGAGGCCAAAGGCGCCGAGCTGCATCGCGCAGCACAGCAGCAAGGCCAGCACGGCACTGCAAGCTTTTTTCATGAAATCACCCCTTTCGAGTACTTCAAAGCCGTTTGTATGCTAAACAGTCAGCGTACTTAAGCGGCCGCATAGGTGACGGTATAGGTCATGGTGCCGGTGTATTCGCCGACTGCAACGCCCTCGAAGGAAGAAACGGTCGCATCCAGATCTACGGTTTGGGAGGTCACATAGCCGGAGAAAGACTGCGCTTCAGTCGTGCCGGTAAGAGCGAAGGTCAGGGTGTCGTCGCCGGCGGGAGTCGTGTTCATCACGCCGCCGTCATTCGCAGCCGCAGCGACCTGAAGCGTCGAGCCTGCCACGAGGTTGCACGATACGGTGTAGTCGGCTGTGCCGCTGCTGGCGCCGTCGTTGTTCCACGGGATCGCAACGCTTGCGGGAACGGTCACGGTGTAAGTGTCATCCGCCGCATCCACAACGGTGTAAACGTCGATCGTTTCGGTCTGATCCGTATCCTGGGTGATGGGGTTCGCTGCAAAAGCAAGAACGCTGACAGAGAACATCATTACAACTGCAAGTGCTACTGCTAAAATCTTTTTCATGGTTTTACTCCTTTATCAATTTCAATTTGTTCTGTTGAGCGCTTGTCACTCAAACCACTTGGACGGTGAAGGTCACGGTATCGGAATACGACCCTACGGGAACGTCCTCCCAGCCGGTGACCGCGATGGCCGTGGAACAGTTGGCGGACTCGACCTCGTCGGTCGTCACGTACGCCGCGTCTGCTGCATCGCCCGACAGCGTGTACGGCAGGTTATCCGTGCCGTTGGTCAAGTTGCCGCTCGTCTTATTGAGCGAGATCTGAAGCTGCTCGCCAATGTTAAGCTGCGAGGTGTACGACCAGTTGATGGAGTCGCCGCCGGTCGTACCGTACCACGGAATGCTTACCGTAGCGGGGATCGTCACCGTGAAGTTCGCGGCGGGGTCGCCGTTTATGTCCGTCGTGAGGGTCACAACGTCAACCGGCGTTCGACCCGGCTGTGTAATGGTCTGGCTCGCAAAGGCGGGCACACAGACCGCGAACAGCATGACAAGTGCAAGCGCAACAGAGAGAACCTTTTTCATAGGCCTGCTCCTTTTCGAGAGTTATGTTGCGCCGTGCGATCAGACGATGTCGACAACTTCGACCGTGAAGGTCAAGGTGTCGGAGTATGCCCCAACCGGAACATCGTCCCAGCCCGAAACAGCGATATTGATCGATTTCTCCGTCAAAGCGCAAACCGCCGCGCCGGTCGTGAACGCTGTGCCGACGGCATCGCCCGTCAGGGTGTATGCCAGGTTATCCGTGCCGTTGGTCAAGCTGCCGCTCGCTTTGTCCACCGAGATGCTCAGCTGTTTGCCGGCTTCGAGCTGCGAAACATAAGACCAATCCAGCGTGTCGCCTTCGGTAGTGCCGCCCCACGGAATGTCTACGGTAGCGGGGATGGTCACGGTGAAACCTGCAACGGGGTTGCCATCTTCATCGGTCGTCAGGGTCTGGAGCGTGGTGTCGCCCGTGCCGTCGTTGGTCGCGATATCCGTCGCGAACGCCGGAACACAGACCGCGAGCATCATGACGAGTGCAAGTGCGATTGCTAAAATCTTTTTCATGGTTTTCCCTCTATTCATTCAGAAATTTTTTGTTGTACGCCAAAGCGCTTTGTTACAGAATCTCGGATTACACGTCCACGATCGAAGCCGTGAAGGTCAGGGTGTCGGAATACGCGGAAACAGGTGCTGCATCCCAAGCTTCCGTATCCACGCAAACGGTAAATGTGCAAGCCTTCGCATCCACCACGGGGCCGTCCATGACGGCGAAGCTGTTCTGGATCCAATACGCCAGCGTCAGGCCGTTTGTATCGGTCATCAAAAGGTCGCCGGTCGGATCATCCACATCTACGCGAACCACCTTGTTCGGTGCAAGCTGCGAGGTAACGGTGTATTGGAAGTCGGTGCTGGTCGCGTCCCACGGAACGATGTTTTCCGCCGGGATGGAAACGGTGAAACCTGCGGCTTCCTCGCCGTCTTCGTTCTGCGTCGAAGTCCTGACAACTGATTCGCCTGTACCGCCGTCAGCCGCAATTTCTACAGCGAACGCCGGGACGCTGACCGCCAACATCATGACGAGTGCGAGAGCAACTGCTAAAATCTTTTTCATAGGTTTTCTCCTCTTTTCGGATTATGTCGTGCTGCTGTTAGATCGCAACAAGCTCTGCCGTGAAGGTCAGCTCGTCGGCATATTCCGAAACAACAGCCGCATTCCAAGCCGCTTCTGCAACATTGACCGTGTAGGTGAATTCCTGTGCGTTTACAACGGGCGACGTTGTGGTGTCGGTCGTGTTCGCAAGCGAGTATGCAAGCGTATTGCTTTCCGCATCGACCATCACATAAGCCTGATCGGTATCATCCACGGTGACCTGCACGCCCGTGTTGGGGCCAAGCTGCGAGGTAACGGTGTAAGTAAGGTTGGTGCTCAGCGCATCCCAGTAGATCGTGTTTTCTGCAGGGATGGTCACGGTAAAGCCTGCGCCGTCTTCGCCGCCCGCCGTCTGGGTAGAGGTTTTGATAATCGCCGTACCCGTGCCGCCGTCCGTCGTGATGTCAGCCGCAAAAGCGGGAACGCAAACCGCCAGCATCATAACAACGGCAAGCGCTACAGCCAAAAGTTTTTTCATAATGGTTACTCCTCTCTAAGTGTTCTCAAGCAACGCTTACCCAACCACGATCTCCGCCGTAAAGGTCAGGGTGTCGCTGTAAGTGCCGATGACGGCTTCGTTCCAGTCCTCTTCGGTCACAACCACATTCAGCGGAACGGTCACTGCCGGATAAACGTTGGGCTCCGTAGTCGCATAGTCCACGCCTTCGCCCATCAGCGCATACGGCAGGGGAAGTTCGACGCCTGCTTCAGGCGAATAAGACATATAGCCCTGTACACCCGCTACGCTGACAGCCAGCGTCTCGCCGTAAGCAAGGTGGGTCTCCACCTCATAAGAGACGTCATAGGACGCTGCGCCCCACGGGATCTCCTGATCCGCCGGGACCGTCACGGTGAACCTTCTTGCATCATCGCCGCCGGAGGTCGTGGTCGCGGTCTTGATGATGGTCGTGCCCGTGCCGCCGTCCGTCGTGATGTCTGCCGCAAACGCGGGAACGCACACGGCAAGCATCAGGGCAACGGCAAGCACCAGAGACAATACTTTTTTCATGGTCTTGCTCCTTTTATAAAGTTTTTTGACTTACGATTTTAAGCTGCGACATATTCGGCGGTGAAGGTCAGCACATCCGCGTGCCTGCCGGCAGCCGCCTGCGCCCACTGGTCTTCGCTCACGGCAACGGACAGCGGGTAGACCGTGTCGATTGCGCCGGGCGCGAATTCCATGGCGTCTGCGCCTATGAGTGTGTAGCCGATCGTCTTCGTTGCGTCCGCATCATTGACAAGGTGGAACGCATTCTGCGAATCGACCGTCACGCGCACGACGTGGTCGTACGCAAGCTGCAGCTTGCTCGCCGTGACTTCCCCGAGCGCCTGTTCGGCAGCCTCCCAGGGGATCGCGGTGTCGGCGGGGATAGAGATCTCATAAGCTGCCTGGTCGCTTTGCGTGGAGATCTGCATGCTGCCGACATCCTCTGCGAAGGCGGGCAGTGCGCAGAGCGCCAGCAGTACGACCGCCAGCCCCACGCAAATCATTTTTTTCATCCGACATCATCTCCTTTTTCGGAATTTCGTATTTTCATGGCGTATATCGTTAACCTTTTCAGGTGAACTTGCCTTACGGCGTTGTGCTGCCGTCCGAATAGGTGACGGTGTAGGTGATGGCATCCGTTGCGCGGTACTCGGCGAGCGGCTTGTTCTCCCATTCGGAAGAATCGATCGTCAGCATTGCGCCGAAGCCGTCACTATTGCTGAACGAGCCATAGAACTCGTTGTTGTAAACACCGCTTGCAGCCACGCTGATCGTCTCGGCCGTATCGGCTGCCGACATCGTCAAGGTAGCGGCCGCAGGCTCGCTGTCAACCGAAATGTAGGCGTCGCCGCTCAAGTTACCTGAAGCGCTGAAGCCGGTGCTGCCTGCCCAAAGCCCTATGTTCGAGACAGCCGTCGTGCCCCAATCGATCTGTACCTCGGCAGGAACGGTGACGGTGTAGAAGTCATCCGTTGCGTAGGAGATCACCAAATACCGCTCATCCACCACTTCTCGTTTGATACCGTTGCGATCGGTGTACTGGTAGGTATAAGTGAGCGTGACGGTATCGGTAAGCACCGTGGCATACGATGCCGGCGAAGAGACCGTTGCGGAAATCGTCGCGAGCGCCGACCCTGTTGAGGTGCTGCTCGGAAGGGTCGCCGAACCGCTTGTAAGCGTCACTTCCGACCCATTGTTCGTCAGTGTATAGGCAAGCTCTGTACCCGCGCCGTCCGAAAGGACGCCGCCGTTCGACGATGTAATTGTCAAGGTGCTTGTGCCGGTCGTGTCGTTCAAATAGCTTTCCAGCTGCGTGAGCGTGTAGACCGCGCTTGTGTCTGCTGTGACGGAGCTTGACGTGCCGTCATAGGCCAGCAGCAAGTTGTGTGTCTGTGCGTCGCCCGCCGTGCCTGCCGTCCATGTACCCGTTACCAACGGGAACAGATCGTACATCTGCTGGATGACGTCGTAGAGCTCCGCTACGTCGTGGTAGGTAGCAGTGAGCGACTCATACTCGGCGATGGTGTTGAGGAGATTTGTGCGGTCGGTCGCCGTGAACGTGCCGTCTGCCAGCTTCTGCGCAGCATCTTCGTACTGCGCCTGATACTTATCCAAAAGCTGCACCACGCCGCCGTTCACCGGCTGACCGCTTGCATTGGTATAGGTATCGGTATTATTCAGCAGCTTTTCGCATGCCTCGGAGACATTTTCCACGCCGTCGCGGATGCTGCCGTCCGCCATGAGAACTTTGGCGAAGTAGTTGTTGTTCCGATTGAAATTGGTGAGAGCCGTTTCGAGCGTTGCAATATTTTCGTCGCTGACGGAAATAAAGAAGCCTTCATTGACCGTCGCACCGTTCTCCGTCCAGGAGCCGTAGGGCTTGGTCTTGTCGTAGGTGCCACTCGTCGGGTAGACGTTGCCGTCGCCCGCGACGCCGAGACTGCCCTCTGCCGCCTTGTCGGGATACAGCTGCGACATGGTCTGGTACAAAGCGTCCGTGCCGCCCGTATACAGGGAGCCCAAGAAGGTCAGCGACTGTGTGAGTGCGGGTTCGAGCGAAGATACACAGCGCATCGCCGCATTGTAGGCGTTGAGGAACTGCCGGCTCTGCTCAGGGAACTGATCTTTTTGGCTCTGCGTCCATTTCGAGTAAGAGTTATTGTACCACTCGATGATCTGCGCCGCGCTCTCCGCCGTCAAGCCGTAGGCAGCATAGTTCACCGCGTCCGCCGTACCGTCCGTACCGTCCGTATCGACCACGCCGGGATACGGCAGGTCATATTCGCCGGAGGTATTGCCGTCCGCGACCGCCAACGTGCCGCTCAAGCCGAGATTGGCAAAATAGGTGTTAAAGAGTGTGGAGGGCGTCCATGCGGCTGTATAAGCCGAAATCTCCTCTGTGGTGGCGTTTTGATACGCCTGCAGCTGCGTGTACGCCTGCTGCGTAGAGTGGAAGCCCTTTTCCGCGTCGGTCAGCGCATTATACAACAACTGTGCATTGTTCAGCGCCTGCATGAACTCGGTGCTCCATGCCGTGCTGTTGGCGGCACTCGGTTCGAGCGCGGCAACGGCTTCTTCAAATTCGTTCTGGTATTGGGATTTGATGCCCAGCACTTCGCCGAAGGTCGAGTGAACCGTCGTACCCGTATTATAGTCCAACGTGTAGCCAAAGCCGATGTTGTCGATGACAAAGGTCTTGCCCTCGAGCGCATCCGACGATGCAGCACTGTTGTCCGGGGCGATGCCGATGTTCACGCGGTAAATGCTGTTCAGCCCGGCTGCATATTCACTGAGCTTAACGGCGCCCGTGCCGCCGGTGGTCGCCTGCGTCCAGTTGTCCTTGAACTGGTAGAGGGGGATCATGATATATCCCTCGTAGCCGGCGAGCGTCAGGCCGTTGGTCGTCACGTCGGAGCTAAAGTAGTTTGCGCCGTGCCCGCTGGCGGAGCAGTCGACCCACTCACCGGTGCGCATATCCATCAGATAGATGCTCTTATTGGCCTCACTGTCGCCCATGGCAAGGGTAAAGTCGTTCGCACCCGAGCCGTCGCGGTGCGAGCCCGTTGTGATAGACGCGGTCAGCTTGAAGTCAGAAAGCTGCGAGAAGTCCGCGTAGAATACCAAACCGAGCGGGAAAGTGCTGCTCGCTGCGTTGCCGTTGGGACCCTCCAGCACATCGCCGAGGTTCACAATGCCCATGTTGTGCGTCATGGCATCGTTGTTATCGCCGTCCTGGGCGGAATAGCTGTCGAGCGAGACGCTCAGGATGTTGTACATGCCGTTCCCGTTGCCGCCGCTGGAGGCGCCGCCGTTATAATACGAAGAATTGATGGCGACCGCAGCGCCGTGCGTCCCGTTAAAGCCCGCGTCCGTCACCGTCGCCTTGGTGCCGTTAATCAGCGTGTCCCCTCTTTCGGTGCCGTCCACGATGGTACCGTTCTGCATGGGATCGGCATAATTGCCCGCACTGGGACTGTTCGCATCCAGCTGGCTGTTGTCCCAAGTGCCGAGGAAGGTGCGGGTGGTGGAGCCATAGGTCAAAAAGCCCTTGGTATAGCGATAGTCGCCGTATCTCCACATACCGTTAGGGTCGTTTTCAAACAAATCGGATTCCGTGCCGATTGAAAGCGATTCAAAATCGTTGAACAGCACGAATTTGTTACGCGCCAAAGTGTTGCCCGCGACGTCTAAGTCGGTGCTCGAATCGACACCGACCAGGGCAACGTATTCGAGCAGCTTTTGCTCCTCCGCCAAAGAAAGCGCATTGAGCTGTGCCAAACTCAAACGCGTATAGAGCGAATATGCGCGAACGATCTCGACCTCCAGCGCGTCGCTGACAGAGGAGACCGTAGAGGGATCGGGCAGCTTTTCAAGGGAACGCACCAGCTGCGCCACAAGCCCCGTAGCCCCTTCGTCCGCCGCGTTTTCATAGCCCGTGTCGTTGTTGGACGGATAGGTGTAGGTGCCGTCGTCATTTTGAATGATCGTGCCCGCTTCCACGCACAGGTCGCGCGCCGTGGTGAATTTTGCCCACACGGAGGTAAGCCCCAGCGACGCTGCCGTTGCGGCTAAATTCTCTTCCGAAAGGAAGTCGTTGCCGACCGAGGAACCGGCGTAGCCCTGCCGGTAGCCGTCAAGCATCTCGGAAATATACTGCACCGCACGGTAATCGCCCTCGTCCGGGAAGGTGATCAGCGCATCGATCTGATTGAGGATCGCGCGCGGGATCTCGGTGGTCTGGTCATAGTAATTGGTCAGCGGGAGGCCGTACTCGCCCTCTGTCATGTCCTGCGGATAATTGCCCTCCGACTTATAGAACATGACGGAATCCATGTAAAAGCTGTGGTTGACGCTGTCGGCGCTCATGTTTGTGTATGAGAAGCCCGCGCCGCAGATGTCGTCAAGCGCCTTATAGCCGTTTTCGCGGTTTAAAATCACCGCGTTGCCCTCGGCATCCTTATAGACTGTACCGTCAGCGTTTAACTGAACATACGCTTTATTGGTCATATCCGTGTTGCAGTCGTCTCTGCTCGGTCCGACAGCAAGCATGGAAGCGCCCCAATTGGGCCTTTCCAAAGCCGCATAATGGTTCGCGCCCGTGCTCGGATAATCATTGTGATACGGCATGGTGTAAACACTGTTGTTCGGATTGCCGGTTTCCTCGTCTGCCGAACTGTTGCCGCCAAACTCATTTACATCTACGTCTATGGAAAGCTGGCGGTATTGGAGCAGCAATGCTTCGGAAATCGGTGTGCCCGCCGGGTCAACCAGCACCTGTTCGCTCAACAGGACATTGTTGTCAAACTGTGCTTTTTTTCCACTCTCGTTGCCGCCGCCGAGATCTGCCGCCAAACCATTTCCGCCGAAGCCGAAGTTATCGTTGCGCGCTTCCGCATACGTGGGGGTCGTAGAACAGATAAATTGGACAGGCACACGGATATAGCCCTTGTAATTCGCAAGATCAATTCCGCCGTTTTCAAGCGCGACCGACTCCCACGAACCGTCGTCTGCCTGAATATAGGCATAGCCGTCGTTGCCCGTATATCCTTTGGTGGAATAGGTCACGGTGCTGTAGTCGTCATCATTGATAGAGCCATAGAGGTATACGACGCCCTGCCCCCACAAGTCATCCCAATAGTATTCCTCGTACCGCTTGCCCTGCGTTTTCAGTTCAAAGGCAAGACCTTCGACCGAGACCTGGGAGAAGTCGAACCAGAACCAGATTTCCTCGGCATCCTCCGCGATCCAGTGCTGGCGTGACCATGTCGTGTTAAAGGACTGGTCGCCCGTGCCAACCACCTGGAAGCGATAGGCGCCCGAGCCGCCGTCGCCCGCATAGGGTGCCTGCCCGTAGAAGCTAAGCTGGTTCGCGCCCGCGCTGCTGGAAGCGATGTAATCCAGTCTGCCGCCGCCCGCGCCGTTGTCCGAAACATAGCCCATATTATTATTGTTCCGAGCTTCGAACATCAGCATTTCGCGCATACCCGTGGCGTTTTCGACAAGCGGGGTATACGCTTCCTCGTCATATTCAAAGCGCGGTACGTCGGAAACGGTGGTCGTGATCGCGTCCGAGACCCAGCCGGTGCTGTCCTGCGCAAGGACCTCGACGCACAGGCGGTGCGTGCCGTCCATTGTGATGCCTGCGGACTCCAGCTGTTCTGCAGGGAAGGTCACTTCAAAGGTGTTCTCTACCGCGAAAGTGACCGCAGTCGCGTCCCGCGTGATCTTTGCGGAAGGCACATCCTCCGTCGCCGGGTCGTCGTGCACCTGTGTATACACCCCTAAGTCATACAGCGTTATGTAATAGGTCGCTATAGACTTGGTGATGTACTCGGTGTTCACGGTCGCCTCGGGAACGGAAACCGTCACATCCCCTTCCTCCGTTTCCCACGCCCACAGGGTCGCGTCCTCCGCGAACGTCGGGGTCGGGTCATACGTCCCCGCGCTCAGAGGCGCCGCAAGTGCCAGGGGCAGGGAAACCGCCACCAGAATTGCGCTCATCAAAAGCGCGGTGACACGTTTCCAGACTTTCAACCTCTTTTCTTGCATCGTCTGAAAGCTCCTTTCCGATTTTGGATTCCGGAGGCCGCAGCCCCGGTCTACGAATACCGCCAAAGGCGGAGATATTTGACAAAGTTTGCTTGGATACTGTTTCGTCGGATACGATTGGGCGGGTTTCTGCGCGCCCACGGCTCCTTTGAAAACCTGATGTTTTCTGCTGTAGGGGCGGGGCTGTGCAAAAATTTAATCGTTTTCACAGCCGAAAGTCACCCGGTTCATCCGCTTACGCCTGTTCGCGGGGAAATCGTTTTTCGCTTGCCCCGCCTTATTCCGCTTCTTCCGCGATGATGACCGTCTTGAAGTCCATTTTGTTCAAGGGGCGCTGCTCGCTGTCAAAGCTGAAGGTGTCAAAATGCACCACGACGTCATATTCGCCCGCGTCGAGCGCACGATCCAGCGTGAAGCGGGAGATCGAATAGCCCGGCGGCAGCAGATCCGACGTATAGATCGTTTCGCCCGTGTCGGACAGGGTGATCGTGATCCGGAAGTAGCAGGGGTTGACCTCGGGGTTGGAGAATATGTAATTCTGTTCACGCTGCCCTGCGACGAAGTGCATTTCCGTAATGCCCGTGAACTGGATGTTCGCGCCGGCCGTGTCGATATGCTCGGGGACGTCCAGCTCCCCTTCGCCGAGCTGCGCGTTCGGGTCGACCACGCCAAGCGGCGCGGTGGTGGTCTCCGGCTGTGTGCTCGCTTCGACCGCCGCGCGGATGCCGAACGCAAGCCCTGCGATGAGCGCCAGCGCCAGCAGCGCGAGCAAGATCCACAAAAGCAGCGTGTCACGCATGACGGCGATATAATCGTCGCCGCCGACGGGCACGTAGCCCGCCACGCGCTTGTGCGCGAGCTTCGCGACGCTGTAAACGATCTCCTCGCCCTCGCCGCCCGACGAAAGCGTACCGAGCTGCTCGCGTCCCGCGCCGATCTGCCCGCGGACGTTGAACCCGCCCGACGGGTACAGCGTCTTCATATCCTTGCGCTTGATATAGGAAACGGTAAAGTTTGCGGAAGAATTGTTATACGTCCCGCGCGCCTCGCCCGCGCCCGAATAATCTGCATGAAACAACAGGGGTTCTGCCAAGTTGAATACCTCCGAATTCGGTGAAAATAGAAAATTGCGACAATAACCCTATAATTAGGGATGTATTATTATACCGCCGCCGGAAACAATTTGTCAATAAAATATTAAAAATTTATCGGAAAAAAACACTTATTTTTCGCGGTTTATCGTTTCTAACTGCGCAATTTGCACAAAGTTCGATGAAATTTTTTCACAATTCGTTCAGGGGTCTTGTATTTTATACACGCAAACCGACGGCGCGCGCCGCAGGGGGTGGGCGTGCCGCCGCCGGTCTGCGCCCAGCATCGGACATTTGTGCCCGGTACCGACAAAAGAGCAAGAAACGCAACAAATCGTTACAATAAAGTCAAGGTGATGCGTTTGGTTGGGCTAAAAGAAATCCGCAAGCGCCGGGGCTTGAATCAGCAGAAGGTCGCCATGGATCTGCACATCACGCGCGAAGCGCTCTCGCAGTACGAAAACGGCAAGCGGGAGCCGGGGCAGAAAATGCTTATTCGTATGTCGGAATACTTCGACGTGTCCATTCACTATCTGATTACAGGGCACGAATTCCAAAAGAAGCATCCCGACCCGCCCGAGCGCTGATGCAGCATGCTGCGCATTACGCAGGGCAGCGGGTCGATGTGCAAGTATTCCGCGTGCTTATTTCTCCGCTCTGCGTGCCGTTTACAAGTGCGCCGGACATTGCTCGCGGCGCGGGGGGGCTTGTGTGTTTCCATATTTTTCCCCACATATATTTTGCATTTTGACCCCTTGCCGCAAGGTTTGCAAGGGGTTCGGGACGAAATGTCATGTTTGCAGGGTGAAAAGCACAGGGCGTTTGCAGAATCCCGGCTTCAGGGAATAGAGGTCGGCTGTTAGAAAGCCGATGTGTACGGGCAGGATTTGCGCGTTGCCGCAGCTGCGCAGAAAGAATAAATTTATAGTGGTAAGGGCGGGAGATCCACATAGCGGAGGAATCTCCCGCCCTTACGAATTTCAGCAGTATTTTAATGGTTTTCGCCGCCGAAAGGTTATACAAACACGCGGTTTTGATGAAACGCCCCACGCACGATTTCTCACCTCTGACCTCTAACCCCTGAAATCTGAAAAGGACGGTTTGTGTCGCCTCTGACACAAACCGTCCTTTGCTTTATGCGTAATATTGTATTTCGACTGCTTTCCGCTTACAGCGTCGTGATGTCCACGTACCACTGCATGCCGATCTTCACAAGCGTACAGGTGTAGTCATACGCCTCGCCGTTCGCTGTGTAGCTATAAGTAACCTCACACACGTCCGCAACAGCGTCCGGCGAAAGGCCGAACCGTTCGTAGGTCGCGCGCGCCTTGTCGGAGAGCGCATCGCGGTACGCGGCGGTCTCCGCATCGGAGTATTCGCGCGTCACTTCCACCGAAGTCTGCTCGGCGTCCACGCCGTTTGCGGCGCTGTAGACGGCCACGCTCGCTTCAAAGCAGGTGACAAGGTCATCCTCCACCGCGCTCAGCGCCGGCTCGCCGAACACCTGTTCATAAGTCTCGACATATTTTGCCACATACAGCGTCAGCACCGTATCCAGTGTCTTGTCGGTGTTGCTCGCGATGATGTCGGCATAATACGCGTCCATCACGTCGGACATCTGATGTTCGAGCGCCCCGAGTTCTTCGGGCGTGCGCTCCGTCGTGCTTTCGCCCTCAGGCAGGACGGGCTTGATGTAATTGTCGCGGAAATAATTGCCGAGATACAGGTTTTGGATAAGCGTTGTGTATTTCAGCGAGTTGAAATCGTCCTTGCTCACGACCGCCGAAGCACAATACTGCTCGGCGACGCGCTCGGGATAGAACATGATGTACCGCGAACGGAAATAGGTCGCGCTCACCGTGACGAGAAATACGATGACCAAAAGGATCGCCACGACCATATAGCCCTTGTCAAAGCGCGCGGTGGTCATATCCTTTTCGACGATCTCTTCCGCCGGCTTTTTTGCTTTCTTCGCCATCCTTACGCCTCCTCCCCGTTTGCTGCGGCAAGCGCACGGCGCTCGGCAAGCTCTTTGGTGATCTTTTCTTTCTTCTTGCCTGTCAGGTCATAGAACAGGATCGGCAGCATCTGCCCGATGACGAAGATCGCGGGGATCAGCGTATAGATGAGCAGCAGCTTGTTGAGCGTGTCATCCGTTTGCGTTGCATACGCGATGTTCATATCCTGCGACTGCACATAGCCCGACCAGATGACCAGTGCCGGCCCGAAGGACTTGGTCAACGCCGCCGCGACCTTTGAGAAAAAGCCGTAGCCCGCGTAGCAAAGTCCCTCCTGGCGTTTGCCGGTCTTCCATTCGATCTCGTCCACGCAGTCGGCGATCATGACGTTCGGCGTCAGATTGGTGTTGCCGTGCTGGAGGCCGACGAAGAAGTTGATGATCAAAAACGGGATCATCAGCACGTCGGGGTTGAAGCCGATGACGCGGGAAACGACATACAGGATCGCAAGGCTCGCCGAGCCGTACAGGCAGCAGACGATATACACCTTGCGCGTATCCCACATTTTGAGAAGCTTTTTGACGATCAGCATCCCGACCGCCGTGCCGACGCCCATCGGCAAAAGCAGCCCGAGCTTGAGATCCTTCGAGCCCAGCATGTAAACGGCTATGTAAATGCTCACGGTGCTGTAAACGCCGCGGCCGAAGCCCGTGAATTTCGTAAGCGAGACCATCAGCAGGTTTTTGTTCGTGAACACGAACTTCAGGCTTTCCCACAGGCTGACCTTTTCAGCCGTATAGGGCACGCGCTCGCGGTTGTTCGTGAAAAAGATCATGCCGAACAGCACAAGTCCCAGCACGCAGACTGCCGTCGAGAGCATAAGGTCAAGGCCCTGCCCTTCCGCAGTCTTGAACTGCTGCTCACCCATGGCGGCTTTCATGATAAAGCCCACGACCGGCAGCACCACCAGCCCGCCGGACTGCCCGACGGAACGGAAGATGCTCGCGATGGAGATCGCGTCGCTGCGCTCCGCCGGATTCGGCGTGCAGCACGCGCCGAAGCAGTTGGCGGGGCTTTCGACCGCACAGCTGACCGCCGTATACAGCGAATAGATCGCAAACATCCAAACGACCGCGCCGAGGTAGCTGTTGGTATTCGGCGCGATGAATACGAGCATCGCAACGACCGCAAGCGGGAGGATGCCGAACCCGATCCACGGTCGGATCTTGCCCCACTTGGTACGCGTGCGGTCCACAAGAATACCGATGACCAGCTCGCACGCCGCGCCCACAATACCTGCCACGCCCGTGACGTAAGGCAGGATATTCATGATGCGCGCCGAGTCGATGTCCGTGCCCTTAAAGGCAAAGTCGTTGAAGAACGTGTAGGAATAGTCCGGCATCCAGCCCGTCAAAAGCGCGATGCCGAACAGCCCGATGCCGTAAGTCCAGACCTCGGACCGTTTCATGTATTTTTTCATGTACGCCTCGCTTCTCCGAAGCCGCGCTTCGGCAGGAAATAGAAAAGAGTGTCGCTCGGACACTCTTTTCCGTTCAATGTATAATTATAAATCTCATTCGTATAACATGCAATACACATTTTACACAAATTTTACATTTGCTTTACAGCATTTTAACGGACCGTGACCGTTTCCGGGTCACGGTCTGCGCCTACGATCTGCTCATACGCCTGTACGTCCGGCACCACGATGCGTATGGCGCCCGGCAGCAGGGCAAACGTGCTTTCCGTCACATATTCGCACTCGCCGTCCACATTGACTGCAGCGGGTTTTTTACTTTCGATCACCATTTTTTTGCCGCGCACAAACGTGGTAAAATCCCAGCCGAGATGCTCGCCGCGCTTGTATTTGCCCACCAAGCTTGCGAGCTTGAGCCTGCCGAAATCCTTGCGTACCATCACAAAGTCCAAAAGCCCGTCGTCAGGCACGGCCTTGGGCGCTCCCTTGTAGCCGCCGCCGTACCAGCGCGCGTTCGCGCAAAGGGCGAAGAGCATTTTGCCCTCGTAGACCTGCTTGTCGTCGATCGTGATGCGGAACTCGCTGTTGAGCCGCCGGAACAGGCAGTACACGAGCGAGAGCGTATAGGCAAGCTCCCCGGAAACGCCGGGCAGATGCTTGAAATAGATCTGCTTGGCGCAGACCTCGGCGTCAAGGCCCATCGAGCACTGGTTGATGGCGACCTGCTCGCCCGCCTGGATCAGATCAAAGCAGCGTGTTTCGCCCTCGACCTGCGCGCCGATATCATAGAGCTTATCGCTCTTGCCCAAAATGCGTGCGAAATCGTTGCCGGAGCCGAGCGGGATGATGGCGACCTGGGCGTTCGGGTACTTGTATGCACCGTTGACGACCTCATACAGCGTGCCATCGCCACCGCAGGCGTAAAACCGCACCGGTTCGCCCGTCTGCGCGCGCTCGGCAACGAACCGCTGCCCGTCGCCGGCCTCGGTGGTTACATAAATCTCATAGGAAAGCTGCGGGTGGGCGGCAAAATACGCTTCGATCTCAGGGACGATGCGCGCTTTGGCTTTGCCCTTCCCTGCGGCAGGGTTGACGATAAAAATATGCTGCATGGATTACACCTTCCTTATGCACAATATGCAGAATTCGGCTTTCTTATTTATAATACATATACAAACGGCACTTGAGCATACCGTTGTAGAGCTTGCGGCTTTTGTCCGCGCGGCGACCGAACAGCGCTTCAAAATCGGGCTCGGGGCTGATGACGCTGTAGCTGAAGCCGTGCCGCTGCGGGAACACCCGCCCGAGCGTGCGCAGGATCTCCGCCGCTGCCCGCCGCGTCTGCATGCGTTCCCCGTAGGGCGGGTTCGTCACGACCGTGCCGTGCTGTGTTTCGGGAGCGAAGTCCCGCACGTCGGCGCGTGCCAAATGCACGGTCTCCGAAACACCCGCTCGCCGCGCGTTTTCGCGTGCGATCTCCAAAGCGGCTTCGTCGATATCCGAGCCGATCGCCGCGAAATCCGGCGCAGGGCGGATCTCGGCCAGTGCGCGGGCACGTTCTTCTTTCCAGACCGTTTCGGGGATCTGTTCAAAACGCTCGGCGGCAAACCGGCGCCGCAGCCCCGGCGCAATATTCTGCGCGAGCATTGCGCCTTCGATCAGGATCGTCCCCGAGCCGCACATCGGGTCATACAGCGTGTGATACGGGCGAAGCTGAGAGAGCGCGCACATCGCCGCCGCAAGCGTTTCGCGGATGGGCGCTTCGTTCGCCTCGGTGCGGTAGCCGCGCTTGTACAGCGGCTCGCCCGAGGTGTCCAGATACAGATCGACGCGGTTTTTGAGGATGGAAAAGCGAAGCTGCCGCCGCGCGCCCGTTTCCTCAAACCACGAAATACCGTACTTTTCTTTCAATCGTTCGACCGCCGCCTTTTTGATGATGGCCTGGCAGTCGCGCACGCTGAACAGATCGGAATTCAGCGTGTGCCCCGCAACGGGGAATGCGTCGTACCGTCCGATCCAGTTTTCCAGCGGCAGGGCGCGCACGCCTTGGAACAGTTCTTCGAAGGTGTGCGCCGTGAAGCTGCCGAGTACGACGAAGATGCGTTCGGCATAGCGCACGCCGAGGTTCGCGCGCGCCAGCACATATTCGTCGCCCGCAAAGCGCACACGCCCGTTTTCGGCGGCGACGTTTTCTGCGCCGAGCGCTTTGAGTTCCTTGCTGACCAGGCTTTCTAAGCCGAACAGGCACGGCGCGGCAAATTCCAGCTCCATCGGCACGCCTCCTTTCCCAAGTCGCGGGCAACGCCGCAAATTTCGTCGAATGTATCTCAAGTATAAAGGCAACCCGCAAAAAAAGCAAGCAAAATGTTAGACATTCTGTCGGTTTGTTGGATTTACATGAAACGGGCAATTTTGGCAGATCCGGCGTTTGCCCCATACGACAAAGCCGCCGCTGAGGCGGGCTCGGCGGCGGCGTATACGGCGGTTTTATGGTGCGGCGGGCGGGCGCGCGGCGGGCTTCGCGGCAAACAGAGGCTTGTCGATCGCCCCGGTCAGCTTCTTGAAGCCGACGGCAAGCAGCACGGTCGCTGCAAAGCTGAGAAAGACGAACAGGTACACATTCGTCACGCCGAGGCGCTGCAAAATAAGCATCGGGATGCGCATCAAAATATACATCTCAAACAGGTGCTTTCCGAAGAAAATGAGGATGGGGTTGCACACGTCCAGCTTCATGGTGGCAAACACCACCACAAGCCCCATAAACAGATATTTCAGCACATAGAAGGCAAATGCATCCCGTCTTCGGTAATGTACATACAGGAAGATCGCGGTGCACAAAACGAACAGGACATACCAAAGCCACTTGTGCTTTTGCAGGGCGCGGTCGATCGCAGGGCGCGCGAGCGAAAACCACAGCCCCAACGGATACAAGAGCACCGTGTCATACCACCACGCGCCTTTGATGTCGAACAGCACGGCGATATAGACCCCCGCAAGCGCCGTGACCGCGCAGGCGGCGGGGATATATTTCCCGCGGCTGCCGAAGACGGCGAAAGAAAGAACCGTGGCAAGGTACAGCACCAGGACGGCAAAGATGTACCAGTTGCTGTTTCCGACCGCCTCCCAGCCCGTAAACGAAAGCAGGATCTCGCGCAGGCTGTAATCCTGCAGCGTGCCAAGCGCGGCGTCGAGCGCGATATACAACAGCACGGCAAGGTCGAAGTGCAGCAAGGTGCGCAGCACACGGTTTTTCGGCATGGCACGCACATAAGCGGTGCCCTTCTTTTTTATGGACTCCATGACCCCGTAGCCCGAATAAAACAGGAACATCACGACAACGCCCTGTTCCATTTTCTCCTGCACCCAAAAATACGGTTCGTGCAGCAGCGCGGGGCCCAGGTACGCGGGAATATAGCCGACCACATGGGTCAAAAATACAAGCAAAATAAAAATGCCCTTCATCGCCGTGGTGCGGTCAAAGTCTAAATAATGTTCGTTGAGCCCGGTAAGCACCGGCCGCGGCAGGCGCAGTTTATAAAAGCAAAGCGCCACGACCAACAGCAGAAAGATCGTCATCTCATATCCCCTTTATGCTTCAAAAGCAAAAACGGAACGGCGTGTTCCCGTTTTGTGGTACCGCCGTTCCGTTTTTATTCCGATTTATTTTGCGCTCACTGCTCGAGGGCGTAAACGCTGACCTTTTTGCGGTCCTTGCCCATGCGCTCGAAGCGGACGGTGCCGTCCACCTTTGCGAACAGGGTGTCATCCGAACCCTTGCCGACGTTCTCGCCGGGGTGGATGTGCGTGCCGCGCTGGCGCACGAGGATGTTCCCCGCAAGCACATACTGCCCGTCGGCGCGCTTGACGCCAAGGCGTTTGGATTCGGAGTCACGGCCGTTCTTGGTCGAGCCCATACCTTTTTTATGCGCAAAAAGCTGAATGTTGACTTTAAGCATTACAAAGCACCTCTTTCATTCCATGGTAATGTAGTCGGGATACTGCGTGTATAGCGCCTGCAAATGCAGCCGCAGACCTTGGAGTACCGCCTGCGCCGCCGGCGCCTCCTTTTCGGAAAGCGAAAGCGAAAGCTTTCCGTCGCGCTCCGAAATCGCGGGAGAAAGCCCCAGCACCTCGGTGACGGTGTTCGCCGCCATGTAAACGGCGGAGGAAACTGCCGCGCAGACAATGTCCTTCCCGCTTTCGGCAAACTGTGCGTGCCCGCGCACGTAAAAGCCGGAGAGCATCCCGCCGCGGTCGCGCGTAAAACGGATGCGGATCATGCCTTACGCGTTGACGGCTGTGATCTCGACCTTCGTATACGGCTGACGATGGCCTTTCTTGCGTTTCTCGTTCTTCTTGGGCTTGTAGGTGAAGACCGTGACCTTCTTTGCCTTGCCGTTCTTAAGAACCTTGGCGGTCACGCCCGCGCCCTCGACATAGGGCTTGCCGACCTTCAAGCCGTCATCGGTGGAGACGGCGATCACCTTATCAAAGGTGACTTCGGCGTCCGCTTCCACAGCCAGCTTTTCGACGTACAACACGTCGCCGGGCTGGACCTTGTACTGCTTACCGCCGGTTTCGATTACTGCGTACATAGTTTTTCCCTGCTTTCGATCAGTCTCGCTATGAAAGGTGCAGAAAAACTGCTTACTGCGCTGAAAGGGCGCACCTTTCCTATGCGGCACATGGTATTTTACCAAAGTCCGCGCCTTCTGTCAACCTTTTTTTGCTTTTTGCGCGAGATCGGGCTTCCGCTATTTTACAAATACATATAAGTACAGCGCAAGGAAATGCAGCACAGACCCCGCCAATACAAAGAAGTGGAACACGCTGTGGAAATATTTGTGCTTCGCGCCGATACCGTATAAAATCGCGCCGAGCGTATACGCCACGCCGCCCGCGATCATCAAATACGTACCCGTGCGGTCAAAATGCTCCCAGAGCGTCTTGACCGCGACGATGATCATCCAGCCGAGCGCAAGGTATAAGATCATCTGCACGACCTTGGTCTTATTGAAAAGCGTCAGTGTGATGGGCACCGCCGCCGCAACGACCGCCCACGCCACGCCGAAGATCACCCAGCCGAGCACGGGGCGCACGGGGACGATCACCAGCACTGCGAACGGCGTGATCGTGCCTGCGATCATCGGATAGATCATGGCGTGATCCACCAGCCGCATGGCGCGCTTGCCGCGGTTCGGGCGCAGGGCGTGGTACACGGACGAGCAGGCATACATGGCGATCATCGTAAGCCCGTACACAAGGCCCAAAAGCGCATAATCCCACCGCCGCGCGAGGATCGCACGCACCAAGCACAAAATCAGCGCGATTACGGAAAGCCCGCCCCCGACCATGTGGGAAATGGAATTGAGCCAGTCCTCGCTGCGCGAATAGCTCGCCAGCTTGATCTTATCGAGATAGCCCATTTAAAGGTCTCCTTTCTTGGCGGCTTTTGCCGCTTCTGTTCCTAAAGTAGACCGTTTTGCAAATTTACGCCACCTACTTCGGGTTGCAGCGCGCAATTTCCCGCAACCGGCAGTTGCGCTGCCGGCGGCATTTAAACACCGCACAGCCCAAATGTTGACGAAAGCCGTCCGCAGGCAAAGCGTTACGCCTGCCCGCACCTCATCTGTTCTCTGCTCGCGGAAAGCTAAACCCCTTCCATCACATGCATGGCGCGAAGCTTGCGGTCGCCGATCGAATCCTGCACCGCGAAGGCATAGGGCTCCAAATAGTTTTCCCCCGCTTTCCGGGCGCAAAGCCCCTGACGAACGAGCTCCCCGATGATCTGCGATGCGATCCGCTCCATCTCTTCCGCCGCATTTTCATCCGCCGGCGACTGCAAGAGCGAAAGCAGCCGTTCGGGGACTTGCGGCAGCATCCCCGTTTCGCGTGCGGCGCGGAACTGCCACTTATAAAACGGGCTGTACCGCCGCGCAAGCAGAAAGAGCAGGTGCAGCGCGTGCGTCACAAATTCGTTGCGTGCGAGCGCCGCCGCGCCCGGCTCGCCGTGGCGCAGGCAGCGGCTGAAATTATACTGCCCGCTTTGCGCCGCCAAGCTCAAGGCTGCGGCGATCTTTTTGCGCCGCACATCCTCCGGATAGCCCTGCAAAAGCGTTGCACGGATCGCGGAAAACGCGCCCTCGCCGTCGTAAAACACCGCGCCGTTGGAGGCGTTCGCCAGCGCGTATTCGGGCGTGTAGAGCCATTCCTCGTTCGTTTCGGGCGCGCGCGGGATACCTGTAAGCGTGCGGTAAAAATCCGAAATGCGGAACACACCGACGCGGCTGTTGCCGTAAATGCTGTGCTGCTGCATTTTAACGCCGAGAAATTCCCGCGGCAATTTATTATATGCGCGCATCAGGCGGAAACCGAACTCGGCATCCGCTTCGTCGGTCAGCCAAAAGCAAAAGCCCGCCTCAAAATCGTGGTCGTGCGAGAGATCGTCGTCATAGCCGAAGCACTCCGAACCCAACCCCGCAAGCCCTGCCGCCACACGGGTCTTCTCTGCGGCAAAGTCGTTTTCCAAAAGCGGGATGCCGTAGGCTTCAAAATAGCGGCGCGAAAGCTCAAGCCCCTGCATAGATGCGGTCCGCCCTTTCGTCGAGATCCTTGCGGACCTTGAAAAATCCATAGTACCCGAACGCCTGCGCCGCCTTGCGGCAGACAAAGGCATAGTAGCCGTCGCGCACGGTGTGCTCGTCATCGAGCAGTGCGAGCGCCTCGAAAAGCAGGGCTTCCACCTGCGCCTCGTCCCGCCCTGCGGCGGCGTACAGATCCGCCAAATTGATTTTCGTCACGGCGCGGTCGGGCTCGGTATGCACGTTATGCTCCAAGATCGCATACGCGCGCTCGTACAGCGCTTCGGCTTCGTCAAACCGTTCCAGTTCCGCGAGCGCGGTCGCCTTGTTATTGTAAAGCCCCGCAAGCTGCAAATCATTTTCGGGCAGCTCCTTCTCATACACCGCTTCGGCGCGCGCATACAGCGTCAGCGCGCGTTCGGGGTCGCCGAACGCCTTGCAGGTCGTCGCCGCGTTCAAAAGGATCGTTGCGGCGGACACCAGCCGCCCGAGCCCGAGCATGTCGATAAGCTCCAGCCCGCGCTCCACGGCAGCCATCCCCCAGCCGCGGTCATTCGTCTTGCGCGCAAGCCCCATGATCTCGCTTTGCACCGAAAGCTCGCCGCGCTTATCCTTGAGCGCCGCAGCCTCGTCCACCCAATATCTCAGCAGCCGCTTCGCGCCGTCGTAGTCCTCACGGGCAAGCAGGCTATCCAGTTTTTCGGTGATATTGGCAACGGGGATGTGCCCGTCGGGCGCTTCCGGGTCCGGGTAATAAAAATCCTTGCCCGAGCAAAGCGGGCAGGCAGGTTCCTTGTAATCAAATGCATCGATCGCAGCCATAGTATTTTTCGCGCCCTGCGGCGCGCTCCTTTCCGGTATTCTGCGGCTTTGTGCGGCGCCCTGCACGTTTTAAAAAGCACAAACGGCGGGCTTAGCCTTTTCCGCCTTTCATCATACCGAAAATTTCCGCTTTTGTCAACAAATGATAATAGGAACTTTTACTGATAATGGATATAGGGATTTTCACTACTGTGCCGGCGCGGTTAAGCAGCGTTGGCTGCGCCCGCCTTTCGGATCGATCAAGGCGGCAGAGCTGCGTGCAGATCATTTCTGCATCCCCAAAAGGCACCGAAAAGAGGTTCGCGCAGCCGGATGACCGTGCGGCGTCCTGCCCGATCGGTTGCGGTTACCGGTTTGCTTTTGCAAGCATTTACTTTTCCCGAAAAATGTAGTATAGTAGTATGCAGCAAATACGCTGTGCCGTCTGCGGACGGCCGGCATCGGGAGGTCTTGTTATGAGTTCGGCATGGAAGAAGCTTGCCATGGCAGGTATGGCTGCCGTCGCATCCAGCGCGCTCGGCGGGGCGATTTACCGCCGCATGCGTTACCAGAAGATCAAACCAAAGCCCTTAAAGGCGTTTGACGAGCTGCTGCCCGGCGACACACGCGAGCTGCATTTGACCGCACACCGCGGGCTTTCCGCCGTCTTCCCCGAAAATACCGCCGAAGCGTTCACTGCGGCGGGCAAAGCGGGCTTTTACGCGATCGAATGCGACACGCACTGCACGACGGACGGCGTTTGGGTGGTGCTGCACGATTATCAAATCAAAACCATGTTCGACGGCACGGGCGACGTGAAAAGCTATTCCTACCCCGAAATGCTCGAAAAGAAGATGGTCAACGGCGCAAACATTGAAAACTACCCGGACGCGCACATCTGCACCTTGCAGGAATACATCGACATCTGCAAGGCCTACGGCTGCCGCCCGATGATCGAGGTCAAGGATCGCCGTATTGAAAAAATGCAGTCGCTTTACGACCTGCTCGTGCAAAACGGCATCCTTAAAAGCTGTATCATCATTTCGTTCCACATCACGGTGCTGCGCGCGCTTCGCGAGATCGACCAAGCCCTTGAAATGTGGTATCTTGTGGAATACATCACCGACAAGAAGATCGCCGCCGCCAAAGAGATCAACGCCGGCGTGGCATTTTGCGCGCAGTACAATTCCCCGCGTCCCGAGGCGATCGGGAAGATCCACGACGCGGGGCTTACCGCCGCGTGCTGGACGGTAGACTCCAAAGAGCTTCTGGAAAAGATGATGGATGCAGGCGTACACTATGTCACGAGCAACTCCATTTTGCCCTGCGCTGCGGCGCGGGAAAAAGTCTCGACCGCGGAGAATAGATAATTTATGACTACCTTTTGTCCCCTGTTTTCTTCCAGCAAAGGCAATTCTATTTACATCGGCGCAGAGGGCGGCGGCGTGCTTGTGGATGTCGGGCGTTCCTGCCGCCAAACGGAGGCGGCGCTGCACAACATCGGCGTCGCGCCCGACAGCATCCGCGCGGTGTTCGTTACGCATGAGCATTCCGACCATGTCGCGGGGCTGCGCGTATTTGCCGCAAAATACGATACGCCCGTTTATGCGACGGCGGGTACGCTCGAAGCACTCGACGATATGCGCGTTTTAGACGGGCGCTTTAACACGTTCGTCTTGGGTGAAGCGGGCACGGATTGCGGCGCGCTGTTCGTGCAGTCGTTTTGCACCCCGCACGACAGCCGGGAGAGCTGCGGCTATGTGCTCACGGCGGAGGACGGTTCGCGCGTAGCCGTTGCGACAGACCTCGGGGAGATGACCGACACGGTGCTGACGGCGCTCAAGGGCTGTGAAACCGTGCTGCTCGAATCCAACCACGATGTGCGGATGCTGCAAAGCAACCCGCAGTACCCGTATCCGCTCAAAAAACGCATTCTCGGTACGCATGGGCACCTGTGTAACGAAGCGTGCGCCGAAGCTGCCTGCACGCTGGTGGAAAACGGGACGCAGCATCTGTTTTTAGGGCATTTAAGCGAGCAAAACAACCTCCCCGCGCTCGCGTACCGCGTGACGTCGGACGCGCTTCAGGCGCACGGCGCGCAAGCGGATGTGGATTTTACCCTCACGGTGGCAAGCCCCGTCTGGGCACAAAAGGCGGTGCAGCTGTGCTCGCGGTAACGATTTTGGCGCTCGGCAAATGCCGGGAAACGTATGTTCGCGACTTTTGCGCTGAATACGAAAAGCGGCTTTCGGCATTTTGCCGCCTGCGGACGGTCGAGCTTACCCCCGAACCGCTGCCCGAAAGCCCCTCGGAAGCGCAGATCCAAAAAGCGCTGGAACGCGAGGGCGCGCAGATCCTGGCAAAAATCCCGAAAAACGCCTACGTCTTTGCGCTGTGCATCGAGGGGAAAACGCTTTCCAGCGAAGCGTTTAGTCAAAAAATATCTATGCTCGCTTTGGACGGCAAAAGCGAGCTTGTTTTTGTGCTCGGCAGCTCTTACGGACTGTCCGAGGAGGTCAAGCGGCGGGCGGATTTTCGGCTTTCGATGTCGGAAATGACCTTTCCGCACAGGCTCGCGCGCGTGATGCTCTTAGAGCAGGTCTACCGCGCGTTCCAAATCCAAAGCGGCGGGAAATACCATAAGTAGATGTTAGATGTTAGACGTTAGATATTAGACATGGTGCGGGCGGATTTTCTGCACGACCGAAAGTTAGCCCCGCCCCTACAACTACAGACTATCTTTCTTCCGCGCAGCCGCGACAATGCGTGAAACCTGCCTAACCGCTTCTGATTTCTGATTTCTAACGTCTAACCTCTGAACGCAGCCCCCGCCCTACGATTCACACAGGCCTTCGGCTTTTCGCAAAACCTCCCTATCGCACATCTAAAACCTAACATCTACCATCTACCGTCTAAAACGGACAAATTTTGTTTGCCGTGCGTCTTACTTTACAGAAACCGACTTCTGAAGTTTGAAAGGGGATCACGATGAAATTTCAAAACGTGGCGATCTGCGATCTGCGCAGCTACAACACGCCCGAAGCCGCTTCGTCGGTCGAAGCGGTGCACAACGCGGCGCTGGTGATCCTGCCGAAAAACTGTGACGAGCAGACCCGCGCGGCACTTGCGAAAATCGACATGAAAAACGTCGCGTCCACTGTCTATGCGGACGCGGACACCACCTTGCTCACGTTCAACGGCGAAACGGTTTTGAGCGACAACAACCTGCCCGACGGCGACAGCATTTGCATCATCAACGGCACCGCCGTCATTCTGCCGCTTTCCGAAAACAAACAGGTTTCGTTGATCGTCAACGGCAAAGCGGTCTGTGACAAGGGCAGCCGAAACGGCGGGCAAATCAATCTGTTATGCGTCAACGGCAAGGTGGATACCATTGACCTTTCCGGCGTGGAATTTTTGCCGGACGAGGCGATCCTGCCCGCCGAACGCTTTTTAGGCGACGGCAAGAACCGCTACTACGGCAAGCTCGTTTTTGTGCAGGCGGTCCCCGCAGAGGCGCACGGTGAAATAATGGCAAATCTGGTCGTGGCGCATCCGAGCGTGCAGAAAAGCGCGCTTTCTTTAAGCGCGGGCGAAGTCGTGTACTCGAATACAGACGGCGCTATCCTTTTTAAAAAGGATCTGCCCGAATTCCGCGTGACCAAGACGCTTTTGGAAAATGTCCCCGGCAAGCTCGTGCTGATGGACATTGCGAAGCTCTATATTGAAAAGGACGTGACCGCCGAGCTGCTGCTCGAAAAGGTCTGTCTGATCGCAGATGTTGCGCAGATCCGCGCGACTAAGGAGACGTTTGACGTGGTGCAGCTTTTGGCGCACGACGTTGCGAAGATTCGGAGAAGATGAACGCGCAGAAAAAAAACGAAGCGTTTGACGCGGTTTACGACGCGCTGTTTCCGGACGTGTTCGCCTATTTCAACGTCTGTTTCGGCGCACAGGAGGCAGAAGACCTCGCGCAGGAGATCTTCCTGCGGGTATGGCGCGCGATCCAAGACGGCAAAACACCCGACAACTGGCGCGCATGGGTATTCCGCTGCGCTGTGAACCTGAAAAACGACTTCTTGCGGCGCGCTTATGCTTCGCGCGAGACGCAGCCGCTCGACGAAGCACAGCAAGACCTTTCCGCCGCGCCCAACGATATGACACGCCTGGCGGTACAGCGCGCGTTTGCGGCGCTGCCGAAAGACTGTGCCGAGCTGCTGACTTTAAAAAGCTTCGGCTTTAAAAGTGAAGAGATCGGGACGATGCTCGGCGTGACGGCTTCTGCCGTGCGCACGCGGCTGCAAAAGGCGAAGGGCTTGTTTTTGGAAAACTTGGAGCGGGAGGCAAAGACGGATGAACCTGCATGATACGGATGCTCTGATCAAAACAGCGGTGGACGCCTACCGCCCGAGCGCACGCATTTTCGAGCGGGTACGCGCACGCATTCGGCGGGAACACAGCGGCGTAAAGGTGCTGTTCGTCAGCGCCGACAGCGCCAAGATCCTCGAAAAGGTGTTCAAAAAATATGATGCGTGGATGCAGAAAATCGCGTAACGCGCAGGTAAAATCTGCTCGGCAACCAAGGCTTGCGCAGCGCAACTCCCAAAGGCGTCGTTGCATGCCGCTCCGGGGGCGCGCCCCTCGACCCCGCCGCCTGCCCCCAAGGCAGGCGAAAACTTTTACGTTTTTTGCTTTATTAAATTTTCTTCAACCTATTAAAGGGCAGCAAGCCGATTTCGGCTTGCTGCCCTCTTTTCTTATCTTTTACCCGCAGGCTTTACATCCCTGCGTGCCGCGTGCCTGCGGCTTTATTTTTTCTGTTTTTTTCGCTTGATCGCGGCACGCTCGATCGCCTTGACGATCTCTACAAGCGGCACGATGGCAAACGCGAGCGCCACAGCGATGACGTATTCGAGCAGGCTGATGTGCTCGAACTCAAACGCCTCGCTCAAGAACGGGATATAGATGACCGCAGTGGTCGTCACAAAGGAGGCGAGCGTCGAGAGCGCCAGATATTTGTTGTGGCTGCCGCGCGCCGCCATTGCGAAGATCGAGCCGCGCTGCGAGCGCATGTTCAGCGAGTGGAAGATCTCGCACAGCGACATCGTCAGGAACGCCATGGTCATGCCGTCGGGGCTGTCTACAATTTCCCATTTCCCCGCTTCAATGAAATGTCCGACGAAGTATGCCGCAAGGGTCAGCAGCGTAACCAAGAGGCCCTGATAGGCGATGTCGCCGCCCACGCCGCCTGCGAAAATGCCGTCGGTGGTCTTGCGCGGCGGGCGTTTCATAATGTCCTTTTCGCCCTTTTCCATGCTCAATGCAAGTGCCGGGAAGGAGTCGGTCACGAGGTTGATCCACAACAGGTGCACGGGCTTTAAGATCGTGAAGCCCATGAGGTTCGCGAAGAAAATCGCCAAAACCTCGCTCAAATTGGAAGCGAGCAGGAACTGGATGGATTTGCGGATGTTGTCATAGATGCGGCGGCCCTCGCCCACGGCGGAGACGATCGTCGCAAAGTTGTCATCGGCAAGCACCATATCCGCCACGTTTTTCGTTACGTCCGTGCCGGTGATGCCCATGCCCACGCCGATGTCCGCGCTCTTGATGGACGGCGCGTCGTTCACGCCGTCGCCCGTCATGGCGGTCACCATGCCGCGTGCGCGCCAGGCGTTGACGATACGCACCTTATGCTCAGGCTGTACGCGCGCGTAAACGGAATACTGCGTGACCTTTTCCTTGAATTCCTCGTCGGAAATGTCGTTGAGCTCCGCGCCCGTAATGGCTTGCGATGCGTCCTCAATGATGCCGAGCTCCTTCGCGATGGCAACGGCGGTATCCTTATGGTCGCCGGTGATCATGATCGGGCGGATGCCCGCGCTGCGGCATTCCTCGATCGCCGCCTTGACCTCCGGGCGCACGGGGTCGATCATACCCGTTAAGCCTACAAAGGTCAGGTCGTGCTCGATCGCCTCGGGGCTTTGATCGTCGGGCACGGCAGCATGGGTGCGGAACGCCCCGGCAAGCACGCGCAGCGCGCGGTCGGCAAACGCCTTGTTGGCGGCGAGCACTGCTTCGCGGTCTGCTTCGGTCATGGGGACGGATTCGCCGTTCTTAAAGATGTGCGTGCAATGCCCCAGCACGACGTCGGGCGCGCCTTTGGTGAACTGCAAAACGCCGTCGGCGGTTTTGTGGATGGTGGACATCATTTTGCGCGAAGAATCAAACGGGGCTTCCCCCACGCGCGGTGCGGTGGCAAGCATGTCGTTCTTATTGAGCCCCAGCGTCATGGCGTACGCCACGAGCGCCGCTTCGGTCGGCTCACCGACCAGGTTGCCGTCGTGGTCAACGCTCACGTCGGTGCAAAGCGCCATGCACTGCGCCAGCAGTTTTTCGTCTTCACCGTAATGCTCGACCACGGTCATTTTGTTCTGTGTGAGCGTGCCGGTCTTATCCGAGCAGATGATCTGCGCACAGCCGAGCGTTTCGACGGCGGTCAGTTTGCGGATGATGGCGTTCTTCTTCGACATGTTCGTCACGCCGATGGAAAGCACCACCGTCACCACCGCCGCAAGCCCCTCGGGGATCGCGGCGACCGCCAGCGATACGGCGATCATAAAGGAATTCAAGAGGAAGTCGAAGTCCGGCACCCCGCCCGTCACATAGCGGCGGACGATGTCGAACACGAACATGAACACGCAGATGCCGAGAACGATGTAGCTCAGGATCTTGGAGAGCTGGGCAAGCTTCAGCTGTAAGGGCGTGCGGGATTCCTGCGCCGCTGAAAGCGCGCCCGCGATCTTGCCCATTTCGGTATCCATGCCGGTGGCGGTCACGACCGCGCGCCCGCGCCCGTACACGACCGAAGAACCCATGTACATCATGTTTTTGCGGTCACCCAGCGGCACGTCCTTCTGGTCGCCGAGTCCAAGCGCACTTATCGCCTTGTTGACCGGCACGGATTCACCCGTCAGCGCCGCCTCCTCGATCTTGAGACTCGCACATTCAAAAATACGCGCGTCTGCGGGGACGGCGTCGCCCGCTTCAAGCAGGATCACATCGCCCACGACCAGCTGGGCGCTCGGGATCTGCTTGACCTCGCCGTTGCGCAGGACCTTGGAGGTCGCCGCTGCCATTTTCTGCAGCGCCTCGATCGCCTTTTCCGCTTTGCTCTCCTGATAGACGCCCAACACCGCGTTGATGAGGACCACCGCGAGGATGATGATGACGTCTGTGGGGAACTCGCTTTCCATTGCCGCCGTGATCCCGGAGACCACCGCCGCCGCGATGAGAATGATGATCATCGGGTCGGCAAACTGCTCTAAGAACCTGCGGGCAAGCGATTTCTTTTTCCCCTCCTGCAGCTTGTTCTCACCGTTTTCGGCAAGACGTTTTTCCGCTTCGGCACGTGAAAGACCCTGTTGGGAACTTTGTACCGCGTCAAAGACCTCCTGCGGGGACTGCAAATAGGATTGCATACTGTCGCCTCCTGAAATTTGTTATATGAAAAAAGACCTTCAGGCAAACGCACAACGTTGCCGAAGGTCTTGCTACCTGCAAAAACCAGGCTCGCCGGCCAGCCGAAAACGGCAAGATGTTGACCGGCGGGTTTCGGCAAAGAGGCAAAGACCTTTGCCGGAAAGCTACTCCCCTTCTGAGGGCTTTTTTCTGCCTTCATTATACCACTAAATCAACACTTGTCAAGTATTTTTATCTGCATGTTCAATAATACGCGGGCAGTTCCTTTTCTTTAAATATGTTATCTTTATAGTTTGCGCGCATTCATCCAGGATCGTCTCGAGCGCGATGTGTGCCGGTCCCTCTTTTATCGCCTACTGCGTATCGGTGTCCGCCGTGCGCAGGTATATATATCTATGTATACCCGCATTTTCGAGGTTTGATACATCCGTACCCTCCTCAAGCACGGGCAGGAGCCCTTCGGTGCGGTAATTTTCCGAAAGCCGCGCCTCCAGCGCCGCCGTGGCAGCGGAAAGGAAAGAAGCCTCGTCCATGTCGGCGGAATAGGCTGTGCTCCCCAGCATCGCGCCGTCCGCAAGCCCCGTGCGCGTGAGCGTGACCGCCGCCATATCCGCCGCAGAGTCAAAAAGCCCGCCTCCATAGGCTGCCGTATCGCCGAACAGCGCCGCCGACAGCGGCATGGCGACCGCCAAAGGCACCTCGCCCACCTGTGCTTTGGCACGCTCGATGAAGTTTTGCAGGATCGCGTTGCGGCTGTAAGTGCTTTCCGTTTCCCCGCGATACGTTGCGCGCGCGGCAAGGTCACCCGTCGGGAACTGCACGCTGTCGAGCAGTATTACGTCCGCGCCGAAATCGACCGCACTCCCGATCACGCCGAGCAAATAGAGCTGTGCCGTCTCGGAATAGGGGTTGAGCCACGGCTGCCCGCCGTTGCGGGCGCTGTCATCCAGCCAAACGGTCGTACCGTCCGCTTCGGTCACCGCCGCTTCGGGAAGCTGCGAAGCCGCAAGGGGGTCTTTAAAGCAATGGATGCGTGCAATGATCCTGTAGCCCTGCGCTTTGAGCCTTGCTACCGTGTCCGCTGCCGCCGCGTTTGCCGCTGAAGCGCCAAGCTCTCCCGCCGTGTCTGCACCCGTATCGGTGCAAAGCTCGCCGGATTCATTTTTGTAATCCAAAAGCACCGCATTCGCACCGCTTTCCGAAAGCTGCCCGAAAAACAGATCGAACGCAATGCCGCCGCCGAGCTCGTCGGCGGTGATATACTGCGCGCGGTAATCGCCGTCGAAGCTGACCGCCGTGTCGCTGCCGTCGTCAATGGGACGCTCATACAGCGAAATAGCGACAAACGTTACCGCAAAGACCACCACGAACACCACAACGAGCGCCACGGCGTATGCGACGTTGGCGTGCCGTTCCTTTTCGCGGCGCGCACGGCTTTCCCCGATGGCGTAGGTCGTACCCGTGCGCCGGCTCGGATAGTTTTTGGAAAACGGATAATAGCTTTTTTTCCGAGGCTTTACATCCCGGTTTTTGAACATGGCTCTTTCCCTTTCAAACGCCGAGGCCCGTGCCCGTAAGCCCCGTAAACGCGAGCGCGAGAATAGATACATAAATAAACACGGCAGGCGTGCCCTTAAAGCTTTTCGGGATCTGCTCGTTTTTGTCAAGCGCGCGCAGGCCGAAGTTGATAAGCAGTACGGCGATGACAAAGGCAAAGCCCGCGCCGATACCTGCGCCGATCGCCTCGAACACGCCGAACGCCGCACGATAGTTGATGAACGGAACGGCAAGCACCAGCGTGTTGAATGCCGCAACGCCCAAGCGCCGCACGGTGCGCGGCTTTGCGCGGAAGAAAAGCAGCACGACAAGCAGCGTGACAAGATACAGCACGACGAGCACGCCGACGAACAGGAGCGCGTGCCAGAACACATTGCTGTTGCGCACGGCGGCGATCTGCTCTAAAAGCACGCAGATGAGAGACCCGAGCGTCGAAAAATACATAATGAAGATGGTCAGCGGGAAAAGCTGTTTGGGCTTTGCCGCCATACGGATCGCTTCATCCGCCCCGTAGCCGCCCGAAAAGATCAGGTTTTGGAACAGGCAGGCATACAGCGCCGCCGAGAAAAGGCTGCCTAAAATACTCATGGCTTTTCCCCGCCTTTCGGATCTTCCGCGCCGCCGGATGCGGGCGTTTGTGCGCCGTCCGCCTTGTCCGCGCCATCGGGCATCCCGTATTTTTCGCGGTATGCGTCAAGCTCCGACAAGATCTCGTCGAATTCCGAGAGATAGTCCGCCGTTTCCGTGCGGCGGGTACGCTGCGGCGGTTGCTCAGAGGCATTCTGCTTCGGCGCATCCGCCTGCTTCGATGCGGCTTTTGCAGACTTGCCGCGCGGCGTCTTTTCCGGCTTTGCCCGCTTTTTCATTTTCTTTTCCGCATTTTTCGTCCGGCGCTCGGTCGTCTCCGCCGTCTCAGCTTCCGGTGCTTGTACAGGCGGCTCTACAGCGGGCGCGTCATGCGTTTTGCGCCGCTTTTCCGCCCGCGCGCGGGGCGCAGGCGCCGCCGTCTCTTCCTCATCATAGGGGTTGAAATCCGCATCCAGCAAATTGCGCAGCTTTCCGACGTGCGACTGTGAGATCTCGCGCATATCAAACGCCTGCTCGGGGTGTGCGTCGGGATGGCGGTGCAGGATCAGCGCCTTGACGCCCGCCGCAAGGAAGCCCAGCAGCAAAAGCCCGCCGAACGGGTACAAAAAGCCCGGCAGCTGCACAGGGAGCTTTAAATCGACGGAATAGATCGTCCCGCTGCCCAAAATCTCGCGCACTGTGCCGACCAACAGCACCACAAGCGCATAGCCCGCGCTTGCCGAGACCGCGTCCACGAGCGTTTTGCCGAACGGATTTTTCACCGCGAACCGTTCGCAGTGCAGCGCCACTAAGGAATTGACGGCGAGCAGCGGCAGGAAGATGCCGGCGTTTTGCGTCTCGTTGGGCGTGAAATATTCAAAAAACATAAAAATCGGGATGTTGATCAGAACCCCGAGCACCGCATATGCAGCGACGCGGAAATAGCTTTTGATGCGCTTTAAAACCAGGCACGCGAGCAGCTCGATGATAACCAGCTCCGCACACGAAACGACCGCCAAAATGATTGCGGATTTCAAGGACACCGCCATCGCCGCGACAGGCGCGAGCCCGATCGCTTCAAACAGAACAGGGTTTTTAACGACGGCGCTGTCACGGATCCCTTTCAGCAGTTCTTTTCCACGGTCATGCATCCGCAGCACCTCCCTCTTCCGGCAGTGCCGTTTCCGTCCTGGAACGGTCTTTGCGCCGCCGGTGCGCCTGCAAGCGCCGCGTAAGCCCTGCGTCGGGCAGGCGGTCAAACACGCCCGAGAGCGCCTGCGTGAGCAGCACGGCGAACATCACGCCCTCCTCGAACGCGCCGAACCGGCGGAACAGCATGCAAAACACACCGCCGCAGACGCCGTAAACGAGCCTGCCGTAAAAGGTCTTCGGCAAAAACGGCTCCTCTGACAAAAGGAACAGCGCCCCGAACACCAGCATCCCGCCGCACAGCTCCATGGCAACGGACTGTCCGCGTCCGGCCGTGGTGCGCGGGAACAGCAGCGCGAAAATTGCCGCCGCCGCCAAAAATCCGATGGCGGTTGTAAACTGTTTCGGGCGGCGCAGCAGCAAAAAGAGCAGTGCGCCGAACAGCGCGACCATGCAGCCCGTGCCCATAGCACCCGCATGCGCGCCAAGCAGAATATCCAAATAATTTGCAAGCTCGCCGCCCACGGACGCGCGGTTTTGCAGCAATTGCGTCAACGATACGCCTTCCGTAAACGCGGAGCTGCCGAATACCGGTACGCTCTCCCCCGCCGCGGGCAGCGCCGGGTAGGCGAACACATACTGCGGCAGACAGACCGTTACAAAGGCAAGCCCCGCCGCCGCAGGGGAAAACAGGAGACTGCGCGCCGTGCCGAACGGCAGCTTTGCCGCAAGGATGGCAAACGAGACGGCAAGCACGATGAGCCACGCGGGTGAAGAGGCAGGCAGACAAAGCGCCACGGTCACGCCTGTGACCACGGCCGAAAGGTCGCGCAGCGTCGGGTGCTGTCCCAGGATCTTCATGCCGAGCCCCTCGCACGCCGCGGCGGTCAGCACCGCGATGCACACGAGCCACAGCGCGCGCGAGCCATAATAATACCACGCCATGACCGTCGGCGCGAACAACATGACCAGGCGGTCGAGCATCTGCTTTTGCGTCGTGCGCAGTTCCGCCTTCATTTCGGAGGTGAACAGACGGCCGTCTGTCGGGGTCTGACTTTCCTGACGCAAAAAAACCACCTCGTTTTCCATAAATTTTGCATTGCAAAACCCGGGGCTTTGCAATAGGATGAATTAGGTGACCGCTGTTTCTTCTTTCGCGGTTTCGCAAAAAGCGGCAACGCCCACGGGCGGTATGCTGCGCATAAAGGGGGCTTTACCGAATGGAACTGCATAAAACATCCGCCGCAGTCCTCCTCGCCGCGCTCACGCGCGAGGAGCTTTCCGCTTATCGTCTTTCCTTTGAAGAGCTTGCCGCCGACAACGCACAGACCGCGCGCGTTGTGCGCGAGATCCTGCACTGTGCGCGGCGCACGCTCGATTTTGCCGTTCCCGCAAGGAGAAGGCTGCGCATCGACGTGCTGCCCGAGCCCGGCGGCGGCTGCATTTTTCTGTTTACTGCGCGCAAAATGCGGCTGCGCGTGCTGCATACGGGGCGCACGCTGCTGTTTTGCACACAGGATGCCGACGCATTTTTGGATCTGCTCGGCCTGCTTTCCCGCCCGCCGCTTCACGGCGTGAAGCGGATGCTTTACCGTACGCAAACAGGCTTTGCGGCACTGTTTTCGTTTGACGACGCACAAAGCGCCGAGCACGGCGCACAGCTGCTTTCGGAATACGGAACAGTCTGCCCCGCGCGCGGCAGGGTCGCGCAGCATCTCGCCGAGCATGCGCGCGCCATAGAGTTTACATCTGCGCCGCAGTCGCCAGCGTCTTGAACCGGCGGATCTCCGCCGCCATATCCTTGCTTGAGAACAGCGCGCTGCCCGAAACGAACACGTTGGCGCCCGCTGCGGCCACGTCGCCGATGGTCTGCGCCGAAATGCCGCCGTCCACCTGAATGTCCAGCTCGGGGAACCCGCGCCGCACGCATTCCTCACGCAGGGCGCGGATCTTCGGCAGCATGTCCGCCCGGAAGCTCTGCCCGCCGAAGCCCGGCTCGACGGTCATCACAAGCACCATGGAAAGGCGGTCAAGATACGGATAGACTTCTGTAATGTCCGTACCCGGCTTGACGGCAAGCCCCGCTTCCTTCCCGGCCGCAAGGATCGCGTCGATCGTTTCCCCGACGCCGCTTTCGGCCTCGGTATGGAAGGTGATGCGGTCCGCGCCCGCTTGGGCGAAATCTGCGACGTAGCGCAGCGGTTCGTCGATCATCAGATGCACGTCAAAGGGAAGGGCGGTAGATTTCCGCAGGCAGCGCACCACCGGCGCACCGATCGTGATATTCGGCACAAAATGCCCATCCATCACGTCGATGTGCACCATATCCGCGCCCGATGCGGTCAAAAGCTCGAGCGCCTCGGCAAGGTGGCCGTAGTCTGCGGATAAAACAGACGGTGAAATACGGTTCATGTGTTCTCCTTTACTGCGCAGCGGCGGTCGTTTCGGGTGCGGCGGTCGCCGCTTCGGTCACGGGAACGGTCGTCACGGCGGTCGTGGTCTCGGCGGCTGTAGTCTGCGGTGCGGCCGCGGTCGTCGCCGTTTCGGGCGCAGAGGTGTTTTGCAGCGCGCTGATGTAATACCCGTCCTCACGCACGCGCAGCGTCACACGCATATATTTGTCGGGCTCGGGCGCGACCATATTGCCCTCGGCATCCTGCGCCCACTGGTCGCCGCCGATGTAGCCGACCGTCAAAATGATCGTATCGCCGCGCTCTTCTGCATTTACGACACGCGGCGTGTACGTCGGCACGACGCCCGTCAAGGGGATGGAATAGGTCTGCTTGGTCGCATCATAGGCAAAGGTATAGCCGTACCCTTCGACCGTGGCGTGCTGCGGCTCCACCTCCGTGCCGAACAGCCGCCGGAATTCGGCGGTCACGTCCGCTTCGGGAATGACCATGCCGTTATCATCATACGTGTATTGGTCGGGCGAAAGGTCGCTTCGGAGGATCGACCAGATCGAAATATCGATCAGCTGTTCGGGATCCGCCTGCGTCAGGTCGTCGAACGCATCCGGGTCATTCATCACCACAGGCGTGAGCAGCGTGTTGTATTCGTCGTAGTTGCGGCTGTTTTCGCCCGCCTGGCGAATGGCGGTCACGCCGGCGACGATCACCGTGCCCGCGCCGATCACGGCGAGCACCGCAATGGCAAGCCCTAAGGGGAACGCCCAGCGGCGCGCGCCTTTTTTATGCTTTGTATTGGTTTTGACCATCATCATCACCGAACCCTGTTTCGCGTCGGCACGGTCAGCGGATCTGCCCGTCGCCGTATACTTTATATTTAAAGCTCGTCAGCTGCGGCAGCCCAAGGGGGCCGCGCGCATGCAGCTTTTGCGTGGAAATGCCGATCTCCGCTCCGAAGCCGAAGCAGCCGCCGTCCGTAAACCGCGTGCTCGCGTTCCAATAAACCGCCGCGGAATCCACCTCGTTTAAGAAGCGTTCCGCCGCCGAAGCGTTTTCGGTCACGATGCAGTCGCTGTGCCCGGAGGAATACCGTGCGATGTGCGTGATCGCCTCGTCGAGCGAATCGACGACCTTGACGGACATTTTATAGTCGAGGTATTCCCTGCCCCAGTCGTCCTCGCTCGCCTTTTCGATGCCGGGCAGGATCGCGCAGGCACGTTCGTCGCCGTACAGCGTCACCTGTTTCTCAGCAAGCCGCGCATAGATCGCAGGCAGGGCTTTTTCGGCGGCGGCGCTGTGCACGAGCAGGCTTTCCGCCGCGTTGCACACCGACACGCGCGAGGTTTTGGCGTTATATACGATCTCCGCCGCCATAGGGATGTCGGCGTCTTTGTCCACATAAATATGGCAGTTGCCCACGCCCGTTTCAATGACGGGGACGGTCGCATTTTCGACGACCGAACGGATGAGCCCCGCCCCGCCGCGCGGGATGAGCACATCGACGTAGCCGTTTAAGCGCATCAGTTCCCGCGCGCTCTCGCGGGAGGTATCTTCGACAAGGCAGATGCAGTCGGCGGGCAGCCCCGCCGCTTCCAGCGCGCTGCGCATGGCGGAAACGATGGCGGTGTTCGAGCGGATCGCCTCTTTGCCGCCGCGCAGCAGCACGGCGTTGCCCGACTTTAAGCACAGCGCCGCCGCATCCGCCGAGACGTTGGGGCGCGCCTCAAAAATGACTGCGATGACCCCGAGCGGGACGGATACCTTTTGGATCTTCAGACCGTTGGGCCGTTCCGTTTCGGACAGCACCGTCCCCACGGGATCGGGAAGCTGTGCGACCTCACGCACCCCGTCGGCGATACCCTTCAATCGTTCTTCGGAAAGTGCCAGACGGTCGAGCATGGCGTTCGCCATGCCGGCTGCCAGCGCTGCCGCAAGATCCTTTTCGTTTGCCGCAAGGATCTCCGGCGTCTGCGCCTCGATCGCCGCAGCCGCCGCTTCGAGCGCGGCGTTTTTTGTGGTCGTTGCCGCGGTCATCAACACGCGTGCCGCTGCCTTTGTGCGCGCACCGAGCGCCTCGAGCTTCGTCATATCGTTCACCTGTTTCTCAAGATTCCTTTTTCCCGACAAAAAATGTCCCGACCTGCTTGCCGTCGAGCGCCTTATAGATCGCCTCGGGAGAAGCCCCGTTCATCACGATCACGTCTATGCCCGCAGCAGTCGCAATGGCGGCGGCGTGCAGCTTCGTCACCATGCCGCCCGTTGAGAAGCGCGAACCGCGCCCGCCCGCGACGCGAAAAAGCTCGTCTGTGATCTCGCGCACCTCAGGGATCAGCCGCGCGTCCTCATTCTCCGTAGGGTCTGCGTCATAAAGCCCGTCGGTATCGGTCAGGATGATCAGCGCATCCGCGCGAATGAGCTTTGCCACGATCGCGGAAAGGCTGTCGTTGTCGCCGTAGACGATCTCTTCGACGGCGACCGAGTCGTTTTCGTTGACGACGGGTACAGCCCCGTACTCCAGCAGCTTTTCAAACGCGTTGGACAGGTTTTCGCGCCGTTCCGCGTTTTCCACATCGCTTTTCGTCATCAAAAGCTGCGCGACCGTGTGCCCGTATTCACCGAACAGCTTATCATACATGAACATCAGTTCACACTGCCCGACCGCTGCGGCAGCCTGCCTGCCGGGGGTGTCCTCCGGGCGTGCGGCAAGCCCCAGCTTCCCGACGCCCACGCCGATCGCCCCTGAAGTGACCAGCGTCACCTGCACGCCGGAATTCACAATATCGGACAGCACCGACACGAGCTTGTGCATGCGGCGGATATTCGTTTTGCCGGTCTCATAGGTCAAGGTAGAGGTGCCCACCTTGACGACCAGCCGCTTGACATCCTTTAGAATCGCCAAAATCCTGCTCTCCCCGTTATGCCCTAAAGCTTTTGCCGACGGGCATAGTTATAAGTATATTCAGTATAGCATAAATGCGCGCACTTCTCAACCGAAATTTTTACGCAGCACGGCAAAAATCCCCCGCATGGCGGGGGATTTTCAGATGTCAGAGGAGAGAGGTCAGAGGGCAGAAGCGGAACGGCGGCTTGCGTTCAGTCGTGGCTGCGCGTTTGATCAAACTTTCGATTTTGCACAAGTCTTTCCGTTCCATGCCTAATTTCTAATATCTAACGTCTAAAACGGACAACCGTAGTGGCTGGTGATTCCCCTGTCAGGGGAAATGTCGCGAAGCGACAAAAGGGTGCCGGAATCCGGAGGATTTCTGCGCCCGCCCGCAAACAGAAGTCAGATTTCAGTTGTCAGAGGTCAGAAGTTGTGCGGAGATGTTTCATCAAAACCGCGTGATTGTACAACCTTTCGGCTGCAAAATAATTAAAATTCTGCTAAAATCCGTAGGGGCGGGTCTCTGCGCCCGCCCGTATGAAAGTTGGTGTTTTTTATTGGCTGTGGCGAAAAACAGAATTACGGTTTTCGCAACAGACATAAATTTCACTCTTTTCGTACTCTGATCGGGCGGGCGCGGAGACCCGCCCCTACAAGAGGATATTCTGTCTTTGCGCAAGCTCCCCCATCCCACATTCAGCACCTAATAACTAATGTCTAAAACGGACAACCGCAAGGGCTCTCCCATCTAATACCGAAAGCTCTAAAATCCGCCTAACTGCCCCGCGGATTTTTGCGCATGCGCAGCACGAGCACCGTGATGTCGTCGCGGTGCGGCGTTTTCTTTTGCAAGGCGATTTCCAAGAGCCGCTCGGCGATTTTGTCGCAGGGCTTTTCGCGAAGCGCAGGCAGTGCGCGGCGCAGTGCACCCTCGTCCGCATCGAACGCGCCGTCGGAAGCAAGCACCGCAATGTCGCCGTCCAAGAGCTTGCCCTCGGCAACGGCGAACCGCGCCTCCTTTAATATCCCTGCGGGCAGCGACGCACGCTTGATCTCGCGGCAGGCGTTCCCGCGCAGGAGCAGGGATTTCGCCGCGCCCGCCTTATAAAACTCTGCTTTCCCGGAATACAGGTCTATACGCAGCACATCGAGTGTCGCCAAGGATTCCTCGGCGGATTTCAGCATCAGTGCGGCGTTGACCAGCCGCAGGGCGCTGTGGAACTGCACGCCCGCCTTGCACAGCTTTGTAAACAGCGCTACAGCAAGCGTACTGTCTACGGCCGCGCGCGTGCCCTGCCCCATGCCGTCGCTGAGCACGGCGACATAGCCGCCGCGCCCGTCGTAAAAGCTCTCGTAGCTGTCGCCGCAGCGGTGCTCGCTGTCCGCCGCGCGCCGTGCTGCGCCCGCCTCCACGCAGAACTCCGTCCGCTCACAGAAGGTGACCTGCAGTTCCTGTTCGCCCGCCTGTAAACAGGGCGGTTCCAGCGGACGGCCGATTGCTTCCTCCAGCGCTTCGCGAAGCTCGTTTTGCGGCGGCGTTTTGACGGCGTCCGCAAAGGTGATGCGCAGCCGCAAACGATCCGATTCGCTGCAAATGCAGTCAATGTCCTGCGGGATGATGCCGAACCGCGTGCGCAAGCAGTCCTTTGCGCGCTGTGCCGCCGTCTCGTCAAAGCAGAGCTCTGTGGAAAGCTCAGCGGAGAAGTCCCGCAGCATATCGCACAGGCTGTCGAACTGCTCGGCGGTAACCTGCCGCACCTCATTGATCTTCACCTGCGCAGCGCCCCGCTCCGTGGCGCGGATATATTGTCTTGCAAAGCTCTCGCAAAGGCTGGTCTGGCGAATACACTTGCTAAGCAGTGCGGCAGGCAGGCGCTGCGCGGACAGCGTCTCGCCGCTTGCGAGCATTTGATACACGGCTGCAAAATCCCGCAGCGTCTCGTCCCGATGGTGCTCCCAGCAAAGCGCATGCCGCCCGCAGGCGGTGCAGACTTCTTCGTGCACGCGCGCCGTTACCACGCCGCTCTGCCCGGTGACGGGGACTTCCAGCATGGCGGATACGGATTTCACGGATTGCGCCATCTCGTCCACCGCATGCACCGCGCCCGAAAGCCGCGACAGGATCTCCCGCCTTTGGGGGTTGTCCTGTGCAGAGCCCACGGTCTCGGAAACGACCCGCTGCGCGGCATGCAAGATCCGCGCGGGCGTCGCTAAGAAGATCCCCGACGCCAAAAGCGCCTCCAGTGCCTGCTGCCAGCCGCCGTTCGTCAGGAGAAGCCCTGCGGCATATGCGCAAAGCAGCGCCGCCGTACCGTTTGACCGCTTTTCGCGCATGACGACGCCGGCACCCAGCCCCGCCGCGCCGTAAGCGATCGCCGCAATCCCCAAATCGCCGTCCAGCAGAAATACGCATGCCGCCGCAAGTCCCGCCGTCGCCCCGCCCGTTTCCCGAAACAGCCACGCACACAGCAGCAGCAGATATACCGCAGCGATGCGTGCCGGCGAAACGCCGAACAAAGCGGCGTCCGCAACGGAGAGCAGCAGCAAAAAGGCGGTCACGCAAACACCGGGCAGCAGACGCGTTTCAAGCGCCGCGCGTGTGAACAAACGATCTCCCGCCGCCATGGCCGCCGAAAAGCTCCACGCCGCGCCGAACGATGCCGCCGCTTCGCCCAAAACGGAGGCGAACACCGCAAGGGAAAATCCGGTCGCCGCCGCAGCCGCCGCGCCCGTCAAAAAACAGACGAGGAACGCGATGCAGGCGGGCAGCAGCCGCAAGTCCCGCAGCCGCTCAAACTCGCGGGAAAGGCGCACAAGCACCCCCGCCGACAGCAATGCGGCGATATAGCGCAGCGCCGATACGCTGTCCAGCGTCAAAAGGCTGCCCGCCGCCGCACCCGCGCCTGCCGAAAACAAATACCGCACCGGCACGGCGGCGAGAAAGCTCACGCCGAACGGCGCGGCTTCGCCCAAACGCACCGAGGAAAGCAGAAGCCCGCAGAGGAACGACGCCGTATGGGTGATCACGCCCTTGATCGGGCGCGGCAGGGTCCGCGCCGCCTGTACCATTTTTTCCTCAGCAGAAGCCATCGTCTGCAAACCGAACCACCACGCTTTTCGTTTCATGTTACGGGACAAGCCCGCACTATGCAAAAATTATACGGCGTTTCGTGCGCGCGTTGTGTCACTTTGTGCTGTTGAAAATGCGAAGTTTTGCAGAGAAGGGCAGGTTGGCTGTCAGATACCGGATCTTATGCGCTAAATACCGGGTGCTATAAGTCGCGTGTAACCCCTTATCATAGACTAAGGCGGCATGGCGCGCTCCCCGCATCCCGCCGCCTGTCCCCCAAGGCGGGTAAATCCTTTTTTGCGGTCTCCTTAAAAACCCCTTGCAGCAAACAAAGGCGGTCCCCGAAACGGGAAGCCGCCTTTGCTTCTTTGGCTCTTTTTTGCGTTATTCGATGTCGATCGGGCGCGAGGGGATGACGATCGCGCAGATGATATACAGCATGATGCACGGGAACGCCGCCGTGAACACGGCGACCGCCGCGAACAAGATGCGCACAAGTGTCGAATCGATCCCGAAATACTCCGCGATGCCGCCGAGCACGCCGGAAAGCATTTTATCCGTATTGCTTCTGTACAATTTCTTTTGCATATATTTCACTCCTATTGAAAAATTCACCCTGTCGAAAAGCCGCACTTGAATCAGTCGATGCCGCGGTCAAGCTCAAAATCACCGAGCGTAACGTGCACCGTATACTGCGCGCCGCCTGTGCCGCGCTGCAGGGTGCCGGACGCCCCGACGCCGCCGCGCTGCACATTGCGCAGCCACTCCGTGGGGATCTCCTCATCCAGATCTGCCGAGCCCGTCTCCACCGTATAGGAAAGTGTGAACGGGGCGCTTGCAGGCAGGTCAAGGCTGATGTCGCCGCAGGCATTTTCCGCCGTCAGGGACTGCGTGATCTGAACGCCGCTGCCGATGTCCATGTCTCCGAGCGCGACACGCAGCTCGGCGTTATCCGCCGTCACGCGCTCCACATCCAGCTCGCCCGTATCCGCCTGCGCCGTAAGCGTCCGTGCGCTCACGTCCGTGATCTCCACATCCCCGAGCGCGGTTTTCACCGAAAGAGAGGCAAGCGCATACGGCACATAGACTGTCATAGTCGCCGTCGTGCCGTCCAGTTCATCCGCCGCCGTCAGCACGATGTCCCCGCCCTCTATGGTGAAATCATATTTGGAGGTCGGGTTTGAACGGCGTGAATACTGCTCGAGCACCACTTTGATCGCTTCGCCCGTGGAGGTGCGCACACGGATGTTGCCCACATTCGCCGTGACCGTCAGCGCGTCAGGCGTGCCCTCCAGCGTGGCGCTGTCGCTTTGGAACATGTATTGGCGGCCCTCTTCGTCCCAATCCGCATCGTACAGCGAAACATCGGCGCGGTCCGAAAGGTTCTGCGACCAGCGGTCCACGATGCCGCCGTCACGGAAGAGCGCGCGAAGCCCCTGCGAGCCGAGCGCCGCCCCAAGGCAAAGCGTCGTAATAAAGGAAACGACCAGCAAAACGGTCGTGATGATCATAGCCTTTTTCATAAAAAGCGCCTCCTTTTCTCAAAAGCCCGCGCGGCGGTAGCTGTATTTCAAAAGCCACGTCAGTTCAATGATGCCCTGCAGCCCCGCGACGAACAGAAACACGGAAAGCGAAATGAGGAACGCGACCATGAGCCCCGTCGGAACTGCCGCCACAGCGAAGATCGCAACGATCAGCACAATAAACGGGGAGAGCATCAGCGCCGCAAAGGTCGGATACGCGCCGACGGCAACGAACACCAGCACGAAAAAGAAGATCGCCCAAAGCGTGCGGTTGAGCCGTGTGTCGTTACGCTCTTTCGCCTGCTGCACGGGATTTACGGGGCCTGGCTGCACAGGCGCGGCGGGCGGCACGGGATTTGCCGCCTGCGCATTGGCATTCGGCGCGTAATTCGGGGCGCTGCGCAGGTATTGCAGCGCGCAGGTATACGGATTGCCGAGCTCCGCGCAGATCTGCTCCTCGGTCTTGCCGGATTCCGCGCCCGCCTGGAAATGCTCTTCAAAATCGGCGAGGATGTCCTCGCGCTCCGCCGCAGGCAAAGGCTGCAAATGCACCTTAAGATGCTGTAAAAATTCCTGTTTTGTCATTGCGGCTCACCTCCTAAAATTGTAGAAACGCTTTGCGTGAATTCTTTCCATTCGCTTTCCAGATGCGCCTGCATATCCACGCCCTTTTGCGTCAATCGGTAATACTTACGCGCGGGACCCGACGGCGATTCGCGCAAATAGACTTCGAAATAGCCTTCGCCGCGCAGCCGTTTGAGCAATGGATAGATCGAACCTTCCGAGACGTCGATCTCGCGCCCGACGGTGTCCGCCAGCTCATAGCCGTACTTGTCGCCCTGCTTTAAAAGGGACAGCACGCAAAGCTCCAGCACACCTTTTTTGAATTGTGTGTTCATAACGCACTCCTTTCCGGCGGCACGCGCCGCCTGTTTTTGAAAGCCGAACCCGCCGCACACGGCTTGCCGCTGCTCTGTACAAGGTCTTGCATGACATGGGTCTCGCAGCGCCGCCGCTTTCCGCATGGCTTTTGCAGGAAGCCGCGCAAGCGGGAAAGGGTCCGCGCATGCGCGGATTTTTGCAAGCTGCACGCTGCACGCGGTTTGCGCAGCAGCCGTGCCGCGTCGCTCGCACCGGCAAACGCTTCTTGTGGGGAAGCACTTCCCGTCGCCCGTCAAGTACCGCCAGCATGCGTTCCGCTTTCGGATAGCTAAAGTATAACACCAGCTACCATATAATGCAATATACTTTTCAATATTTAATATATTGTTAATAAATTGTAGTAAACTTTTTCCAAATACAGCATACGCACTTTTCTTTGGGGCTTTGCCGAGCCGTGTTTCCGATCATCGGCCCAGCCGCCCGTCGGCAGCGGTGCGCCGACGCACATAAGCGCCGTGCATCCTGCGTTTGTGCCAAAATTTTACTAAGAAACTATGGAGTTTTCACAATGGCAAAATGCACAAGAAAAAATCTTAATTTCTGACTACACCGCGCTCCATACTGTATATTTTGTAAAGAACAAGCAACAATGCGTAGTTTGCTAAATTTTTCACAAAAATTATAAACATTGTTCAAAACCCCGTTTTTTGCCTTAATCAGCGTCCGATTTGGGCTACTTTTTAACATTTTGAACACGGTTTTGAACATTTTTGTGCAAATGAAAAATATACTGTTTGTATAGTTCTGCACGCACATAAGTTTGTGGATTTTTCCATCTTGACAGATTTCGCGCCGAAAAATCAACGTACACGCGCCGCTTTTTCACGCTGCATCCCGCATAATTTTCCCACCGTGCTCCATACTAAAATCCGGGTTCGCCGCAAGCGCACCCAAAAATTTGCATACGGGGGCTCGCAGGTATGGTGAAGGGTGTCAATCGGCAGGTTTTGGAGATTCGGGATCCGGGGTCGCCGTATTTTGAACGTGCATTTTTCTTTGTAAAGCCGGAATACGCGTTTACGGGCGAGCAAACGCTGCGCCGCGCCGCGGAGGAGACGCTCACCGGTACCGATCGGCTGCCGCGTACCAGACGCCGCCGCATTCGGGAGATCGCACTGCGCGTGCTCGGCGCAGCGGCTGCGGCTGCGGGCGGGGCAATCGTCACGGCGATCTTGCTTTTGTGAACACCTCCGCAAAGAAAGTGCAAAACGCTTGCGGGCATTTCACAAACAAAAAACGCACCCCAGCAGGGGTGCGTTTTTATCTGGACTTTAGATCCGTTTTATTTGCTCTTTTTCTTGCGGGTCAGCACCAGCGCAACCGCCGAGACGGCCGCAACACCGAGCACGGCAAATACGGCCGTGTCACCGGTAGCCGCATCTTCATAATCCGAACCGTTGCCGGTATTTTCCTCGTCGGTCGGTTCGGTAGGCGTCTCCTCGCCGCTGTTCTGGCGGAACACGCCCTCAAGACGGTCTCCGAGATCGGTGACCGCGTTGCGCAGCGAATCAAACAGACCGGAAAGGTCGCTGTCCGTGAAACCGGACGCGATATTGTCGCCGACCTGGCTCGGGTCAAAAGTGCTGACGCCGGGTCTCGCATCATATGCATCCCCGATCGCGGCAAGCAGCTCGGTCTGCAGCGTCGCAGCGGTCTCTGCCGTCAGATCTTCGGGATAGTCCGCCTGCAGCGCTTCCACGGCAAGCGCGACGGAAGCCGCATTGGCGGTATCATCGCTGTAATTGTCAATGTCCAGCCCGCGCACGACGGCGGTCACCATCTGCGCACGCTGCGCGTCATCTGCAAAAACGGTCGCCCCGTTGGCGGTCACATATGTAACGACCGCGTCGCCGATCTCCTTGGCGTTCACGTCCGTCAGCGCGTTGACCGCGTTCCCCGCAAAGGAGGGCACGCACAGAGCCACCATCATAACCAAAGCCAAAAGGCAAGCCGAAAGCTTTTTCATGTCTTTCCAAATCCTTTCTGCATACAAAAGAATAGGGTAATACACCATGTTACCTTTGCTATTATACCAAGCCCTTTTGTAAAAGTCAACCGAAAAAGCGCAGTTTCCAAAAGAATTTTTAGGCGGGAAAAAGGCTGCTTCTGCGGCGCGTTCATCTGCCTTTCCCCTGCCGTGCGGCGCGGACAAGGCCGCCGAACCTGCAAAGAAGCCCGAACGCGAACCGCATTCGGGCTTCTTTATGGAGCTGCTAACCAGATTCGAACTGGTGACCTCGTCCTTACCAAGGACGTGCTCTACCACCTGAGCCATAGCAGCATCTTGCCGCGCGACCGACACCAGCCGTAGCGGCGGATATTATTATACCAACCCCCGCGCAGCTTGTCAATCTTTTTTTCCGAAGCTTCGCTTTTTTCCAAAAAAATCCCGTTCGCTGCATATTTTCCGCAAAACGCGGGCATAAGGAGAATGGGTATGCACGTCACATTTCTGCTTTTGCGGCAAAAACTGCTTGCAACGCCTGTCGAAAAAGAGTATAATGGATATGTTATTTATGATATATTGCGGTATTTTGCGCGCCGAAAGAGCCTGAATATGGGGGATGCGCGCCGTATACGCGCAGACAAAACGGGTCTTTTTGTAAAAATCGATAAGGAGGACGAATACCGTGGGCGGAGATTTACATTGTCATACCAAACTTTCGGACGGCTCTTTGGGGATCGAGGATCTGATCGCGCTCGCCAAACGCTGCGGCGTGGATACGATCGCGATCGCGGATCACGACTGCCTTGCGGGCACGGTGCGCGGCAGGATCATCGGCGAGCGCCTCGGCGTGCGGGTGATCCCCGGCGTGGAGCTTTCGGCGGTTGATTCAACAACCGGCAAGCGCGCGCATATTCTCGGATATTTAAGCGAGTTTCCCGACCGGCTCGAGGGGCTTTGCCACCGCAATTCGCTGGCGCGCAAAAAGGCGGCGCACTATATGATGCTGCAGATCGCCAAGCGTTTCCCCGTCAGCACGGAATTCATCGTCAAATGCGCGACGGGTTCGACCAATATTTTCCCCGCGCACATGATGCAGGCACTCATGGAGTGCGGCTGTACGGATTCGTTGTACGGCGAGCTTTATCACCGGCTGTTTGATCCGGGCGTACCCGGCAGCATCTACGTTGCGCCGAAGTTCCCGGACGCGGCAGAAGTGATCGATGCCGTGCACGCGGCGGGCGGCATTGCCGTGCTCGCGCACCCGGCTTTAGACGACAACCTGGATGCCCTGCCCCGTCTTTTGGAGCATGGGCTGGACGGCATTGAGGTCTGGCACCCGTCGGCGGACGAAGAGACGTCGGCGGCGCTTAAAAAGCTCGCGGTCAAGCACAAGCTGCTGATGCTCGGCGGGACGGATTTCCGCGGGCTTTACAATACATCGCGCGTGCGCGTCGGCGACGTGGCAACGCCCGACGATGCGCTGCAAAAGCTGCTTGGCTACAAGGCGCGGCAGAAACGCCTTGCCAAAAAAGCACAGAAAGCGGCGAGCGAGAGCGCGGGCTGACCGCGCGGGAGGAACGCTATGGAAGACAGCGACATCAAAATTTTCGGCAAAGAGCCGAAGGCGGGCGATTCCGATGAGCTGCAGCTCATCCGCCTAATGGAAGCACAGCGCGCAAACGGCAACATCGACAAGGCTTCAAAGCTGGGCGACTACCTTTCGGACATTTTCTTGAACGAGGACGAGCTGCTGCGCCGTCTTTCGGAAGAAGTCGGCTCGCTCGACTACCCCGCCGCGGTCATCCACCAGATCAAGATCCTGATGTTTTTCGCAGCGGAATACTGCATCAACCGCGAGCTGCCGAACATGATCCTCAAAAGCACGGCGATCAACGCCCTGTACGGCAATATCAAATACGGCGACGCGGCGTTTTATGAGGAATTTTCCGACGGCGGGGAGTACAGCTTTTATTACCTCGCCATGCGCAAGGAAACGCCGAATGTGATTTTGGAGATCGGGCGGACGTTTTCGATGCTCTGCGGCAAAGAGGATGAAGCCCAATTCGTGGAGCTGGGCAAGCGCATCTTCAACCTCACGCAGGAAGAGGTCGAAAACATCATCCAGATCTTTGATTTCAAAACGGAATGAGAAAGCCGCACCGGGAATACAGGGGGCGGGTCTGTGCCTTTCAAGACACAATCCCGTCCCCTGTTTTATAGCTTTTAGATGTTAGATATTAGACGTGGGTCGGGGAAGTTTTTGCGAAACCGCAGCTGTGCGGGAAGCCGAAAATCGATCAAACGCGTAGGGGCGGCGATTCCCCTGTTAGGGAAAATGTCCGCGCAAGCAGACAAAAGGGTGCCGCGTTCGGAGGATTTTTGCGCCCGCCCGACGTTCAGATATCAGAAGTTAGAAATCAGATATCAGATGCAGTGTAGGTAGGCTTTACGCGTCCTTCGGCTTCGCTGAAATGAAAAGTGCACTACTTGTAGGGGCGGGTCTCTGCGCCCGCCCGCGGGAGATTTCAATTTTGTAACAGGTTATGGCGAAAAACAATACTATGGTTTTATAACAGACACAAGTAATTTTCTTGTCCAGCTTTGCTCGGGCGGGCGCAGAGACCCGCCCCTACGACTAAAAGGTTTGTCTTTTCAGCGCAGCCGTGGCTTTGCACGAAATCTGCTTGTACCGCATCTGATTTCTGTCTTCTAACTTCTGAAATCTGACCGGAGACCCGCCCCTACGACTATACACAAAAAGAAGCATCCGAATCTCAAGTGGACTCGGATGCTTCTTTATCCTTGTTAACCAAACGTTATGATGCCTCTTTTATGATTTCCAGCGAATCCGCAACATACAACGCAACGTCTCCGGAGGAGAGCGCAACGGTTTCGTCAAACCCGCCCCAGACCTGATACGGAATGTCTTCACGAATATAGTACACCCCGCCGTATGTCGCGTCTTCATACGTAAAAGTATATCGGACTTCAGCGATCTTTCCGTTTTTTCCGTCATAATACATACAGGAAAAGGATGTTAAATAGTTTGCATCTTCCGCCTGATTCTGCTGTTCCGCCGACGTTGTCAGCAAATCGAAATAGCCCTGCACCGCTTCGCCCGGCGAAAGTGTATCAAATTGCCCGGCGGAATCCGCGAGCTGTTCCCCCAAAATCGCTGCGCCGACATTCGCGTTCAGATATGCTTTGTATTTTTCCGGATCCCCCTGAAACAGTTCGTGGAACGCCGCCTTGGCGTCGTCTGAAACAGGGCTTGCAGGATCCCCATCTATGTAATTATAGTTTTCAATGACAAGCACATACGCAAGCTCTTCTTCCGCGAAGCGTTCGCCCTCCTGATACGCCGTCTCATTCACGGCATAAATTGCGTATGCCTCGGGAGATTTAAGTGTCCAATCGTTTGGAACTTGAAATCGGAGCGTGAGCACATCCCCTTGGCTTCCCTGCGTAACCGTCTGCATGGCGATGTCCGTCGGCGGGATCTCCGAAAGTCCGCTTTTCCCGCAGCCCGTTGCAAAAAGAAGCAGCGCAAGCCCCAAGGCGGCAAGCCGTACAATTTTTCGTTTCATGTATAATTCCCCTTTTCAAGCACTTTGCCGTGTGACGCCGTAAACGGCGATCCTGTTACAGCCCCATTATAACCCGTTTCCCCGGAAAAAGCAATCGTGCGGCAAAAGCGAGACAAAAACCGCCCGTATCCGTTTGGATGCGGGCGGGCGTTTTATCTATCCGTTTACTTCGCTTTTCCCTGAAACAGCGCCGCGAACAGCGAGCCGACCAGCAGGAAAAAATCGGAGCTGCGGCGGTTGCGGAAGTAGTTGGAGATATCCTCCACGCGGTCACGCAGGGTTTTCATGTTTCCTCTCTCCGTTCTGCCGCAGTAAGCGGCAATATCCCTTTGCAAGGGAAGCCGAGCCGCGCAAACCGCCGTCGCTTCCGTCTTGCGGCAAAAATGATTTTTCGGCGCGTCAGCCCTTGACAACAAGGTTCACGAGCTTGCCGGGGACGTAAATTTCTTTTACGACGGTCTTGCCGTCCAAGAACGTCTGCGTCTTTTCGTCCGCTTTCGCCGCGGCGATGGCGTCGGCGGCAGCAATGTCCGCGGGAACGGTCAGCTTCGAGCGCAGCTTGCCGTTGACCTGCACCGCGATCTCAATGGTCGCGTCCACGCACTTCGCTTCGTCGAAATCCGGCCAAACGCCGTCTTTTGCGAGCATTTCACCGTAGCCGAGCGTCGCCCACATTTCCTCGGTGACGTGCGGGGCGAAGGGGTTGAGCATCAAAAGGAACGTGCGCAGCTCCGCGCGGTTGATGCTGCCCGCGTCGTAGATCGCATTTAAGAGCGTCATCATCGCGGCGATCGCCGTGTTGTATTTCAGCTGCTCGATGTCCTCCGAGACCTTTTTAACGGTTTTGTGGAACGCGCTTTCGAGCTTTTCGGAATACGCATCGCCGTCTGTGAGGCTCTCCTGCAAATTCCAGACACGGTCAATGAAGCGCTTGCAGCCCTTGACGCTGTTTTCCGACCAGGGCGCGGCCTTTTCATAGTCGCCCATGAAGAGCACATAGGTGCGCAGAACGTCCGCGCCGTAGCTTTCGACGACCTCGTTGGGGTCGATGACGTTGCCGCGGGATTTCGACATCTTCACACCGTCGGGGCCTAAAATGAGCCCCTGCGCCGTGCGTTTCGCATACGGTTCCGCACAGGGCACCACGCCGATGTCATAGAGGAAGCGGTGCCAGAACCGCGAATAGATCAGGTGGCGGGTGACGTGCTCCATACCGCCGTTGTACCAGTCGACGGGCATCCAGTATTTCAGCTTATCATAATCGGCAAGCGCCTTGTCGTTGTGCGGGTCCACATAGCGCAGGAAATACCACGACGACCCCGCCCACTGGGGCATGGTGTCGGTCTCGCGCTTCGCGTCACCGCCGCATTTCGGGCACTTGCAGTTGACAAAGCTGTCGATCTTGGCAAGCGGGCTTTCGCCGTCCGAGCCGGGCTCGAAGTTTTCGACGGCGGGGAGCTTGAGCGGCAGTTCCTCATACGGCACGGCGACCATGCCGCAGTGCGGGCAGTGGACGATCGGAATGGGCTCGCCCCAATAGCGCTGGCGGTTGAACGCCCAGTCCTTCATCTTATACTGCACGCCGCCTTCGCCGATGCCCTTTTCGGTCAGGTATTCGATCATTTTGGCGATCGAATCCGCCTTGTTCGTAAGCCCGTTCAAGAAGCCGGAGTTGACCATCTCGCCGTCGCCCGTGTAGGCTTCCTTTGAAATGTCGCCGCCTTTGATGACCTCGATGATGTCGATGCCGAACTTTTTGGCAAATTCATAGTCGCGCTGGTCGTGCGCGGGCACCGCCATGATTGCGCCCGTGCCGTAGCCCATCATCACGTAGTCGGAAATGTAGATCGGGATCTCTTTCCCATTCACGGGATTGACGGCGGTGAAGCCCTCGAGCTTCACGCCGGTCTTATCTTTGACGAGCTGCGTGCGCTCAAACTCGGTCTTTTTCGCGCATTCGGCGCGGTAGCTTTCCACTTCTCCCATGTTGCCGATCTTTTCGGCGTACTGATCGATGAGCGGATGCTCGGGCGCCATGACCATGAAGGTCACGCCGAACAGCGTATCGGGACGGGTGGTGTAGATGCGCAGCGTTTCGGGTATGTTCTTCAGTTGGAAATTGACGAACGCGCCGCGCGATTTGCCGATCCAGTTGACCTGCTGCTGCTTGATGTTCGGCAGGTAATCCACCGTTTCAAGCCCCTCCAGCAGTTTGTCGGCGTATTCGGTGATGCGCAGGTACCAGACGTCCTTGGACTTCTGCACCACGTCGCTGTGGCAGATGTCGCACTTGCCGCCCTGGGAATCCTCATTGGAAAGGACGACCTTGCACGACGGGCAGTAGTTGACCAGCGTTTTGTCGCGGAACGCAAGCCCGTTTTCAAACATCTTCAGGAAGATCCACTGCGTCCACTTGTAGTAGCCTTCCTCGGTCGTATCGATGACGCGCGTCCAGTCGAACGAGAAGCCGACTTTTTTAAGCTGCGAGGTGAATTTCGCAATGTTCGTGTCCGTCACCTTGCGCGGATGGATGCCCGTTTTGATGGCGTAGTTTTCGGTCGGCAGGCCGTAAGCGTCAAACCCGATGGGGAACAGGACGTTGTAGCCCTGCAAGCGCCGCTTGCGCGAGAGCACCTCCAACCCGCTGTATGCCTTGATATGCCCGACGTGCATGCCCGCGCCCGACGGGTACGGGAATTCGACCAGCGCGTAATACTTCGTCTTGTCGGACCGGTCCTCGGCGTGGAACACGCCCGCATCCTCCCATTTTTCCTGCCATTTCGGCTCCACAGCCTTAAAATTGTACTCCATTGCTTTCACCCTTTGTATGCGGTAGATGATTTTTAACTATTGTAAAATTATTCCGTGACCCACGCCGAAAGATCGACCGGTTTTGCGTCGCCCCAGAGCTTTTCGAGGGCGAACAGCGCGCGGTCGGCGGCGGTGAACACATGCACGACCACGCTTTTGTAGTCGAGCAGGATCCAGCCCGTGGTTTTGCCCTCGATGTGGTCGGGGCGCACGCCGAGCTCTGCGAGCTTTTCCTCAAGCTCATCGGCAAGCGCGCGCACATGCGTGGACGACGTACCCGTTACGAGCAGGAAATAGTCGGCGACGGAGCTTACCTCCGTGATCTCCAACGCAGTTAAATCCATACCCTTTTTCGCGTCTAAAATTTTTACGGCGTTTTCAAGAATGGCCTTCGGTTCCATGTAAGGCGTTTCATCCTTTCTGTTGTATATCAAAATCTATGGTCAGAAGTAAGGCGGGCGTTTCCCGCGCCTCTAAATGTTTGCATATGCCTTGTAGGAGCGGGGCTTAAGTGCCCGCCCGCGAGAAAGCTGAAGTTTGAACATGCTTTCGGCAAAAACAGAATTTCAGTTTTCACAACAGACATAAGTTGTTTTCTTTACGGACTTAGCTCGGGCGGGCGCAGAGACCCGCCCCTACAGCAGAGGCACTCCATTTTCTACACAGCCGCAGCAATGCGTGAAGCCCACCTGTACCGCATCTAATTTCTGTTTTCTAACTTCTGACATCTGCCCTGCACAGCCAGCACCGCATCGTTGTATGCGCCGATGCTGTCGGGGTCTACAAGCGCGGCGGCTTCCACAAGCTCCGTGATCGTGAATTGCAGCCCTTCGACGATCGCTTCCTCCAAAGAGCGTTTCGCGGTCGCGCGCATATGCTCGACTTCGGGGTAATCGCGGTCGGCGGAGACAAAGTCCGCAATAAAAACGACCTTTTCGAGCTTCGTCATGTCCGCGCGCCCCGTGGTGTGGTAGCGCACCGCCGTCAAAATATCCTCGTCCGTGACATGCAGGCGACTTCTCAAATACGCTTCCCCCGCAACGGCGTGCCAGGTTTTCGGGCTTTGGCGCTGCGTTTTTGTGAGCATTATACCATTGTCGCAAAAGAATTTCAACATGTCGTCGGGCGGCGTGTTTTTCATGATGTCGTGCACAAGCCCCGCCGTGTAGGCTTTTTCCGGGTCTGCGCCGTATTGTATTGCGAGCTCGCGCGCGCTTTCGGCGACGCACAGCGAGTGGTGCAGACGCTGTGGATTCAGTTTTCGCTTTATCGCATCCAAAAATTCAGCGTTGCGTTCGGTATCCATACAATCCCTTTTCCCGTATATAGGTTTCCACCGCCGGCGGCAGGTAGACTTGTGTGTCCGCGCCGCTTCGGATCGCTTCGCGAAGCGCGGAGGAACTGATCTCCAGCGGCTCGATGTCTGAAAATCGCAGGTGCGGCGCCGTGTGATCCTGCACATAGATGCGCAAATGCGAAAACGCATAGCTGCGAAGCGCATGCAGATCGTCCGCGTTTTGCCGCGCGGCGACGCACAGCGTGCAGCGCTCCAACAGCTCGCGGTAGTGATACCATTTATGGAACGACAAAAACATATCCGAGCCCATCAAAAGAAAGATCTCCGCCTGCGGATATTGTTCGTCGAGCGCGCGGACGGTATACACGGTATAGCTGTCGGACGGGCGTGTGATCTCCATGTCGCTGACTTCATACTGCGGATCGGGGAAGGCGAGGCGGCACATATCAAGCCGTTCGCTGTCGAGCGCGAGATCCTCACAGATCTTGTGAACGGGGCGCTTGTCGGGAACGATCAGCACCTTGTCGAATGCGATCTCCCTGCAAAACGCTTCCAGCAGCCGCACATGCCCAAAATGCGGTGGGTTGAACGTGCCGCCGTACAGTGCGATCTTCATAGGCATTTCATTTTTTCCTTTTCGGCGTATTGCTCTTTTCCTTTTTGTCCTTTTCATGCAGCTTTTCGCTGTAGCGGTAAAACACCATGCTGCCGCCCACGACGGAGACGACTTCGGCGCCTGTCGCGGCGGCAATCTCGTCGGCGATGTCGCGCGGGCGCGCGGGCGCAGTCTCCAAAAGCACCTTGAGCTTGATGAGCTCTCTGGCGGTCAGCGCGTCGTCGGTCTGTTTGATGAGCGCATCCGAAACGCCGCCCTTGCCCACTTGGAACAGCGGTTCAAGCCCGTTTGCCTGCGCGCGCAGCGCGGCGCGTTCTTTTCCGGTCATAGGTTGATTTCCTTTCGTATCTGCTTCTTACAAATAGGCGGGCAGCTTGTCTGCCAGCGCGCGCAAGGCGTTGCCGCGGTGGCTTACGGCGTCCTTTTCTTCGGGGAGAAGCTCGGCAAAGGACTTCTCGCCCACAAAGAACAGCGGGTCGTAGCCAAAGCCGCCCTCGCCTTTCGGCGCGCAGCCGATCTTACCCCTGCATTCGCCCTCGACGGTGCATTCGCGCCCGTCGGGGAAGACGCAGGCAACGGCGCTTACAAACCTTGCCGTGCGGTTTTCGTCGGGGACGTTTTCGAGCAGCCCCAAAAGCTTATCGTTGTTCTTTTTGTCGTTGCCGTGTTCGCCCGCAAAACGCGCGGAATACACGCCGGGCGCGCCGTCAAGCGCGTCCACGCAAAGGCCGGAATCATCGGCGATACAGGGCATACCGCTCTCTTTGCAGCCCGAGCGGGCTTTCAAAAGCGCGTTTTCCATAAAGGTCGTGCCCGTTTCCTCCACATCGGAAAGGTCGATGCCGGCTTCGTCGGCAGTCAGCACATGCACGCCCAGAGGCGCTAAAATGCGCTGTAACTCATCACGCTTTTTCAGATTATGTGTGGCGATTAAAAAATCCAAAACGTCTTTTCTCCTTTTTCGGTTTTTCGGGCGCTTGCGTTTCGGTCACTTCGTCCGCAGCCGTGTCCAATTCCGAAATTCCGCTTTCATCTGCTTGTGTACCGGAAGCGGCGCGCCCCGTCTCGGATGCCGCAGCGTCCGGCGCCGCGCCGGCGGGTTCGTTTTCGGGTACAGGTCGTGCTGCGGCGGGGTGTCGAACGCCTGAAACGTCCGAAATGCGAGCTTCCACATCGTCTTTCTCCACTTGCGCATGCGTGCTCTCCTCCTCGTCATACGTTTTCTGCTCAAACAGCCCTTCGGCAAAGGCGTGGGGGTCAAAGGGCTGCAAATCATCCATCTGCTCGCCCACGCCGACGAATTTCACCGGGATGCCAAGTTCGTTTTTGATGGCAAGCACCACGCCGCCGCGCGCCGTGCCGTCGAGCTTCGTAAGCACGATACCCGTGATCTCGGCGACGTTCATGAACTCGCGCGCCTGGTTGACGGCGTTCTGCCCGGTAGTCGCGTCGAGCACCAGAAGCACCTCGCGGTCGGAATAGGGGAGCTCGCGGTCAATAACGCGGTAGATCTTTGCAAGCTCGTCCATCAGGTTTTTCTTATTGTGCAGCCTGCCTGCGGTGTCGATGATCACGATGTCGCAGTCGCGGGCTTTCGCGGCGTTGACCGTGTCGAATACCACGGCGGCAGGGTCGGCACCCTCGGAGTGCTTGACAAGCTCCACGCCCGCGCGCCCTGCCCAGACGCCGAGCTGGTCGATCGCCGCCGCGCGGAAGGTGTCCGCCGCGCCCAAAATGACGCGCTTGCCTTCTGCTTTATACATCGCGGCGAGCTTGCCGATGGTCGTGGTCTTGCCCACGCCGTTGACGCCGATGACGAGCACCACGCTCGGCACGGTGACAAGCCCCATATCCTCGCCGCCCTCCAAAAGCTCGGCGACGATCTCCTTGATCTCGTTTTTGACGGCGTCCGCCCCGCGAAGCCGCTTTTCCGAAACGCGCTTTTTTAAGCGTTCGGTGATCTCGACCGCCGTAACCATGCCGACGTCGCCCATCACAAGGATCTCCTCGAGCTCGGCGTACAGGTCGTCGGTGATCTCGCCGCCGTCCGCAAACAGGCTGTCAATGGCGCCCGCCATTTTGTTGCGGGTCTTGGAAAGCCCGAAATTGATCTTACTGAAAATGCCCATGCGCTTCATCCTTTTCGTATCGTTTTGCCGCTGTGTACGCGATTTTTATTTTACGCCAAGCCCAGCTGCTTCGCCATTTCGGCGGTCTTGAGCTCTAAGAGCTTGGAAACGCCGCTTTCCTGCATGGTCACGCCGTAGAGGACGTCCGCCTCCTCCATGGTGCCGCGGCGGTGGGTGATAAGGATAAACTGCGTGTTTTTCGTCATACGGCGCACATACTGCGCGTAGCGCGAGACGTTCACATCGTCGAGCGCCGCCTCGACCTCGTCGAAAATGCAGAACGGCGCAGGCGTGACCTTCAAGATCGCGAACAGCAGGGATATGGCCGAAAGTCCCTTTTCGCCGCCGGAAAGCGGTTCGATGCTTTTGAGGTTTTTGCCCGGCGGCTGCACCTTGATCTCGATGTCGCACTCCAAGATATCGTGCTCGTCGGAGAGCAGCAGCTGTGCGCTGCCGCCGCCGAACAGCTCGGAAAACGTTTCACCGAACGCGCGGTTGATGCGGGTGAAACGGTCGCGGAACTGCTGCGCCATTTTTTCGGTCAGCTCGCCGATGAGCCTGTGCAGCTCTTCACGCGATTTTTCAACGTCCGCGATCTGCCCGGACAAAAATTCGTACCGCTCGGAGACCTCTTTGTATTCCTCGATTGCCGCGACGTTCACAGAGCCGAGCGCGCGGATCTGCCCTTTGAGCTCCGTCAGGCGTTTGTTCGAAGCGCCGTAGTCCTCGATCTCGATGCCCATCGCCGCCGCTTCGCGGCGCGTGAGCTGGTATTCTTCATACAGCTTCGCAATCAGGTCGTCATATTCCTTGCGCATGGCGGTCTTGCGCTCTTCGAGACGCGCAAGCTCGCCGCTTAAGCGTTCCCGCTCCTCGGATTTCGCACGTTCGAGCATACGCAGGTCGTTTTGCTGCTTGGTAAGCGCGTCGCGCTCGGAGATGAGCGCGTCGATCTGCTCGCGCGAAGAAGCCGTGCCTGCGCGCAGCTTTTCGGCGTTTTCGCGCAGGTTGCGGATGTTTTCGGCAAGCGACTCGTTTTTCCGATCGTATTCGGCGATCTCCTGTTCCAGCGCGGTATGCTTGTCCGCATGGCCCGCCCGCCGGTTTTCGAGGTGCTTGATCTCGTCGGCGGCGGTCTCCATATCCTTTTCAAGCGTCAAAATCTGCAAGCTCAGCTCCGAGACCTTTGCGGAAAGCGCTTCGCGCGCCGAATCGAGCGCCGCGCGGTCGCCGGTCAGCTTTTCGAGCGCCGCTTCCTTTTCGCGCAGCTGTGCGCCAAGCGTTTCGAGCGAAGCTCGCGCCTCGGCGGCGTTTTGCAAAATGCGGTCGGCGCGGGCGCGCAGCGTCTCTTTTTCTTCAACAAGCTCTTTGACCGCGCCCGAAACGGCGGAAAGCTGCTCGGCAGCCAGTTTATATTCGCCCTCGCGGCGGATCTTTTCTTCCCCCGCGCGCAAAAGATCGCCCTGTGCGCCGTCGAGCTCCGCTTTCGCGGCGGCGGCGTCTTCGCCAAGCTGCTTGCAGTCCGCCTGCATGGCGGCAAGCTCGGTCTGCGCCGCCTTTTCGGCGGTTTTGAGCTTTTCGATCTCGTTGCCGCGGCTCAAAATACCGACGCTCTGCGCGCGTGAGCCGCCCGTCATCGAACCGCCCGCATTGATAACCTGCCCGTCGAGCGTCACGATGCGGAAACGGTAATTGTATTTTTTCGCCATGGCGATGGCGCAGTCCATGTCCTCGGCGACCACGGTGCGCGCAAGCTGGGCGCGTATGATCTCCGTATATTTTGCGTCGGCGGAAACAAGATCCGCCGCAAGGCTCACGAAGCCGTATTGATCCTCCAGCCCCGTTTCACGGAATTCCCGCGCGCGGATGGCGGAAATGGGCAAAAAGGTCGCGCGCCCCGCACGGTTTTCTTTTAAGTAAGCAATGGCGCGCTTGGCATCGTTTTCCGTTTCGGTCACGATGTGCTGCACCGCCGCACCCAATGCCGTTTCCACCGCCGTGGTGTATTTCGGCTTTACGGAAATGAGCTGCGAGAGCGGCCCGTGGATGCCCCGAAGCGCCCCGCGCGAGGCTTCGCGCATGACCGCCTTGACCGCGCCCTGATAGCCTTCCATGTTCTTTTCAAGGTCGGAAAGCAGGCGGATGCGGTCCTGCATTTTCTGAAGCTCGCGTTCCTTTTCGGAAAGCCGCGTGCGCATTTCCTCCGCCTTTTTCGAGCGCGACGCAAACCGCATGGTGTAGCCGTCCATGGTGTTTTGCAGTTCCCGGATCGTCGTTTCGCTCGCCTCCAGCGCGGCTTTTGCCTTATCGTGCGCCGCGACGAGCGCTTGATAGCTCTCTTCCCGCGTACCGAGGGTCTCGTCGATCGTGCGGATGCGCGTCTCGATCTCCTCTACGGAGGAATTCGCCGTTTCGGCGGTCACGCGGTTGTCCGCGATCTGCACGGACAGCGCCGAGACGGCGGCGGAAAGCTGCGCCGCTTCCTCGGAAAACCGCGCGCTGTCGGAAAGGCGCGCCTCCTGCTCGGCGGTAAGTGCGGCAAGCTCTTGCTTGCAGGCGTCGCGCGCCTGTTCACTTTCGGCGATGCGGCTTTGCGCTTCGGCGATGCGCGCATCCAAGTGCCCCGCCGTCTCCTCCTCGGCGGTGCGGTCGCGCATCAGGCGCTCAATCGCTTCCTTGTTGTGGCGGATGGAGGTCTCTTCGACCTGCACCTGTGCGTCAAGCGCTGCCGCCTGCTCCTCAAACTTCGCGCTTTCGGCGCGCACTTCTTCGATTTTTACAAGCAGCGCCTGCGTCTCGTCAGCCGCCTTATCGATCTGCGCGCCCAGATCCTCTAACTGCGCCGCCGCCTCGCCGTGCGCCGCTTCGGCGGTCGCGATTTTGTGCGACTGCTCACGCAGGCGGTCGTCGGTGCGGTCGATGGTGTAAAGCCACAGCCCGATCTCAAGCTGCTTTTTCTCCTCGGCAAGCACCAAAAACTTCTGCGCCTTTTCGCTCTGCGCTTTCAAAGGGCCTACGCGCCCCTCAAGCTCGGTCAGAATGTCGCGCAGGCGCAGCAGGTTTTCCTCCGCAGCGGCAAGGCGTTTGTTCGCGTCGTTGCGGCGGTAGCGGAAATGCGAGATCCCCGCCGCCTCCTCAAGCATTTCGCGGCGTTCGCCCGCTTTTGAGGACACCATATCGGCAATGCGCCCCTGCCCGACGATGGAATACCCGTCGCGGCCAAGCCCCGTATCCATAAACAGCTCATTGATGTCGCGAAGTCTGGCGGCTTCGCCGTTGATGATGTATTCGCTTTCGCCCGAGCGGTAGTAGCGGCGGGTGACCGAAACCTCGTCCGTATCCTTTTGGAGCGTGCGGTCGCGGTTGTCGAAGCGCAGCGTCACCTCGGCAAAGCCCTTCGCGCGGCGCAGATCCGTCCCCATAAAGATGACGTCCTCCATCTTTGAGCCGCGCAGGCTTTTGGTGGACTGCTCACCCAGCACCCAGCGCACCGCGTCGGAAATGTTGCTTTTACCGCTGCCGTTCGGTCCGACAACCGCCGTGATGCCCTGATTGAATTCCAGCACGGTCTTGTCCGGGAAGGACTTGAACCCCTGCATTTCCAGCGACTTTAATATCATGTATCCGTATCCTTTATCCGTTTAGCGCATAAAAACGCCGGTTTCCCTTTATTTTACAACGAAACGCCTTCGCTTGCAACGCCTTTTCGCGTTTCTCGGAAGTTTACAGCCCCATGAGCGCGAGGGCTTCGCGCGCGGCGTCCTGCTCCGCCTTTTTCTTGCTCGGCCCGCTGCCGCGCCCGATGACGTTGCTGTTCAGGTGCACTTCTACCTCAAAGTGCTTGTCGTGGTCGGGACCCGATTCCGAGACGAGCACATATTCGAGCGTCTCGCCGGGATTTTTCTGCGTGACCTCCTGCAGCATGGTCTTATAGTCCTTAAACACGGGCTTCGCCTCGACATACGGGCGCACAAAGCGCAGGACGAATTTTTTCGCGGCTTCGATCCCGCCGTCAAGATAGATCGCGGCGATGACCGCCTCAAACGCATCGGACAGCACCGAGGCGCGTTCGCGCCCGCCCGTGCGCTCCTCGCCCTTGCCCAAAAGCAGGTAGTCGCCGAGTCCGATCTCGCGCGCGTACACATCCAGCGATTTTTCACATACGGCGTAGGCGCGCAGGCGCGTCAATTCCCCTTCGGGCACGCCCCGGTGCTCGGAAAACAGGTATTCCGCCGTGATGAAGCCCAGCACCGAGTCGCCCAAAAATTCCAGCCGCTCGTTGTCGCCTAAAGCCTCGCGCTCGTTGGCATAGGAGGAATGGGTCAGCGCGCGGTCGAGCAGGGCGGGGTTTTGAAACGTATAGCCGAGTTCATTCTCCAGCGCTTTCAGATTGCGGTTCACGCTGCAACGCCTCCTTCACCTTGCCCGTCACATCGCCGTTCACGCAGTCCGCCGCCTGCCGCAGCGCGCTTTGGAACGCATAGGCGTCCGACGAGCCGTGTGCTTTGATGACCGGCTTTTGCACGCCGAGGATCGGCGCGCCGCCGTACTGCTTATAGTCGAGTTTTTTGCGAAAGCCGTCCATGCCGGACTTTACGCCGAGGTAGGAAAGCATGGTCAGCGGATTTTTCTTGAACATGGCTTTGATCTCATTGGACATCATCTTGGCGACGCCCTCATACATTTTAAGGATCACGTTGCCCGTAAAGCCGTCCGCGACGACGACATCCGCCGCGCCGAAGGGTATGTCGCGCACCTCGACGTTGCCCGTAAAATGGATGTCGGGCAGCTCGGAGAGCGCCTGATACGCTTCGATCTGTAATTTCGTGCCCTTGGTCGCTTCCGTCCCGATGTTCGCAAGCCCCACGCGCGGATTTTCCACGCCGAGGATCTGGCGCATATAGATGTCGCCGAGCTTCGCAAAGCTGCACAGCATCGGCACGGTGCATTCGGCGTTCGCACCCGTGTCCACCAAAATAAACGGCGTAGTCGCAGACGGCATGACAGCACCCAAAGCCGGGCGCTTGACACCCTTGATGCGCTTGACAAGGAAGGTTGCACCCACCAGCAGCGCGCCCGTGCTGCCTGCCGAAACGAACGCATCGCCTGCGCCGTCGGCAAGTGCGCGAAGCCCCACCGCCATGGAGGTATCCTTGCCCTCTTTCAAAAGCGCGGTCGGCTGCGTCTCCATTGAGAATACGCCGTCTGCGTGCAAAATGTCCATGCCGGAAATGTCCGTGCCGTCGTGCGCGGCGCAGGCTCTGATCTTTTGTTCATCGCCCACAAGCGTGATGTCATAGCCGTAGGCGCGCCTTGCCGCCGCACAGCCCTTTAAGATCTCGGACGGCGCGTTGTCGCCGCCGAAAGCATCTGCTAAAATTCTCATAAGCCCATTTTCTCCTTCTCTGCGCGCAGTGCCGAAAGCGCGCGGTCGGCAAGCGCCTGATAGCGCGCCGCCTTGTCGCGGATACGAACGCCTACCGGGGGCAGCACGCCGAAATTTGCGCCCATCGGCTGGAAGTTCTGTACGCTTTCATCGCTGATATACCTTGAGAGCGCACCCATCATGGTCGTTTCGGGCAGAACAAGCGTTTCTTTTCCGCTGATCCTGCGCGCGGCGTTGATCCCCGCCAAAATGCCCGACGAAGCCGATTCCATATACCCCTCCACGCCGGTGATCTGCCCTGCGAAGAAGATGTGCGGGTCGCTTTTCAGGCTGAAATCCGCCGACAAAAGCCGGGGCGAATCCAAAAAGGTATTGCGGTGCATGACCCCGTAGCGCACGAACTGCGCGTTTTTAAGTGCGGGGATCATCGAAAACACACGCTTCTGCTCGCCGAATTTCAAATTTGTCTGGAAGCCGACGAGGTTATACATCGTGCCGGCATTATTTTCCTTGCGAAGCTGCAAATTCGCCCATGGGCGGTGCCCCGTCTTCGGATCCACAAGCCCTACGGGTTTCAGCGGCCCGTAGCGCATGGTGTCGCGCCCGCGCGAAGCGAGCGCCTCGATGGGCATGCAGCCCTCATACACATCGCGCCGCTCGTCAAAGCTGTGCGTTTCGGCGCGTTCGGCGGTGGTGATCGCCTCGTAAAACGCCTCGTACTGCGCCTTGTTCATCGGGCAGTTGATGTAATCGTCCGCCCCGCCGCGGTCATAGCGTGACTGCGTGAAGGCTTCGGAAAAATCAATGCTTTCCGCCGTCACGATGGGTGCGGCGGCATCGTAAAACGAAAGACCCGCTTCGCCCGTAAGCTTTCGGATCGTTTCGGCGAGCGCATCGCTCGCAAGGGGACCGGCGGCGACGATGACCGCGTCCGCATCCGCCGGGAGGGCTGTGACCTCTTTATGGATGACCGTGATGCCCGCACAGTTTTCGATTTTTTCGGTAATATAGGCGGAGAACCGCTCGCGGTCCACAGCGAGCGCGCCGCCTGCGGGCACGCGCGTCCGATACGCCGCTTCCACGCAAACCGAGGAAAACGCCGCCATTTCCGCTTTCAAAAGCCCCGCTGCGGAATTTACGCGCTCGGCTTTTAAGGAGTTCGAGCACACAAGCTCCGCAAAGCCGTCCGCACGGTGGGCGGGCGAGCGCTTTTGCGGTTTCATTTCATACAAATCGACCGGGATTCCCCGCTTTTGCAGCTGCCACGCCGCTTCCACGCCCGCAAGCCCCGCGCCGATGACCGCTGCTTTCATGCGTTACGCCTCCGCTTCGTCCTTTTTCTTCCGCTTGCGCTCCGCTTTTTTCTGGTAGCCGCAAGCCTCGTCCTCGCACACAAGCAGCCCGCCGCGCCGCTTGAACAGCGATTTGCCGCACTGCGGGCAGACCTCGTCCGTGGGGACATCCCAGGTCATAAAGTTGCAGTCCGGGTAATTGTCGCAGCCGTAAAAGGTATAGCCGCGCTTGCTCTTTTTCTGGATCACCTTGCCGCCGCACTTCGGGCAGCGCGCCGCCGTTTCGATGACGAGCGGCTTGGTGTTTTTGCACTCGGGGTAGCCGGGACACGCCAGGAATTTGCCATAGCGCCCGGTTTTGACGACCATCATCCGCCCGCATTTTTCGCAGGGGATGTTCGTCTCATCCTCTTTAAGCTTGATCTTTACGCCCTCCATGGACGCCTTCGCCTTTTGCAGGGTCTCGTCGAACTCGTCGTAGAACGTGTGCAGCATCGCCACATAGTCTACCTCGCCGTGCTCGACCTTGTCGAGGTCGCTTTCCATATTCGCGGTGAATTTTACGTTGACGATCTTCGGGAACTGCTCTTTCAAAAGCTTTGTGACCGCTTCGCCGAGTTCCGTGGGTTTAAGCTGCTTTTGCTCGCGCGTGACGTATTCGCGGCCCGTGATGGTCGAAACGATGGAGACATAGGTGCTGGGTCTCCCCACGCCCGTCTCTTCAAGCGTTTTGACAAGCGACGCTTCCGTATAGCGCGCGGGCGGCTGGGTGAAGTGCTGGTTGCCGCCGAGCTCTTTTAATTTGAGCGTGTCGCCGGCTTTGAGCTCGGGCAGCTGCGACGCGCTTTCCTCCTCCTCGTCCGTCCCCGCGACGTACAGCTTCGTATAGCCGTCAAAGCGCACGGTGTAGCCCGCCGCCGTGAACAGGCAGTATTTGCCCGCCGCCGCGTCCGTTTCGTTCGCCCCGTGGATCTCCGCACGCACCGTATCCTGCACGCAGTTCGCCATCAGGCTCGCCATAAAGCGCTTCCAAATGAGGGAATACAGCTTATACTGGTCGGAGGAAAGGTTCTTTTTCGCCTGCTCGGGCGTAAGGGAGGGCACCGTCGGGCGGATCGCCTCGTGCCCGTCCTGCGCGGTCGCCTTGGTCTTATAATACCGCGGCTTTTCGGGCAGATATGCTTTCCCGAAGTTCTGTTCGATATAGGCGTTGCCTTCGGCACGCGATTCCTCGGAAATGCGCAGGGAGTCGGTACGCATATAGGTGATCAGACCCATCGCGCCGTAGCCCTCGACTTCCACGCCCTCATAAAGCTCCTGCGCGACGCGCATGGTACGCTTGCCTTGGAAGCCGAGCTTCCGCGAGGCCTCCTGCTGCAAAGTGGAGGTCGTGAACGGCGGGGCGGGCTGACGGCGGCGCGTGCCCTTTTTGACGCTTGCCACCGTGTAAGCGGCGTCCTGCAAGCGTGCGAGGTAAGCGTCGGACTGTTCCTTGTTCTCGATTTTGATCTTGCCGGTCTCGTCGCCCGCAAAGGCGGCGGCAAATGCGCGCTTCGACGAGGGCGCCGTGAACTTCGCGTCGAGCGTCCAGTATTCTTCCGGCACGAAGGCGCGAATCTCTTCCTCGCGGTCCACGATGAGCCGCAGCGCGACCGACTGCACGCGGCCTGCGGAAAGCCCGCGGCGGATCTTCTGCGATACGAACGGGCTGAGCTTATACCCGACCAAGCGGTCTAAAATGCGGCGCGCCTGCTGGGCGTCCACCAAATCCAGGTCGATCTTTTCGGGGTGCGCCATGCCCTTTTGCACGCCCGATTTATTGATCTCGTTGAACTTGACGCGGTTTTTCTCGTCCAAGTCAAGCCCCAGCACCGTGGCAAGGTGCCACGAGATCGCCTCACCCTCGCGGTCCGGGTCGGTCGCGAGATACACGCGGCCGGCGTCCTTGACCAGCGCTTTAAGCTCCTTGACGAGCTTTTCCTTGCCCTTGACAATGGTGTATTTCGGCGCGAAATCGTGTTTGACATCCACGCTCAGCTTCGCGGCGGGCAGGTCACGGATATGCCCGACGGACGCGGTGACCTTATACCCTTTTCCGAGATATTTTTGAATGGTTTTCGCCTTGGAGGGCGACTCTACGATCACAAGATCTGCCATAGATAAACCTTCCTATATTTTTCTGTATTTTCTGCCTTCCTGAAGCTCTGCGCAGCCGTACAGCTCGAGCTCGGTGAGCGCCGAAAGGCACGCGGCTGCGGGAAGCCCCGCTTCCTCTGAAAGCATATCGATGTGCTTCGGTTCGCACGCCAGCACACGGTACACCGTGCGCGCATTTTCGCTCAGCGCGTCAGGCAAGACTTTCGCTTCTGATCCCGGCGCGCCGGGGTCGGGCGGCGCCTTACCATCCTTTTCCGTTTTCAGCCGCTCTGCGCTGCGTGCGTGCGGCGTTTGTGCCGTATCTTGCCCGCTCTCGCGCAGCAGCTCTCCGAACGTTTTCTCCCCGCAGGCTTCGTGCAGTTCATCGGGGAAACGGTAAAGGTACTCCTCCAACACGTCCATGGGCGAGAACACGGGCTTTGCCCCGTCGCGGATCAGGCGGTTCGCGCCGGTAAAGGCGCTGGAGATCACGTCGCCCGGTACGGCGAATAAATCGCGCCCCTGTTCCATGGCGCAGCGCGCCGTGATCAGCGACCCGCTGTGCTCGCCCGCCTCAATGACCACGGTGCCCGGCGCGAGCGCAGAGATCACGCGGTTGCGCAGCGGGAAAGTGGTGCGAGATGCAGGGGCATAGGGCAGGAATTCACTGATGACCGCCCCGTTTTGCGCGATTCTTCGGCGTAGCCCGCCGTTTTCACGCAGATAATCCGTACCGAGCCCGCACCCGAGGACGGCGATCGTTTTGCCGCCGGCTCGAAGCGCGCCCTCGTGCGCGGCGCTGTCTACGCCCAAAGCCCCGCCGGAAACCACGACCATACCGCTTTTTGCCAGCGCTTCGGTCAAAAGCGACGCGACACGCAGCCCGTAGGCGGACGCCTTGCGTGTACCGACTACGGCGATCTGCGCTTCACGCAGCAGCACCGTCTCGTCGCCCCATACAAACAGCACGGGCGGCAGGTTGCGCAGTTCCCGCAGGCGGGCAGGGTATAAAAGCGAATCCGGCGTAACGATCTTCCAGCCGTTTTGCGCACAGTCGCGCAGCACGTCCGCAGACTGCGACGGCGAAAACCTTGTAAGCGCCGTGATCTGCTTTGCCGTCAGCAGTCCCGAAAGCCGCCATTCGGCGCTGCCCGCTTCGTAAAGGCCGCGCGCAGAGCCGAAATATTGCAGGATGTCCTGCAAAACAGCCGCCGGCCCAAGAGTGCGCAGCAGCCAGATCCAATAAGCTGCATCATTCATTGCATCATTTCCCACATCAGGATCGCGGCGGCAGCCGCCGCATTGAGCGATTCCGCCCTGCCGCGCATGGGGATCGTGACGCGCGCGGACACCGCCCGCAGCACCGCGTCGGATACCCCGTTCCCCTCGTTGCCGACCACGAGCACCGCACCGCCGGAAAAATCCGCTTCCCGCAGGGGTACGGCGGTCTCATCCGGGACGGCGGCATAGGTCGGCACCGTTTTGCCGAGCGTTTTGAGCGTTTCGGCAAGATCCTCCGTCTCCAGCACCGGCAAGCGCAGCAGCGAACCCATGGAGGCGCGCAGCGCTTTCGGGTTGAAGCGGTCGCACCCGCCTGAGACGAGCAGCCCGGTAAGACCCAGCGCCTCCGCCGTGCGGGAGGCGGCGCCGAGATTCTGCGGGTTCTGGATGTGATCGAGCGCAAGCCACCTTTCCCCGCGCCGCACCATAAGCGCCGCGCGCGGCGGGCATTTTGCCACGCAGAACACGCCCTGCGTCGTGACGGTATCCGAGAGCTTTTCGGCGACTGCGTCGGAGATGAGGAACACCGTTTCGGCGGCGGAAAACAGCGTCTCCAGCCGTGCGCCGCCCTTATCCTTTGCCGCTTCGGTGCAAAATACGCTTTCGATCATAAGCCCGCTTTCGGCGCAGTCCGCGCACAGCCGCAGGCCTTCGAGCACAAAAAGCCCCGTCTTTTTTCGTTCGGCCGCCGTGTCGCGCAGGCGGCAAAACGCCTGCACACGCTCATTTTTGCGGCTTGCAATGGTCTGAAACTGCATACGCTCCCCCAGCAATTCGGCAAAATTCGCCGAGCCTTTGAAAACGGAAACCACGCCCCGCGTACCTGCTGGGCGTGGTTTTAGCTTATTGAAGCGCCGCCTTTGCCTGCTCGCACAGGGCGGTAAACGCAGCGGGATCTGCGATCGCGATCTCGGAAAGCATCTTGCGGTTGAGCTCGACGCCCGCCTTTTTCAGCCCGTTGATGAACGTGGAATAGTTCATGCCGTTGAGCTTGCACGCCGCGGAAATGCGGGTGATCCAAAGCCGGCGGAAATCACGTTTCTTCTGCTTTCTGCCGATGTAGGCGTACTGCCCGGACTTCATGACCGCCTGCTTTGCGGTCTTGAACAGACGGCTCTTGGAACCGTAATACCCCTTTGCGAGCTTCAGGGTCTTATTTCTTCTTTTGCGCGTCATCATCGCGCCTTTTACTCGTGCCATTGCCTTGTTACCTCCGTATTATTCGCAGCGCTTCTTATTTATAGGGGATCAGGCGCTTGATCTGCTTTTGGTTGGTCGTGTCGGCGACCGCAGTCTTACGCAGGTTGCGCTTGCGCTTGGTGCTCTTTTTGGTCAGGATGTGCGACTTGTTCGCGTGCGCGCGGATGGGCTTGCCGTTTTTCGACAGCTTAAAACGCTTTTTCGCTCCGGAATGGGTCTTGATTTTCGGCATTTCAAATTCCTCCTGAATAATGAATGTAAGGTAATCCGCCGATCACTTCAGCGGCGCAAGGAACATCAGCATCTGACGGCCTTCCAGCTTAGAGGGCTTTTCGACCGTGGAGAAGTCCTTGCACGCTTCGGCAAATTTTTCCATGGAGCGGTGCCCCATTTCGGGGTGCGCCATCTCACGGCCGCGGAAGCGGATGGAAACCTTTACCTTGTTGCCCGCCTTCAAAAATTTCTCGGCGTGCTTTGCCTTGGTCTCAAAGTCATGCGTGTCAATGTTCAGAGAAAGGCGGATCTCCTTGAGCTCGACCGTTTTCTGGTTTTTGCGCGCCTCTTTGTCGCGCTTGGCCTTTTCAAAACGGTACTTGCCGTAGTCCATAATTTTACAGACGGGCGGCTTCGCCGTAGGCGCGATCTTCACAAGGTCGAGGTTTTTCTCCTCCGCCTTTTTGAGCGCGTCGCGCGCAGACATTAGCCCCAGCTGCTCGCCGGTTTCGCCGATCAGGCGCACCTCGCGGTCGCGAATCTGCTCATTGAGCTGCAGGTCTTTGGTACTGATGCAAATCACTCCTTGAAAAAATATAAAAGCGCGAACGAAGACACGTTCACGCTTTGCAACACGCAGTTTTCCCGCAAGGGAAGAAAGGTATTGACCTGCTTTGTACGAAACGCACAGGTGAGAACGGAACGCTCTTCTTTGTTTGCTTTGGTATCATACACCATTTTCTTTCGGATGTCAACCCCGAATTTCGGGCGCGCCGGTATTTTGCCGCGCGGCGCACGGCAACGCATTTGCAAAAGGCGGGCGAAAACTTTATGCGTTTGTACGGGGTTCGCCGCCTCACTTTAACAGCTTTTCCACATCCGACGGCAATATGCGCTTGGAGACGATAAACGTCTTGCGCGAAAGCTTCCCCTTATCGGTATCATATGCGCCGCTTGCCTTGCGCACGGTCGAAAAGATGCCGTAGGACGAAGTGACGACCGTGCCGTCGGAAAGCACGACGTTGCCGCAGTAGCCCGTGTCGCCGTTGGCGGTCGCCGCGGGCGCGTCCTGCGCATCCAAATACGTGTGCGCGATCTTGATGCGGTACTGCCCCTCGCGCCCGTTTTTCAGGTCGTCATAGGTGCCCACCCAGGCGATCCAGCCCTCGGAATACCAGCCCATGCCCTTGCGCTCGTAATTCGTTTTCAGTTTTTCGGGGTCGCGCTCGATCGAGCGGAACGTGATGAACAGCCGCCCGTCGGGCAGCCACTCGGCCTTGTGCCGCTCCCCGTTTAAGGCGGCGGGCGCTTCCACGGGTGCAGACCATGTTTTGCCCTCGTCGCGCGAGAAGCTGAGCATCGAATTGATCTTTTTCGAATTGCAGCGCCCGATGAGCATCAGCTCGTCACCCGTGCCGCCTTTAGAGCGCACGCACTCGACCTCGCAAAGCTGCGCGGCGCGCTCGAAGCCGCGGTAAGCCCTGAAATACCGTTCGGGGCACGACCAGTGCATATGCCCTTCGTCATCAAAGGTAAGGATGGTTTTATAATTCTTAAAGCCGCGTTCGTGGAACAGCCCCATCCACTTATCCACAAATTTCCCGTTCTCTTTTAAGCGCGTCAGCGAGCTCATCGGCACGATGGGCAGACAGGAAAAATCGGGATCGCCCTTTGGGTAAAACAGCTCGTACTCGCTCCATGTTTTGCCCTCGTCCGAGGAAAGCGAGCAGGAAAAGCCGCCCGTCGTCGGCTCACCGGGCCACTTCGGGTTGCCGCAGATCAAAATCAGCTTGTCGTCCCAGTCGTGCTCGGAAAAGGTCAGGCGGTAGACCGTGGGTGTTTCGCGCGAATTTTCCCAGCTTTTCGGCGGATCCTCGATCGTATCGGGGTAGGTGCGCCCGCCGTCGTGGCTGATGCGCGAGAGCGTTTTGCCCTTGCCGTGCCCGGCGGGGTACATGGTCAGGATATCCCCGTTTTGCAGCAGCACCGAGTCCGGGTGCCCAAGGTACCCGTCGCCCTCGTCTACGGTCGAATACGCAAACAGGTACCGCAGCTCGTCCGGCACGGTTGCGTCCGCGCGGCTCAAATCGATCTGCGGGATCGTGTAATCCCGCCCCGGGGTGCGGTATTTGAAGAACATGCCCATGGAAAACCTCCGCGTTTTAGATTTTAGATATTAGATATTAGACGTTAGATGTGGGGTGGGGCGTTTGCGCAAAGCCGAAAGGCAGCACAACCCATGTAGGGGCGGGGCTTAAGTGCCCGCCCGCCATTCAGATGTCAGAAGTTAGAAACCAGAGATCAGAAGCGGTACAGGCAGGTTTCACACAGTGCAGCGGCTGTGCAGAAAGTCAAAAGTCTCCTCCCGTAGGGGCGGGTCTCTGTGCCCGCCCGAGCAAAGCATGGAAAGAAAACAACTTATGTCTGTTATGAAAGTTGTAATTCTGATATTAGCCATGACCGATTACAAAGTCCAAATTTCATGCGGGCGGGCATGGAAACCCGCCCCTACGGATTTCAGCAAAATTTTAATTGTTTTCGCAGCCGAAAGGCAGCACAACCCGTAGGGACAGCCCTTGCGGCTGTCCGTGTTCGGTGTTAGCCGTGGGGTGGGGCGTTTGCGCAAAGCCGAAATGTTTCTCCGCTCACTTTTTCCAGAACGCGAAACGATGCTTTTTGGGCTTGCTTAAAATGGGATGGTCGATGATCTGCACGCTTTCGCGGTCTGTGCCCTCCTGCTCGAAAACGATCAGCTCGTTGCCCGTTTCCTTCAAAAGCCCCTTCGGCAGGTACAGCGTCCCCTGCGGACCTATCTCCCAATACCGGCCGAGATTGAAGCCGTTTATAAACACGCATCCCTTTTTGAAGCCTGTCATATCCACAAAACAGTCCGCATCGGTTGCGGCGTCAAACGTGCCGCGCAGGAAACGCGGGCAGTCATCCCTGACCTTGCCGAAATCAAGCCCCGTAAGCGAATCAAGCGGCAGGGTGCGGACGGTAAACCCGAACAGCTCCTGGTTGCCGAGCAGCACGCGGCGCAGCCCCTTGCGGTCATACAGGTGCTTGCCGTAGTTGACGCGCCCCATGGCTTCCACCAGAATGTCGATCTGCCGTTCACCCGAAAAGCCGGAAAGGCGCACGGAAAAGCCGTCGCCGTTTTCCATTTTCGGGTTGTCGCTGCGGTAATAGGTCTTTTTGAGCTTGCCGTCTATGTACAGATATGCGTTGTCATGCACACCCTCGACATAAAGCGTCGCCGCTTCGTATTTGCCGCGCACCGTGACGGAATACAGGATATAGCCGAAGTTCTGCCCGAGCGCTTCCATGTGTACGGGTGCGGCGGTCTCGTGCGCCGTGCCGAGCACGTCGAGGTTTTCAAACAGCCCCGCGCTCTGCGTGAGCTTTACCTCGCCGACCGACTGTAATTTCGGCTCGTCGGGCAGGCGGGTAAGTTCGATCCCCTGCTTGTCGCAAAGCAGCCGGCGCACGGCGTGATAGCCTGCCGTGTAGCCGCCCCACTCATTGAGCAGCGCGCTGTAATCGTAGCTGGTCACCGTCGGCTCATAGCCCTTGCCGTAGTTGGCGCCCGCCGTAAAGCCGAAATTCGTGCCGCCGTGGAACATATACATATTGAAGCTCGCATCCATGTCCAGAAAATCGCCGATCTCCTTTGCGACCTCCTGCGACGAGCGCGTATGGTGCCGGTCGCCCCAATGGTCGAACCAGCCGCACCAGAATTCGCCGCACATGCGCGGCTGCTTCTTCTGGAATTTATCGAGCTTTTTGAGAAGCGTTTTGGCGCGCGAACCAAAGTTCATCACCTTGAGCACGTCGGGCAGACCGCCGCCGGACAGCATCCAGTCGCAGTCGCCGTCGGAGGTGAACAAAAGGCTGTCCATCCCCACGTCGAGCATGATTTGCCGCACCGCTTCGAGATAATCGTGGTCGTTGCCGTAGCTGCCGTATTCGTTTTCGACCTGCATTAAGATGATGTTGCCGCCGTTTTTTTCGAGCAGCGGCACAATCTCGCGTGCAAGCGCCGCATAATACCGGCGCACCGCCGCAAGATACGGCGCATAGTTGCAGCGCAGGCGCATGTTTTCATCCTTTAAAAGCCACGCCGGGAAGCCGCCGAAATCCCATTCGGCGCAGATGTACGGACCCGGCCGCACGATCGCATACAGCCCGAGGCGCTGCGCCGTGCGCAGGAACTCGGCGATGTCGAGCATCCCCGAAAAACAGAATTCACCCTCGCGCGGCTCGTGCAGGTTCCAGCACACATAGGTCTCCACCGTGTTGAAGCCCGCCGCCTTGAGCTTTTCAAGCCGGTCTTCCCAATGCTCGCGCGGGACGCGGAAATAGTGTATCGCGCCCGAATAGATGGGGAACGGTTTCCCGTCCATGCAGAATTGCCCTTTTTCGATCGTCAGCATAGGTGAACTCCTGTTTTTTAGATTTTAGATGTTGGACATTGGATATTAGATGCGGGCCCGGTTAAGTTTGCAGCAAAGCCGAAAGGTGCACCTTGTAGGGGCGGGTCTTAAGTGCCCGCCCGCGAACAGAGATCAGAATACAGAAATTAGAAGTCAGAAACGGCGCAGGAAGTTTTTATGAAAGCCGAAAGATTGCACACTTTTTCGGCTACGAAAAGCAAAGAAAAATCCGTACAGTCCTGTAGGGGCGGGTCTCTGCGCCCGCCCGTAAGAGAGTTGAATTTTGCATTCGGTTTCGGCGACAAGCAGAATTACGGTTTTCATAACAGACGCAAGTTCTTTTCATTCCGCACTTTGCTCGGGCGGGCACTTAAGCCCCGCCCCTACGACTGCAAACATTCGATTCGCTGTGTCGTCGTATCTTTGCGGAAAACTGCCCCTATTGCCTCTGACCTCTAATCTCTTCCTTCTGAAAGCTCTCCTCACGCCAACCCCAGATATTCCTCTAAGCACTGCCCGCTTTCATGCATCTCCTTTGCCGCCTGTTCCCCGACAAAGCGCCAGTGCCACGGCTCATACAGCATGCCCGTAACATCGGTCTTATCCTCCGGATAGCGCAAAACGAAGCCGTATTCCCACGCGTGCTCTGTAAGCCACGCAAATTCCCTTGTCGAAACAAAATCCGCGCTCGCGCTGCCGATGTCGATGCATAACCCAGCATTGTGCTCGCTCGCGCCCGCCGGCTGGATGCGCTGTGCCGCCGCTGCCTGTGCTTCTTCCTGCGTCATCCCCGCGTTCAAATGCATCTGCACGCGGTTTTCATAGTTTTCCGCCTGCCGCGCCTGTGAGCAGTAGCCCGCATACGGTGTGAGCGTACAGCCGTCCGCCTTGGCGGCGGCATACATCTCGGCGAAATACGGCGCAACGCGCGCGTCCAGCTGCTCGTCGGAGCCCTCCACCGCCGCCGCAAGCTCCGGAACATAGTCTTCGGGCAGGCGGTATTGCAGCCCGATATAGGTCAGCGCCCAGTTGTCTCCCGCAGGCGTGACGGTCAGGATCTCGCCCTCGGCGGCGCGCTGCACGAGCCCCGCGCCCTGCGCAGTCGCGCCTTCAGTCGGGGCTTCGGTCGGCACCTCGGTGGGCGCTTCGGTGGGCGCTTCGGTCGGCGCTTCGGTGGGCGGTTCGGTCGGCGCTTCGGTGGGCGGTTCCGTCACAGTCTCCGCCGGCTGCGCCGCGGCGCTGCGTTCGGTAAGCAGATACCCTGCCGTCAGCGCGCCGAGGATCACGAGCAGCAGCAGCGCCAAAACGCCCTTGGCTTTTAACATTCGTTTAGATATGGTTCTTGCCATTTGCATGTTCCTTCCGCGCGGGCAAAGCCTTGTCCGTGCCGATCTTATTGTAGAAGTTTTGTGCGGCGATGTCAACCGTTTTGCGCATACGAAGGGTGCGCTTTTCTAATTCGGCAGCCGAAAAAATGAAATTTCTATCGACTTTGTCAAAGACTTGTGATACAATTATATAGATCTGTGTGCGCACAGCGCTTGGCATGCGCACGGCACAAAAATCCGGGGCTTACCCCCTTTTCACGGAGGAATGCTGATGCAAGCTCGAGAAAGCAATGCCAACTACCCTTCCCGCCGCCGCGAAATGGCGAATTTTGCCGCGCGTGAGATCAAACGGGTCTGTAAGGAGATCGGACCGCGCGCGTCCGGCGAGGAAAACGAACGCAAGGCGCAGGCGTATCTTGCCGAATCGATGAAATCCGTTGCCGACAGCGTGGAGATCGAGGATTTCGAGCTGCACCCCAAGGCATTCATGGGCTGGGTGCTTTTGGACGTGTGCCTGATGCTCGTGTCGGGCGTGCTGCTGATTTTGGGGCTTTTGGACGTGTTCCCCGCCGCAAGTACGGCGCTGACGGCAGTCGCGACCGTGCTGACCGTACTTTCGATCGTATTTTTGGTGTTTGAATTTTTGCTGTACAAGCCGCTTTTGGATCCGTTGTTCCCGAAGCGCAAATCCTGCAACGTCATCTGCACCCGCAAGCCGAAAGGCGAGGTCAAGCGCCGCATCGTTTTCTGCGGCCACATGGATTCGGCGTATGAGTGGACGTATCTGCGCAAGGGCGGCGGCAAGGTGTTCGCCGCCGTAGTCGGCGCGGCATTCGGCTCGGTTTTCGTGCAGCTCGTGCTGGACATCCTTGCGTTTCTGCCGCTGCCCGGCACTGCGGACACCGTGCTTTTGGTGCTCGCCGTTCTTACGACGCTTCTTGTGATCCCGGGTGCGTTTTTTGTAAATTGGAAATGTGTCGTGCCGGGTGCAAACGACAACCTCACCGGCGTGTTTGCTTCCATGGCGGTGGTGCGCTTCCTCGCGGCGAACGACATCCGCTTTGAAAACACCGAGGTCGCCGCCGTCTCCATGGGCTGTGAGGAAGCGGGGCTTCGCGGGGCGAAAGCCTTTGCCGCAAAGCACGCCGAGGCGGATGTGGAGACCGTTTACATCGTGACGGATACGCTGCGGGATTACGATTTCATGGGTGTATACAACAAGGATATGACCGGTATTGTAAAGCTGGACGCGCAGGCGGCGGCGCTTTTGAAAGCGGGCGCCAAAAACGCAGGGCACGATCTGCCGTTTGCCAAGGTGTTCTTCGGCGCGTCGGACGCGGCGGCGCTGAAACAGGGCGGGCTTTGCGCGGCAACACTTGCGGCGATGGACCCCACGCCCGCGCGCTATTACCACACGCGCACCGACACCGCCGACAACCTCGACCTAAAAACGCTGGAGGCGGGCATCGACGTGCTGCTGGAAACCGCGTTCCTGTATGACGCAAAGGGACTGCGCAACAAATATGACACGGCTTCTGCCGCGCAACAATAAACGACCATACAAAGGGGAATGACCATGCAAGTAAGGCTATTGAAAATCGGCTGCGTTTTGATGACGCTCTTGTTGTGCATCGGCATGTTTGCCGGCTGCAGCATCGGCGCACAGGAAGAAGAACCCGAGCCGGTCGCCGTCACGCTCAAAACGGATCTCCATGACGCAAGCTTTGAATTTACCTATGGGGAGCTTCGCGAGATCCTGGACGCGGAATCGCTTTCCAACCTGTTTGAAAACTACGAAAACAAGACCGACGACGTGACCATTACGCTTACCTACAACGACATCCGCGCGCGCTACGGCTCGAACGAGGAAGTGTTCAACGCAGTCATGGCGCTGCTGACCGACGAAGAGCGCGCGCAGCTCAACGGCAACCGCGCCGAAGTCCTTGCGTATTATACCGAGATCGCAAACGCAATCAAGGCGCAGCAGCCTGAAACGATCCGTTCCGAGAGCTTTTGGGTCGAGGATGACACCATTGCATTCACCGCGGCGGACGGCACCGTGCAGGATGATTCGTCCACCATTTCCAAAGCGGCGCGGCTGTATAAGGATATGATGATGAACGGTCTTTCCGAAGCGCTGCCGAACAACGAGACGCTGAAAGCCGGTACGGATCTGACCAACGCACTGTATTTGCAGGGCACAGACGCCATCACGGCGCTGACAGACGCAGATCTGGAAGCGGTGTATTCCTCCGTCAACGAAACGACCGAGAACGACTCGAACGGCAACCCCGTGGTCACGGAGCTGACACGCACCGTGGAGCTGCACGTGGTCCCTGAGGAAGCTTCGATCCTGCGCGCCGTGGATGTCCGGGACGAGCAGACGGTTCTGGAGCTTCTCAACCGTGAGGAGAATTCCTTCACGGTCGACGATTACACCCTGTCCTTTACGGGGCTGACGATCACCGCGATTTTCGACGCCGCTACCGACGAGCTGCTGTCGCTTTCCTATGATAAGACCATGAAAGTTTCCGCGACCGTCACAGGCACGGGCACGCTTGCGCCTTTGGGCACGCAGACGCTTGATTTTGACTGCGGCGCAAACGCGTATTATCAGTTCGGCTGGGCGGATCAGGCGACGACCTGATCGGCGACCCCCTGATTTCCGAGGTTGCGACAGAAAAAGCCCCGCCGGTGCGGGGCTTTTACAGACGTTAGGGTGCAGAAGTGTGCGGCAATCTTCCCGCACGACTGGAAGATTACACAAATCGTAGGGACAGGGCTTGTCCCTGTCCGCATGGCGGCGAGGACTTTGGATCGTGTGCGGCGGCGCACAACGGACAGCCCTTGCGGCTGTCCCTACGGCTCATACTGCTCTTTGGCTGCGATAAAAGCCCCTACCGCTACAGATTTTATCTTTTCTGTGCAGTCGCAGCAATGTGTGAAACCTCCCACCCCATGTCTAACGGCTAAAATCTAAAACGGACAGCCGCAAGGGCCGTCCCTACGGGTTTCGTGTGCATCCGGCTTTGCACAGCCTTCCTCACCCCACGTCTAATATCCAGCATCCAGCATCTAGCATCTAAAATGGAGATTGTTATGACTGAACAGGAACGCATCGATCTATACACGAGCATCGTCCCCAACCGCCGCCAGCTCCTGATTCAGGAAATGCGGTATTACGCCTTTGTCCACTATACGGTCAACACCTTCACGAACCGCGAATGGGGCAACGGCAAGGAACCCGAAAGCGTTTTTGATCCCGCCGCGCAGGACACAGACCAGTGGTGCGAGGCGATCGCGGATGCCGGCATGAAAGGCGTGATCCTCACCTGCAAGCACCACGACGGCTTCTGCCTTTGGCCCACAAAGACGACCGAACATTCCGTCAAAAACAGCCCTTATAAAAACGGCAAGGGCGATGTGGTGCGCGAAGTGGCGGATTCCTGCCGCAAATACGGGTTGAAATTCGGCGTCTACCTTTCCCCGTGGGACCGCAACTGCCCGCTGTACGGCACCCCAGGCTACAATGATTTTTATATCGAGCAGCTCACCGAGCTTTTGACGAACTACGGCGAGATCTTCATGCTTTGGCTTGACGGCGCCTGCGGTGCGGACGCTGCCGGTCAGCCCAAGCAAAAATACGATTTTGAGCGCATTTGGAAAACAGCGGTCGAATTGCAGCCGAACATCGTCATGTCGGGCTGCGCGCCGGATGTGCGTTGGATCGGCAACGAAAGCGGCAAGACCCGCGAAAGCGAATGGAACGTCGTGCCGCGCTTCGCTTACGACCAGTAGAACCTCGCGGCGAACTGCCAGCAGGATGAAAATATGCGCAAATTCCAAAAGCGCTGCCAGGATGCCATGCTGCCCGACCTCGGTTCACGCGCGTTTTTGGCAAACTATGATGACTTTATGTGGTATCCCGCCGAAGTAGACGTTTCCATCCGGCTCGGCTGGTTTTATCACCCGCTGCAGCGCGCCACGCTCAAATCCTTGCGCCATCTTATGAAAATTTATTATACTTCGGTCGGCAGCAATGCGCTGCTGCTTTTGAACATCCCGCCGAACCGCAAGGGTCGCTTTGCCAAGGCCGATGTGCGCCGCCTGCGGGAGATGGGCCGCTGGCTTCGAAAAGAGGACGAATGCGTCATCGAAAGCCGCCGCACCGACGCCGAAAACGGGTTTGAGATCATGCTGGATTTTGAAAAACAATCCGTTGACCGCGTGCGCCTTTCCGAAGATACAACGAAATCCCAGCGCGTAGAGGCATTCGAAATATATGCCGGCGAAAAGTGCGTGTTCCGCGGGACGATCATCGGCTTTTCGCGCATTGCGATCTTTGACGAGCCTGTGACGACCGACCGTCTGCAAATCCGCATCACGCAGTGCCGAAACGAGCCGTATATCGACCGTACCGAGGTCTGCAAAACCGGGGCGTATCGGTTTTAACAAATTGTTTTTGATGTTAAAGGGACGGTTCTGTGTCAATCAAGACACGGAACCGTCCCTCTTTCTTTTTAACTACCGCCGGATATCTAAAATCGTGCAGACCCACGCGCCAATAAGGCAGGCAAACGAGACGAACAGCAGCACCGCACCCAAAGGCGACAAAATCGCCGTGCAAAGTGCCGCAAAGAACAGCGTGATCGCGGTGACAATCGGTAAGCAGACCGCTGCGCGGCGCAGCTCACCATAAGCATGGTAACAAAACACACCTAAGCCCGCAATCAGCAGCACACCCGCCGGGATGACAACCGGCATCATTTCTTCGTTTTCAAAAAAACGCCAAAGTCGACCGAGCGGCAAAATGATAAAAAAGTTTACGATCACCAAATCGAAGTACAGGGATGCAAGACTGAAAAGCCCCAGCCCAACGAAAACACCGGCTTTTGTACGCGGTTTCATGCGGTCACGTCCCTTCTCTTTTTTCGAATATAGCACATCCGCCGCGCCTTGTCAAATACGGACTGTTGCTACGCCGCGTTCGCATACTGCCTGCCTGCGCTGTCGATCCGATAATTCTCCCAATAGATCAGCTCTTCCACCGTGACGAAGCTATAGCCCTCCCCCGACAAAATCCGCAGGATTTCACGCAGGGCGTCGGGTGTGTTTTTTACATCGTTATGGAACAGGATGATCGAACCGTTTTCCGTCGCCGCCGTCACGCGCTTCACCATTTCTTCCACCGAAAGCCCCTGCCAGTCGAGGCTGTCTACCGACCACTGCACCGTCTGCATCCCAAGGGCTTCTGCGGCGGCAATCGTGTCGTCCGTGTAGTCGCCCGAAGGCGCACGCAGCACACGCGGGCGCGTACCCGTGCAAGCCTCGATGGCGGCAGAGCACGCCTCCATGTCCGCGACCAGCTCATCATACGTCAATTCACTATAGGCCTTGTGACTGTCGGAATGGTTGCCGATGGTATGTCCCGCGTCGTAAAACGCTTTGACGCTTTCGGGGTATTTGCGCACCCAGTCCCCGACCGCAAACACCGTCACATGGGCGTTGTATTCCGCTAAGATCTCTAAAAGCTCCGCTGTATCCTCCGCGCCCCAAGCCGCATCAAAGGTGATGGCGATCTTTTTTTCCGCAGTCTCTACACAGTAGACGGGCAGCCGCCGCGCCTGCGCCTGTGCTGCCGTACCGCTCGCATATTGGTTGGAAACGCCCGCAAGCACAAAGGCGGCGGCAAGGATAAGCACCAGCCCGATGGACAGCGCCCGACGTGTGATCAGTATATATCGCATAAACACCCCTCCCGGCAATATATATGCACAGGCGGGATGTGAATATAGCGCACAGGCTTGCCCTTTTCGCTGATGTGGCAGGAAAAGCAAATGTAGCGTGACGCAAAAGCGGCGCGTACCATTTCGGTACGCGCCGCCTTATATTTGGGGTTCGGTTTTATGCTCAGCCGACAGGGACGAGGTCCGCATAGCTGAAGTTGCTGAAGTTGTTGGTGACCTGCGTGGTCGCGTCGCCGACGATCTGCACGGTATTCGTGCGAACCGTGAACTTGCCGTATGCCTTATAGGAATAAGACAGGCTCTGCAGCTGGTCCGTCGTGCCGTTGTAAACGAACTGGACAGTGATGTCGGAATACGCCATCTCCAGATCCGTCAGCTTCAATACGCTGATCGAAGTGCCGGCGAGGTTGATTGCATTGGCGATTACGTCCTCGACCTCATTCTGCACCAAATAGTCCTCGGTGAAGCGGGAAAGCCCGGTCGCGCCTGCACGGTTCGGATTGTCCACGTTCTTCAGGCGGATCGTATAGCTCTGGTATGCTTCACTCGTAACGTTCGAGGAAACGATCTGAATATCGTCTGCCGTCAGATCCGTCGTCTTCAGCAGATAGTTCGCCTGACCGGCTTCCTGGATCGCGGCAAGGGTATCCGCACTGTAACGCTGTGAAATTGTACCGACATCCACGAAATCGCCCACAATGCTGTCCAGCGAAAGCTGGGCAACAGAAAGGATCTGATCGAGCATTTCGGTTTGTGCACCGACGGATGCGTGGCCGTCCGGCGTGAAGCTTGCTGTGCGGTTGAAGGTGTAGGCATCCAACGCGGCGTTTGAAGTCGCGTCGTTGAGGATCTGCGCGATCTGCGCGCGAGCTTCCGCGTCGCCGACTTCGCCGACAAAGGCATATTCTTCCGGATCATGTGTGATCGCCGGCTGACCGGTGAAGGATTCTTCAATGCGATCCAGCAGGGAAATCAGCGTGCTTTGCAGGCTGTCGATGCCGTCAGCGATCGTAATGCCGAGGCCGTCCAGATCCAGCATGCCCGCGAGGGAGCTCAGGTCAATGTTGCCCAAAAGGCCCATGAGCATATCCAAAATACCGCCGCCGCTGCTGCTGTCGCTGCCGCTGTCCCCGGAGGGCGTTGTGGTAGAAGGCGTCTCAGCCGGCGTCGTGGGGGTATCCGTCGTATCCCCGCTCGAGTTCTGCACCACGACCTGTTGTGCGGCCGGAGAGTACAGCGGTACCGTATGCGGGTCGCCGGAGGAGGCAAAGCCATAAATTCCGGCGGTCAATGCAACCGCAAGCACGATCGCGCAAAAGCGCACCCAACCGCGCTGGCGTCTGCTCTTTTTTGCCTGAAGTTCCTCGAGCGTCAGCTCGGGCTTATTTTTCTTCGCCATGGTATTCTTCCTTTCGCAAATCCATTGCAGTCTGTATCAAGCACGGTTTAATATACGAAGTTCGTGTAGGAAGCCTCGGTGTGCATCGCACCCGTGCCCTTGATATTGACGATCGCCGCACGAAGGCCAAGCTCCGTGACCGTCGCATCATACGAATAGCTCAATTCCTTAAGCTGCCCGTCCGTGATCACAACCGTTACGTTGATGTTGCTGTACGTGCCCACAAGGCTCGTCACTGTGATTTGGTCACTTACCTGCGCCTGGATCTCCGCGGAGACCTCATCCTGTACGACGATATCTTCCGTCAAGCGGTTGAGCGCCGTGGAGCCGTCTCGCTTCGGCGTGTTTGCATCCGGAAGGGTGAACGTGTATGTATCGCCGTTCACCTGCAGGTTCTGCAAATCGCTCGCCTGCAGCGAGGTCCCTTTAAGGATATAATACGCGCCGTGGTAACCGATCTTTTCCTGTGCATCTTCGCCTTTCGCAATATCTACGGTGTTGCTGCCGATGCCGAGGAAGCCTGCGACTACGGAGTCCACGCTCGCATTCGGGTCAACGACCTGAATGATCCCGTTCAGCAGGCTCGTATACCCGCCCACATCTACGTTCTGCGTAAACTCACTGGTACGCGTCCAAGTGTAGCCTGCGCCGCCGTCCACCGCAGCCTTCGTTGCCGCGTTGATCGCATCTGCCGCAGTTTGCGCTTCATCCGTTGCTGCCGCACCGCTGCCGCCGCCGGTCGCTGTGCCGCCGCCGGAAACGCCGCCGATCACAGAGTTATTGGCAGCCGCCTGCTGAATCGCTTCCTGCTGCTCTTTCAAGGCTTCTTCCGCCTCAGTACGTGCCGTTTTTGCCTTATTGGCTACAAAACCCGAAGCCCCGACAACCAAAACCAGCGCTACGACGATCGCCCAAAAGCGCGTCCAGCCGTTGGAGCGGCGAATCTTTTTCGCGGCGATCTCTTCGGGGGTTAATTGTACTTTCGCCATGTCTGTCTCCCTCTTTCCGAAATCAATATACGAAGTTCGTGTAGGAAGCCTCGGTGTGCATCGCACCCGTGCCCTTGATATTGACGATCGCCGCACGAAGGCCAAGCTCCGTGACCGTCGCATCATACGAATAGCTCAATTCCTTAAGCTGCCCGTCCGTGATCACAACCGTTACGTTGATGTTGCTGTACGTGCCCACAAGGCTCGTCACTGTGATTTGGTCACTTACCTGCGCCTGGATCTCCGCGGAGACCTCATCCTGTACGACGATATCTTCCGTCAAGCGGTTGAGCGCCGTGGAGCCGTCTCGCTTCGGCGTGTTTGCATCCGGAAGGGTGAACGTGTATGTATCGCCGTTCACCTGCAGGTTCTGCAAATCGCTCGCCTGCAGCGAGGTCCCTTTAAGGATATAATACGCGCCGTGGTAACCGATCTTTTCCTGTGCATCTTCGCCTTTCGCAATATCTACGGTGTTGCTGCCGATGCCGAGGAAGCCTGCGACTACGGAGTCCACGCTCGCATTCGGGTCAACGACCTGAATGATCCCGTTCAGCAGGCTCGTATACCCGCCCACATCTACGTTCTGCGTAAACTCACTGGTACGCGTCCAAGTGTAGCCTGCGCCGCCGTCCACCGCAGCCTTCGTTGCCGCGTTGATCGCATCTGCCGCAGTTTGCGCTTCATCCGTTGCTGCCGCACCGCTGCCGCCGCCAACCACCGTACTGCCGCCGCCGGAAACTACGCCGCCGGAGACCGTGCCGGTGTTTGTTTGGATGGATTGATAAACGGTTCTGCCTTCGCCGAACGCAACATATGTAGCCGCATAGACAAAGACGACAGCCAAAAACAGCGCGCACGCTTTGAGGAAGGTTTCGCCGAAGATCTTTCTTTTTTCTTTCTTGCGATCCATCTTCGCCAGCCGTTCTTCGGGCGTGAGCGCGATTTTCTCCTTTTTAGCCATTCTGACCGAATCCCCTTTCTGAGTCGATGAACAGATTAGCATCCCATGCTAATCGATACTACTATAATTTACAATAAAATCTCCGAAATGTCAATAAATAATCCGCATTTTGTGGCAGTTTTATTGAAAAGGTCGGCAAAATATCCCAGACAGCAGACCTTCTTGGAAAAAGCGGACAAAGTCGGTGCGTTTTGAATGCTTTTTTAGAGATTTTATCCCAAAAAACAACAGACCGCTTTTCCATGTCCCATGCGCGCGACCTGCTTTGCGCATAAATTTTTTGGGTACGCGCCTTGCAGGCTCTCGCTTTTGGATTTTTTTTGCAATTTGTTTGCACACGAAAAAAACAGACCGCATCGCTTGTTCTGCTCTCTGCGCCACTCCGTTTTCGGGCAGACCAAAGGCAGACACAAAGAAAACGCGGCGAGGGGATACCTCGCCGCGCAGGATTTGACGATTTGTAAAGCGGGTGCCGCCGTCCGTTCCCGGTCGCCCGGGCCGTTCAGCCGCCGTTCCCCTTTACCGTAGACTTAGATATCCAGCCAGCCGTCGCTGTCGTTCCCGCCCTCTACAGGACCGGTACCGACCGAAATGGTGATGATATCTTCCACATCATACACAGAGACGTCAAAATCCGGGGTCTCATAGAGATGTTTCATTTTCTCGTGCTCCTTTCAGAATCAAATTATCACTTGTCACCAGATGATCACTGCGTCGCCGTCCTCCGGCAAGTCGCCGCTGATTTCAATCGTGATCGCTTCACTTTGCTCATACGCCGTATACTCGAAGTCCGGCGGTGCGTATATCTTTCCGGTTCCCATTGTATTTTTCGCTGGGCTTAGCCGGCGTAAGGATACGTCGCAAGATAGTCCGCTACAATGGTGTCATAATTTGTATTCAGAAGAGCCTGCTCGGCCGCATCATAGAATGCATATGCAGTCGTGCCGTCCGCGTTGAGATACTCGACCACGCCGACATACGTCACGTCGGAACGGGTCTCTGCACTCGTG